>Ga0209511_1001165_pt1 | contig 24031 bp, 24 predicted proteins | sample SSSSmetaG_FD_184141 | JGI IMG/M metagenome (GOLD analysis project Ga0209511, IMG submission 184141) | Glacier valley bacterial and archeal communities from Borup Fiord, Nunavut, Canada, to study Microbial Dark Matter (Phase II) - ​SSSS... | ecosystem: Environmental > Aquatic > Freshwater > Ice >... | reverse complement strand
AATACCTGTTCTCATTCCGAACACAGAAGTCAAGCCCAGCAGCGGCGATCATACTGCCACAAGCGGGAAACTAGCACGGTGCCGAATTATAAAAAGACCATCCGAATAGGATGGTCTTTTTCTTTTTAAAGAATCTAAACTACTTCCCCCGAGGCTCGTAGGTCGATAGTATATCGATAATTGACAAATCAAAACATAAGTGTTAATATAAAAACATATGTCACCAGAGAAAATAAATACGGCCGAGAACAAACCAGCAGTTATGCTTGCCGCTCAGCTATGTGAGTTAGTACCTGAAAAATATGACCCCGATACCAGACACAGTGTAACGCGTTATATTGACGGCCAACTCAGCGATAAGATAACAGTTACTAGGGCTGATGGGCGTTATAATGTTATTACGGATATAGGTAAAGATCATGGACTGTATTGGGTTACGGATGATGCACTTATATTACCGATGGGGCAAAGTGACCTTCGTGGTGTCTTGGAAATACAGATACCAAATGATAAAAGCCCAAATGACGTCGCTAGGTCGTTAATTGACCTTATCGAACGATCAAGCTCCGAACGTCCCCAAGGACGAATCGCCAAGGCGTTGGCTAGGGTTGGTTTAGGGCGATAATTAGCTAATTATTGTCTAATTAGAAGAGCGCCATCCAAATAGGATGGTCTTTTTCTTTTAAGTGACGTAACTCGATCATCGATGTTGGGATTCGTGTTAAAATAGAGCTAGTGCTTTTAAAACAAAAAATTACATCTTTGATAAAAAGAGCCAGTCAACTATCTACTCGGGTAAAAATTTTGACCGCAGCTATTTTCTTTATAATTCTTATATTTTTTGCCATATTTCTGCAGGATAAGGTTGTGCGGTTTTCCTATGCCAGTAGCACGTGTGTTCAGCAACTGACTTTTTTGCCAAGCCTCAGTAAATCTACGAAGACTGATTCTGGTTTTACGTTTAAAAACGACGATATTATGAAACTCGGTAATGTTCAGTTGCTTTCGTTCAAAACATGTTTTAGTGCCAAGAAAGTGCCAAAAGTTGGTGATACGCGACTAAGCATCGCACCATTTGGTGGCTGGATTGCTAAAAAAACCTTCAGACTAAAGATTCCAAAACCACCCGTCGTGAGTGCGGAGGTTTTGACGCGACCGATACCGATAATAAGGCCATTAGAGATTGCCTTGAGCGATGTTGATTCAGTCTTCGACTATCAGCTAGAGGTTGGCGAAAGAACTGCGAACTGTCCACATAAAGATTCCGCAATCTATTGTGATGTTGCTTCGCTCCAGCTGGTTCAGGGGCAGAAATATGATGTAAAGTTGGTTCGTTTATTCGATAAGCAAAAAGTCGCGACGTTGGTTAGTAAGAGTGTCGAAACTCTCGTTGCGACTAATGTTGCTAGTTCATCTGTTAGTCAGGGGCAAGTCATATATGATAAGCCAAAAACTTTTACTTTTGATTTCGATAAAGAAGTCATTAAGGGCGACGTTGTCCTTGAAAAAATTGAAGGTGAAAAGCGCACAATCGTGCCATCGAAGGTGGTACTGGCAGGCAAACGATCCACGGTAGCGATTGAATCTGAACTTAATCGAGATACAACTTATGAATTTTCAATCGATAAGTTAGAAGCCAAGGATGGCAGCACGCTTCCAGTGCCGTATAAACTAAATTTTAAGATGTCTGACGGGCCAAGTGTTGCCAATGTTAACGTCGGGCCGACTGGTCTATCATTATCCAAGACTATAGTTTTGACATTCGACCAGCCTGTAGCTGAAAATCAAGATATCACAAAATTCGTCAGCACTAGCGGTGTGCCAACGTCAATTTCAAGATCAAAGGATCAGGTTTTTGTTAGATATGATAATGCACCGATTTGCGCGGATCTAAATATTAACATTAAACCCGGGCTGACAAGCACCAATGGGATTGTTCAGAATGATCCATGGTCATTTTCAACTCGAACTATCTGTCATACGACTTCAGTTATAGGCTATTCAGTGCTCGGTAGGTCGATCTTGGCTTATACATTCGGTAGCGGCAGTACCACGGTACTATTTACTGGCGGTATTCACGGTAGTGAGCCAAGCGGTAGTTATATAATGCACGACTTTATATCCTACCTTGAAAGCAATGCCAAAAAAATTCCTGCGAATAAAAAAATTGTCGTAGTGCCAGAGGTCAATCCGGATGGGCTAGCTGCTTCATCGCGCTACAACGCTAATAACGTGAATATAGATCGGAACTTTCCCTCCTATAACTGGACGCCAAATATCGACACAAGTAGTGGATTAATTGTAAATGGGGGAGGCAGCAGCGCACTATCAGAACCAGAGACTAAGGCGCTAGCTAATCTGACCTCTAACCTTCAGCCGAGACTTGAGGTGTCGTTCCATGCCAGGGGTAACTTGGTGGGTGCAAATCAAGCCGGTGACTCCGTAAGTATCGGTAACATGTATGCATCTAGCGTGGGCTATAGGAGCATGATTGGCCAAGCCGAAGAAACGATGGGGTATTCAATAACAGGAGAATATGAAGATTGGGCTGGAGAACAGGGTATTCCAGCCATCCTCATAGAACTGCCAACATCTAACAGCCGACATTTTTGGGCGCATCAATCAATCCTTTGGAGAATGGTTAATATTTAGTCAACCGCGTGTAGCGACATGTGAATTAAACGATTACGCTGTGCAAACCGTAATTGTTTAATATAAAGTCGATACCTAGAAAGAAGCTTTAATAGCAGAATTGATATTTATATATTTCAAAGGTCTTTTGTTGATAGGTCGGTAGAATATAAAAAACGACCAATCTCGCAGATGTGGTCGTTTTTTGATTGAATCTAAATTTGGATTCAAACAGGTGCTTATTCATAGTATAGCACCAGCGGTATAATTGCAACTGTACGAGTACAACAAAAAAGTGTTTATGTATATATTGACAAAAAGCATATGCTATGGTAATATCTAAGTATGCACATATCATGTGTGAGGTAATAACGGGGGTTTTCATGTCATTTATGACGTGGAAATCTTTTAACTTTAGAGGAGAACTATAATCATGGCAGGAACAAAAATTGGTGGACAAAAAGCAGCCGCTAAGAACTTATTAAAAGATCCTTTCTTTTATGCCAAAATCGGTGCCAAGGGTGGACGCAACAGTACTACTGGTGGTTTTGCTGCCAACCCAGAGCTAGCTCGTATTGCTGGTGCCAAGGGTGGACGCATTAGTCGCCGCAAAAAAGCTGTCGTCACTACTGAAGGTTAGTAACTAACCAATTTCAGATAAAAAACGCACCAATTGGTGCGTTTTTTATATATCAAGATCATATCGGCGCAGAGCGCACGTTCGGGCCTCATTAACGCGCCATTCGTGGCCGCAGGCTAGGCACTGATAGCTGTTTTTTTGAGTCTGAAGCCCCGTTGCCTCACATTTCGGGCAGGTACTGCGACTATGCAGCCAATCTCTATATGTATCTAGGTTGGATTGAATGAAGTCATCTGTTATCAGAATGCCGTAGCTTATGGCTAATTCCTTGGCTTTGTCCCAGGCATCTCGTTCCATGGCGACGAGTTCGATGTCGTGGCTATAATCGGCGTGATCTAACAGCCCGTGAGACAGTTCGTGTAGTAGGAGGCTGCGGCTGTCGTCGTCAACGGCGTAGTGGACAGTTTGATCTTTGTGCGACCACAAGAAACCGGAACCTTCCTTGAACACAAACTGGGGGTAGTCAGATTTAAGCTTTTTTACGAGCGAGCGCATCGATAGCATAGTAGTAACATCCATAAATAACGGCTAATTCGGGATATTTTGCCTGTATAAATTTAGGGCAGGGAATATGTGGAGGTAGTTTTTCTTTTAATAGCCCCTGTAGCTGTTTTTCGAATTTTTCAAAGTAAGTTCCGATACTGCCGCCAATTATGATGACGTCTGGTTGAAGGATTGGGATAACGGCGAGGAAGCCTCGGCTGATGCGGTCGGCGATTTGATCCCAAGTTCGCTTACTGGTTATGTCATGGGCATATTTGCCATATGTCCTATAGATAGCGCCACCAGAGGCGAAGCTTTCCCATTCACGTACGACACCGTCGAACTCAATTAAGGCGCGTCCTGCTTCGCTATTTCGTAGATCTTGATTAATCTGGCCCTCGGTTATGATACCTGAGCCGATCCCAGTACTGATGGTAACGTATAGCGATTGAGCAGGGGTGGTTTTGAGGAATCTAGTTTCAGAAAGACCAGCCAGATTCGCATCATTTTCAATAAATACTGGAGTATGGCCAAGAACACTAACGAGCGCTGATTTGACATCAAAATTCTTCCAACCTAGGTTGTTACACCATATAGCGACACCGTTTTTGACGATGCCAGGTACCGCTACGACGATAGCTTCGACCGGTTTGCCGCTATATTGTTCTTTTAGAGTGGAGCGAAGGACTTTGATGTATTCCTTGGGATCCTTAGGGGTAGCGAACTTAACTTGTTGACCCAAAACGCCATCCTTGCCAAAACTGGCAACTAGCGTCTTGGTCCCGCCTGTATCGACTGCTACTAACATATTTATAGTGTACCATAATTTATCGCGGTTGCTTATTATGCCAAATAGATGCATAATAAGTACATTATAAACAGAGGTAGTATATGAAAATGCAACGAACAAATCAGGGTGGTTCGGTCGCAAGCTTTATTATTATAGGAATTATCCTAATATCTGGGCTAATTGGTGCTGTCTATTTACTAAACCGGCGCGGAGAACAGGTCCGTCAGGATCAGGCGATTGCTGAGAGCGAGAAGCAGCAGCCCGAGAAGGCACCGCCTGAGGAAGCTAAAGATAAGCCAGTCGTTGCAGCTAGCAGCGAAGGGCAGACGGCGAGTTCAAAGCCCGATGCCTCTGGGGCATCACAGGATTTACCCGCTACGGGTCCAGGCCTGGCGATAGGTGAAATATTCGTCTTGTCATTATTGACTACGGTGACGGCAAGTTACTTGTTATCACGTCGAAAATCAGCCCGCTCTCTTTGACTTGTACCTCTATCTGGGGTACAATAAAATACAGTCTTGAGGTACTGTTTTACATGTGCCTCAGAAATATTAATTTAAGGAAGGAGTCTTAATAAGACTTATGGCAAAAGCCACAACAATGGATGAATTGCTCGCTGCCGAAGGCGACAGTGTAAAGCAACTAACGCAAGGTGAATCAATCGTCGGAACAGTTCTAACAATCCGTAAACACGAGGTCCTTGTAGATCTTGGTGCGCAGGGTATTGGTCTGGTCCCTCGTCGTGAAGTAGGATTTTATCGTAACCTTAATATAGGTGATGAAATAACAGCTAGTATCGTCGATACAGAACTTGATAACGGATATTCTTTGCTTTCGCTTCGTAAAGCCGCAAAAGATCGCGGTTGGGACGAAGTTATCGCCAAGATGGAGTCGGGTGAAATTATTGAAGTTTCTCCATATGACGCCAATCGCGGTGGTTTATTGGTGGAATATGATGGTGTTCGTGGTTTCTTACCGGTTTCTCAACTATCAGCTGAACACTACCCACGTGTCGGTGGCAGCGATAAAGATGAGATTCTTCAACGTTTGAACGTTCTTATCGGCAAACCATTAACTGTTCGTATTTTGGACTGTGATCGTAAGGCCAACAAGTTAATCTTTAGCGAGAAAGAGGCCATAAAAGACGGTCTAGCTGCTCGGTTCGAAAAGCTTACTGTTGGTGATACCGTCAAGGGTGTCGTAACGGGCGTAGTTGATTTCGGCGTATTCGTTAATGTCGAAGGCATTGAAGGCCTGGTCCACATTAGTGAAATTAGCTGGGAGCGTGTTAATAACCCCGGCGACTACGTCAAAGTTGGCGAAACAATTGATGCAAAGATTATTGCTATCGATAAAGATCGCCTAAGTCTTAGTATTAAGCAACTTTCAGAAGACCCATGGATGACTGAAGTCGACCAATTCAAACCTGGCGACAAAGTAGAAGGTACGATTACTCGTATCACTCCATTTGGTGCATTTGTTCAGATTAGCCCAGCTGTTGAAGCGCTAGTCCATGTCAGTGAACTAGGCGGCGGTGACGATATTGATCCAGAGAAGGTCTTTACGCTTAACGAACGCAAAGAATTTGTTGTTCTAGATGTTGAAAAAGATAGTCGCAAGATTTCACTTAGCTTACCAAACAAGACCAAGAAATAAACATTAATATTAGCCCCTAGGGGCAGAAGGGAGCTTGCAGATATGACCGAAAAAGTCATCGTAATCGCTGATTCTATTACCGTTGGCGAACTTGCCGAAAAGCTCAATCTGCCCGTAACTAATTTAATTGGTGAATTATTTAAAAATGGTATTGCCGCCACTATTAATCAGCGTATTGATTTTGAAACTGCTACGATTATCCTTGAAGAGTTAGGCATCACAGATGTCACACTTGAAAAGAAAACTGCGGCTACTCAAAGTCTTCGCAAGGTGCACGAACTGTCTGATGCGGCCGTTGCTAGACCTCCAATCGTAGCCGTTATGGGTCACGTTGACCACGGCAAGACTACTTTGCTGGACGCAATTTTAAAGACTAAGGTTGCCGACGACGAAGCCGGCGGTATTACGCAATATCTTAGTGCCTACCAGACGGTTCACGCCGGACGTTCAATTACACTTCTTGATACACCAGGCCATGAGGCTTTTGCTGCCCTTCGCCAGCACGGTGCCGACCTGACGGATGTGGTTGTTATTGTTGTTGCAGCTGATGATGGCGTTAAGCCTCAGACAATTGAAGCAATTCGGTTTGCAAAAACTGCCCATGCGAAGATTGTTGTAGCGATTAATAAAATAGACAAAGAGTCGGCTGATCCAGACCGAGTCAAAGCTCAGCTTGCGACCGAGCATGGCTTGAACCCAGAGGAATGGGGCGGCGATACCGTTATGGTCGAAGTCAGTGCTAAAACAGGAAAAAATATCGATAAGTTGCTCGATATGGTACTTTTGGTCGCTGATCTTGAGAATTTAAGGGCTGATATTAATACTCCTGCTGAAGGCTTGGTGATTGAATCTCATATGGAAGTTGGTCGTGGATCTGTTGTTGGCCTACTTGTTATGCAAGGTGCCCTGAAACCTAGTCACTTCTTGGTCGCTGGTACAACCTATGGAAAAGTGCGCACATTGCTTGATTTTGCTGGAAAAACTTTAAAAGAGGCCGGTCCATCAACACCTGTAACTGTTACTGGCTTCAAAGAGCTGCCACAATTTGGCGATACGTTTGCTGTTGTGAAGAACGAAAAAGAGGCTCGTCAGCAAGTTGCGACTGCCCGTATTGAGTTTGAGAAAAATGCAGCCAGCACAAACATCACTGGTGCCGATCTACTCAAGATGATGAATCAACAACACGAGTCACAGGATCTGAATATTATTGTAAAAGCTGACGTACAGGGGTCTTTGACTTCCGTCGTTAACAGTTTAAAAATTATTGATACTCAGGGCGAAATCTCACTACGAATTATTGGTAGCGGCGTCGGAAATATTACCGAAAACGATATTCGTTTAGCCGCCAATCGTAAAACCATTGTTTATGCTTTTAATGTTGATATATCACCAGCAGTTAAGCGACTTGCTGATCGTGATCATGTTCAGGTTAGAACATTCAAAGTCATCTACAAGTTACTTGATGATGCCCGCGAATCGATGGAAGAGCTATTAGCTCCAGAAGTTGTCGAAACCGAGATTGGTGCTTTGACTGTAAAAGGTATCTTTAGGACAATGAAGGATGAAGTCATCGCTGGTGGCGAGATCACAAGCGGCAAAGCTACCGCCGGAGTCTTGGCGCGCGTTAAACACGGTAAGGTCCAAATCATGGAAGTTGAAGTTATCGGCGTTAGGCGCCAGCAACAAGAGGCCAAAGAGGTTTTCGAGGGTGAGATGTGTGGCATAAGCTTAAAGACACCTAAGAAGCTATTACTTGAAGAGGGTGATAAACTCGAGCTATTTACTCGTGAGCTGGTGAAGCGAACCCTTAGTAAATAAGATCGGCGAATCTATCCATATCTTTCTGTCAAAAAACTTTGTATTTAATTTGTAGTAATAATCTTAAAATGATATACTTTTATCATATTGGTTATGGTGACGTAAAAAACAAAAAAAGGACATCGCATGGCAGAAGATGGGTTAGACAAATTCATAGATGAAATAATCACTGCAAAAAAATTACCAGGCATCAATGACGAGGTGAGGCTTCAGTTGGTGTCCGATATGAAAGAACGTTTATTGGATCAGATAAATAGGGCGCTTATCGAGGCTCTACCAGAAGAAAAAATTGATGAATTTAATCTTATTCTTGACAATGAGTCTGTTAACGATGACGAAGTGCAGAAATTCATATCGCAAAGTGGCGTTGACGTACAGAAGGTGACGATTAAAACCATGTTACTATTTCGCGATCTGTATCTTCAATCATCTACGGTTGGCGGGGAGTAGGACGTGGAGCAGTATCCAGATGATATCGAACCTATCAAGCTCGTTATCGTTGATCAGTCAAAAGACGCCTTAGATGCGGCACGCGATCAAGCCGACCGACGCCTTGATCAAGAGCTAGGAGAAGGTGGCAAGTTCCACCGTTTTTTGGATGGGATCTGGAAGGGTAATCTTGCCAAGGATTTCTATCGACAAAAGTACACTAGTGAGGCTCAAACTGAGATTGGTTTAGCTCAAGACGTACTGTTATATGACGCGCCCGAGGATAGGCGTGGGCAAGCAATCGAAGCGACGATCGAACGTTTCCAAAACGATGTTGAGGGTTCAATTCACACTGAGGCCGGCGAAAGTCGAGAAGTACAAGAGGGCGATACCGAGTTAACCGTCGGGATGAAAGATCTTATACGTCGATATTGCAGTGGTGAACTTAATGATGAGACCCTGCCGGAAGAGCGAACTCGTTTATTGAATGCCTATCAGGAAACGCATGGCGTAAGCGGTGTTGACCGAAGCCTCGTGACTGTTGATAACCTATTAGAGACCGCGCAGGCCGTGGCTGGGGCAATTGAACACGGCGAGAGCCTAGATGACACCTTGGACAATATGCAGGTTATTAGCGGCGAAGCAAGGGATGGCGCTCGTTCAGAGGCTAGCTATAACGCAGTCGACAGGGTAATTGATAAGTTAGCCCGGTCTAAGGTTGGGTCGCTAGTGGGGCCTGAGGTGGTTGCAGCAGCGGTCACAATTGCTGCGAGCGTAGCAAGGGTTGGTAGTCATTCCGTCGTAGGCGCTGCAACAAAGACCATTCTACCTGGCGTAGGTGCCGGCCTATGGGCGGGTCTGCGTGAAAACAAACGCATGAAGGATGAACGCTCTCAGCATTCCAGAGAGATGGCTCAGGGTAAAGAATTTGAAGACGGCGCCAAGCGCCGAACTGAGATCGAAGAGACGCGATACGAATCGATAACCGCCGTCGACTTAACTGAACATTTACGCTCCATAGGGTCAGAAGATGTCTTGAATGAAGGTGGTAATGAGGCTATACAGGCTGCGATTGACGCTCTTGCGGCTATCAATACTCGCGTCTTGACTTCTGATAGCCGCAAGATTGATTTGATAACATTCACAGACCCCGCTTCGGTTGGATCTGAGCGTATGGCTTTAGATATTGCCCGAGCCGAAGTAAAGGTCGCCTTAGAATCTCGTTTAAGTGACGAGGTTCGTACGTCTCTAGGTTTTGAAAACGGTGCAAATTTACATGATATTTTAGAGGCGCAATCAGTTTCCTATATAGAAGCAATAGAGGGCGATATGTCCGCCAAAGACCAAGCTTTTAATAAGTTAAAACGGCGTAATGTAGCTAAAGCGACCGCTATTGGAGTGGTAACCGGAATTACCATAGGTATGCTTTCGCAAGAGTTGATGGCAGCGGCCGACCCAACACGTGCTGGCTTGCTGGAGCAACTTTGGGGTGCTAAGAATACGGCGATAGATGGTGCCGAGCATCAGACTATATTACATGGCCTAATAGCGGGCGATCATACGACCGTGCACACTGGTCCTAGTGGCGATTATACGTCACAGTCATTCGGTAAAAATAGTGAATTATCTGTCTCTAGCGAGCATTCTATCGTCAATAACGGAAACGGTACGCTGTCACTTCTGGACGCCAATGGTCATGCGAGCGCCGAGAATATTGCAATTAATCCGGACGGTAGTCTGCCTCAAGGTTCGATAGACCAATTATCTAAACTGGGGATGGTCGTTAATAATAAGTCGTTTGATACTGAAGTTGTGACTAGCCATGCCGAAAAGGTCAGTGCGCATGATTTTGTGAAGAATCACCTTGCCGAAACAACACGCGTCAAACGTGAGCTTTGGTATGACAATAATACTTCTGCCCCTATATACGATAAAAATGAGCTTGGTCTTCATTGGGGCGTAAATAACGGCGTGACGAAGGACGGCTTCCAGCTGAGTGTTAAAACTATGACGTCCGATGGGTCTTTTCATGACAGCCACTCTGTTGATTGGGCTGAAGCAGCCAGGGACGGTCATCTTAAGTTAGCTGTATCGGGTACCGGCGATACGCAAAATCAAGTATTTATGGTTAAGATTGATGAACATGGCAGAATTGACATTCCAGAAGGTAGCCCGGCTTCAAAGTTCTTTAGTAATGAAAATGGACATGCGCAGTTTAACGGTAGATACGCCGAGGTGGTTCAGGTCACTGGCGATTCCAAAGGCGTAGAGCATATACGTCCGCTTGCGACATTGGTTGGCGATAAGCACCCTGGTTCCGTAGTTGATCAAGTTAGTAAAACGGTAATCGAGCATCATAACGCGTACGAGATAACAACCAATGGTTACGATACGGTTCAAGAAAACTTTACGGAAATGGCTCCAGTGATACCAATAGCCTCAAGACGCTCGATGGAAACGGTTGGCGCTCGATATGAAAAAGGTTACTATTATCAGGGTGGCGAGTATCTATCTCCGGATGAGGTTATTGTCCGTAGGGAGGAGACATCACCACGGTTATTAGAAAATCCCGATGAAAAGCTTGTTCCGGCACGCGAATTTAGTTGGTACAAGAGTTTATTACGTAAAAAAAGAGGAAATGAATATGTCTCGAGCATCGAGCATATTATTGAAGGGTCTCCAGAGCTAAGCACTATAAACTCGGATATCAAGGCAATTATTACGATTCCAGTTAATGCTGCTGGCAACGCCGAATCAGAATCAATTTACGATGTTCTTGCGAAAGCTTATGGATCTCAAGACAAGGAAGCACTAGATAGCACATTGGTGTTATTGCATGTCAACTGGTTTGATTCCTACGAAGGAGATGATACGGCTATGCAGGGAAATATAGCTCGTACAAAAGAAGCTATTCAACGTGCTAAAATTGATTTTCCACAACTTCGCATTGCTACAATTGAGACCGAATGGAAGCGTTCCGAGGTTCAGGGCGGCGTAATCGGACACGTCAGCCGAAAGCTGAATGATGTCACGCTTTTGGCGCTTGAAGCGGCGACATCTAGTGGCCGAATGGAAGCGGATAGCGATGTATTGTTGATACGTAATGATGCTGACCCTAAGGGGGTTTCGGCCAGCTACCTCAAGCGATATCTTGACTCATTCAATAATAATCCCGGAACAGATATATTCACAGGTACAACAAGTTTTGATAATACTAAGGCATCTCGCTTGCCGGGCTTCGTTTTTGCAGCTAATTTCATGATGAGCCTGGATCTGTTATCGGCCTCTCGCGAGAGTAGCGTCCATACTGGTGGTGCTAATTTCGGAGTCAGGGCCTCGACTTTCGCAGCAGTTGGCGCAGTTGGTTTTGATGATAGTGATACGGGCGCAGGCAGCGACGACGTTTTGGTCGGTAGGCGAGTTGGCGGTGCACGAAAAGGTACGTTGTCTCGCTCTCGAAAGAAAAAATCTTATAATCAAAGGTCTTACCATCAGACCAAGGCTAATTCGCCAGATAAACCAAAGCGTCGGGTTGCTATAAGGGTACTTGGTGCAAGGATTGATACTGATTCAGACAGAGGAGAAGAACTATATGGCATGGGCGTTCCTATCGTCCATCAATGGGACAGCGAATTCGATTTTAACAAAAACGGTTATAAACCGCGTAATGCTGGATTAGGTGATAGCCTTGAGGAATCGATGCCTAATGACCCTGACACTGTTATCGAGCGGATACGAAACGACATAGAGGGCTCAATTAATATGATGGGAGCGTCCTCGTCTGTCGTAAGGTCGGCTCTAGTCTTTACGTTTCCTGGGCTAGGCGGTCGTGGGTATTCTCTTAATCGGCGTAGTAGGGGCGGTGGATATAGTCTTGCACTCACACCTGAAGGTATAGAATATTTGGTTAATCATCTGACAAGAGATTCTAGGGGTAGATACGATCCATACGGCACCCGCAAGATGCGCCAAATGTATGGTGAAACGCAAAAGCCTGATGATCAACGACCGTTACGACGACCAATGATAAGGGTGTGATACAATTGAAACAATAAACGTGGGGGGATTATGGATAACGATCAACTAGTGGCCTTAAGGGAGAAAATATTACAAGATATTGTACCTTTGGTCCTGGATAATGCTCAAAATGGTGCGGATAGATTTGATTTATTGCTAAGAATTATACAAGCCGGTAATGCTAGTGGCGAGCTTTACTCTCGGGCGTATGAGAGCGCCAAGTCCATCGAGGAGGGCAGTGATCGACTGGAGGCACTTCTTTCATTGCTTGATGAAATTGACCTCGACGTGAACCAAAATGCACAACCTTCAGAGGCGACTCAGAACCAAGAGGTCGCCCAGCCTCAAGAATCTACTGGCGAAAATTTTAATCAGGGCCTATAGCTATATATAGCTAGTTTGCCAAATATACGAATAGGAGATCATTGTGTTTCAATTAGACGACAAATTTTTACAAGATATTGGCCTGAATGAATTACCAGAAGAGCAGAAAAAGCCCTTCTTGCAACATATTTACGACGAATTAGAGTTACGCGTTGGCACTAAGTTGTCGGACGGGATGAGCGATGCTCAGTTAGAAGAGTTCGAGTCAATTATTGATCGTAAAGACGATGTGATTGTTAGTTGGTTGGCCGAGTACGTTCCAGATTACTATAACGACGCTGGTTTTATGAAATTGCAGACTGCAACAGGGCTTGATGTGAACGATCCGAACTTGCGAGCAGAGTATGCTGCAACCAAGTGGCTCGAAGTAAACCGTTCGGACTATCGGGATGTTGTTTCGCAAGTGCTTGATGACCTAAAAAAAGAAGTCACAGCTAGTCGCGACGTCTTATTAGCCTAGTTGTAACCGTTTAGGAAGTCCTTGGCGGACATAGTACGCCCGCTTGGGGCAACTAACTCATCTATTGATAAATACCGCCCAACTTGGCACTGGACGTCTAGTGGAGTTTCTTTTGCATCAGCGACATGCGTTTTTGTGATAATAAGATTATGGCCGAGTAGTTCGATCTTAGTATTCGGGAATCCTAAATGGGCACGAACTAAACGCTCAGCTGCAATAGCTGTAGTTTCGCCTGTTTTGAGCCACGCGTCGTTTTTATTCAGTAGTCGGCAATATGTTGCCGCAGCTTCATTTTGGGGCTTGGGCTGAATCGAGCCATTAAATATACCAGGAAGTAACGATAACAAAGTTGAGGCGCCCAAGTTAGCGAGGGTTATACGTAATTCTATGCGGTTTTCATGGCCGGAAAGTTCAAAATCGACTTGACCATAGATTGGACCTGCGTCCATCTGGGGGGTTAATTGCATAATCGACACGCCAGTTTTAGGGTCACCGTTCTCGATTGCTGTTTCGATTGGAGACGGTCCGCGATATAGCGGCAGAAGTGAAGGATGAACATTAATTATACCCAGCGTAAACAGGTTAATGGTTGATTCAGGAATAATCTTTCCAAAACTGACTAGTATGCCGATAACTTCAGTTTTTAAAGATAGAATTTTATCATTTATGTCTTCAACCTTTGATGGCTGCCAAACTTCAATGCCGTGTTCGATTGCTAGCTTTTTAACACTAGAAAACTCTAGTACTTGGCCACGTCCTTTTTTACTATCGGGTTTTGTTACAACGGCAGCAATCTTATAACCTGATTTAATCAATTCTCGGAGGGAGACTAGGCTGAAATCATCAGTCCCAAAGAATATTACTGTTTTTGATGTATTTGTCATAATCCAAAGGTTGCAGATCGCCTTTCTCATCGAGTTTAAAGAATGCATCTTTCTTATCACGAATATGGTCGATAAAAACTATGCCATTTACGTGGTCAATCTCGTGTTGAAGTATTCTAGCCAAGAAGCCATCGGCTTTGAAGCGGACTTCATTGCCATCGATATCAAGCGCTTTGACGCGAACTTTGCTGTGCCGGGGAACGATACCGTACACGTCGGGTACGCTTAAGCAGCCTTCATAGTCGGAGGTTATTTCACCTTCAAGTTTAACGATTTCTGGGTTAATTAGCGCTGTAAAATCACGTACGGCCTTATCATCAAAATCGCTACGAATAATTACTACTCGTTCAAGGTGATCTATCTGGACAGCCGAAATAGCGGCGCTAATTTCATGCGGTCGTGAATTTTCCCAGTCAAGGGCTACGGTCGTCATGTCATCAATTGTCTTTAATATCTCGGGTGTTACTTCATAAATCTTGTCAGACTTCTGACGTAAGTGTGGGTTGGGCAGGCTAATTATATCTTCTTTTTTCATTTACCTCATTATACCAGGGGCGGCTATAGTAGGCTAGTCGGATCGAGCTCAGATTGCCAGTGTGTGGGTGGAATCAATTTTAATGCATCAATTAAGTATTCACGCCTAGGGCTTTTTAAAACAAGCTGCCATCGGTAGGTATCGTGCTGCCTTTCATAAAAAGCGGGGGTTGGTCCTAGTATCTGCACGTTCTCATTAACTTTCAAGTGAAGGTCTATAGCTAACTTTTTAGCATTTTTTATTGCTGCGGCCTCAGATTTGTATACACAGGTCAGCTTAAGCAGGTGAGTAAATGGTGGAAATAATCCTTTTTTTCGCTCCTCAAGGGCGTGCTGATAGAATGACTCATAATCTTGCGTCAGCCCGTTTACGATACTAGGGTGCGTCGGCTGATAGGTCTGAACGATAACTTGTGTTTGGTGCTCATTGCGTCCGACGCGTCCGATTACCTGAGCTAGCAGCTGGAAAGTTCGTTCGTTGGTATTAAAGTCGGGTAGCGCTAGCCCGGAATCAGCCTGAATAACACCCACGGTTCTTAAGTGGGGCAGATCGAGTCCTTTGGCGATTATCTGTGTACCAATCGCGATATCTATTGTGCCGCTGTATAAATCGCCATAGCGCGTATTAACTGTTTCGTCTTCTTTATTATCGGCATCGAAACGAGCGATATCGGCGCTAGGGAACAGTTTTCGTAGCTCGGATTCAATCAATTTTGTACCAATTCCTTTGTGGATTATGTTGACGCTACTGCAAACCGGACAAGAGGTTGGGACATCAGAGCTATATCCACAAATGTGGCATCGAAGGTGGTGATGATCAGCATGTAGCGACAGCGGCAAATAGCACTTCGGGCATTCAGCCGTCCAGCCACATTTTTCGCACAAGGTAGTGCTCGCACTGCCACGTCGGTTGTGAAATATAAGGATTTGTTCATTGAGCTGGAGAGTTTTTGTTATCTGTTCAATTAGCTGTTTCGAAAAAAAGCGATGCCCGTTAAAGTTGGTACGTTTAGTCATGTCGACCAGCGTAACAGTTGGTGGTAAACTGCCGACACGTGCTAGCTTGGTTAGTTTCAAGATAGGTCGATTCGATTGCTCGGCTAAATAACGGTCGGATATGTTAGGTGTGGCGCTGCCAAAAATAACCTTAGCTTTGTGAAAGCGACCGAGCATTGTAGCGGCCCGTAAGGCCGAATATTTTGGCGACTGTTCCTGTTTGTAGCTGGGTTCGTGCGCCTCGTCTATGATAATTGCGCCAATATTCTTTAGGGGGGAGAATAGAGCCGACCGCGGACCGATTACTACGCGTGGATTATTACTCATGAGCGATTCCGACCACATTATGTGTCGAGCGGCTTCGGTCATCTTGGAGTGGGTGACGAGTAAATTATCAAAGTGATGAGAAAATTCAGCGATCAACTGTGAAGTTAGGGCAATCTCTGGAACCAAGATAATAGTTGATAGATTTTTAGCGGTCATTTGTTTAGCTATGTCTATATACAACTCTGTTTTACCAGAACCTGTGATTCCTTGAAGTAAAAAAGTTCCAGAATCATGTTTTGATAGTGTACTTAACGCTTCACGCTGCTCTTTGTTGAACACAATATTTGTTCGATTTCGCTTAGCTATGTTTTCTTGTTTAGTTTGAGGCCGGCGCTTTTTTTGTATGCCTCTAGGTAGAATTGCCTGTAAAACAGCCGAAAATGGAGAAGCGTAATAATCTGATAGCCATACAGCTAATTCGACAAGTGGGACTGGAAGCGGCGTTTGTTCGACAACTGATATGACGGGCTTTGTAGGATAGGCTGGTTTGACTGCTTGGTGCAGAACCACGCCAATCATTTGTTTCTTTCCGATTTCAATTAAAACTATCTGACCGATTTGCAACGGCACTTGTGAAGAGTAGGTAAATGACTTGCTGCCAATCCTAACGATTTGATTTGGGGCCACTTCATAATAGTGCATAAGTACTAGTATACTGCTAAACTAAGCATATGTATTTTGAGAATCGTGAGCAAGCTGGTCAGATTTTAGCTGCCGAGTTAGTAGGTAGTTATCGCTACGAAGACTGTACGGTCGTCGCGCTTAGTGACGGAGCCGTTATCGTTGGTGAGCAAATCGCCCAAGCACTTCACTGTTTATTAACGATGTTGTTGGTAGAAGAAATTGAGGTACCGGGTGAGGGGACTAGTTTCGGTGGCGTATCGCAGGACGGCGGTTTTACGTATAACGGTATGTTTTCGGCTGGTGAGATAGAGGAATATAATAGCGAGTATCACGGCTACTTAGAAGAGCAAAAACGACAAGCCTTCCAGCGCCTTAATAGGTTATTGGGTGATGGCGGTTTAATTGATAATGAGATGCTTAGAGATAGGGTCGTTATTCTAGTGGCAGATGGTCTTGATACCGGCTCGTCATTGGATGTGGCGGTTGACTTCTTAAAACCTATTCGGATAAAGCGCCTAATCGTTGCTACGCCCGTTTCAACTGTTCAAGCTGTCGATAAATTGCACATCTTGGCCGATGAGCTGCATGTGTTGGATGTAAAATCTAACTTCATGGGGGTTGATCATTATTACAATCAAAACGACATACCATCGCACGAGGATACGGTGGCTAAAATAAATCAAATTGTTCTAAATTGGCGATAATTTATCGTTGCGTAGCGTTGTAAGATTGTGCTACGATAGGTAAAAGCAATTGGGAAATGTAAGTGTAAGGGAGATTATGTTAGACGTTTTTATTACATCTCGGGTCAGGCGCAAAATCGTTGTTGTATATGCAAAGTACCCGGATTTCCATACTCACGTACGTGGACTTGCTAAGCTCATTAAAGAAGATCCAGGCAATATTCAACGTGAGCTAAAACGGCTTGAAAAGGTTGGTTTTCTAACTAGTGAAAAACAAGGTAATACTAAAATTTATTCAACCAATAAGCAATTTCCTATATTTAAAGAACTTCAAAGTATTGTTATCAAATCACAACAACAGGCAGGTCGTCCCAAGCGCGCATCATCTGATTTTTAGTGATGTCTCTGTTTGAAAGAATTCTTGTTGCGAGGGGCTTGAAGCCCGAATTAAGGGCATCTTTTTTATCGCCAAATTATTCAATTTCCCATGATCCTTTTTTGCTGCCAGATATGGGCAAGGCCGTTGAGCGGCTAGTTGGGGCCCGTGAGAAACAGGAACACATCGTGATTTACGGTGACTATGACATCGATGGGTTGACTGCTGCAACTGTCATGCTCGATACATTGAATAGCTTTGGCTTTGATAATGTCGATGTATTTATCCCGAATCGTTTCGTTGAAGGCTACGGTCTGACCATTGATGCAGTTGAAAAATTTGCGGCTGATGGCGTCCAGCTAGTTTTGACTGTGGACTGCGGTAGTTCTAGCGAAAAAGAGATTATTCGAGCTAATAAACTTGGGGTTGACGTTATTATTACCGACCATCACACCGTACCGTTAAACTTACCTCCGGCAGTGGCTGTAATTAATCCAAAACGGTCCGATAGCAAATATCCATTTATCGATCTAGCCGGTGTAGGTGTCGCTTTTAAACTAGTCCAGGCACTACAGACTAAACTAGGCGGCCTAGAGAGTGGTCAAGAAAAATGGCTGCTTGATTTAGTGGCGCTTGGAACAGTTTGTGACGTCGTGGCTTTGGTCGATGAAAATCGAACCAACGTTTATTGGGGCCTGAAAGTTTTATCACAGACAAGACGTCCTGGGCTGAAGGCTTTGATGGCAGTATCTGGTGTCGATACTAAGGCGATTAATACAAGGTCATTGGGTTTTGGACTTGGTCCAAGAATGAATGCCGCGGGTCGATTAGAGACTGCGCAACATGCGCTCGATATGTTGGTGGCTCATGACCCAATGTTAGCTCTCGAAAAAGCCGAGTACCTTGATTCGTTAAATAAATCGAGGCGTTTTGATCAAGCCAAGATATTGAAACAGGCAATTATTCAAGCTGAGCAATATACTGCCGACCCGGTCTTGGTGGTTAGCGGAGTTGACTGGAACCACGGAATTGTAGGTATTGTAGCGGCTAAGCTTCTAGAGAGATACAAGAAACCGACGTTTGTCTTACAAGAAATGGGTGACGAGACAAAGGGTTCTGCCCGCAGCTACGGAGACTTTAGTGCAATTGACGCGATCAATGCCAGCAAGAGCGTCATAGTTCGAGGTGGCGGCCACAAATTAGCTGCTGGCGTTACTTTATTAACTAGCAATATTGGAGCTTTCAGAGAAAGCGTAAATAAGTTTTATAAAGCGCAAAAATTGATGAATCAACCGGCATTACTACTGCCAATACCCGATGCTTCGGCAGGGCTAAATGAAATAACCGAAGAATTAGTTGGACTCATAAGTCAGCTAGAGCCATTCGGTATTGGCAACCCACAGCCAATAATAAAGACTGAAAATTTATTGGTATCGAATATACGCACGATGGGGGCTGATGCCCAACACGTGAAACTTGAGTTGCAGGACAGTGCAGGCCAAAAGATGCAGTTTCTAGCGTTTAACGCGCCTGAATCTTATTTGGTAGAAATTGGTACGCACGTGTCTGTCTGGTTTCAGCCGAATATTAACGAATGGCAGGGTAGACGTTCGGTTGAAGGCCAATTACTACATCTAGAACAGGTGGGTTAAGGGTTGCGTATTATATATCTCTCTGTTACAATACCTCTTATATGGTACAAGTAATTCGAAAAGATGAACGAGAAGCAAACGAGAATATTATTCGCCGCTTTAACCGCAAGGTTCTACAAAGTGGTGTATTAGCAGAAGCCAAAGCCGCTATGCGATTTGCTAAACCGATTTCAAAGCCAGAGCGTCGCATCAAAGCGATTATTCGTAAAGCACGTAAGGCTGAAAAATTGGATAAAACCCGCCTAGGACTATAGTCGGTGGCTTTAAAAGATAAAATTAATAGTGATTTAAAAGCCGCTCTACTGAGCGGCAATCATTTTGTTGTAGAAGTGCTTCGTGGGATGAAGGCAGTTATACTTAATGAAGAAGTTGCCCAGAGTAAACGCGACGATGGGCTTGATGATGCGACGATTGAACTTTTGATTGCCCGCGAGGTGAAAAAGCGCAATGAGAGTGCCAAAATCTATGATGACGCTGGTCGCCCAGAACTTTCAAGTGATGAACGTGCCGAGGCGCAGGTTCTTGTGGAATATCTTCCGAAACAGCTTTCAGAAGAAGAAATTAATTTAGTAGTTATCCGCGTTATCGGTGAGCTAGGTGCCGCTGATTCTAGCGCCATGGGCCAGGTTATCGGGGCAGTTAAAAAAGAACTTGGTACTAGTGCTGACGGCGCTACGATAGCTAAGCTTGTTAAAAGTACACTAAACTAAAACAAATAGGAGAGTAAGTTATGATTATATTTTTTGGCCCAGCTGGTTCCGGCAAGAGCGTTCAGGGTCAACTTCTGTCTGCGCGAAAAGGTTGGCGATGGCTGTCGATGGGGCAATTACTACGTGACACTGGAGATGCTGCTCTCTATAAGACGATGCAACAAGGTGGGCTAGTCTCTAGCGACGAAACTAATAAAATTATTGGCGAAGCATTAAGCCGCGTGACGGATGTTAATAGCGTAATTCTTGATGGTTACCCACGAAAATTAGATCAAGCCCAATGGCTCGTCGATAGTCAGGAGCTTCATAATAAGTCAATCGGTTTGGTTATTGTCCTGGAGGTTCCACGGTCTGAATTGATGAGAAGGTTAGCCCTGCGTGGTCGGGCTGATGATATGCCGGAAGCAATCGATGAACGATTGATGACATACCGAAAAGAAATATATCCAATCTTAAATTATTTTACAGAAGAGGCTATTAATATTGTACATATCGATGGGTCGGGGACAGTTGGCCAAGTCCACGATCGCGTCATGGAGGAGTTAACATCATGCAAGCTCGTATAAGTTTAACTCAACCCACTAAAACTCCTGCAGAAATTGATGCAATGCGAGAAGGTGGCAAGATTCTAGCTACTATTTTTGAAGGTCTGAAAAAACAAGTCGTTGTCGGAATGAGCGAATTGGAAGCCGCCGATTGGGTCGAAAAAGAGATAAAGAACCTAGGCGCAATTGCGACATATAAAACACCCGAAGTAGACTTTCCGAGCGTCATTTGTATTTCGACTAATGAAGAGATCGTCCATAGCATTCCAACATCATATGTGTTCGAAAAAGGCGATATTGTCAGTTTTGACTTGGTCATAACCTACAAAGGCATGAAGACCGATAGCGCGTTTACTATGGTTGTCGGCGAAGAACTAAAAGGTGCGAAAAAACACCTACTAAACGTCACCGAGCGAAGTCTTTACGCGGGAATTGATGCGATTAAAGGTCCGGTCTACACCGGTACAATTGGGGCGGCAATCGCTGCCGTGTTAAGTGAAGGAAAATTGGGAATCATTCGAGAATTAGTCGGTCACGGCATCGGTCATAAAATGCAACAAGCTCCAGAAGTTGCCAACTATGGCAAAAAAGGTACCGGCGTACTACTTATTCCTGGCGATACAATTGCAATCGAGCCGATGGCAACACTAGGTGGTGAGGCTATTAAATCTGATGACGACGGCTGGACGATTAGCACTCGCGATGGTAGCTTGGCGGCCCATTTTGAGCATACGGTACTTATCACAGATGATGGTGCCGAAATTTTAACTAAATTATAGTTTCTATTGCTAGGCAAAATGCCGCATAAGCGATATACTTTATGATATGCAAGAAGTATCTTCTAAGTACGCAGTCGGAATTGATATCGGGACTACGACCGTTCGTTGTGTCGTCGGTCATATTGACGGAGTTGCGGGTGTGCCAACGATTGTTGGTGTCGGCGTGGCGCCAAATAGCGGAATGCGCAAAGGGAATGTTGTGAACTTAACGGGCCCTGCTCAAGCAATCGATGATGCGCTAGGCGAGGCAGAGCGAATGAGTGGCTATCAAGTTGATGCGGCCACTATTAGTATTAATGGAACACATATTTTAAGCACGCATGCTGACGGTATGATTGCAGTCGGCAGTGCTAGCCATGAAATTACCGAAGAGGACATTATGAGAATCGAAGAAGTCGCAACGCTAGGCAAAGTTCCAGCTAATCGCGAAATTCTCGAAGTCGTACCTCACTCTTACAAACTTGATGGTCAGGATAATATCAAAAATCCGATTGGCATGACGGGGACTCGTCTCGAGATTGATGCGCATGTTGTGTCGGTCCTTACTCCGCACCTTTTAAATCTGCAAAAAGCAGCAGAATCCGCCAAGGTATTGCCTCATTCGATTATTGTGGCTGGCGTTGCAGCCGCACGCGCTGTACTTACCGAATCGCAAATTGAAAATGGCGTTGCCTTAATCGATATCGGTGGCGCTACGACTAACGTTGCTATCTATGAAGAGGGTGATTTGCGATTCACGGCAGTTATTCCGATTGGCGGCATTAACATTACTAATGACCTGGCAATTGGCCTTAAAACCGACCAAGAGATAGCCGAAAAGCTTAAAATAGAACACGCTTCTGCTATTTCTAGGGGTGATTCCTCGGGAGTTAGTCTGGAATATAACGGCGAAATCTTTAGCTTTACAACTTCTGATATTGATGAAATTGTCGAAGCTCGTCTAGAAGAAATTTTTGAAGCTGTTAATAGGGAGTTAAAGCGAATTGGTCGCGCCGGTAAATTGCCAAGTGGTGCTATCATAACTGGCGGAACTGCTCAGCTAAAGGGCATCGCCGAGTTTGCCAAAGAGGCATTGGGCCTTGCCGCTCGTGTCGGCGTAGCTTCAGGTTACGGTGGAGTTGCTGACGATATCGACAAGCCACAATTTGCAACGGCAGTTGGTTTAATGCTAATCGATTCAGAATCTAGCTCGGCCGTTAAGCACAGTGTAAAGTTAAACGGCAAAACTGCAATATCGAGCGGAATGGGTGCTTTATCAAAATTAATTGGTCGTTTCCGGACATAGTGTTTTCCGGTCCGAGTGTTATACTAGATGATGAATAAGAATATTGGAGACAACAGATATAATGGCTGAAGTAAAACCAAGCGATATACAAACGTTTGCTAGTATAAAAGTAGTAGGTGTCGGCGGAGCGGGTGGCGCAGCCGTTGATCGTATGAAGGATGCTGGCCTATCCGGCGTCCAATTCATCGCAATGAACACCGACGCGCAGGCCTTGCATAATAGCAAAGCCGATATTAAATTACATCTAGGCAGCAGTATAACTGGCGGTTTAGGCGCAGGGGCTGATCCAGCAACTGGTGAAGCTGCTGCTAATGAGTCACGTGATGAAATCCGTGAGGCTTTAACTGGTGCTGATATGGTTTTCGTAACAATTGGTGCCGGTGGCGGTACTGGTAGTGGAGCCGGTCATATTGTGGCCGAAATTGCTCGTGAATTAGGAATTCTAGTTGTTGGCGTTGCTACTAAGCCATTTAGTTTTGAAGGTGAAAAGCGTCGTCAGAACGCCGAATGGGCGATTACACAGCTTGGAAAACAAGTTGATACATTAATCACTATCCCAAATGATAGGTTACTTCAGACAATTGATCGCCGAACTCCTCTACTTGAGACTTTTAAAATTGCCGATGACGTACTTCGTCAGGGCGTGCAGGGCATTTCGGAGCTAATCACTGAGCATGGCTTAATTAACCTAGACTTTGCTGATGTCAGGGCTATCATGAGTAACGCTGGTTCAGCACTTATGGGTATCGGCCGTGCTAGCGGCGACAACAGGGCTGCTCAAGCCGCTCAACAGGCAATCGAATCACCATTAATCGAAGTATCGATCGATGGTGCCAAGGGCGTCTTGTTCAATGTAACCGGTGGTTATGATATGAGTATGAGCGAGATCCAAGAGGCTGCCGAGATCATAACAAGTGCAGTTTCACCCGATGCTAATATAATCTTTGGTGCAACGCTAAAGGCTGACCTGGAAGATGAATTGATCATCACGGTCGTAGCGACTGGTTTTGACTCAGCATATTTCCACTCCAAGACTGCAACCCTTGGCGGCACATCAGACGAAGCTAATACTCAACAAGTAATTGACGAGACTGTTGGTGGAATTGACCTAAATCTTGATCATACCGAAGCAGCTTCTATATTTGCCGAAGAGAATTCTGATGACATCTGGAACCAGCCAACTGAAAATGACGATGAATCTGATACACCGGCTTTTCTTAGAAGGCGTAAAAAGAACAAAAAATCGAACGACAAGGATAAGTAACCACGATGGCTAAGTACAAGATCGGTGATAGCCGAGTAATTGAATCCCGAGAAGTGGGTGATGG
>Ga0209511_1001164_pt1 | contig 24040 bp, 10 predicted proteins | sample SSSSmetaG_FD_184141 | JGI IMG/M metagenome (GOLD analysis project Ga0209511, IMG submission 184141) | Glacier valley bacterial and archeal communities from Borup Fiord, Nunavut, Canada, to study Microbial Dark Matter (Phase II) - ​SSSS... | ecosystem: Environmental > Aquatic > Freshwater > Ice >... | reverse complement strand
TCAGGTGTAACAGGTAAGCCTCTTCTTGGGCTGTTAGTTTCACCTCGTATTTGGTTGTTTTTTTATTCATCCCTAGAGTCTACTACTCTTATGAATGATTAGCAATCAATTCTAGTTTAGGTACTAGGAGTAATCCTTAATGACTATTGCTGAGAAAAGTAAGCCAAAAATAGCCCTTAGTAATAAAGACAATCCCTTAACCTTGTCTAAAACCTCAATTTATTGGTGCAATTCCTGTAAATCTATTATTGCTGCTTCAGAAACACCTATTTGTTTAAGTTGTAAAACTAAAACAAAATATTTGACCACCGATGTTCGGCCCGTTTTTGCCCGAGAGCGTCGCATTTTGCAATTTTTTCATCCTGAAGTAGATTTACTTAAAGATATAATTTGGAAGAGTGGCAAAGCAAAAAGTTATTACGTGAATGGTAAATCTTTATCCTTACCCTCATCAGAAGAAGTTAAAAATTTACTGGGGGAGATTGCTAACTTCATAACTGTACTACAAAGAGATGACCTTGATTATTACGATAAAATTGACCAATTGGCAATAATTCCAACCCTTTTAACCTCTTTGCAACAGAATCGTGCTCATCTAGCATCTTTAGAAGATAATGCTTTTGAATTTATTGGGCACACCAGTAAACGTTATGCCCGCCGCATGCAAATGGTGTCTTTTTCTGGTGGTAAAGATAGTACCGTTGTAAGCCATCTTGTGCGTCGTGCTCTAGGAAACTCTGTCACCCACGTTTTTAGTGATACAACGCTTGAGGATGAAAATACTTATCAATATATAAAAGATTTTCAAGCTGAAAATTCTGAAGTCCCTTTCTGGACAGCCACCGTTAACCATGATTTCCACACTATGGTAGAAGAAATAGGTCCACCCAGTCGTGTGCAACGCTGGTGTTGCACCATTTTTAAGGCTGGACCTATTAATAACTTACTTCAAACTTTAGATGAAAATATAAAAGTCCTGACTTTCTATGGTGTACGAAACGCCGAAAGTAAACAGAGGGCTGACTATAACGCTATAACTGTTTCGGCTAAAATTGGCCGCCAGATCACGGCCTCTCCTATAATAAAGTGGGGGGAATTTGATGTATGGCTTTATATATTGATGAATGAAGTTGCTTTCAATAAAAGCTATCGTCTGGGCTATAGCCGCGTTGGTTGCTGGCTTTGTCCCCTTAATAGTACCTGGTCAGATTTGTTAGCTGATATATTTTTCCCGGATGATGCTGCCCGCTGGAAAGACCAATTAGTGGCTTTCGCCCGTAAAATTCAAAAGCCCGATCCAGAGGAATATATTGATAGTGGTGGCTGGAAAGCCCGCTTTGGGGGTGCCGGAATGCCGAACCGTTTCCTTAACCTCGAAGTTAAGCCTTGTGGTGATGAAGACAACACCTATCAGTATAATTTGGAACGCCCTGTTAGTAATGATGAGCTTGACCAATTCCTTCGCCCACTTGGCACCATTAACCGCAACCGGGGGCGGGCCGCTTTAGGCGAGTTTTATGTAGAAAGCCGAAAGAAGGATGGACAAGAGTTATTAGTGCAGGCAATCGAGGGTAGCGATAGTTTGCGGATTACCATGATTAACCCCGTTAACATCCAGGAACTAACTGCCCATTTAAAGTTTCAAGTAACTAAGTTTCAAGAATGTATTCAATGTACTGCTTGTGCGGCAGTGTGTCCTCATGGGGCAATTAGTGTTCGACCTGAAGCCCGAGTTTATGAAGTATCGGAGGATCGCTGTACAAGCTGTAATGAATGCGTAACCCACTTTGGTACGACAGGCTGTTTGGTAGCTAAAAGTTTAAAATCGGGTGGTCGCACCATAAATGATGGGGCACCTCTCGACCGAAAGAAACGAATTATTCCACTTACTAATCAACTAGAGATTAATCGAGGTTAGGATTTGTTATGGGATTTGCACAACATCAATCTTTTCATATTCGGGATGGCTGGCTTCGCAAAGGCTTAATTGAAGCTCAAAATAACCCTTTCATTTTTACTGACCCCGATGCTTACCTAAAATTCGGGCTTGGTAAAAATATGGTTGAAGCTTTACGTTTCTGGATGGTGGCTACTGGTTTAACAATAGAAGAAAATACCCCTTCCCGAAAGCGCCACCAAATACTAACCCAGTTTGGAAATTTAGTTATTGAAACTGACCCTTATCTTGAAGATGATGGTACTCTATGGCTAATTCATTATCATTTACTTAAAAATAAAAATGCAGCCACCGCCTGGTACTGGTTTTTTAACCATTTTGGCCGATTGATTTTTGACCGCGACCTATTTGTTAAAGAGCTTTCTATCTGGAATGCTTTACAAGAAACAAAGGAAATAGCTACCTCGTCTATAGAAAAAGATTTTGACTGTTTAGTCAGAACTTATTTACCCCGCGAACGTAATACTTCACCAGAGGATATTCTAGAATGCCCTTTGGTACATTTAAAACTATTAAGCGTTGAGAATGAAAATGGGCGAAGACGCTACAACATAAATCGCCCAGAACCTACTACTATTCCTCCGTTGGTTTTGTTATATGTTATTAAACGGTGGCAGGAAGAGTCTCAGGAGAGAGCTATACAAGTTTCGCTACGAGATATGCTGGCTGGTGTTAACTCTCCAGGCAGAACCTTTCTGCTGGGAATGCGTCTTAATGAGGCTATAAGACGGGCAGTTGATTTGACCAATTTGGGGTTCACCATTACTCGAACGGCTGGACTTGATACTCTTTCAATTCCTAACATTAGTTCTGAAGAGATGTTGCTGACTTATTACCATAATTTCGCAACCATATAACATTAGGGCCATAAGATGTTGAGTACAAACCAAAACCCCATAAATATTGTCGAAGGTAATCATAGACCTAACATTAGTTCTAAGAGATGTTGCTGACTTATTACCATAATTTCGCAACCATATAACATTAGGGCCATAAGATGTTGAGTACAAACCAAAACCCCATAAATATTGTCGAAGGTAATCATAGACCTAATATTATAGAACCCTCGCCCTATTTCCAACGTTCAATTGCACTGGAATATGATATTGCCAGCTCTGAATTTATTGACTTTTTCGTGCCTACCCCTGCCTCGGTTGAGGCATTAGAAAAAGTTATAGCAGGCACTGTCGCTAATTCGCGTGACCGAAGCCACGTTTTATTAGGAGCTTATGGCACTGGTAAAAGTTTGCTTGGATTAATAATAGCAGGCATTGTCAATCCACAAGCATCAATAAAACAATCTTTAATAAATTTGAGACTCAATTTAACTGGAAATAGTTGGCTAAAATTAGCCGAACAAGTAAGCCTTTTTTTAGAGTCTAAAACTCCCAATCTTTTGCCAATCATTTTAAGCGGAAATCAAGATAATTTAGAATTGGCTCTTAATTTAGCTACCCGCCGAGCCCTCAAACATTCCAAACTTGAAATCAAACCACCGGGAATATTCCGAGCAGCAACGAATACAATTGAAAGATGGCGAAATGATTGGCCTGAAGTTTATGCTCGTTGGGAGAAACTAGCTTCTATAGAATTTGGCAAAAATGTAGCCCAATTGGAAACTGAAATAAATTCGAGTAACCTTGCTGCTTACCAAGTTTTTTGTGAAATTTATCCGCAACTTACCGCAGGTGCTGCTTTTGACCCTTTTGCTGAAGGAATGGGGAATAGTGTGGTAGAAATGTTGAAAGAACTTTCCACTAACTTATTAGCAAATGGTTGGGGTGGCCTGGTAATTATTTGGGATGAGTTTGGACGCTTTTTAGAGGAAAGGGCTAGTCAACCGTTCGGAAAAGATGCCCAATTATTACAGGAATTAGCCGAATCTTGTAACCGAAGCGGTTTATCACAAATGCACCTGGTGCTAATCACTCATAAAAGTTTAAGGCAGTATGGTCGAGGTTTAGTTGGTGGTCTGGATAAAGAGTGGAGCAAAATCGAAGGACGTTTTAGCAATACGGAAATTAGTAGTGACCCAACTATGGTTTATCACTTAATCGAGCGCGGTCTTCGCCCGGTGAATGCTAATAATCGGGTTAATTTTATTTCCCAAAATGTGGGGGATTTTGATACTTTAACGGCCCTAACGGCCACTTCTAGCTTTTTCTCTGATATTCCAGACGATTCCTTACGTCAATTAATAGTAGAGGGTGCCTACCCCTTGCACCCTATTACAACCTATTGTTTACCTAGGCTTTCTGATCGGGTAGCTCAAAACCAACGCACCTTATTTACTTTCTTAGCCGCTGAGGATGAAAATGGCTTACTTGATCTCTGGCAAAAACCACTAGAGCTTTATGCAGGTAGTTTACCAATAGTATTGCCAGGACATCTTTTCGATTACTTTGCTAATGGAATAAAGAGTTCTACTGAGCCGGGGGGAGTACATTGGATTTGGAGCGTGGTTGAAAGGGCGCGTACAAGGATTCCGACTGACGACCAACAGCATTACAACTGGCTTATGCAGATTATTAAGGCCCTGGCAATATTGCATGTTGCCCATGCCTATGACGGGACAGCAGTTTCCACCCAACTTATTGCTTTTAGTATGGGAGCTAGCAATGGAGAAATAGAAAAGATAGAAACTGGGCTGTATGAATTAGCAGGGTTACGACAAATTCGCTACCGTAAAAGTTATGGGGGTTGGGAATTTATTCAATGGCAAACTGATTTTATCATTGAGCAAGAAATTACTGTCCGATTGCAGGAACAACCCCCTAGTTCGACCCTTTTAAAGAATTTGCTAACAACTGTTTTACCGCCACCAGTCTATCAAGCCCGCCGATATAATGACCAATTTGGCATGATCCGTTATTTTGATTCTCAATACCGAACAATAGCTGAACTTGAGGCTGATGTTATTAACCCTCCCGATTGGGAGGCTTTGCTTACAACACTAGATTATTCCGACGGGTTGATTATCTACATTTTAAGTTTTACTCCCGAGGAATTAAACCGGGCTAATCAGGTAGCAGCTACTATTAGCTCAAGCTCTTCCAGAGTAATATGTGTAGTACCCAGCCAACCACTGGCTGCTTATAACTCTTTGCAGGATTTATATGGTCTTAAACAAATTGCAAACGACCCTCGACTACAAGCAGACTGGGAAGAAGCTGAACGCGAGCTTAAATTCTTTGAAGAAGATATTAATAATCGACTTGAATTGGAACTAGCCGGGTTAATTGACCCTCGCCATAATACCCATTGGTATGTAACAGGCCATTTGCGAGACGATATAACTAATCCTGGGGCAGTATCCAAATTACTTTCAGCTATTTGCGAGAGCGTTTTTAGTGATACACCACGAATCTATAATGAAAGTTATAATCGACGAAACCCTGCTACTGTACAGATAAGAGCAGCTGAAAAGGTAATTGATGCTTTGCTAGGTGATCCTACTGATCCAGATTTAGGTTTAACTGGTTATGGGCCAGATGTAGCAATTATGAATGCCGCTCTTAAAACAAACGGTCTAATTTCAACCGATGGTAAGATTGCGCCCCCCAACGTACTTCAGAATCCTAAAATGGCTAAGGTTTGGCAAGAGTGCCAAGATTTTTACCATAGAAGCTCGCATTCTGAAGCAGAGGGGCTAAATTTTGAGGAGTTAATTACAATTTTAAAAAAGCCTCCATTTGGCTTAAGGAACGGGGTGTTACCCTTAATTCTTGCGGTTACGCTTAATGAATTTGCCTCTTCAGCGGTAATTCGGCGTAGTGGCTCAGCTGTTGCATTGAATGGCACTACTTTTACCGAAATTGTGAGTCGTCCAACTGTATTCACGGTTAAGGTTGAGAATATTAGCCCTGATGTTTTGACTATTTTAGATGAGTTAGAACTTAAAGTAGCAGCCTTTTTAAGGCAAGAAGAACACAAAGAACAACGCCTACGCTTTCTTAGTTTGGGTTTCTTACGTTGGTTGCAGAGTTTACCTCGTTATGCCCGTGATAGTAATCAGGTTTCAAAAAATGCTGCTTCTCTTAGAAGAATAATACGTGCTTCATCTACTGATCCAGCTCATTCACTATTAGTTGATTTACCTCGTCTAGTAAATACTCCAGCCGAACTCACTTCTTTAATGATCGAGTTGGAGAGTTTATTTGAGACCTTAGTTGAGCAAATAGCAGAGCAAATTATAAAGGTGTTTGGCAACCAGGACAGCAAAAAAACCTATGATGAAGCCAAATTAGCAGATTTGATTGCGGCTTGGTTTAATAGAATAAACAACATTGACAATGCCAACCAATTATTTTCCGAACCTGTTTCAGAGGAATTAGGCAAAATTGGTAGAAGCCCGGAAAACTATCGGCTAGGGCTTATTGATACTTTAGGTAAAAAAGTTACTGGAACTTTACCCAGGGATTGGAATGATGAGCTCTTCCAGAAATTCTGTACCAAATTGCTTGAAAGTCGTCTGAGGGTTGAATTAGAGATAGCTTTGCTAATGGGCGAAACTAAAAACTCCACCAAAGATTTTGAGGCTTCTTTAACTACTCAACCAGCTTCGGAGCTTACTCAAATCGTAACAATCAGCTTGGAGTTACCAGGGGATGAAGTTCCTTCTCAGTATAAATTTCAAAAAAGCCCAAAACTATCAACCCATGGCCATCAGTTAGCTGAAAGTTTGAAACGGACAATTGAAATCTCAGGGCGTTCTTTAGATATTAGTGAAAAGAGGACAATTGCCCTAGAAATTTTACGCTACATTTTAGAGGGAAAGGTTTAACTTGCCCCAAGATCAGCCAATAATCTATCTAGATAATGCCGCTACTAGCTACCCTAAACCAGAACAGGTTTGGCATGCAATGGATGAGTTTGCCAGAAGTGGTGGGGCAAATGCAAATCGAGGGCAAAACCCTTTTGCCCGAAAGGCATCTCGGCTAGTTGAAGAAACCCGTTTTAAAGTAGCGAACTGGTTGGGCTTAGATACGAGTAGTATTAGAATTACTTTTGTTCCTTCAGCTTCAATTGCTCTAAATCAGGTAATTTTAGGCACTCCTTTAAAGGCGGGAGAAGGGGTGTATTTATCGCCTTTCGAGCATAATTCAGTATTACGCCCAGTTGAGCATTTACGGCAATCCATTGGTATTGTGGTGCAAGAAATACCATTTCACCAGACTCAATTAACAGTGGAACGGGACAAGCTTTGGGCAATGTGGCGACAATTGCCCCCCCAACTGTTGATACTATCCCAGGCTAGTAATGTTTGTGGTCTTATTTTGCCTGTTGAAGAATTGGCAGCATTGGCTCGAAATATAAATCCTGCTGTGGTAATTATTGTAGATGGTGCCCAAGCCGCTGGTTTATATCCTCTAAACTTAAATAACGGGCTGATAGATTATTTAGTTTGGAGTGGGCATAAGAGTTTTTATGGGCCTTTTGGGGTGGCCGGAATTGCATTTTGCTCAGAAAAAAGACCTGTACCAGTTTTTTTTGGTGGTACGGGTACTTTCTCAGAGAGTCTACAAATGCCAGAAGAGTTACCCAGTGCCTACGAACCAGGAAGCCTCAATAGTCCAGCAATCGCGGGGTTAAACGCTGCTCTTGATTGGCTTTTCGCTACAGGTAGAGACAACATAACAAACCATGTTTCCAAACTGATGTTAATACTGCAAGAAAACTTGGCTTCTCTATCAGGAATTAGATTAATCAAGGTCTCAGCAGAAAGGCGGGTTGGCGTACTTTCCTGTAATTTACAGGGTGTGACTCCTCAATCCTTAGAGGAATATCTTGGCAACCAAAATATCTCTGTACGAGCTGGTTTGCATTGTTCTCCCAAGGCACATAGCTTTTTAGATACTATAGGCCGCGGAGGAACTGTTCGTTTTAGCCCTGGTTTCTTTAATACTACCCTAGAAATTGGGGAGGTAATTTCAACTTTTATCTCTTTGATTGAATAACACACCCATTTTGTCCTAATAATCTACGATGGAGTAACGTTATGGCCCTTTCAACTCAGGGATTTGTAATTAACAAGCTAACGATTAGCCAAATTCTTAGCATCTTGCCAAATGAGCCTAACCTACTTAAGGAACACTTTTTTAAAGATCAAGAAATTGGGCATCCGCTTGGTATTGGGTGGAATAAAATTGAGTTTCACCGTGATTTTTGTCGCTATAGTGGTCTAATTACCGCTTCAAAAACTAGCGGTGATTATAAATTGAGTGTTTTGGGGGAGACAATTGCTCAATATGACCCTAATCTTGCCGATTTATCAACCTGGTGGTTAATTCATATAAATTTAGTATTAGATAAAGATACTAACGTTTATAGCGCACTTTTTTCTACGCTTCCTAACCTCACTTTATCAAAAGATGAAATTATTAGAGATATTGTTACCTCGTTAGGGCCTTCAGTTTCGGCAGCAATTATCAAAAAAGATGTGGAAGCAATACTACGTTGGATGACGGATTCACCATTAGGAAGCCTGGGTACTTTAGTCACTGATGGTAAAAATTGGAAACGACGAAAACCTTCAAGAGCTCCTAGCCCCTATTTGATTGCTTATTCCGCTCTTGAACTCCACCGACGAAGTAAAGGTAACGCCAGTAGTTCGAGAATATCGGAACTGGTTAAAGGTCCAGGATCACTTTCTAGCATTTTCCAATTAGATGATGGCGACCTAAAAGCAGGTTTACGTCAAGCGCAAGCATTATTGACTGCAGATTACTTGTCAGTGAGCGATACCGCTGGGTTAGATACAGTTTATTTTGGTAATAATAGTAGTGTAGATATTGCCAGAAAATACTATCTTAGCCACCACCAACTTCAGAATACCGCAAGTTAAAAAATGAACAAAGTCACTACCGATAAATTTATAGAGGTCCTGCTCCTTCATACTAAATCTGCTGGTCGTTATAAAGCAATAATGGCGATCGGGCAGAATTTGCCTGAATTTATATGGGTAAGCAAGAAACTAAAAGGTGTAGAGCCTGAGCTTTATCTGTTTGATGGCTTAAAACAGTTGACTTCAACGGATAAGAATTGGCAAGAAAATCCTATTGAGGCGAAATACTGGTTCCAACAAAAATTAAATCAAGCACCGCTAACTATCGTTTATCGTTTAGACTGGTTATTAGCAAAATGGAATGATACTCAGCGAGTGCAATGGCTTGATTTTTTAGCCCGTCTGGAAGTTAGATCAACCTTACTGTTCTTTTCTACCTGGACAAATACTTCAACAAAATGGGAAGAACTTTCCGAACTCGTTGAGGTTCCTGGAATTTCTATATGGAAACCAAAAGACTCAAAATTTGAAATATCTCCAAAAACCCCTGAAAACAAAACTTTTTGATAAGGGAAAATATCATGCGGTCTGATACAACAATAACTTTCGATGAAATAGTACATATCTCTGAGGGAGCTAAACCCTCAGTGAATTTAGTGCTTGATTACAACGATAGTTTGAAAGTGAAAAGTTACATACCAACTAAAATTGCAATTGAAATGTTTGAACAACTTGCAATAGCCGTATCAGGGAGTAATACAAGTGGTCGGGTTCGATATCTTTATGGCCCATATGGCGGTGGTAAAAGTCATCTTGCGTTAGTTTTGCAATATTTTATGCGCTTTGGACCACAATCTGAAGCTATAAAAGAAATATTGAAAAAAGTCACTGGACTCGGAAATAATGTCGCTGAGGAAGTTCAAAAAAGCTGGACTAAACTTAAAGGAGAAAAAGGGTTTCTAGTTGTAATATTGCAAGCCAATGAAGGTTCTTTCCGTCAAGCAATGCTAAAAGGTTTAAATCGCGCACTTAGGGATAATCTTGGCTCTGAACTAGCAATTAAATTACAACCTACTACAATCTACGATGCTGCAATCCAACAACTGGAATTATGGAAGAAAGAACATTTAGATTTATTCCAAAAAGCCCAACAATTGGTAGATTTGGACAAACTGGTAATAGATTTGCGGGCGTATGATCATTTAGCATTTGTTGAATTCAATGAAATTTTTAAGCGTGTAACGGGTGGCGGAACTTTTGACCCAGGACAGTGGGTCAAAACAGGAGAGGTTTATTACGAAGTAGCCAAAAAATTAGTTAATTATGGCTATAATGGAATTTATGTTATTCATGATGAATTTGGTGATTATATTGGTCGAGCTATACGGGATGAAATAGATGGCAACTATCAAAGCGGACCATTCAGTCGGAGTGATGGAATTGAATTTCAAGATTTCGCAGAAATGTGTATCAGTAGTGGCGAAGCCCAAATTCACTACCTAATGTGTGCACATTTGGATATTAGCCGTTACGCGGAATTAAACCGAGGAGACGAAGATGCAAAGCAAACCTGGGAAAAATATTTTGGACGAGCTCAAAAAACTTTAATTAGTTCTTTGGGTGGTGACAAAGAAGTTATTCAGCTCATTGATGGTGTTATTATACAATTCCCAGAAAAGTGGAATGAGTTTGTAAAAAACGGGGCTGAGGCAAGATTGGTTCAAGTGAGTCGTGATGCCCGAAATAATGATTTTTTTCCACCTCAAGATTGGGAAGCAATAAAGGTAGAAAAAGAAGTTGTACATGGCTGTTATCCCCTACATCCTGTTTCTCTTTATGCATTACCTCGTCTATCGGTATTACTTGGTCAAAACGAACGTACAATGTTTACTTTTGTTTCCGGTAGTGAAAATGGAACTCTTGGCAGCTATATTCACCACCACGAACCCTTTTTCCCGCGTACAGCGCCAATGCTAACGGTAGACAAACTACTTGATTATTTTTTACCTTCAATTGACTCAAATAGACCAAAACAAAAAGATTGGTATAAGGGAGCAATTTATAGTGCGGGTGGAGAGTCTGCTCCTAATACAGATATCAGGCTGATTAAACTTCTGACGCTTTGGCAAATTATGCGCGAAGGAGAAGTTGTTCCTTTGACAGTAGAACGTGCCGCTTTTGCTTTAGATTTGCCATTTTTAGAAGGACTTGAGAGCTTAAATGAAGCAGTAAATCGTCTTAAAAGTAAAGAAATTTTATACGTTAATAAAGATAAGGTCCTTAATCCTTATGGGGTTGACAGAGCTAGTATTGAAGATTCAATAAGCGAGCGTATTAAAAAAATACGTCCTATACATAGATCTGGTCATTTTCTTAAGACACGTAATGGTCAGTTATTAAGTGCTAGTTTACGGATCGAAGATATCGCCCCAATCCCCTACCAACGTGATTTTGGAGTTATGCGATGTTTTACTTCTCAATATGTCATGATTAATGAATTAGTCGTTAGTGGGAAAAGAGCGTCTAATTTTACTAGCCCTTTCCAACAGCTTCTAATTCCGCTTACTGATGATTCTGAGGGTGCTGACGGGATTGTTTTATATATGTTACCTCAAACCCCAACCGAGTTACAGGCAATAAAAACTGCTGCTACAGGCGTTTTAAAACACCCCAGGGTACTAATCGTGATCCCACAGAATCCGGTAGAAATTGAAGGATTAACACTTCGTTTAGAAGCTATAATGTCGTTATTGGACCAAAATGAGTCTAAAGAGGAGATTCGTCTGCGGTTGCAAGACAAGCAAGCTGAAGTAGTTGAGCAATTAGAAGGAGTTTTAGAACCGGTTTTGCAATTTACCCAGGGTTCCCGAGGGGCAGAAGTATATTGCAATGGGAAAAAATTGGAAAGACCTATAAATAACCTTGCTGATCTTGAAATTGTAATTGATACTATTTTACGTCAAACCTATTCTTTTGAGGTACCAGTTAAAGATGAAAATTTCGGGCAACGCAAAGTAACACCAGCTTCAAGCAAAATTCGTAAAAACCTGATTCGCGATATCCTCCGATTTGAGGCACTTAATTTTCATGACCGCCAAACCTTTGGCTATAGCGATACCAGTGCTGAACGGCGGGTTCTAAGATCAGTTCTGGTAGCCCACAAGATTTTACGTTCCCAGGGGAGCACTTGGGTTATTGATCGCCCGGTAGCAGAGAGTGAAAAGAATCTGGAAATTATTTGGGATAAAATTCATAGTTACTTTTTTGGGCAGGATGGAACAACTAAACCAATTGAACCTTTAGTAAAAACTTTATTAGAGCCTCCTTATGGTATCTACCGCAATCTTCTACCCATTTATTTTGCGGCAGTTATTCACAGGCAAACTCGTCAAATCACTTTTTATATTAAAAATAAGGAATTGGCCAATAATACTGATTTAGCCAGTATAGTTGAGCAATTGATTGAAAAGCCTGAAGATTACAATTTTAAGTGGCAAGGGGTTAACATAGAGCAGCGCACTTTCATGACAGCAATTTTGAAAGAGTTAGGAATGAACCTCGAAGTCTCTGATATAGTACCAGACCGACTTGTTAAAGAATTTGGAAATTTATACCGAGCATTGTCACCTTTTACTCAACGCACTCAAGAGATTATTGGTCCTGTTTTAACTTTCCGTGATCTTCTTAGACAAGCGGAACAGAGTTATGCAGACTCAGAAAAAATAATCGAAAATCTTGCTACAGTTTTGGAGGCTCAAAATATTATCCAAACCAGTAACGGCAGAGTCGAGTTTTTTGCTCCGGTTAGATTAAAGTTTTCAGAATATTATAGACAGTTGGAGAATTTCCCAAAGCAAAAGCAAGCGGAAATTTCAACCTACTTAGAAGCCAAGCTAGTTCAATTTTTGAATCTTCTTCCGAATTCTGATTATTCAGCAATGGTGGTTGAATTCAGGCGTTTTTTAGATACTCGTGATCCAGAAGCATTAGCTAGTACCTCTAATATGCCTGGTATTCAAGTATTATTACATGCCATAAATAATGAGCAACCTCTCTCAGAATTAATTGAAGCTCTTGCATTAAGTTGGACTAAAAACACCATAAAGGCTTGGAATGATACTGATTACCAACGCTTTAAGTTCAATGTTGATAATATTCCCCAACTTCTTTCTTTAATTCCAGAAAAACTACAGAATCCAATTGTAATACCAAATGGCAATGGTTCTGGCGTAGAAATACCTAAAATTATAACAATTCCACCTTACTTGGAACAGTCATTTATTTTGGCTATTTTGGAAATACTTGAACCAGATATTACACGGGATAAAGTCGATAAAAATCGGTTAGTAACTTGCTTGGCCAATTACTACGCTGAATTGCCGAAATACACCAGGCAAACAAGGCATTTACCAGACAGTAGTTACAAACTTCGCAAGGTGCTAGAGCAAACAGCAAACAGAAGTTTACAGGTTGATTCTCTACTAGAAGAATTGGCAAATGTTGTTGGTTTAAAGGGCACTAGCGAATATTCTGAAAACCTTTTAGATCAGGCAGGAAAAACCCTGTGGCAAAATCTCGAGCAACTAAACAGTTTTGTTGACAGTCGAATTTCTCAACTCAAGCAAGATCTAGAACAAAAACTATCGAGCCTACTTGGTCAAAATCAAATCACAAACTCAGACGATTTGATTGCTCTTTTCAATTCGTTTTTAGAGAGTCGGGATAAAATAAAACTCCAACAAGTACTCGATCAAGGCTTAAAAGAGATTGCTGAAATACCAAGCATCATTCAAAACACCAAATCTTTAGAAAGTTTGGCAACTTCTGTTCAGGAACAACTAACAGGTCACGCGCTAGCTGATTGGAATGACAATTTGGCTTTTCAGTATAATAGTCTTTTAACTACATTTTTTGAAAGAATGTCAAGCATACCAATTGGCCCCGTTGCAGGAAAAGTTAGAATAACAGTTGGTATTAATCAACAAGTCGTTACCCACGATGTACACTCGGCAAGTTTGACGAAGGAAATTTATGATAATCTAAGCCAAGATTTGATAACTGTTCTTAAAAAATATTCGCTTTATAACTCAAAAGGAATCTTCGTTATAACAAAATTTCTAAAGAGCATTATTTCGGCAGCCGCCAAATCTGATAAAAATTAAGCCAACACCAGAAACTTACCAAAGAAAAGGCTTTAGCACATGTCACCTGGCTCAAACGTTAGCACTTCAATAGTGATTCTGATTAATTACGACCAAGATGTGCCTATAGGCGGAGTTGAGACCATTATTCTCGACTCTGCAAAAGACTATCCCGCCGCCGTAATTCGGATATACCAAGTTTTAGAATCAAATAATTTGAATAAGGCAAAACCTGAGCTAATTGTTATCGCCCGTGCTGGTAGTTTTTCTAGTTGGTTAGAATGGGCTAAATCCCTAGTTGGAGTACACTTCATTGATTATAAATTACAAAAACCATCCATAACTCTGACTCAATTATTTGAAACTAATACACTCGCATCTGTTGAAGCTGTATCTAAAGAATCTGAAGTCGAAGTTATGTCACCAAACGATATAAGTCTGAAATTACAACCCAATAAAGAAATAAAACCAGAAGAAAAAGCAATTTCAAGAGAGTCACTAAAACGCCAAATATATCATAATCCATTTGTAAGTTTACTAAGTAGCTATAATACGACCGGGGCGAATCATGCTCAGGCATATGAAGAATATCAACTTAATTTATCCAACCCTTTAGATATTGAAACGAAAGCCCAGAAGTATTTACTTGAGCTTTTTTCTAAAGAAACTTTGAGGGCAGGTAAAACTAAGTCAGTTATATTGACAGGTAATGCTGGAGATGGCAAGACCCGGCTATGCCGTTTAGTTTGGCAACAGTTAAGGAACGATGATAGTTTCTCCACCGCAGGAAAGAGTCTAGAAGATAGTGTAATAGACTTAACTAAAGAATGTGGGGTAAGGGTTAAAATTATTAAGGATTTGTCGGATTGGAATGTGTCATTAGGAACCGAAATTTTAAAACAAATGGTGCAAGGTCAGGATGCCGATGGAATTCGTACAGTCTTCTTAATTGCCGCTAATGAAGGTCGCTTACGTTCAGCCCTTCAGGCAGCTCCAGAGTTGTTGGGGCTACGTAAAGAGGTGGAAGACGCTTTAGCTGGTACTCCTAATGCGAATGGTACTATAGTTCTAAATCTAAATCAGGTATCCACCTCAGCTTTTATCTTGCAATTAATAAATAAAATGACGACTGACGAACAATGGGAAAAGTGTGAGCGTTGCCCTGCAATTAATTATTGCCCAATCAAATGGAATCGTGATCAACTAAAACCTACAAAAAGCGGTAAATCAGCTTTACCTGCTCAACGCCTCCAAAAATTGTATCAAATTATAGAACAGCTTGGAAAGCACATTACTTTTAGGGATGCTTTAATTCATCTTACTTACACACTAATTGGACGATTTAATTGTTATAGTGTCCAAACTATGCCGGAAGACCAACGCCCTCATTTTACCAGATGGGTATATTACAAAAATTGTTATGGGGACGAAGCTGATTTAAGTTTCCAGCGTAATGGAGTAATTGGGCATCTACGCAGCTTTGATGTTGCGGCTGTTAGTAATTTTCATATTGACGAACTTATTCTTAAAGACCCGCCGAATTCACATAAGGAAATTAAGGATACCCGAAGCCTAATTTTTAGGGAGGATTTGGATTTAGGGGGTGAACTAAAAATTTTCAATAAATCTCGTCTGGTTTATCTCAACAAAGAACTAAACCATAATCCTCTTAAAAGTTCGACCAATAAAAGTGATCAATTATATGATTTGATGAAATGGTGGTTACCCCACTGCCGACGGAAATACTTTTTTGAGTGGCCAGAGGAAGTTAGTAAGGCAGTGGATATAATCTATTCTCCTTATCAATTAATTCCTTTCAAAAGCTATTCGAACATGCAAAAGTTACTTTTTAAGGAAAATAATTACGTTTTTCTGGAAACAATAACTAAAGCACTCGTCAAAGGCTTAAACCAAGTTTTTACTGGCCTCTTTTTGAACGATGACACAATATTATATCTCTCCTCTGGTACTGGATTTAGCACACAAGTTCCCGTACCGATTATTCGCAATAGCTTTATAACAAGTAATTTGAAATTAGAAAAAGAGTTCATTCCCTCATATTTTGCTAACCAAATTGACCGCGAGCCTTACCAACTTCTTCTAAGTGTACCAATTGATGGTAAAACTGTTCCGCTTCAAATTAATTTACTTTTATTAGAGTATTTATGGCATATCCAGGAAGGTGGTACATTTAATTATTTAAAAGACGAATGTGGTTTGGCGGTTGCCAAGTTTCAGGAAAAGCTTTTAGTTTCACCCGCTAGTACACTTCAAAATCAGGTTTTAAGGGTTTTCAATTTTGTTAATGGGAAATTTATCCTTCAAACCTTAGATTTAAGGGATGGTAAAAAATTAGCTATTAGTCAAGGATAAGAGGAAAAGTTCAGGCATATCAATGACAGATAAACGTTATGGAAAATGGTCAAAAGAATCTGATTATCCAGTGGCCGATTGGTTATATGGGCATCGCTTAATGATTGGGCAACATTGGATGGAATATACCCTTGAGTTTCTGAATGTAATGGCTGGTTTTGAATATCAATTAGGTCAAGGTATTGATTTGGTAGATGGTAAGCAGGATTTTACAGCCAACCCTAAAGAATATAAGGTTCCTGGACGCTTTGGTTTGCGCCGCTTTGTATTCTGCGATTACGGTGATTCTAAAGTTTGTCCTACTGACCGAAGTGCTTTACATATTTTGGAAGATAAACTAACAAAAGAACATATTGATTATGTTGGAGGAGATAATAAGCAGGCTTTAGAGCAGGTTCGCTACCTCCTAAGGAGTTTTACTGCAATTGAGACTGGTAGAAGCTGGTTCGCTCGTTCTCTCTTTCCAGTTCATGATAGTTTTTTGTTATTCGAGTCTCGCCGAGTAACTAATAAAAATATTGCCAAATTGAATAATGGCAATAAACCAACTGATCATGATGTTGGCATGCGCACTAGCGATCGTAATTTTTATGCTAGGGGAGGTGAGATATATTATCTGATGCTTTCCGCTGGAACTCATAGCCTTGCAGAACGAAGGGAATTTATTAGTACCCAACTAAAAAATTTGATGATGCGCGAGGAGTCTTTAGGAAAACTTGCCCAATTAGTTGATAGTGCCTGGGAACATGAAAATGAACGCCCTAGTAGTTTGGGTTGGCTGCCAGACAAAGATTGCGTTTCTTATCAGCTGGCGGCAGAGGACATGTGGGTTTTTTTGCACAATAATATTGACCAATCCCATGCTATTGAATTACTGTCACATTTGATTGGGTTTCATCTTATCCAAATGCTCTATCGCCGCACTAATCAACTTAGCCACAATTCATTCACTATGATAAACGGGACTAATGATCCATTTAAACCTAAAATCCCGGTTGATTGTGTACCGACTAGCGCAAACCGAGCAATTCGCGATATTTCGATGAGTTTCTTTAAAGCACAAGGGGATAATCAGGAAAAAGCAGTAAGAGTTTATCTCAGAGGACTTATACTTAGTTGGGTAAATAAATTTCTTACTGAAATTGTTAACGGCGAGAAACTGGAGAGGTTGAATTCAGCTCAGACTCAAATGCTTTTACAGGAGCTTTATAATTCTTCCTACGCACAATTTAACATTAAGCAACTTCATTCTGGGCAAAAGGCTTTATTTCAAAATAAATATGAGAGCATCAAATCGAATACACTATTGGCCCCAGAAAAAGTCGAGCTGTTCATAAACGTGCTTACTACTACCCAACTAGACCGTTTTCGTAAGACAACGATGGGTATTCATGGCAAAATTGGACGCGGTATTGGTTTGATTGCCCCGAAAATAGGCAAGAGTGCGCGTTATGTACTTACTACCACTCTAACTGAAGCTTTGGTGGTCGCCAATATTGAACCAGGCAATGGAGGAGTGGAGTTTGTGCGGTTTATTGAAATTCTATATCAACGTTATGGACTAATTATTGGCCCGGTTCAAGCTCGCCAATCAGAACTATTGGAATATCGTCAAATTGACCGTCAGTTCTACAAAGAAAATGAGTTAGCCTTTCGTCGTCAATTACTTAGCGCAGGCTTACTTACTGAATTTAGCGATGCTACTGCAATTGTAATCAATCCTTTTGAAGCTGTCAAAGCAAATACAACGGTATTAAGATAGTAAGGCAACCTAATCATAATGACATTGACTGTAAACATTACTGCTAATCAAATAATCGCCCAGGCTTTGCGCGAATTGATTGAACAGGATGTAAGTAATTCAGATAAAAATAACCTGTATCAGGATGATAAAAACCGCCTCTTTTTTCGAGTGGATGGTTTTGATAACAATGTTTATCAGCCCTTAATAGAAAGCTTCAAAATATCTCCGAACTTAGTTCAGCATCCGGTTGAAGTTTACAGCCTTGATCAAATTAATCTACCTGGTTTTGAAGGATTTGCTATTGCCAAGGATAAAACCGCTACCTATTACCGTAATCGTCTTGAGGCTGGGAAGGTACTAATATTATTATTCCCTGACAATCCTCCAAGCGATGCTCAAAGTTTGGCAGACTTACATAATGTTAATGAGTCCCGTATGGTTAGGGAAGGGCTACTAATTTTAATCAAGGTTGCTTTAGAATTAAGTGGAACTGACCAAAATAATATAGACAGTCAAACTATTGAAGAGTTTTTGAATAGCTGGAGTAAGGTGTTACCTACTCCGTCACTTCGAGTATTAACTTCGTTTCTGTTAGATTTTGCTAGTGCGGCAAAAAATAATGATCTCTCGACTGAAGGAACTATAACTGCAAACGCCTTAGTTAGTGCCTTACCTGCCCTTGATTGCTTTCGGATAAAAGAACTAATACCTCGACTAGATAAGACCAATGGAAAATTACAAGGTAGCGATCTCAAACGTTTAAAACAGGTTTACGAAGCTTCCCAAGTTGGTAAACAGCCACTCGAATTCGCTGAAATGGAGAGATTGAACAAACTTGTATATAAAAACTTTGGCGAAAATACTGAAATAGCTACGGTACTAAAGAAATTTATTGAACAGGGCTATGAACTAGATAATCGGGAGGCTCTAACATATGATTGGGAAGTTGTAGGCACTATTTTTGGTAAAAAAGTTGGCCCTGGCCCCAATAAATTTGAAAAAACACGAAACGAAATTCTTGTCCATTTGGGTATCAATTTAACTGAAGGTATCGATAATATCGAAATTGGGGAAGATGATAAGGAAATCATTAGGGATTTAACAAATAAAGACCAACCCGATATTAATCAGGTTGAGGAATTCTTAGAAAGAAATCCTTCTCTTCCAAAAAAACTAAAGCAAGAGTTGCGAAAGTTAGCTAATCAATTACCACCTAGTCGAGGGCAAAATTTTCCTCTTTTGGTTGTTAAGACCGCAATTGAACTTATTCTAAAAACTTGGGGTACTTTAGACCAATCTTCAGCTCCGAACTTTCAGTTAAAGATTTCTACCAAAAAGCCTGAAAAAGAAACCTTAGAAATCAAAAGAGCCGTTCATGCTTTTAGGGCCTTGTATGGAGGAATAGAGCAGTTTTTCCCATCAATCACTTGGGAATTAAATCCTCTTATGGAAAAGGCCAATCAATTCACATTAGAAAGTACCGAACCTGATAATTCAGAAGAGGATAATGTTCAAGAGGAAGAAATAGATTTTGAGTCATTTTCTATACTCGGTTCTAAGGAAGAACAAGTAAAGCCGATTGAGCTAGTTTTTAAGCTGGATATAGAATTAAAGGATAATAATTCTATTAGAATCCCTAGTGCCGAAATAATCTGGGTGTTCCAAGCTGATTCAGGATTAGCCACTTTCGCAAATGTGCTTTGTTACACTGACTTGGGAGCATATATATTCCAGGCAGTACATCCTGAACAAAGTATTCAGCTAAGTCGCCCTGGTCATTGGTACAACAATTATTATCGGAAAGAATTGTTAACTGAAGTTGAAAAAGCTGACTTTTTAGATGATGACCATTTACATCCCATGCTGGAAAGTATTAAGAATTTGTCCTCTGCTTATCTTAATTTTGGCACTATTGCTAGGCAAGAGGGTCTTTTCAAAGCTTATTCCAAATTTGAAATCCTGATAGAAAATTACCAACGCTTACTTGAAACAGGGCAAGATCATCTGCTAACTGATATTGCCAAGGAACAAGGCTTACCATTATTAAACCAGCTTTGGGTTGTTAAAGGAAGCGAATGGGCCGCAGTAACCCCATTACATCCACTCAAGCTAATTTGTTTCTATAATCGCATCCGTTTTTTTAATACTTGTATAGAAAAACTAAAAGAGGCTGGTAATTCTCAAGCTGTATTAGCCAATGAAAAGGTTTTCGTTAGGGAGATTGATACTCTAAGTAGTAGTGCTGGTTTCCCGATAGTTCTTTCACTAACTCCTGACGCAAATACATCAAACAAATATTTTGTTCCTGTTTCCGAAGAATTAGATTTTGAACTATATTTGCCCAATGATAGAATTTCAAGCGAACTAGGTTTAGTGGAAAATGTTGAGGATGATGGGCGGGCGGTTGATATTTTAAGTCGGATAGTAAATGAATATCTTGATACCTATCCATTTTCGGAACAGGGAATGCAACTGGTTATCGTGAACTGTACTAGTGGTGATCTTCCTAAAGCCCTTATCGAGGCTATCTATAAAAAACAATCTGGGGTTGGTCGTGATTTAAATATAAATTTCTTAGTTCATACCATCAAAAATGGCCCGGTTATTTATCAGGAGCTATCTAAGTGGCTCGAAAGTAATGAAATTGGACACGAACGAAAAGAAAGCAGCTATTTGCCGAAAATTGCAGTGACTGTAGTTGAAGCTCCCAATGACAAGATTGGGTCTATTTTAAATGCCCATCATAGCGGTTTGGTAATGTTAGCAAATGTTTTCCAGAATGGCGCGGAATTAATTGGTGAACAGAGTATTAATTCGGCTACTCCTAACCAATACCAGGCATTTCTCCCAACATTCCAGGCTAAACTCAAACCTACTGACAAAAATGCTCTTAGGCGTGATTTTGCGTTAAACCAACCGGATGAACCGGAAGTTGTTAGAAGCTTCTATCGCTTACAATACTGTATCAAAAACTACCTAAAGGAACTTAAGAGGGACCACCAAGTTTTATTCCTTAAACAAATTAAAATACATGAATGGAAACCTCTTTTACTCAAGTTGCATGAGCATTTCAATTGGGTAGTGTGTTACGATGTTAATACTGACCGCCGCCTCCTGCAAAATGAATGTGGGCTAAATAATGTTAGTGTAATTCGCTACACTACCGGGTTAGGCCCTAAACGACAACATAACTTGACAACCTCTAGTTCAAATATATCTCAGGATGCAGTTCAACAACGCTTGCTCACTAAAGTGCGCTCTTTACTACCTCAACAAAGTGATGAGCAACGGGAAAAGTTAGCAAATTGGTGGGTAACTCAGGCCCGCGAAATTTCTGGCGATTTGGTACTTCGTGCAACTGGGCCGGGCACACTGGTTAACGAATTGATTGGAGTTGTTTTAACCAGACATACTTTAGACAACCAAGTACTGAGTCAAATAAATCCTAGTGATCCAAATAAAGTACGCATCTGGCTTAGTGCCGATGATTACAGACATTGGTTTGAGTCAGGTGGATCCAATAATATTCGGCCCGACCTGATAGGGGTTGAAATATCAGTTCAAAATGGTCAACTGACCATTAAAATTATAATAGCTGAGTCGAAGTATATTGGCGGTGACAATAATGATAATTTCGATAATCAGCACAAAAAAGCTATTCAGCAAATACGTTCAGGGCTGCTAACCATGCAACGAACTTGGAGTCCCCAGAAACCCTTCCTGGACAGTGAGTATTGGTATGATCAATTCTATCGAGCAATTGCGGCTCAACTTGAACTTTCTAGTAGTCAAAATAATATTGGGGTGCATCTTAAACTACTCCAATCTGGTAATTTCCAATTTATTATCGAAGGTCATGCCTGTGTTTTCACCCATAAGGCATCACCCGCGGCTTTGGGAGAGCAAACAATTGTGACAGTGGACGAACACAATAATACACCTGACGAATTTTCCGCTATTGCTGACATTTGTTTATATAGTCATTTGCATAGCCCTAAGAGCTTGGCAAGTATAATAAAAAATATTCTACAAACCGATGAAGAAATAGAGCTTGGTGTAGATAATATTGAAGAAGAAATATTAGACTTTGAGGAAACGCGAAAGGATTTAATTCTAAACTCGGCAGCTTTTGAACGTGCAATAGCTATGGATTATGAGTTGCCCGCCGATATAATAGCCGATTTTAGGGTTGAAGAAGAACCTCCAATGACAAAGGAAAACTACACCGAGGAGCAGATTATAGCTCAAAACGAACCCGAAAATATTGAAACGGTTTCTGGAAAGGAATTACCTGGGTCTAAAAGTAGTTCTTCAGTTAAACCAGATGAATTTGATTTTGATTTGACGGATTCGTTAGACGATATTGAGGATGTGCCAACCAAATTTGGTTTACCCCGCGACTTATCTACCCAACCAACTCCCAATGTCCCGCTTGTAGATTTTGTTCAAAATCAGGTAGAGGAAACACACCCCCTTATTCTGGAACATTCAACCCCTAAAAATATTCCTCAAGCTGAACCGCCAACGTCAGTTCCCGATATGTGGACTCCTCCTGGGAAAAACCTTCATTCTCAGTTTCTAAGTCTGCTCAAACATTATGATGCTACAGGCGAAGACCAGCAACGCGGTCAGGAACAAGCCAATGAAGCCAAACAGGAAATTCAACGGGTTTTTCAGGCTAAAGCTATTCGCGCTCAAATCGTAGATGCTGTCATTGGGCCTCGGGTAATCCGTATTAAGGTAACTCCCCAATTGTCCAGCAAAGATTACCACAAGCAAATTCAAGGGCTGGGCGATGTCCTTAAACAGCGGCTAAGTTTGCCCGCCGAACCTCAGATTGAAATCGGTTCTGACGGTACAATTTGGATTGACATCGCCAGAAGGCACGCCGTAACAATAGGTCTTAATTCGCTTTTGAGCAGCCCAGAAATGAATCAATCTAAAGCTGAGACTCGTTTTCCCATTGGGATGTCTCTGGAAGGTCAGACTGAATGGGGCGACCTCCGTAAAACCGCGCATTGGTTAATTGGAGGAACCAGTGGTAGTGGCAAAAGTATTTTCTTGCGTTCAATCTTACTCAGCTTGATGTACAATAACACCCCTGATACTTTACAGTTGATTTTACTTGACCCTAAGGCTGATATGGCCGCTTTCCAGAAACTCCCCTTTGTAACTGATTATATTATGGGTACTGAGAGTGCCGAGGAAGTGGCACATCGACTAGGGGAACTTTATGAGCAAATGCAAGCCCGGATTAAACATATGACCAATTCTCACCAGACCAACGATATTGATAACTTCCATACCTTTGAAGGACGTTTGATTTATCCCAGGGTAGTGGTTGTGATTGAGGAATATGCCACCTTATTGGATAGTATAGAAAAAACTCGTAAGGAAATTGAACAGCAGGTCAGGCGAATTTCGGCGGTAGGACGTTCTAGTGGATTTCATATGTTTATCTGTACCCAGAATCCACTTTCATCTACTTTAGGCTCATCACTAAAGGCGAATCTTTCTGGAAGAGTGGCTTTGAAAGTCCAATCTAAAGATAATTCTCAGGTTATTCTTGACTCTAGTGGGGCTGAAAAACTGTTGAAAAATGGTGATATGCTCTACTATACCGAGGGTGGTGAGCTGAAACGCTTGCAAGCCCCATTTGTAAGTGAGCCAGAATTACACTCGCTCATTAGCCTGTTGACCAATTATTATAAAACCTCAAAACCTTAGTAACTTAATGTGCTGGGGTATAACACCATAGAACAGGATACGTGTAAAAATTTATCACAAGCCTTTTTAGCTTATTGTGAAAGGATATTTATTAAAACATTCTATAACGAATAAGACCAGAAATGTGAGTTTTTTTACGCAAAAAGGCCAAAAAAAGGGTCAAAATATCTAAAAAAGCATCTTAACCCAGTTGTAATGCGTTGAGTAAAAAGGTCACAATAAAAGGGGCAAAGAGTCGTCAGGGAGCGAAACCAAATAGGCTTCAATCTCTGAAAGAGCCACCAAATCAAATAAGTGCCGCCTAATCTGGCGCA
>Ga0209511_1001163_pt1 | contig 24040 bp, 20 predicted proteins | sample SSSSmetaG_FD_184141 | JGI IMG/M metagenome (GOLD analysis project Ga0209511, IMG submission 184141) | Glacier valley bacterial and archeal communities from Borup Fiord, Nunavut, Canada, to study Microbial Dark Matter (Phase II) - ​SSSS... | ecosystem: Environmental > Aquatic > Freshwater > Ice >... | reverse complement strand
TCTCCTTCTCGAATACTTTAAAACTGATTTTATTATCGGGTGATTTTATCACCCATTCTGTCGGTTCTGAGCATCCGCCTAACACGAAGACCAAAACCACCAAAATAAATTGCAATGACTTTACAATACTCATAGCATGTTGCTGTTAGTTAATTAATTGGCTGATTCAAACTGCTGCAGAAACCTTACATCATTTTCGAAATATAGACGTAAATCGTTGACCCCAAATTTCAACATGGCAATCCGTTCGATTCCCATCCCAAAAGCATAACCTGTATATTTTTTACTATCGATTCCTGAAGCTTCGAGTACGTTCGGATCGACCATCCCGCAACCCAGGATTTCAAGCCATCCTGTGTATTTACAGACGTTGCAGCCTTTTCCTCCGCAAATCGAACAAGATACATCTACTTCGGCAGAAGGTTCCGTAAACGGAAAGTAAGAGGGACGCATCCGAATCTCTGCATTCTCGCCAAAAAGCTCCTTGGCATAATAAAGCAAGGTTTGTTTCAGGTCGGCAAACGACACATTTTCGTCGATGTACAACCCTTCAATCTGGTGAAACATACAATGAGCGCGATACGAAATGGCTTCATTCCTGAAAACACGTCCCGGTGTTACAGTACGAATCGGTGGTTTCATCGTTTCCATATCGTGAACCTGCACAGAGGAGGTGTGGGTACGCAACAGCACATCAGGATTGGTCTGAATAAAAAATGTATCCTGCATATCGCGGGCAGGATGTTCCTCAGCAAAATTCAATGCACTGAAGACATGCCAGTCATCCTCAATCTCAGGACCTTCTGAAACAACAAAACCTAATCTTTTAAAAATATCGAGTATTTCGTTTTTTACAATTGAGATGGGATGGCGCGTCCCCAATTTCATAGGTTCGCCAGGGAGTGTAAGATCGACACCAGAACCTGCAGATTTCTGCTCCGTGAGACCTTCTTTCAACAGGTTGATCTTTGCAAGTGCAAAGTCCTTCAAAGTGTTCACTGCTGCACCAACCTCCTTTTTCTGATCGGCCGATACATTCCGGAATTCCTCAAATAATTTAGAGATTTCACCCTTTTTACTTAGGTACTTGATGCGAAGCTCTTCGGCTTCCTCAACCGATTTAGCGACAATTCCTTCAATCTCCTGCTGTAATTCTTTGATGCGCGTTAACATTGCAATCCTTGTTTTGTGAGCTGCGAAATTACAAAAAAATATGGCTGTAAGCTTTGGTTTCAATGATGCAATTACCTTAACTAACAATAATCCACAAATAATTGAAGTTTATTTATTCTCAGATACCGCCAATCCAACGAACGAATCAGCGGTACCGTAATATAAAAACCATTTCTTTTGGAAAAACACCAAACCTTCCGAAAATGTGGTTCCGGCAGCATATTGCCCGGTCATTTCGTGAGATAGCGTTGGTTTAAGTATATATGAGTCTGTCCGATGAAGAATCTTTTCGGGATCATTCGCATCAAACAGCACCTCTCCTACCGAATAAGTCCCTTTCGGTAAAGTACTTGTGGCATTTTCGTTTACAGCATTTTTTCCATTGTAGAGAAGTAAAATGCCCTTGTCTGTCATTAAGGCGGGCGGGCCACATTCGGTCAAATCGCTGTCAAATTTCCCCGGGCGTGTTGTCATTATCTGCTTAAGTTCTCCGTTTTTATCGAGAAGTGGATTCCAGTCCCAAAGATTATCCGACCATGCCAGGTTCACAAAATGCTCACCCCAATACATCCAGTACTTACCTTTTATTTTAGCAACTACCGGTCTGTTATTGACCATTTTTGTAATAATTGAAGCGGACTTTGATGCCTTGTCAAGGAATTTCCCCTGAGAAGTTTTGGCAAATGCAGGTCCCTTCTTCTGCCAGTGAAACAGGTCCGTCGATATTGCAATTGACAAACGCGGAACCTTGTAATTCCAGCTGGTGTAAGCCATAACGTAGATTCCTTCCGCCGTTTCAACGATACGGGGATCTTCACATCCACCCGGATTATCATATTCACTAAACTCATCATTACCAGGGAACAAGACAGGCTCTTTGAAATTTTTAAAATGAATTCCATCCTCACTTACTGCCAATCCGATTCTTGATGTTCTGCCACCCAATACCGCCCTGGGATTATCTTCACAACGGGTAAAAAGATAAACTTTCCCATCTTTTACAATGGCAGCAGGATTAAACACATCGGCTTTCTGCCATTTTACCTGTTCATTTTTCATCGGACAGAAAAATGACAATGAAGAGTCTGCCTTGACAATTGGATTCTCAATTGTTTTTTCGAACGTGCCTAAATCCCATTTCTCCTGAGCCTGAACAAAGAAGCAAACTGCAACGAGGAATACTGATAATAGAAGTCTTTTTCCCATTTCCTGATTTACGAATTGTCAAATTTTCTGATTACTGTTTCTTCTTCAATCCGCTTCTTTCGAGCAATGGTTCAACGGAGGGTTCCTGTCCACGAAATGCGACATACAGTTTCATCGGATGTTCGGTTCCCCCTTTTTCAAGGATGTTCTTACGGAACGAAGTGGCGGTGGCTTTATCAAAAATACCATTTTTCTTGAATTGCGAAAATGCATCAGCATCGAGCACTTCGGCCCATTTATATCCATAATAACCGGCAGCATAACCCCCTGCGAAAATATGGGAAAAAGCTGTACTTAGGCAACTGCCATTCACCGGTTCAAAGAATTCAGTAGCTGCAATTGCTTTTTGCTCAAATTCAACGATATCACCTTCAAATGGTTTTGTGATTGAGTGCCAGGCCATATCGTTCATTCCAAAACTCAGCTGACGTTCACTTGCATATCCCGCCTGGAAATTCTCAGCTTCGATGAGCTTTTGCACAAGCTCCGCAGGTATTTTCTCACCTGTCTCAAAATGGACAGCAAACAAATCGAGCCACTCCTTTTGCGTCGCCCAATTCTCCATCACCTGCGATGGAAGTTCAACAAAATCGCGGTATACATTGGTTCCTGACTGACTTGGATAGATTGTCCTTGCCATCATTCCATGTAATGCATGACCAAATTCGTGAAGAAAAGTAGTCACTTCATTAAATGTTAGCAACGAAGGCTTCGTTTCGGTCGGTTTCGTAAAATTGCATACAATTGTGATAATTGGTCTGATATCTTTACCGCTCACATTGCTTTCAGGTCTCAAATCATTCATCCACGCACCACCACTTTTGCCTTCCCGCGGAAAGAAATCGAGATAGAGCACCGATAAAAACGAACCATCCTCATCGAACACTTCATAGGCAGTAGCATCGGGATGATAAACAGGAATTGCTTTATTCTCTTTAAAAGTGAGTCCGTAAAGTCGTGTAGCAAGACCGAAAACACCCTCACGTACTTTTTCCAATTGGAAATAAGGTTTCACCTGTTGTTCGTCGAAACCGTAATTGGCATTCTTTAATTTTTCGGAGTAATAGCCCCAATCCCAACGTTGTAGTGGTTCTTTCAATCCCTGTTTTTTTGCGAAATTCTGGACTTCGGCATATTCTTTTTCAGCAGCAGGACGTGAAGCAGCATGTAGCTGTTGAAGAAAATCGTTGACCCGTTTCGGATTTTCAGCCATCCGTTCAGCAAGAACATATTCGGCATGGTTTTTAAATCCCAGTAATTTTGCCTTCTCCATCTTGAGATTAACCGTTTTACGGATGATCTCCTCATTGTTCTTGTCATTTTTCTGAAAACCCCGTGAAGTATAAGCGCGGTACATTTGTTCGCGAAGGTTGCCATTATCGGCATACTTCATAAATCCTACATAACTTGGCCCCTGAAGCGTAAACATCCACCCTTCTTTTCCTTTTGATTTCGCCACCTGTGCAGCTGCCTCACACTCCGACTCCGGGATTCCGGCAAGATCACTTTTATCTGTAATAAGCAATTGATAGGCATTGGTTTCTGCCAGTACATTTTCGCCGAATTTCAACGAAAGTTGCGATAATTCAGTCGTTATCTCTGCATATCGTTTTTTGGCATCTCCTTCAAGATTAGCGCCGCTCCGCATAAACCCAAGGTATTTCTTTTCCAGCAACTGGAGATCTTCGAGTGTAAGATTAAGTTTATCCTTTTGCGCATAAACCGACTTTACTTTGCCGAAAAGCCTTTCATCCAAAGAGACATAATTTGAAAACTCCGAAAGTTTGGGCGAAACTTCACGTGTGATCGCTTGTATTTCATCGTCTGTTTCTGCAGAATTCAGGTTAAACAAAACACTTGTTGCACGTTCAAGCTTTTCACCGCAAATTTCAAGTGCTACAATCGTATTCTGAAATGTTGGCTGATCGGTGCTATTAATTATTGTATCTACCTCATCTTTCGCTTCTTTTAAAGTTGCGTCGATCGCCGGAATAAAGTGTTCATGCTTAATCTCCTGAAAAGGAGGCGTCTGATGCGGTGTATTCCATTCCACTAAAAGCGGATTGGTTTCTTTTATTTCATTTTGCGAATAACCTGTCGTCATACCGAATAATATCAATAATGTAATTAATGAATTGGCCTTCATATACTTTAAAATATAGATTTACAGGAGAGATAATAAAAATTGATTTTTCAATAATACTGATTTTACTTTAACAGAAGTATGATAAATACCATATTTCTTAAGCGTTTGATTGTAAAACTGAGTTGAAGGCATTAAGACCCAGTTTCCCTGCTACCTGCACTAACGTTTCGTGTGTAGTTTTGTTTTTTCCTTCATCACGCTCCAACCAAATTTACCGATGCGCTTCCCCAATGAATAATAAGTTCCGTGGGAATAAGCCATAATTCCAGACGCGGCAAGATTGAAAGCCCCGGTTTCGGAATCAATGTACCGATCATCCGCAATGATATTGACGACATCGGCAATGAATAGATCATGAGATCCCAAAGATTTGATTTCTTTCACTTTGCATTCTATCGAGATAGGAGCTTCAGCTACAATGGGACATTTTACAATTGTTGCAGCTGCTGGAGTAAGACCGCTCTCCTTAAATTTATCGAAATCGCGACCCGATTTTACACCGCACCAGTCGGTCGCTTTTGCCATATCCGTGGTTGTCAGGTTAATCACAAACTCACCTGACTGCTTAATCATTTCGTATGAATACCGCTCCGGACGCACTGAAATATAACACATTGGAGGATCAGTGCACAGCGTCCCCAACCATGAGACAGTCAACAAGTTCATCTTCCCGTTTATATCGCCACAACTGATCAGCGCTGCAGGTAAAGGATAGACCATATTACCCGGTTTCCAGTTTTGTTTTCCCATTATCGTCAAATTTTGACAAAAATACGAAAATTGGATAAGACAATTTGACGGTTTGACAATTCGGTAATGAGCATAGGTGCAACCAGAAGTAAAATTGAGATCGACAACTGTCTTATTTCTTTTCCAATTCCTGTCAGTTTAGATTTGCCTTTTTCCGCATTGAATGAAAAAATATAATCGACAAACCAGATCGTGTTGAAATCGGCTATATTTTGTTGATTTCAAAAACTACTTTTTATCTTTGTCCTAACACAACATTCATTAACTCCACTGTATTTTTGATCAACAGAGAATGTAAAAACATATTAAACCAAATCATTCAAACAAAATGGATTTTAACAGCATTGACCGACGCTCATTTTTAAAAACTGCCGGAGCAGCAACTGCATTAATTGGGATGACCGGAAAACTCTCGTTCGCATCAACAACGATGGCCGGAATAACAAATCCAATTCCGCGCTGGCGGGGTTTCAACCTGCTTGACTATTTCGGTCCGGTGGCGCCAAAAGGAAAATCGTCATCTGCCACAACCGAAGATGATTTCCGCTGGATGGCAGACTGGGGGTTCGATTTTGTTCGCATTCCAATGGCATATCCCCGTTATATCAGGTTCGATCCGACAAAGGATGTAACACCTGAAGATGTGTTGAATATTGATGAGAAAGTTGTTGATGAGATTGTGCAATTGATTGAATTGGCCAATAAATACAAGCTTCATGTAAGTCTCGACCTGCATCGGGCACCCGGGTATTGCGTAAATGCCGGATTCAATGAGCCGTATAACCTTTGGAAAGATGAAGCTGCCCAGGAAGCATTCAAATTTCATTGGGAGATGTGGGCAAAAAGACTTAAAGATTTCTCACGTGATAGCGTAAGTTTTGACCTTGTCAACGAACCAAGTCTACGCGAAAATATGAATGACCAGTTTGGCGAGCGAAAGACCGTTCCGGGTGCCATCTATCGAAAGGTAGCCAAAGAAACTGCTGAAGCGATCAGAAAGTATAATCCGTCACGAATTGTAGTCGCTGATGGGAATGATGTTGGCTCATCAGTTATTCCGGAGATTGCTGATCTTGAAATTGCCCAAAGTTGTCGTGGCTATTTTCCCCATTACATCTCGCATTACCGGGCACCATGGGTTTACAAAAATCCGGACACCGCTCCAATGCCCGTTTGGCCGGGAACAATTGATAACAAATATTTTGGAAGGGAATCGCTTGAAAAATTCTATGAGCCATGGATTGATCTGGTTAAGAAAGGTGTAGGCGTACATTGCGGAGAATGTGGTTGCTGGCGCGAAACTCCACACGAAGTATTTTTGGCCTGGTTCGGCGATGTGCTCGATATCCTCACAAAAAACGGAATCGGGTATGCGCTGTGGAATTTCAGGGGTGATTTTGGAATGCTCGATTCGGGAAGAAAGGATGTCGACTACGAAGATTGGCACGGACACAAACTCGACCGGAAAATGTTGACAATGCTTCAGAAGTACTAAGCGGAGATGGGGTGATCGAGAGAAGGGGCGATGGGGAGATGGGGCGATGGGGAGACGGGGAGAAGAGGCGACAGGGAGAAAGGGAGACTGGAGAGAAGTGGAAATTTGAAAATTCGACTATTTGACAATTTGACAATGGATTAAAGCGATAATATGCCAATTTGCCAATTAATGAGACAATTAAATCTGCTCCAAATATAATTAGAACACAGATGACACTGATGCGACAGATAATCACTGATAGGAAGATCTGTGAAAATCAGTTCGATCTGCGTCATCTGTGTTCAATTGAAACGGTGATAATACAGATAAATATACTTACTTAAGTTGGTTAAACAGCGTTCTGAAACTAACCTGTTTCAGAATAATATCACGTAATTCGCTGATTTGAACGCGCTCCTGGAGCATTGTGTCGCGAAAGCGAATGGTTACTGTTTTATCCTCGGCAGTCTGATGATCGACCGTAACGCAGAACGGCGTTCCAATCGCATCCTGACGGCGGTAACGTTTGCCGATCGAATCTTTTTCGTCGTATTGACAATTGAAATCAAATTTCAATTCATCAATAATTTCGCGTGCTATTTCGGGAAGACCATCTTTCTTGATCAATGGCATTACAGCAAGTTTTACGGGGGCAAGTGGCGCCGGCAACCTTAAAACAACTCTTGTATCTTTCTGTCCGTTCGAATCTTCAACGATCTCTTCGTGGTAGGAAGCCGAAATAATCTGAAGGAACATACGGTCGACACCAATTGATGTTTCAACAACATATGGTACATACGATTCATTCAGTTCAGGATCGAAATACTGAATTTTCTTGCCCGAGAATTTTTGGTGCTGCGACAAATCATAATCGGTGCGCGAATGAATTCCTTCCACTTCCTTGAATCCAAAAGGAAATTTGAATTCGATATCAACAGCGGCGTTGGCATAATGCGCCAGTTTTTCGTGAACATGGAAACGGTAATTTTCGTGTCCAAATCCAAGTGCCTGATGCCATTTGACACGCAAATCCTTCCATTTTTCGAACCAAACAAGCTCGGTGCCAGGGCGTACAAAAAATTGCATTTCCATCTGCTCAAACTCGCGCATCCTGAAAATAAACTGACGGGCGACAATCTCGTTTCTGAAAGCCTTCCCAATCTGCGCAATACCAAACGGAATTTTCATCCTGCCCGATTTCTGGACATTCATATAGTTGACAAAAATTCCCTGTGCTGTTTCGGGGCGAAGGTAAACCTTCAATGCTCCGTCGGCTGTTGAACCCATTTCAGTTGAGAACATCAGGTTAAACTGACGAACTTCTGTCCAGTTCCGTGTTCCGGAAACGGGGCAAACGATCTCATTATCCTCTATGATTTGTTTTAATTCAACCAGATCGACATTGTTAAGCGCTTCGGCAAAGCGGGTGTGAAGTGCATCCCATTTTGTCTGAGATTCCAAAACGCGGGTGTTGGTGGCACGAAACTGTGCCTCATCAAAAGTTTCACCAAACCGGGCTTTCGCTTTTTCAACCTCCTTGTCAATTTTTGCCTCGATTTTTGCCAGATGATCTTCAATCAGCACATCGGCACGGTATCTTTTTTTCGAATCACGATTGTCAATCAACGGGTCATTAAATGCATCAACATGACCTGAAGCTTTCCAGATTGTAGGATGCATAAAAATAGCGGAGTCAATTCCCACTATATTTTCGTGCAACAAAACCATCGAATCCCACCAGTATTTCTTGATGTTATTCTTCAACTCTACGCCATATTGTCCGTAATCGTAAACCGCGCTTAATCCGTCATAAATTTCACTCGATGGAAATACATAACCATATTCTTTGCAATGTGCAATCAATTTCTTGAATAAATCTTCCTGGGCCATATCAACTAATTTTGAGCAAACAAATCGCTCTATTCATTAAATATTAATAATTCAACTGTTTATAAAACTTATTTTTTATCATCAATCTCTTCAAATTCGATATAGTCACCATCGGCACGTTTGTACTGCTTTGGTTTTTTATCAGAATAATCGATGGTAACATCTCCCTGCCGCACAGTTTGCCGGCCTTTCGCTGCCTCCCGGTTCTTCATTTCCTGAAAAAGTTTATTGGCAGCTTTTTCAACAACTTTAGGGGCAATAAACCGCATCAGCATCTTGAATCCGTAATAGACCAAAATTAGGATAACTAAAACTCTGAAAAAATTGACAATACTGAGTAGAATATATAGTACCATTACTTTTGATTTTGATAATCCCGGCAAAATTAGGAAATATTTCGCACCAATCCGCTAATAAGGACAATGACAATTGGGATTTAATCCACTTCTGCCTTTGTTGCTGCCTTTACCATCAAAAATAAAATTGATTCCGATTCGCAGGCTTAAGTTCCTTGCTTTGCTCGGATAGAATGGCGAAAACAAATTGTCTGCCGCCGTGTAAATTTGAAATATGCCAGCCCTGATCCCAATCCCTAAACCCAGGTTATCATAGGTCGATTCCATGATCGAGTAGCTTGCTGACAACGACAATACATCTCCTAACAATGCATTCGCCGAAGCAGTTAAAGAAGTGCGTACTTTATTATTGATTATTCTGATCCTTGTTAAACCCGAAATGTTTACATTGTCGTTTAACTCATGATCGATGCCAAAATAAATTTTAGCCGGTAGTAATGTTGCAAAATTGGATTGTGAAGGCGCCGGACGAAAAGCTCTTGAAATATCTTCACCTAACTGTTCAATAACGGGGTAAAACTGAGAGATCACAACACCATTTCCATCATTCAGATCGATTCCCTGATACGTAAAATGACCATTCTCAGTAAGTCGCGTAACGTTACTCGTCCAGCCAATCACCCCCAGATCGATGATGCTTGCAGAGAGCTCTGTTTTTTTGCTGAGACGGTAAGCAAAACCGAAATCTACAGCAATGCCTGGATTCTTAAAATTGGTAAGGTAATCGCGGATGGTATAATTGGGAATCAAGTTGACGGACCTAATTTCGTCATATTGGCTATAATCAAATACCAGCGGTGCCGAGATATTCACGCGTCCTTTGGCTGTGACATCAAGGGACTCTCCGTTGGCGGAGGAAATGGATTTGAAATTCATTCCGTTGGTTTGAACAGCTGCCATCCCAAACAGGATTTTTGCAGCTCCACCAATTGTGAGCTTTTTATCCACTTCACGCGCATAATTGAAGGCAAACTCACGGTAATGCTGTGCACCAACCCCTAAATTTCCTGAATAATAAGTTTTCCCGAAATCACGGTAATTCCCATATTTTATTAGCGTTACGAGATTTTTACTGAAAAATACTTCGGTAAATTCGCGTTCAGTTAACGAGACAGCGAAGAAATTCTTCCCCTTCTTATAGCCGCCTTCCAAAACCGTCAAAGCAGCAGACTCATAAACAAAGTTCTTATTTCCAATACTTCCGATGAATTTATCAGCATCTAAAACCAGCACATCAGCTTGAGTTCCTGTTCCCCAGTGAATTAAATCGTTGTAGGCCCAGTTGTTGGTATTTGCAGCAAGATCGAGTTTCGAAAACAATGGCATACTAAAATAATAGCCTCCCGAAATGCCGGGGCGTGCCGGATTGAGGTCTTTGGTTTGCGGAATCCCCTTCATAAAATAGAGGGTGTTAGGCTGCGCAAAAAGGCTGACTGACCCTCCCAAGATGATCATTAAAGAGAGCAATACGAACAACCATTTCCCTGTTTTCATACACGCTTTCATTTATAGCTTCTGTAAGTTGACCGGCGCATGAAACGAGATATTAAATGAAAACGAAGCTGATTTTATATCGCCATAAGTGCTCGCTGTTAGGGATGGATAAAGTTTAAAATTCATTTTTATAAAGGTTGCTTTCTGCAGATTATCCTGATCGAAGCGATCAAGGCAGAATACTATGAAATCTTTGTCATTAGCAAGGATCTTCAACGAAGGCAGCACCTTGCCAATTGGAAGACCGGTGGAACTGTTTAAGAAGCTAAGGTCGAATTCCATTTCACAAGGAGTATTATTGGATATGTGCGTTATCAGGTAAACCGAATCAATTGCGTCGCTGCTAAATGTTGTTCCTGATTTACTAACCACCAAAGGCAGATCCATACCACCAATCGGTATTAACATCGAATTTGGAGTTGCAGGATCAGGAATAATATTTTGCACCTTAAATGTTCCATAGGCAAGCGGCGCATAAACATCAGGAATGATATCAACCGGATTTACAAGCTTATTCAGGTTAAAATCCTCAAGATGACAGGAGGACAATATGATTGAAGCAAATAAAAGTACGAATCCTGAAATGAAATGCACTATTAATTTCATGGCGTTGAAATTCAATTATTAATAAAAACCGAAGCGAAATTCAGGGACTATTTTAACTGATAGTTGAATAAATAACCGTCTGAAGTCCCTGTAACTAAATTAAACTGACCGTCTTCACGGCCGAATGCACCGAGCGCAAACCCCGAATTCCCTTCAAGTGGAAATCCGTTGCAGATGCTGCCGTCAGAATTAAACAAATAGATTTTGTTTTCTGCACTATCGGTAATGCCTATTTTACGGCTTTTATCAGGAAAAGTATACAATGAGGGAGGTAAATCTATTGAATTATTAAATTTTTTTGTAAATATCTTATTCACAGCAGCGTCAAAAACGACAAGCGAATCACCATCTAAAAAGATAGATTCGCGCTTATTGCCAGAAACGAAAGCATTGTAAATAAAATAATGTTTTTGTGAAAACTTTCCTGTCGGGAGTCTCTTCACCGCACCATCAAATCCGATCGAAATAATATCTCCTTTAGAATCAGTCGTCACCAGGCGTGCCTGACGTTTGCTATTTCCCGGATCAAGGGTAAAACAGTTACGTGAGTATGAAATATCACCTCGAATAGCAACTCGGGTTTTTCCTTTACGATCGAGGATGTACCCCTGGCTTTTATCAGCAAAAACAATGTAATCCTTATTCTCAACCCTGAAAAACTGAACGGGCTGAGTGACGTCATGCTTAGTTTTGGGTGGAACCCAGCCAGTCACGATATTTCCATTTTTATCATAAAGATATAATTTATGATCTTTGCAGGCAATGAAAAACCGGTAATCGCCACTTCGGTCGTATTCAACTACCGAAACACCATTTGTAGCTGCTGACTGAAGTTTCAGAGGAAAATTTCGGACGTATTTTCCTTCATGTTCAATCATATGCAGTGCATTATCTGTGCTAAAAAAATACTGAAGCTTGCCGTTCCTGAAGCAATCGAGTTGAAAAATATCACTTCGAATCGGACCGGCCAGTTTGATTTTCCACAAAATCAGGCCATCATTGCTTATCAACGTAAAATTGAAATCGGCATCCTGAACAACAATCTCTTTAAGCGCTTTATCAATGGGATTGATCACATATTGAGGTCTGTTTATAACCTGACTCCCCAACTGACGCTTCCACCCAACCGAAACCTGATTTTTGCGTGCTTCCGGATTAAATTTCAAGCAGGCCATGTTGTATACCAAGCCCTTTTCAACGCCAATCTGCCAACCAACAGATTCAATCTTCTGTAGATCTGAAAATTGATTTTCAAGACTTTGATATAACTCAGAATTGACTGACTTTTTGAAAAAAGGAAGCGACCGTCCGGGCAAACTCCATATATAAAAGTTCATACGATCTGACAATCCCTTTGTAAAACCCTGATACGTTTGATCATTTTCCAGCGTCTCCTGCAGAACATTTGCCCTCAGAAACTGACAAATAGATTCATACGAAGCACCCATTATGAGGCAATTATCATAAACAGTGAAATAATTCGTCACCACATCCGAAAACACTTCGCCAAAAACCCTTTTGCCAAAATCGGTTACAGCGGTTTTATAAATTTTGAATACCGCTTCTTTATTGAGTTTATAAAAACTTGAATTTCCGGAAAAATAACGCTTTCCATTGGTACCCGTTGTGGCTGTCAGCGGAATCATCGCACTTTCCATCTTACTGCCATTGCCAATCCGCAAGACGAGAAATTTATTCGCATCTGGCAAAACAGAATCGGGGCGTGTAAAAACCATGGCTGCGGCGCCATCGAGATTATCAATAACAATTTTCTGCAGATCAATATCATACAAAGAATTGATCTCATTCAGCGAGTTTTTGTATTCCGCAAATGCATTTTTTCTTTGAAGAAGGCCTTCGTAATCGCCAAAGAATTTTGCGTTGTCACTAATTACAAAGCTCATGAAAAAGGAGGTTTCGGCAGGAAATATCTTTGCCAGATTAAACGAATCGGCTTTTTGATGAAGAAAAATTCCAAGGTAATTATTCAGAGAATCACCCGTGAAACTGAATCCATTAAACAACAGCTCATCATTTTTTTGGGTCAGATCAATTTCTGACCATTCGGCCAGCTGTGACGACCCTTTCAGTCGTTCCCAAAAAGCACCGGAAAAAAGTTGATGTGAAAACCGTGCTAACTTTTTGTGATTGACATAGATATTGAGGTCAATATTATCAGTTGCGGTTCTGTTGGCTTTCGCAAAAAAAGTATTTACCTGTGCAATGGGGGTTTCAAGTTGCTTGACTGCTTGCACAACAATCTGGCTATCGGCACTTGCAAGAAAAAGACCATGATAAAAAGTGGTACAATAACTTTGAAGCTGATCACCTTGTTTCCATTTGAAGTATGAAAGATCGGCGCCTCTTACCTTCACTTTTTCGATAACTGCACCTTTCCCTGAAAACAGATTGTCAACAAGTTCCGTTAAAGCTCTTTTTTCGGTGAGACTCGACAACTCAACCAGGCTGAGATTCCAGAAATGATCCTTTTCGCCGCCAAATATGATTGTTAAATCATTGTCAGTAAATGAATTTTTTGCTCCCGGATAAGTTTTAAAAAGGGAATCGGCAAAAACCAATTGCTCGTAAAGCGTCGCAACTCCCGGGAAACCGGAATACGCTTTCCAGATCGGATTGTTCAGCGATCGGGTCGTATAATTGCCAAGATGTTGAATTCTGACAATGACCGATCCATTTTCAGGAACAGCTCCAAATGCAGAGGTTCCGAAATATTTAGCTTCACGGGTAAAAAAGTACCATCCGGCTAATAATCCGGAGATCAAAACTATAGTAATCCCAATTAAAATTCTCTTACCCATTAACCGATATGACTTTTGGTTTCAGATATGTAAATATAAGGTTTAACGGTTCATCGGGCATTAAAAAGAATAAAACTTAATCGAATAAAAGATGCAATTACCTACGGAGAACTATCCTACTGCAATTTAACTTCAGAGGAATCCACCAATTTATACAGTTTGTCGGATCGTCGTAGTTTCGTGGCAACAGGGATGGAGCATAAAACACCTTTTTGTGCTTCATCGACAGTCACAAGGCCAACCCTGATCTCCTCCACAATTGTCTGAATCAATCCGGTGCTTGGACCGGTGATGATAATTTCATCACCCAGTTTTAAGTTGCCCGTTTCCAGTTTTATTTCAGCGACCCCAAGATTCGAAAAATAGTTGGTCACTTTGCCCGTATAAATTTTTCTTTTTGTGGCCATAGAACCATAATTGCTGCTCCATTCTCCAAGTCGTTGCCCCAGGTAATAGCCATCCCAGAAACCACGGTTAAAGACAGAAGCCAGCTTTTCATCCCAAACAGCTATTCGCTCTTCACTAAATGTCCCATCGAAATAAGCATCAACGGCCTCGTGATAGCATCCAACAACTGTTTTTACATATTCAGGACTTCTGGCCCGTCCTTCAATCTTCAGTATTGTAACCCCTGAATCGAGAATTTTATTTAAGAAATGAATGGTTTTCAAATCTTTAGGCGACATGATATACTCATTGTCAACTTCAAGTTCGCGACCCGTTTCCTTATCCGTAATGATGTATGCACGCCGACATGCCTGCATGCATGAACCGCGATTTGCAGACGAATGCGTTTCGTGAAGCGAAAGATAACACTTACCAGAGATGGCCATACACAAAGCACCATGAACAAACATTTCGAGCCGGACAATATTTCCTGAAGGTCCCCGCAAATCGTTATCCTTAATTTTCTGGGCAATATTACAAACCCTGCCAAGATTCATTTCGCGGGCAAGTACCATTACATCAGCAAACTGCGAGTAAAACTTCACTGCTTCGTAATTGGTGATATTCACCTGTGTCGATATATGAACCTCGATGCCCAACTCACGGCATTTCTGAATCACCGACGTATCAGCGGCAATTACGGCTGTGATTCCTGCATCGCGTGCAGCAATTAAAACCGCTGAAAGTGTTGTGAATTCCTCATCAAAAATCTCAACATTCACTGTCAGATAGCTCTTTACGCCCGCTTCTTTACACCTTCGTGTAATCTCGCTAATATCCTCAAGTGTAAAGTTGCTGGCTGAACGCGCCCTCATATTCAGGTGCTCTACCCCAAAATAGACCGATCCGGCTCCCGCTTGTATTGCTCCCATTAAAGACTCGTACGAGCCAACCGGAGCCATTATTTCAACATCTTCTCTTCTCATAACTTCAATAAATCAGCACAAAGGTACAATATCGAACCTAAATTCTGAATTTTGTTCGATAAACAAAATAGATACTGTATATTTGGCCTACACTGAATAAACTTATAAAATATATACAATTTATTTAATATGAGGTACTTATTACTAATTCTGACTATTCTTACTTTTTCTTTTACAATCATTCCCGATAAAACGGACAAAAAGTATTACGAAGAAAAATACCGGCCGCAATATCACTTCACACCCGAAAAAAACTGGATGAACGATCCCAACGGGTTGGTCTATTATGGTGGTGAGTATCACCTTTTTTATCAGTACAATCCAAACGGCAAGGAGTGGGGATATATGCATTGGGGTCATGCAGTAAGTAAGGACATGGTCCGGTGGGAACACCTTCCGATTGCCATTACACCTGACGAAGATTCAAAGGATAAGAACCATGCGACTGCCTTTTCGGGCTGCGCAATTGTAGATGAAAAAAACACTGCTGGTTTACAACAGGGTGATGAAAAAACACTGCTTATTTTTTACACAAGTTTTGAATGCGGGCAACGGCTGGCATATAGTAATGATAAAGGTCGTACATGGAAAAAGTATGATAAAAATCCGCTGATCCCATTCGAAAAAGATGATGCCCGCGATCCAAAAGTATTTTTTCATCAACCTTCCGGAAATTGGGTAATGGCACTTTACCGTAAACCCGATGGAGATGAAGCGAAACAGGGAATATCGATTTACACTTCCAAAAACTTAATTAGCTGGGAATTACAAAGCCACACAACCGGATTTTTCGAATGTCCTGACCTGTTTGAACTTCCACTCGACGGCAACAAGGAAAAAACAAAATGGGTATTACTTGGTGGCGACGGGGCTTACATGATAGGAAGTTTTGACGGAAAAAAGTTCAGCCCTGAATCCAAAAAGAAAATACTCGATAAAGGTAAGAATTTTTATGCCACCCAAACCTGGTCGAATCATCCGGAAGGGAAAGTTGTTCAGATTGCATGGATGAAAGGAGGCGAATTTCCAGAAATGCCATTTAACGGCCAGATGACATTCCCTTGCGAACTTTCGTTGCGCACCACAAAATCGGGTCCATCGCTTTGCAAAAAGCCCATTGATGCGATCGCATCATTGCACGACAAAGACCTGATAAAGAATGATAAAACCATCATCCCCGGAATAAAAGGAAATTTGATCGGGGGAATTTCAGGGGATGCGATTCATATTAAAGCGAAATTTAATCCTAAAAATTCCGACGGATTTGGATTCCTGATAAGAAACGGTAAAAAAGAGTTAGGAACAGAGATCAGATACGATTCGAACAAAAAAATGCTCGACTGCATGGGCGGTCAGGCTATTATTGAACCGATTGGAGGTTTTATCCAACTTGAGATCCTCGTCGACCGGGCTTCGATTGAAATTTTTGCAAACGATGGCGAAGTTGTGTTAAGCAGTTGCTTCACGCCTGCCAAAGGAGACGATGACTTAACTTTGTGGACGCAAGGAGGCGAATTATATGTGGATTCAATATCCGTTTATACGTTAAAGTCGGCGTGGAAGGAAAAATAAAATAAAAAACTGACTGGCGATGAACATCGACTACCATATGCATACCAACCTTTCCGACGGACATAACACCCATGAGGAGATGGTTTTGACCGCTATTGAAAAAGGATTAGATGAAATTGGATTTTCGGATCATTTCTGCATCAAACAACCCTGTAAATGGGCAATTGGCGCATCGGCAATTGGTCAGTTAGAAGAAAAGGTCCGCGAAATGCGGGAAAAATATGGCAAGCAGATCAATATTCTTTTCGGTATTGAAGTTGACTATTTTGCCGACAGGCAGGAAGAGATCCGTGACTCATTAAAACAATTTAATTTTGATTACATCATAGGCTCTGTTCATTTTCTGGATGACTGGAATTATGATACAGACAAAAGCAGGTACGCAGAGTTTAGCAACGATTTCTTATATGAATGGTATTTCCGTGAACTTCAGAATGCAGCAAAGTCGGGCCTGTTCGACATCATGGCACATCCCGATCTGATAAAGAAATTCAGGATCTGGCCAGAAACCTCAAAGCAACAATTATTTGAAAAGACAGCCAGTATCTTTGCTGATTCGGGAGTCGCTTTCGAAATAAATACGAGCGGTAAGGATCGTCCCTGCGGAGAATTCTTTCCCGGCAATGACCTTCTTGCAGCATTCTGCAAAGCCGGAGTTCCGGTTACCATGGGATCCGATTCGCATATGAAAGAGCAGATAGGACGCCATTTCGATGAGGCAAGAACAATCCTGAAGGAAATTGGTTATACTAATTTAACCCGATTTCGAAACCGAAAACGAGAAACTGTAACCATTTGATAACAAATAGATTTGAATTTTGAATATAACTTACAATTTCAATAGAAACAGAGAATTGCGTCTAAACATCGTTCGTAGTCTGCCAGATGTGGGATATCACTTAAAGTTTTATCCTTACATTTGCATCTTAAACAGTTAGTAATTTTTGATTCCCTTAAATGGCTGATTTAAATAATAATTTACTCGAAAATATTGATTATCCCGACGATCTCAGAAAACTAAAGGAAGCACAACTTCCCCAGGTTTGCGCTGAACTGAGGGAATTTATCATCCGCGAAGCCGCTATAAATCCTGGTCACCTAGGGGCGAACCTCGGTGTTGTCGATCTGACGGTTGCTCTTCATTATTCGTACAATACGCCTTATGATCAGCTTATCTGGGATGTTGGCCATCAGGCTTACAGCCATAAAATTCTGACAGGACGTCGAAAAGTTTTCGCAACCAACCGGTTATACAAAGGAATCAGCGGTTTTCCAAAAATGGCGGAGAGTGAATACGATTCATTTGGAGTTGGACACTCTTCCACCTCCATCTCTGCAGCCCTTGGTATCGCAGTTGCCTCAAAACTTAAAGGCGAAAAGGATCGCAAAGTAATTGCGGTGATCGGCGACGGCTCCATGACCGGTGGTATGGCTTTCGAAGGATTAAACAATGCGGGCGCATCAAATGCTGATGTTCTGGTCATTCTGAATTATAATAACATGTCGATTGACCCTAATGTGGGAGCGATCAGCAAATATTTTGTTCAGATGCAAACATCCCCTACTTATAATAGCATGAAAACAAGGATATGGAAAATTCTTGGTAAGATTTATGGTGTGGGCTCCACTGCTCGAAGAGTACTCCAGAAACATCAACAGGCGTTAAAATCTGTTGTTTTTCGGGAAAGCAATATATTCGAATCATTTGGATTCCGCTATTTCGGTCCGGTTGACGGACACGACGTAATCGGTTTAGCAAAAATATTCAACGACTTAAAGGCAATACCAGGACCAAAAGTCCTTCATGTTGTCACTAAAAAAGGAAAAGGATTTACGCCTGCAGAGAATGATGCCACCAAATGGCACGCTGCCCCCGGAAAATTCGATATACTAACTGGTGAAGTATTCACAACAACATCAGACACACCGGAATCACCTAAATATCAATACGTTTTTGGGAAAACGATCATCGAATTGGCATTATTGAATGAAAGAATTGTCGGGATTACCCCGGCGATGCCTTCGGGATGCTCGCTGAATATGATGATGAAAGCACTCCCCAGTAGAGCATTTGATGTAGGAATAGCAGAGCCACATGCAGTTACCTTTGCTGCAGGTATGGCGGCTGGTGGAATGTTACCGTTTGTCAATATCTACTCGTCGTTTATGCAACGCTCCTACGATCAAATTATTCATGATGTTGCATTGCAAAACCTCAATGTCGTCCTTTGTATGGATCGCGCAGGGCTTGTTGGTGCCGATGGTGCCACGCATCACGGTATATTCGATCTGGCTTTTATGCGGAATATTCCGAACATGACCGTTTCTGCGCCCATGGATCAGGTCGAGTTACGCAATCTGATGTATACCGCACAACTTCCAAACAAGGGTCCTTTCAGCATCCGTTATCCCCGTGGAAACGGTCCAATTGTTGATTGGAAAAAAGAATTTCAGGAAATACCCGTTGGAAAAGGGAGAAAAATAAGTGACGGCAACGATCTTGCAGTGCTGTCTATTGGACATACTGGAAACTTTGTGGTCGAAGCAACCTCAATTCTAAATAAAGAGGAAATAACCTTTTCACATTACGATATGCGTTTTGTGACGCCAATCGATGAGGAAATCCTTGATGAAGTTGCATCAAAATTCGACACCATCGTTACAGTTGAAGATGGCGTAATCGAAGGTGGCTTCGGTAGCGCCGTGACAGAATATTTTGCCAAATCTGGCAAAAGCATATCTATCACACGCTTAGGAGTTCCAAACCGGTTTGTTGAGCATGGTTCGCAGGAAGAATTGCACCGGGAATGCGGATTCGATGCAGAAGGAATTTGTCGCACAGTGCGTGAACTTATTCTGTGCCGGCAAAAACTGCAGATCCTCGGTTGACAAAGAGGAAATTCAGCGGGTGAAAAAATGAGCAGGTAAAAAGTAGTAAAATCAAGATTTTAGTGTTACAATTGTATGTAATATGACTGTTGACCTTTTTACTTTAACCTTGAAAATATTTTCTCGGTTGTATTATAAATTTTTATACTTTTGCAAAGCTTAAAAAAAGGGGAACGCATGAACTACCTTTCACAATATACCATTCCGTTTTCCGGCCTTAAAGAGGGAAAGCATTTATTTGACTTTTCAGCAGATCAACGCTTTTTTGCCGGATTCGAAGAGAGTGAGATTGAGAAAGGGAGTATCAATATCCAGGTTGAACTGGAAAAACGGACCACTTATCTGAGGTTGAAGTTTATGATCAAAGGTGAGGTCGAATTAATTTGCGACCGTTGTCTTGAGACTTATTTACAACCGATTGAAAGCAGCAACCTTATGTTGGTGAAGTTTAGCGAAACAGAAACCGACGATGGAGATGAAGTGATTTACATCCATCCGGGAGCGCATCAGGTTGAAGTAGCAAAGTTGATTTATGAATTCATCATTTTAAGTATTCCGATCAGGCATGTTCATCCTGATGACGAGGAGGGTAATAGCCTGTGTGATCCGGAGATGCTTCGAAAATTAGATGAGTACAAAGCTACCGATTTACCGGAAAGCAGCCCGATAGATCCAAGGTGGAACGATTTGAAAAAAATTATTGGTAATTAAAGTAAAGATTATTAAAAATGGCACATCCAAAGCACAAACATTCCAAGACAAGAAGAGATAAACGCAGAACACATGACAAAGCGGTTCCTGCAACATTGGCAACTTGTTCGAACTGCGGCGCAACTGTGAAATATCATACAGTATGTCAAGACTGCGGTTATTACAGAGGCAAACTGGCAATCGAAAAGAGCGAAGTCGTTTAATTTTCTGCATCCAACTCTTCAACTTATTGTTATTAGCAATCAAGCATTTAAAATCCCTTAGGGGATTTTTTTGCGATACAATGATGTATATTGCATTGGTATTGCTTAAATTGCGATCATTATCAATGCTTTTTAATAACACTAAAAATGTCAATAATGTCGAAACCAATTATCAATGAGGTTAAAGCGTTGAACACTTTTGCGCAGGACACAAAAATCATTGGGAACATTGAATCTGATGGAGATATCCGTATGGATGGAGCATTGGAAGGTAAACTCAACTGTAAAGGTCGCGTTGTTATTGGTCCCGACGCTCACATTAAAGGGACAATTTACGCCAGAAATGCCGAAATTTTAGGCAACGTTGATGGAGAAATAACGGTGATTGATCTGCTTACATTGAAGTCAACTGCAGTAATTACCGGTGATTTGATCATGGGCAAATTCTCTGTTGAACCAGGCGCTCGCTTTACGGGAAATTGTAAGATGAATGGTAGCGAGCCGAACCTTCCGGATATTGAATAACAGTGTCTGGAAAGGGTTAATCTATTAAAAATTTACAAAAAGAGCAAAAAGGATTTAATGTCCTTTCTGCTCTTTTTTGTTTTTACGGTTGCCTTTTAATTGGTATTTTCGTAGATTGTTGAGATAATCAGAATCCGCGTTTAAAGCGATTGCCTTTTATTCGGTTTTATATTGACAAATGAATTAAATCAGCTCATGATATTTAACCTTCAATTCATTATTTATGAATAACTTAGATAGTCTGGTTGCATATTTTGAAACAGCTTTCCGCGAAGAAATAAAGACGATCGGACAAACAGTACCCCTAAAACTTTATGAACCGGTTGCTTACTCGTTAATGATTGGAGGGAAACGACTCCGGCCTGCCTTGATGCTTCATGCCGCATCGATGTTTACTGAATCGGTTGATCATGTTTTGTCAGCTGCAATGGCCATCGAAATTTTCCATAACTTCACCTTACTCCACGACGACATTATGGATAAGGCTGATGTGAGACGCGGTTTACCTACCGTTCATAAAAAATACAACGATAATACAGCAATTTTAAGTGGCGATGCGATGTGCATCCTGGCATTTAAGTACTTTGCAAAAGGGAACGATGCAAGAGTGCATGAACTGCTCCCACTCTTTACAACAACTGCACTTGAAGTCTGTGAAGGTCAGCAGTTCGACATGGATTTCGAGACACGTGATAACGTCACCATAGAAGAATACCTCGAAATGATCAGGCTCAAAACAGCAGTGCTCATAGCATGCAGTCTTAAAATCGGCGCTTTGCTGGCCAATTCCAGACAAGCCGACGCCGATCTGTTGTATGAATATGGTATCAATGTGGGCCTTGCCTTTCAATTGCAGGATGACTTGCTTGACGTATACGGAGATCCGGATGTGTTCGGCAAAAAGAAAGGTGGCGACATATGTGCCAACAAAAAGACCTATTTATTGCTGAAGGCATTAGAGGCATCAGATCCATCAACGTTCGAAGAATTAGATTATTGGTTATCGAAATCAGACTTTGAGGCAGAACAGAAAATTGCTGCTGTAACAGCTATTTACGATAAAACAGGCGTGAGTGAAGCAACCCGGAACCTGATGCGGAGTTATCACGACCAAGCGCTCATCGCACTCGAAAAAGTTGCCATTCCGTCCAATCAGAAAAATTCACTGACTGCATTTGCCGGCGAAGTAATGGATAGGATCAAATAAGCTTAACTTTGTACCCGTTAAAATGATTGGAATTTTAAATACGCAAGTTCACTTATGAAGGTTATCGATATCATTCAACAATCGGAGAAAACGGTTTTCTCCTTTGAATTACTACCGCCGCTGAAAGGTCAGAAACCAGACAAATTATATCGGACAATTGACGAATTGATTGAGTTTAATCCTCAGTATATCAATATAACCACGCATCGGGACGAAGTCGAATTCCGGGAATTGCCTGGTGGTTTGATGCAACGAAGAACGGTTCGCAAGCGGCCCGGAACCGTAGCAATTGCGGCTGCCATTCAAAACGCTTACAATATTCCGGTCGTTCCCCATATTGTTTGCGGAGGATTTACCAAAGAGGAGACTGAAAATATTCTTCTTGATCTTAATTTTCTGGGAATCAAGAATGTTCTTGCACTTCGCGGAGACGGGCTCAAATCAGAGAGTTTCTTCAATCCGGAACGTGACGGACATTCACATGCTAAAGAACTTGTCGAACAAATTGTCAATCTGAAACAAGGAAAATACCTGGATCCGGAAATCAAAAACACGGCTGAGCTGAATTTTTGTATTGGAGTGGCTGGTTATCCTGAAAAGCATTTTGAAGCCCCTAACATTGATATTGACCTTCTTAACCTGAAAGAGAAAGTTGATGCAGGTGCCGATTATATTGTGACTCAAATGTTTTTCGATAACCAAAAATATTACGACTTCGTCGCCAGGTGCAGAGCGATCGGAATAACAGTCCCCATAATACCGGGGATCAAACCTTTAGCGATGATGAACCAGATCACGGTGTTGCCTAAACTCTTCAGTATTGATATTCCGGAGACATTTGCCCGCGAAGTACGAAAATGCAAGAACAACGACGAGGCACGAGCTGTAGGTACCGAATGGGCGATTGAACAGTCACGCGATTTGATTGCACACAAAGCCCCTTGCCTTCATATCTACACCTACGGAATTTCGGACAATACAAGACAAATCGCCAAAGCGGTGATTTAAATTAGCTGATTATCAGCAAATAATTAAATTTTAACAACAGTTAATCATGGTACTAAAAATAGGTGACAAAGTAAGATTTCTTAACGAAGTTGGAGGTGGACGCATTACATCAATAGTCAGTGACGATATCGTAAACGTGGAGACGAACGATGGGTTTGAGGTGCCAACAAGGGTCAACAACCTGATTGTGGTAAACTCAACCGAAGTTTATGAGAGCGGAAGATCACGCAATACGGTTGCTGCTCCTAAACCTGTTGCTCCACCTGCGAAAAAAGCTGTAAAACCCGAAGAACCCTGGTTCTCTGACAAAAATCAGGTAGCTACAAAAGAGGAGCCGCAGTATCTTTTCGCGCTGGTTCCCGAAATTCCAGCCAATCCACCCACAGGGAATATTTCGATGTACCTTATTAATAATTGCAACGATACGCTTCTTTTCAGATTTGCAACCAAAAACCAATACAATTATGAAACCGTTTCTGCCGGGTCATTAAGCCCGAACTCAAAAACTTACCTGGGATTGATTAAACCAGAAATGATTGCGGATTTGCCAATCTACTGCTTTCAATTACTGAACTTCAGGAAGCGCACAAAAGAACTGGAACCATTTGTGCAAAAGGAGATTGCCCTTTCGGCGG
>Ga0209511_1001162_pt1 | contig 24060 bp, 21 predicted proteins | sample SSSSmetaG_FD_184141 | JGI IMG/M metagenome (GOLD analysis project Ga0209511, IMG submission 184141) | Glacier valley bacterial and archeal communities from Borup Fiord, Nunavut, Canada, to study Microbial Dark Matter (Phase II) - ​SSSS... | ecosystem: Environmental > Aquatic > Freshwater > Ice >... | reverse complement strand
TAAGAAGCCAGAGTAATGGAGATCTCCAACGAGCAAATCATACAGAACATTGCCAATGCTCAAATTCAGAGAAATTAGCGGAGATTAGTTTTGATTTTGGATATGAGTTGCCGATTCTCTGTACGCCCAATGAACTTCTTTGAGATTAACTACGTTTCAGGATGAGATTGTAGAAGAGATTTACAGAATTCGTGAAGAGTACTCTCGTTCATTCAGTCATGACTTGAGAGCCATCTTTACTGATTTACAAAATGTTGGAGGCTTTCGCGAGATCTTGATGAGGATTCAAAGGATATTAGTCGCCGCTCAACTTAACCGTTATGTCGGACATCTTCACCATCGATAGATTCAGCCGTCACACATCCGATCGGGTAAACTAAAGGCATTGATTAGACTAAGTTAGTCTATGACCATCGCAACTGAAGCCACTCAGCTTTGATGAGTTTTTCGCCCATTTAATGTTTAGCTGATCAAAATACGGCTTCTCTTGCGATCGCTTTCCCTGCGATGAAGCCTGTCGTCCAAGCACTTTGGAAGTTAAATCCACCTGTGACTCCATCAATGTCTAACACTTCACCCGCTAAATAAAGTCCCGGACAGCAGCGGCTCTCCATTGTTTTGAAGTTGACTTCTTTGAGATTCACGCCGCCACAGGTGACAAATTCCTCTTTGAAAACTCCTTTCCCGTTGACAAGATATTTCCCCTGCGTGAGTTCTTGAATCAACAGATTCAGCGTTTTATTGGGAAGTTCTGCCCAACGGGTTTCTTTTTGAATGCCAACTGCCGCCGTGAGTTTTTCCCACAACCGACGAGGCAATAGCACCGGGCAACTGGAGACGATCGCGCGTCTCGGCAACTGCGATTTCACCGCCAGCAATTCTTGTCGCAGCGCCTCCGGGTTCTGTTTCGGCAACCAGTTAACCGTCAATGTCGCCTGATAACGATGCTCATGCAAAACTCTGGCACCCCAGGCGGACAGCTTCAACACCGCCGGACCGCTTAAACCCCAATGTGTCACTAACAGCGCTCCTGTCTGCTCTAGTTTGGTGTCGCCCACCTGCAACCGTAGCCGCACCGGATCGACCGCAATTCCTGACAACTCATCTAAGCGATCGTCCGTCACATTAAACGTAAACAGAGAAGGGGCGGTCGGCTCGATCGAGTGTCCCAACTCCTTCGCAATTTGATAGCCTTGGGGACTGTTGCCCGTCGCAATTAGGATTCGATCGGCGTTGAGAATATCGCCCGACCGCAGCTCAATCTCAAATCGGTCATCGTGCTTCACCACCGATTTAACGCTGGCTCCCAGACAAACGTTGATTCCGGCATCCTGTGCCTGTTGGATTAGACAATGCGCGATCGTGGCAGAATTGTCCGTAATCGGAAACATTCGCCCGTCTGCTTCAGTTTTGAGCTTGACGTTGCGAACATTAAACCATTCAACCGTATCTTGTGCCTGAAACTGACTAAAGGCACCCCGCAAGGCTTTGCCTCCTCTGGGATAGTTCTGCACGAGAATGGCTGGGTCAAAACAAGCATGGGTGACATTGCAGCGTCCGCCCCCCGATATGAGAACTTTTGTGAGCGGTTGGCGACTTGCTTCGAGCAGGGTGACATCAGCAGCACGATTGGTTTGGGCACAGGCGATCGCGCTAAAAAAACCAGCCGCTCCCCCACCAATGACGACAACTTTAAGAGTTTGAAAAGACAAGGAAATTGTACTAAAAACGGCAGAATCTCTATTCTAGCGAGTCCGGTTGCATTCATTGAAGACCCGTCGATCGCTATCTCAAACGGTGTTGAAAGTGCTTTAAGCCTTCCGTCCCGGTTTGCAGTCTGCGAAGTCGATCGTGTGGGAGTCAATGTAGTCCGCAATCGCCATTTCGACAATGGCTTCAACTGGGTAACTAATCTCAGTCGCACGATCGAGAATAGCGTTTCTGATTCGCTCTGGTAACCGCTCTAGAATTGCTTGACCATCGGCGGATGACAACTGCTCGTAGCTTTGGTTGTGAGTAGTTGATTGCATTGATTTAGCTCTCCGTTGGAATTTGAGCGTTGTAAGGCGGCTCTTGGCAACTAAAGCGGTTTAGGGATCATGCCTAGACGATCGAGCAACCGCTCATCCTGCGATCGTTCTGGGTTCGGAGTGGTCAGCAATACTGCCCCGGTAAAGATTGAATTCGCACCCGCTAAAAAGCACAGCGCTTGTAATTCGTCGCTCATCTCTAGCCGTCCGGCTGATAGTCGCACCATCGCCTGGGGAAACAGAATCCGAGTCGTGGCAACCATGCGAACTAGCTCGATCGAGTCGATCCGAGATGCACTCTCAAGCGGAGTTCCGGCTACTGGCACCAAACAATTAATCGGCACTGATTCGGGTGGCGGATTTAAGTTTGACAGCGCTTCGAGCAGATCTAACCGATCTTGAACTGATTCACCGAGTCCGACAATGCCACCACAGCAGACCGAAATTCCGGCTTCGCTAACGGCTCGGATTGTTTCTAAGCGATCGTGATAGGTGCGAGTCGTCACAATCTTCTCGTAGTAGCTGGGTGACGTGTCGAGATTATGGTTGTATGCCGTCAGTCCTGCTTCTTTAAGCTGTTTTGCCTGATGGGGCTTGAGCATTCCCAACGTGCAGCAGACTTCGAGATCCAGCGCGGCAACCTGACGCACCATATCCAGGACTCGATCGAACTGTGCGCCATCTCGCACTTCTCGCCACGCCGCTCCCATACAAAAGCGCGTCGATCCGGCGGCTTTTGCAACCTGAGCTTCTGCCACCACGCTTTCAAGATCCATTAGAGGTTCTGGCTTCAAATCGGTTTGGTGATGCACACTCTGAGAACAATAGCCGCAATCTTCAGGGCAAGCCCCCGTTTTGATGCTGCTGAGCGTACACATCTGCACCGCACGGGGATCGTGATGCTCGCGATGCACTCGCTGCGCCTCAAACAGCAAATCGGGCAAAGGCTGATGATAAATTTTGGCGATGGGAGCGATCGAAGAAGTCAACATAGCATTCAAACGTTAAGAAAGATTCAAAACCTTAGCTACTCAGATTAGCAGTCTGCCAGCGTCTAGAGAATGCAAAAATTCTGAACCTGACCCGGTGATACAATTTCTATCACTATGCCACGGTTAACTTCTTCCTCTCAACTGACTCGACCTACTGTCACGCTCACTGAAATGCTGTGGGCGTTGACGGGGTTGTTGCTGACGATCGGGGGCACCCTGCTCAAAGCTTCAATCACTGACGTGCCCTGGACTTGGACCCCGCAAACGGTTCCGCTGCATTTTTTGGGCGTGAGCTATCAGATCGGAGCTGTGCTGTTAGTCGGCTGTCTGGGCGGAAAAAACGCGGCGGTCATTTCCCAAATTGCTTATTTGTTGTTGGGGTTAGCCGGGTTTGAAATCTTTAATGACGGAGGCGGAATTCACTATTTCAGTAAGCCGAGTTTTGGCTATTTGCTGGGCTTCATCCCCGGCGCATGGCTGTGTGGATATTTTGCATTCAAAACGCCTCCTCGACCAGAATCTCTCGCGTTTAGCTGTTTCTGCGGGCTGCTAGTCATTCATCTCACTGGGATTTTCTACTTATTTTTATCTTATGGGCTGAAGTGGGCGAATGCAGACTCTCTATCATTGTGGGATGCTTTTAAGACTTATTCTCTCACGCCGTTACCCGGACAATTTGCGGTCGTCTGTGCCGTCACGGTGCTGGCGTTTGTGATGCGTCGTTTAATGTTTTATTAATCCTCGATCTCTCTTCTGAATGCTCAAAAACCGTTTCTTCTGGCTGGCTGCGATCGTAGGTCTGATTCTCGATCGCCTCACAAAACTTTGGGTTGTGAAGACAATGGTGCTGTCTCAGTCCATTCCTCTTTTGTCAGGTGTTTTTCACATCACTTATGTGGTCAACAAGGGAGCCGCGTTTAGTCTCTTTCAGGGCAGCGTGTGGTTACGTTGGCTCTCTCTCGCGGTCAGCCTTGGCTTGATGGCAATGGCATGGTTTGGTCCTCGGTTTGAGCGGTGGGAGCAGTTGGGCTACGGGTTTATTTTGAGTGGGGCGCTAGGGAATGGCATCGATCGCTTTGTGCTTGGTCACGTCATCGATTTTCTCGACGTTCGGCTGATCAACTTCCCCGTCTTCAATCTGGCAGATGCCTTTATTAACGTTGGCATTTTTTGTTTGCTCATTGCTGCTTTTCGTAGACCGCCTGATGACCGCGATCAAGCCTCAGTCAAAAGTTGAAACCTCCCTAGTTTCTCGATGGGCGCTTACCATTGGCTTAGATTGCGATCGGGGATTGCGAGTCACCAAAATCCAGTCCTCTTGCATCTCTAGCACTTGAGTTTGTTTAGGAGGCAGATAGCCCTGTGCTGAAGCTTTCAATAGTTGGTAAGGGTGGGGATCAGTCTTCCAGCGCTGCTGCAGCTCGTCTTCAGCCGCCGGAATGATGACACGATCGCTATAAAAATTCAGCGAGGGACGGAAATCAGGATAAGACGTGTAAATCACCTGACCACGAGGCGTATGGCGCTGAATCATCGCTGCCACAGGCTTGACTGGATAGGTTTCGGCTAACTCCCAAACCCAGTGGCTCGACATCATCAGCACTACTAGAGTGAGATAAGTTCCCCAAATCAGCACTGAGATAAACTGAATATCTTGCCGCAGAATCAAAATCGCGGTGACGGTAATCGTCAGCGCCAAGGTTGAGGAAATAAGCTGAAGGTCTGGCTGTGGGGCAAAAAATGTAAAATAGGCACTCAAGCCCCACGCTACAAGCCCAAACACCGCAAACACGGCAAACCATATTCGAGCCTGAACGATCGGGCGCGGCTGCCGAATTCCCATCACTAAGGGGTTCCACATACGGCTGAATTGGGCACCGACCATCAGCGATAGAGCCGGGTAGATGGGCAAAACATACCAGGGAAGTTTGGTTTGCATGGCTGAAATGACCAGCAAATAAACGCCGCTCCAGACGATCGCCAGCCGCGCCCAGCTTAAGCCCCGATTTTCCCAAGCTAGACGCAACCCGTGGGGCACAAACAGCAGCCACGGAAAGCCATATTTCAGAATTTCCCACAGATAATACCAAACGGGACCGTCATTATTGCCGACCGTTCCCCAAACCCTCACCAGGGACTGATTGAATAAGTGGGCATCGACAAACTGTTGGTGATAGTGCGACCACTGAGCGCCATACCACAACCCTACGGGAGTCGCCCCGATCGCTATACCGAGCCAGAGATAGCGGCTGGTCAACAGGCGAGGCGTATCCCAGATTAGAAACAGCCCCCCGATCGCTGCCAGCAAGATCCCTAAAATGCCTTTAGTCAGGCAGATTAGCCCAAACCCAATGCCGACCCCTAAGCCCCAGCACAAATCGCGTCGCGATCGCAGCAAACACGCCATCATCAGCAAAAAGAAACACAGCACGGCTCCGTCGAGCATCGCCATGCGTCCCTGTCGCGCTACGGGTAGCCAAGTGAGATATACCAATGCCGAAAAAATGGCTGCCGTGCGTCGAAAAAAAACTTCTCGCCCAACCCAGTAGAGCAGGGGCACAGAACAAGCGGTGAGCATCGCCCCTGGCAGCCGGGAGGTCAACTCGCTTACGCCTCCGATCGAGTAGGTCAATGCCACTAACCAGTGCATTAGAGGGGGTTTGTTAAAATAGGGATTTCCGCTCAAGTCTTTGGGATAGAGCCAAGTCTCAGACAGAAAGTGCGATCGCCACATTTCACGAGCCACCTGAGCAATGATGCCTTCATCCCAATCTCTGAGAGGCAAGTCTCCAAGATTCACCCCAAATAACACCATTGCTGCAATCAATAGTCCTAGAAGCCAGCCGCGATCGACCCACGCTTCAAAGCGAGATTGTCCCATCCCAAATTGGCGACTTGCAGAAATTTTTTGACCCATATCTAGCCTTTTACCACAATCTAGGACGACACCATTTTCCTCTTAAAATCCACTTCTGATAGGAAGAATTAGGTAAGCTGGAGTAATGGAGGGAAAATTTTTATACCCAATCATAAGTCATCGATTCAGAGGATTAGTGCTTTGTAGCAAGGGTTAGTCTTCGTCTTCATTGTCTAGGCGGGCAAATGAGCTTTCTTCTAACATTTTGATTAATCCGAGGGTGATTAAGGTCATAACGGTTCCTGAGACGGCAAGCTGCCACCAGCCACAGCCTGAAGCGATTCCTAGGGCAGCCGTCACCCAAGTCGCGGCGGCAGAGGTGAGTCCTTTAACTTTGGGGTTAGAGCTATCGGAACGCGACTGATGCAAGATTTCCCCGGCGCCTAAAAAGCCGACTCCGGTAGCCACTCCTTGAATCGCACGGCTGGCTGCATCGCCCGAATGAACACTAGCGTGTAAGGGAACTAAGACAAACAGTGCAGCTCCAAGGCTTACTAGCATATGAGTTCTCAAGCCTGCTGGTTTGTGGCGTTGCTGGCGGTTCCACCCGATCGCAGCGCCCACCATAAGCGCCAGACTCAACCGCAATATAATTCCGACCCAGTTATTTGGATCGATCGAATAAGACTCCATTGATGATTTTGGTTAATTTTGAGCAAATGCCTCTAGAGGCTAAAAGGTAATTTTTTGAGTTATGCCAACTAAATTTGAGCTTGCATAGAATTAATCCCTGTGGAACAAGGGGCTTAAGCCCCTTGTTAGGTGCAACCTCATAGAGAATTGATATTAGTTGATTCAAAACACTTTTAATCACCTCTTCCTAGAGGCATAGTTACCAGTTTATTTAAGTATGCAACATAACATTTTCGTCGAAAATCTATAAGGCTAAAAAGAATATTCAGTCTTGATCCAACAATTTCTCTCTGTTCTTTATCCAACCATAAAATGTCTCCTAGCTAACTCTTTTCAAAAGTGAGAATAAACTCAATAAAAAAGTAGGGATATCACTTCAGTCTATGGGTAGACCTGCTGTTGTTCCTGATCCCTCGTAAGTCTACTGTTATAAATGAAGAGGGGGTTTATCGCAGTTCTCTTTGGGTTTTGCTTCGTTTTTTAATTAAAAGTGAGTTAGAAAATCATGCCTAAATGCCCTTGTTGTGCAGAAAAGCTACTGCGTCATGTTCGGCACGGAGAAATCTATTGGTTTTGTTCTCACTGCTGGCAAGAAATGCCGGATTTAGCATCAGCAATCGTCGATCGCCCTAAAGATCTCTCTCCAAAAGAGAAAGCGTTAATCGCAGGGGTCGATCGCTAGAAAACTTGTTTTTCAAAAAGATTTCTGGCTTGACGAACGAAAAGCCTACTCTTCTGGCAACCAGACACGATCGCGGGGAAGCTCTCTTCATATGCTCCTCCCCACACCAATCAGAATTATGATGTAGAGTCTGTGTCTGTCTAGCTGAAAGTTGCCGTTCGTCGAGCTAAAACTATGATGAATTATGATGTGGTGGTGTGTGGAGCCGGACCCGCTGGGGCGATGGCAGCCGCAGAGGCAGCTCAAGCGGGGCTGAAAGTCGCACTATTAGAAAAGCAGTTTCTGCCTCGCCACAAAACCTGCGGGGGCGGAATGCCGATGGTGATGCAAGAGGTCTTGCGAGATTTAGCACCCGACGCATTCGTTGAGTCACAAGTCACTCACATGCGCCACACGTGGAATTTTGAGGATGCCTATCTTGCACCGATCAATCCCCCTGGTGTTGATAGACCGCTTTCGCTGTGGATGGTGCAGCGATCGCGATTTGATTATGCTCTGGCACAACGAGCCGTTCGCTGTGGGGCAGAATTGCGAGATGGGCTGGCAGTCCGATCGCTCGAAGTTGAGTCAGGCGGCATCAAAATCTCAGCTCAAGGCATCAAAACAGGCAGCGAGTTTGTCGCAAAAGCTAGATATGTAATTGGTGCAGACGGTGCGAATGGGGTGACGGTCAACTCGACCAAACTGCGACAAAATCGCGCGATCGCCCTGGCAATGGAACTTGAGCATCCTCACCGCTGGGGCGACGGACACGCTGATCTGCGTCCCGATGTGGCTCATCTAGAATATGGAGCGACCAAGCGCGGTTACGCCTGGATTTTTCCCAAAGCCGACCACTTGAACATTGGCGCAGGGGTCTTTCGTCCCGATCGCAAAGATGCTCGAAACAATCGGACTCTTCGAGCCGAACTCCAGCAAACCATCTTTCAATATGTTGAAGCGATGGGATTGTCGATCGATCGCGACCAAGCCCGCTTTCACGCTCACCCCTTGCCGACTTGGAATGGCAAAGAACCGCTTCATGAAGGACGCATTCTGTTAGTGGGAGATGCCGCCGGATTGATCAATCCCTTGTTTGGGGATGGCATTCTTCACGCTGTGAAGAGTGGCGCGATCGCGGCGCAGTGCTTAATAGACGAAACCGCAGACCACTACACCGATCTCATCCACGCCGAATTTGCCGCCAATTTTGATGCCGCGTTGACGCTCGCTCAAGTCTTCTATCAGTGGACGGGCGCTTGCTATAAATATGGCGTTAAATCTGAGAGAGCTACTCGAATGGCAACTCAACTTCTCTATGGAGATCTATTATTTACAGATATGGCGGGTCGAGCGATGCGAAAATTGAAGCGATCGGTGGGGGCAACCTTTTTCCCAGCTTTCAACTCGTAACCAATTCTTCATAAAAAACTTCGGTTAGTCTACCGATTTCAACCCAAAATTCTTAAACTGGTAGAGAGAGCCTGTGTTTTAACAGTTTTTAAGGTTGCTGGTTCGATGAGCGATCGTGAGAACAGTGAACGATACGCTAGAAGGCTCTCGCTGATTCGGTAGGTTTCTTTCTACGATCGGCGGTGTGGGATAACCTATAGGTTTACAGCACACCCTTTTGTATACACGTCAAGAGGAAAGACAGAATTATGGGATTATTTGACCGAATCAGCCGAGTCGCTAGAGCCAATCTCAATGATCTTGTGAGCAAGGCTGAAGACCCAGAAAAGATTCTGGAACAGGCTGTGATCGATATGCAGGAAGATCTGGTGCAGTTGCGTCAGGCAGTCGCAAGCGCGATCGCCAGCCAAAAACGCAGTGAGCAGCAATACAATCAGGCGCAGACGCAATCGAACAACTGGCAGCAAAAAGCTCAGCTTGCCTTGCAAAAAGGCGACGAAAACCTTGCTCGTGAAGCGCTGCTCCGCAAAAAAACTCACGCTGACACCGCCACCACGCTCAAGGCTCAACTCGATCAGCAATTCACTCAAGTTGACACGCTCAAGCGCAGTCTGATTGCTTTAGAAGGCAAGATTTCTGAGGCGAAAACGAAGAAAGATATGCTGCGGGCACGGGCAAGTGCTGCCAAAGCTCAAGAGCAGTTGCAAAACACTGTGGGCAACCTCGGCACAGGCAGCGCAATGGCAGCCTTTGAGCGGATGGAGGAAAAAGTCTTGCAGCTAGAAGCGCGATCGCAAGCAGCGGCTGAGTTGGCAGGTGCCGATTTGGAGAGCCAATTTGCCGTGCTAGAGTCAGGAGATGTCGATCTTGAACTCGAAGCGATGAAGGCTCAGATGCTGGCTCCGAGCACGTCTCAAAATCAGGCTCAGTTGCCCGGAACTGCCCCGGCTGCAACCAGTCCTCAAGCTAAGACAACTGCCTCTCCTCAAGATCAACAAGCCGTTGATGCCGAGCTAGAAGACCTGAAAAAGCAGTTAGATCAGCTTTAAGATCGGTGTGAAACTCTGCATTCAGATTCCCGGCTTCTTCAAAAGGTCGGGAATCTTTGCTTTTGCGAGGTTTCTGTCAAAAGTAGCCAGCTTAAGGCTTTAGAATTGTGAACGGATGTTAATAACAGCAGTGTAATATGAGCAGCGTTCGTGTCATTGGAGATAGCGACTTTGAGACAGAAGTTTTGAAAGCCGATCAGCCTGTGCTCGTCTATTTTTGGGCTTCGTGGTGTGGTCCCTGTCGGTTAACGGCTCCTCTGGTCGAGGGCATTGCGTCGAGCTATCACGATCGCTTAAAGGTGATCAAGATGGAAGTCGATCCGAACCCTGAAACGGTCTCAATGTGCAAAGTTGAAGGGGTGCCTGCGTTTAGATTTTTTGAAGGCGGCGAAGTGAAAAAAGCGAGTGAAGGGGCAATCAGCAAGCAAAAACTAGAGGATTTTGTGTTGTCTCAGCTTTCGGCATAAGGTAACGCAAACTCTCTGTCCAAAGCGGTACACTTTAGATCTCGTTTCTGTCGTCTCAACGCTGACCCGCGATCGCCGATGCAATTTGCCACTCGTTTAGAACCGCTACAAGCCAACGTCTTTGCTGACATGGATCGGGCAAAAACAAAAGCCAAAGCCGCTGGGCGGGATGTCATTGATCTGTCTCTAGGATCGTCCGATCTGCCCACTCAGCCCCATGTGCTAGCCGCGATCGCTCAGTCGCTCCACGATCCCAGCACTCACGGATACCTCCTATTTCACGGCACTCAAGCATTTCGTCAAGCGGCAGCTAGTTGGTATACCCAAAAGTTTGGCATTGCTGTCGATTCAGAAACGGAGGTCTTGCCGCTCATCGGTTCTCAAGAAGGGACTGCCCATCTGCCCCTGGCGATCTTGAATCCGGGTGATTTTGCGCTGCTGCTCGATCCGGGCTATCCGTCTCATGCAGGGGGCGTTCATCTAGCCAGTGGTCAGATTTACCGGATGCCGTTAAAAGCAGAAAACGGATTTTTGCCCGTATTGCAAGATATTCCCCCTCACGTTTTGGCGCAGTCACGAATGATGGTGTTGAGCTATCCCCACAATCCGACGACCGCGATCGCGCCCCTCTCGTTCTTTAGAGAAGCCGTTGCTTTTTGTCAGCAGCACGATCTGGTTTTGGTGCACGACTTTCCTTATGTGGATCTGGTGTTTAGTGAGACGGGAGTGCCATCGATTTTGCAGGCTGACCCCGATAAAAGCGTCTCGATCGAGTTCTTCACGCTTTCCAAGTCCTACAATATGGGTGGTTTTCGGGTCGGGTATGCGATCGGCAATGCAGATCTGATTCGAGCGCTTCGTCAAGTCAAAGCGGCAGTGGATTTTAATCAATATCAGGGCATTTTGAACGGGGCGATCGCTGCCCTCACCGGATCTCAGACAGGCACTCAAGAAGCCATTGAAACGTTTCGTCGTCGTCGAGATATCTTTATCGCTGCCCTTGCTCAGATCGGGTGGCACGTTCCTATGCCCAAAACCGCGCTCTATGTTTGGGCAAAGCTCCCCGAACCCTGGACGACCCACTCGATTAAATTCTGCACAGACCTGGTAGAAGCCACCGGAGTTGCCGCCTCACCCGGTGCAGGGTTTGGCAAATCGGGTGAAGGCTATGTCCGATTTGCGCTAGTTCATCCACCAGAGGTTCTAGAAACTGCTGTCAGTCGAATGGCTCAATTCCTATAATTTTTCTAGCTAGTGAAATCGACAATTGCAAAAGCTTTACGCGGTCTTGATGCTTACTGAGAAAGCTTAACGGGAACTTTGTACTTATTCAACAAACTGGTTTGTATACTGGGCAAAATAAGGTAGTTGAGCCTACACGTCTCTTAAAAAGATTGCTGGACTAAAACTTTCTAGGGTTGCCCCCGCATCTAACTTCATAACAACGGCGCGAAATGGCAAAAAAACTTCCTGAACTTGCAGTGACTGCCGTGATCGTAGCGGCAAGCGCAATGATGGGTGCTCCTGCCTTTGCAGGCACTCTGTCGAGTGCCACGATCGGCGGCACTAACCCAACCGACTATCTGATCTACGACTCCAACACCACCAACACGTTCGAGGTTGCCAAGACTCCAGCAAACTTGGCAAAGGTTTTGGGGGGTAATAGAGCTAACCCCACAGGCAACGTCGAACTTGCAGCAAGCAGTGAAAAGTCTGGCTTCGATTTCACTAAAAACACCAGTTTGACGGGCACGATCGGGGGCAAAGCTATCACACTCAGCAGCCTGACCAAAGACGACTGGAATAGTGTCTATAAGGGCAGCACGTTTGGTCAATATTGGTTTAGTCAAACACTGGCTCAAAACGGGTTTGGTAGCTTGGTGGGCACGAATGACGGGTTGCAGGTGTTCAACATCTTCAAAACCTATGGAGGCTTTGAGCGCTTTAGTGATCCCAACATCTCCTATGTGAATCAGAATGACACAACGGGTGAGATTCAAGTCGGTTTGGCAGGTCATCTAAATGCCAATTCTCTGGTCACAAAATCATTGGATGCCTACCTAGCGGACTTGACCGGAAACTTGGCACAAACTCAACAGAACAAAGCTAAAATCACTGGCTTAAAAAACCAGTTAGGAGCCAGCACCGTTCAAGCCAGCGAAGTCTTTAAGTACACCTACAATGGGGTGACTGACTACGGCTACGGTTTTTCTGCAACAAAATCTAATCTGGTTGAGAAGGGTGATGGCATCTCACACAGTGGAAACTATGAGATCAGACTTCAGGGAGTCGTTCCGAAAAAGCGCGTTCCTGAACCGTCCACGATCATGGGTTTGGCGGGGCTAGGGATCTTGCTGACAGTCAAGCGCAAGTTACTCAGAAAAGCGTAGAGCTTTGGTTCATTCACAACAAGCAAAACTGGGGGCTATTCGCCCCCATTTTTTGTGTTGTTTAATCGATCAGTTAAAACGAGAACTTTTTCTTTGGTTACGGTGCTTTTATCTCATCTGCTTGCAAACATCCTCTCTTCGAGCATAGGTGCAATCAAAATAATCCAACGCCTTGCGAGCAGATTCAAAGGTGGCTGAGCGATAGGACGAGCCATTGGGATAGTCTTTTGAATCCCAAACCTTTAACGTGTACGCAGTGTTGTTGTCGTTTGACCACACTTCATACTCATAGCGATACGATCGCCCCGTGCTTTTATCATAGTAGCCACCGCTACCACTGTTAGCCATGAAATCTGCGCGTGCTATGCAAGGAAAAGCTAGCAGAGACGCTAAGGTCAAAATCGCTAATAGAGTAGTCTTTACACCTATCATCTTCACTGGTTTGTAAGTCAAATTTACTTTTCAGGTATAGCACTTATCCGTTCTTTTTCTAGCAATGTTTTTACGCAATTATACGCAAAAACATCAACAAGTAAAGTAAGAGTATGTTCAGTGATTTTCGCTTAAAGCCCGTGCTTTATTTTACAAAAGATATCTTCTCTATCTCAATCAGCATTGCTTGAAATCGATATCAATCACCTATAGAAACGGTAGGAAAAGGCTCCTTTGAAAGTTATAATTTCTTAACAACATCAGACGTACTCACATTCAGTCAAAAATTTACGTCCATTCGTTGCTTAAGGCTTTTACGAAAGCTGTTAATCGCTTAAAAGCTGTGATCAAATTCCGATTTAAGTCCCTGTTTCTTCTGTTTGCAGGAGGATTGCTTTGAGCGATAAACCACTGATGAAACCGTCTGGAATCCGAGCCGTCGCGATCGGGTCAGCGATCGCTGCTGCGCTCGGAGGATTTGGCATTTTTTCCTATTTCATGCTGCGTTCCCCATCTCAGCTATCGGTCGCCAGTCCTTCATCCACGCCCAATGAGGTAGCCGACGCGGTTTCTGCCTTGGGTCGATTGGAGCCAGAGGGCGGAGTTATGAAGGTGGCTGCCCCATCTTCGGGGTTTGGCAGTGCGCGAGTTGAAAGGCTGCTTGTCAAAGAAGGCTCGATCGTCAAAGCAAAACAGCCGATTGCCGTGATGGATAATTTTGATTCGCTCTATGCAACCACGCTGCAAGCAGAAGCGCAGGTTAGAGAAGCTCGATCGAGGTTATCTCAGGTGCAATCAGGAGCCAAAACGGGGGATGTGAATGCCCAACGCGCCAATGTTTTGAAAGCCAATGCAGAGTTGCCCAAAGCCGAAGCCGAAATCTTGAAAGCAGATGCAGAGCTTAAAAATGCACAATGGGAATATGAACGCTATCAAAAGCTATTTAAAGATGGCGCAGTTTCAGAATTAGATCTGCAAAATCGGCAATTAGTCTACGAAACCAAAGCCAAGGTGAGAGAGCAAGCCAAGCAAGCGTCAGAGCAAGCCAAGCTTGAGCTAGAAGGTGCCAAGCAGGTGTTAAGCAGTGTGTCTGAAGTGCGTCCAACCGATGTGCAGCAAGCGGTTGCCCAAGTGCAGGTCGCAGACGCAAACTTGCAAAAGGCAAAAGCTGAGTTAGACAAAGCGGTGGTGCGTGCCCCGATCGAGGGTCAGGTGCTAAAAATTCACGCCGATCCGGGTGAAATCGTTGGCAGTGATGGCATTTTAGAACTCGGTAAAACTGGACAAATGTATGTCGTTGCTGAGGTTGACGAAAACTATATTAACCGCATCAAACCTGGACAAAAAGCCAAAATCACGAGCTACGCTTTTCCGGGAGAACTGACGGGAACCGTCGATAAAGTCGGTTTACAAATCCGCAAAAACGAAGTTTTAAACACCGATCCCGTTGATAAAACGGACACTCGAATTGTGGAAGTCAAAGTTCGTTTAGACAACAGCCAAGCAGTCGCGGGGCTGACTAATCTACAAGTTAAAGTCGCGATCGTACCTTAATGTTTGCTATCCCTCTCGCGTGGTTACAGCTTAAGCGTGAAACCGTTCGTCTGCTCGTAGCACTTGCAGGCATTGGGTTTGCAGTGATCTTGATGTTTTTGCAACTGGGCTTTCAAGCGGCGCTGTTTGAAAGTGCCGTGACTCTTCATCAAAAGTTAGAAGGCGATATTTTCCTGATCAGCCCTCAATCGACCTCGCTGACTTCGATGAAAAGCTTTCCCGATCGCCGACTATATCAGTCGCTAGGGTTTGCCGGAGTTGACGCAATCAGCCCTATTTATTTGGGGTTAGGCATTTGGAAAAATCCTTATTGGGAGGGTCCGCCCGCCTCGCAGACTCGCAGCATTCTTGTCATTGGCATGGTGCCTGGAGATAAAGTTTTCGCGCTGCCAGAAGTCGCAGAGAATCAGTCACAACTGCGGCTCACCGACGTGGTTTTGTTCGATCGAGCTTCTCGCGAGGAATTCGGTCCGATTTCTAAGAAGTTTGAGGCACTTAAAGCGACTGGAGGCTTGGTTAAAAGCGAGATCGAAAGCCGTCGCGTCGAAGTTGGTGGGCTGTTCAGTTTAGGGGCATCGTTTGGAGCAGACGGCAATTTAATCACCAGCGATCTCAACTTTCGGCGCATCTTTTCCAAGCGCGAAAAGGGAATGATTGATGTCGGTCTAATTAAGCTCAAATCAGGAGCTGACCTTGAGAAAACCTTGGCTCGGTTCAGGCAAAATCTACCCGGCACGGCGAGAACCGACCCGAAGAAAACGGCTGACCAAACCAAAGAAGATTTTGTGGTCGGAGATGTCAGAGTTCTTTCTAAAAAAGCATTTATCGCGTTTGAGCAAAACTATTGGAAAGAAAGCACCGCGATCGGATTTATTTTCACGCTGGGAACGGCGATCGGGTTCGTCGTCGGAACGGTGATCGTCTATCAAATTCTCTATACTGATGTGACCGATCACCTCGCTGAATATGCCACTCTCAAAGCGATGGGCTATAAAAATCGCTATCTGCTGTCTGTCGTGTTTCAAGAAGCGATTATTCTAGCGGTGATGGGCTACATTCCTGGTTATATTTTGTGTCTCGGATTGTATAACGTCACTCGCAGTGCTACTGCTTTGCCCATCTCGATGACGCTCGATCGAGGAATCTTAGTGCTTTGTTTAGCGATTTTAATGTGTGTGATTTCTGGAGCCGTTGCCGTTCGCAAAGTTCAAGATGCTGATCCAGCAGACATCTTTTAGCATTATCTTTTATGTTGCAACCGATTATCACGATCGAGAACGTCAGTCATTATTTTGGGGCAGGGCGACTCCGCAAGCAGATCTTGTTTGATGTAACGACGATCGTTGAACCTGGAGAAGTCGTCATCATGACAGGTCCGTCTGGCTCAGGCAAAACCACACTGCTGACGCTGATTGGGGCGCTGCGATCCACTCAAGAAGGCAGCCTCAAAGTCTTGGGTCAAGAGCTGCGGGGAGGCTCAGAAAGCAAATTAGTCGAACTGCGGCGCAACATCGGCTATATCTTTCAGGCACACAATTTGCTCAACTCGCTGCGGGCTTGGCAAAACGTGCAGATGTCGATCGAGCTACACTCTGATATTCCTGCTAGCGAGTCACGCGATCGCGCCGAGGCAATGCTTGAAGCCGTTGGACTTGCAGATTGGGCAACCCAATATCCGAATGAGCTATCGGGCGGACAAAAACAGCGCGTCGCGATCGCCCGCGCTTTGGTCTGTAACCCCAAACTCGTTTTAGCCGACGAACCGACTGCCGCCCTTGACAAAAAATCGGGGCGCGATGTGGTCGAAATTATGCATGATTTAGCAAAAAAACAGGGTTCTGCGATCGTGCTCGTCACCCACGACAACCGAATTTTAGATCTCGCCGATCGCATCATTCACATGGAGGATGGTCGTCTGTCGTCTTTGGATGCGTCTGCATAATCAAAAACAAATCAGGGTCTTCTCGGTCGAGAAGACCCTGATTTGTAAAAGCACGAGAGGCAAATCGGAACCAAAAACCAGGTCAGAGCCACTTTCTAGACCGTTTTGGCATCGATAGCCCGTGCGAAGCGTGAAAATCTTCTTGAACGCGCTGAGTCAGACGACGGGAGACTTGGCGCACCACTTGGCGAAGGACTCGATCGCCCGTTCTCTGGATGATCGGCTCAGGCAACGCCTGAATGAACCGCGGAAACTGAATCGTCACCGTCAAGTCTAGCTGCCACTGAACTTGAGTCATCTTAGCCGAGGCAGATCCCGTTTGGGTCGCAGGGTGAGTTCCTTCTACTAGCTCTAGCGCCGCCCGAAAATCGACCTCATAGCCAGCCGTTGAATAACCCGGAACAGGAACGGTTTCGATGCGATAAACGCCATCATCTTGGGGCAAAAGATCTAAGCCAACTTTAGGTTCTACCTCATAACCAAAGGCACCAAAACTGCCAATAATCAGTGCGTAGCTGTTGCGCCCGATCGAGTCTACCTGCATTGGGTGGGCACAGCGATGAAACCAGTCAGAGTGCGCGTCTAGATAGCTAGAAACGGTAGGCAAATCAGCATACATATCCATGCTGTCTACAAAGTGGCTGCAAAACTGGGTTGGCTCAGTCACGCCTTGAGTTGCGTCTAGGGAGGTCGAGTTGAGATCTGACAGGTGGGGCAGTCGTGTGTGGGCGGTTTGAATAAATTGATGGTCGGTCGGTTGGGACTGCATGCACACTTCTCTTGCGTTAGTTGCCTTATGTCTATTTACAAAGTTCCCTGAGATATTCAATCCTTCACGACAAACGAGCATCTCCCCTGAAAATTTACAGAATCTAAATCTTCTGGTTAAAACATACGGTTATCTCGGATACCTATTCTGACCAACATTAAGAGTTTTTTCAGTTGCCAAATCACAAATTCAGTAGTTTCTACAAGTCCTCTCAGTAGATTACAGATTCGTTAACCGTCCATACAGCAACATTGCGTAATGTATCCTAGAATCCATATCAAGCACAAGGGATGATCGAAGTCACACATTCATTTCTCAGCGAATTTAACAATTGTCTTCTAGAGTCTTACCTTTACCAGATGTCAAGATAGCGAGAAAGTTGCTAAAGATCCAGTAGTAAACGTTACTAAATTATAGAGAAAGTTTTCATGAAAGCATTTGTCGCAGGGGCAACCGGAGAAACAGGACGAAGAATCGTTCAACAGCTAGTCGATCGAGGCATTCCTGTTCGAGCGTTTGTGCGAGATATTCAAGCTGCACAAACGACGCTGCCGACGGGCATTGAGTTGGTGACAGGCGATCTGATGAACGTCGAGAGTTTAAAGATGGCGATTGGAGACAGCACAGTGCTGTTTTCTGCCACGGGTGCCCGTCCTAGCTTTGATCCCACAGGTCCTTATAAAGTGGACTATGAAGGAACCAAAAATCTTGTCGATGCCTCCAAAGCGACGGGAATTGAGCAGTTTGTGATGGTGTCTTCTTTGTGTACCTCAAAGTTTTTCCATCCCCTCAATTTGTTTTGGCTAATTTTGGTGTGGAAAAAGCAGGGTGAAGACTATCTTCGGAACAGCGGATTGACTTACACGATCGTGCGTCCTGGTGGTCTAAAGAATGAAGATAATGCTGACTCGATCGTCATGTCGTCTCAAGACACGCTCTCTGAGGGCAGCATTCCCCGCACCAAGGTGGCACAGGTTTGTGTAGAAGCCGTCTTTCAGCCCAGTGCGCGCAACAAAATTGTAGAAATTGTCGCGACACCCGATGCAGCAGAGAAGCCGCTTGAGGCACTGTTTGCAGCAGTGGCTTAGAGATTTAGAACCCAGTGCCAGCCTCCGATCGTTAAATCAAAAACCGATCGAGGGCTGCTTTCAATTCTTCAATTTCATTTTCGATATTGCCTTCTTTGGCAGCACGAGCGATGCACTGAGTCAGGTGTTCGTCGAGAATCATCCGAGCTACGCGATCGAGCGCACCTCGAACCGCCGCAATCTGCACCAGCACATCAGGACACGGACGATCGCTCTGCACCATTGTCTTGATGCCTCGGATGTGCCCCTCAATCCGAGAAAGGCGATTCACGACTTTACGCTGTGACTCCTCAGTGTGAACGTGGGGATGAACAGAAGAGCCATGATCGTGAGGATGATCAGCGTCAGAGTGGCTGTCTAGCTCTGGAGTGCGGGGACGATCGGAAGTTGTCATAACAAGTCGCCTCTGAAGCGGTTTTCTACGGGTATTCACGATCTTAGACTACAGACTGGGGTTTCCAGAAGAACTGGTTTGTTAACCACACGGATTCGGCGGAAATTGGCAAAATAGACTTAACTGTGGTTAACAGAACGATCGTGGTGATGGCGCGATCGTTCCTCAGCTTGATCGAACGTTATGAGTTGATGCTATGCAATTTCACAAGTCTCCTAAATTTCTTCGTCGAGCGATCGCAGCGGTGCTGTCAATTTTTTTGATCGGGGTGACGATCGCTTATCCTCTCCCGTCTCAAGCTGCTCCTCTATTGGGATTAGCCAATCCTCCTCAGACCACAGAGGCTACCGTGCCGCCTAAAGCGATTCAGCAAGGCAGCTTTGTTGCAGAAGCAGTCAAACTGATGGGAACCGCTGTCGTTCGCATTGACACAGAACGGACGGTGACTCGACGAGCGACTGTTGATCCCATCTATGAAGATCCGACCTTTCGGCGCTTTTTTGGAGACGAGGCAATTCCTCAAGCTCCCAGAGAAGAACGACTGCGGGGTCAAGGGTCGGGCTTTTTGATCGATCAGAGTGGGGTGATTTTGACCAACTCTCACGTCATCAACGGTGCTGATAAAGTGACCGTAACGCTCAAAGACGGGCGCACCTTTGAAGGCAAGGTGCGAGGCTTTGATGAAGTGACCGATCTCGCAGTCGTCAAAATCGACGGCACTAATCTGCCCGTTGCGCCTCTGGCTGACTCGGATCAAGTGCAGGTAGGCGACTGGGCGATCGCGGTGGGCAATCCGCTCGGTTTAGACAACACCGTGACATTGGGGATCGTCAGCACCTTGAAGCGATCGAGCGCTCAGGTTGGCATTCCTGACAAACGGATTGACTTTATTCAAACCGATGCCGCAATCAATCCTGGAAATTCTGGGGGACCGTTGTTGAACGATCGAGGCGAAGTGATCGGGATCAATACCGCTATTCGAGCAGACGCGATGGGGATTGGGTTTGCGATTCCGATTAACAAAGCAAAATCTATCAAAGATCAACTGGCACGAGGCGAAACGATTCCGCATCCCTATCTGGGTGTGCAGATGACAACGCTGACTCCAGAAATTGCCCAGCAAAACAACAGCGATCCCAATTCGGCGTTTATAGTGCCCGAAGTGAATGGGGTGATTGTGATTCGGGTGTTGCCCAACACGCCTGCGGCGGCGGCGGGTCTGCGGCGTGGCGATGTGATCACTCAGATCGATGGGCAAGCGGTCACAAAGGCTGAACAACTTCAAGGGGTGGTCGAAAATAGTCGGTTGGGACAGACGCTCAAAGTTCAACTGCGACGGGGCGATCAGACTCAGCAGCTTTCGGTGAAGACGGCTGAGTTAAAGAACGCTGGCTAGGGAATTTTGAGGCAAATTCTCAAGAAGGTCATACCAATTTTATTTCTGAACGCGGCAGATGGTGGGTCATGGCGAAAGCGGTGAGACGTTCCACCAAAACGGCTCTACAGCATCGGGTAAATTCGTTGTTCAATTTGGTATGACTTTAGAAAACTCGAAACTTTTGCACTAGGTTAACCCTTTTAGATTTGATAGGGTTTTATGATACTGGCTTGTGTCGATGTAGATTCAGATGTTTCTGACCTGCTGAGGTGCAGAAGGTTTTTTGCTTTCAGTTGTTTAGGCGCAGCGATCGAGGATTAAATGGGTGGATTAAAGGGACGGGATTTGTTGACGCTAGCAGACCTCAGCGCAGAGGAGATCGCAGCCCTGCTTGACCTGGCGGCACAAATGAAAGCCGGGAAGGTGAACTCGATCGCGACTGTCAACGGTCACGTTCCGGTGCTGGGGCTGCTGTTTTATAAAGCGTCTACCCGCACCCGCGTTAGCTTTACGGTGGCGATGGCTCAACTGGGCGGGCAGGTGATCGATCTGGCAGTCAGTTCTACTCAGGTGGGTCGGGGTGAACCGATTACGGATACGGCACGGGTGCTCGATCGCTATGTCGATATTTTGGCGATTCGCACGTTTGATCAGCAAGACCTCGAAACCTTTGCTCAATATGCAGACATTCCAATCATCAATGCCTTGACTGATTTAGAGCATCCCTGTCAAATTCTGGCGGATTTGCAGACGGTTCAAGAGACGTTTGGCAAACTTTCAGGTCTGACGCTGACCTATTTAGGAGATGGCAATAATATTGCTCATTCTCTGTTGTTGGGGTGTGCGCTCGTCGGCATAAATATTCGCATTGCATCACCAACCGACTATCAGCCTAGCGAGGCGATCGTGCAGCAAGCCAAAACGATCGCCGCCGGACGCTCTGAGGTGATTTTGACGAATGACGCGATCGCGGCTGCCAAAGGTGCCCAGGTTCTCTACACCGACGTGTGGGCAAGCATGGGGCAAGAAGACCTCGCCGATGCTCGGATTCCGATCTTTCAGCCTTATCAGGTGAATGAAACACTGATGAACTATGCCGACAAAGACGCGATCGTGCTGCACTGTCTCCCGGCGCATCGAGGCGAAGAGATCACGGATGGCGTGATGGAGGGTGCTCAATCTAAAATTTGGGATCAGGCAGAAAACCGGATGCACGCTCAAAAAGCTCTGATGGCAAGCCTATTAGGACTGGTTTAATGAAGTATCGGTCGATCGGGCTTCGGAGCCGGAACCTACGGACAACGCTAGCAGAGAATTTTATTTCACACTAGTCTCCTAGCCCTTATATTTCTTCTCAACAAGCGTTTCAATAGAGCGATTAGATTAACTAACCATGCTGCACTCTCATCTCGATGCTGACAACAACAGCCACAAATCTTTTGAACTGCCGGGGGCGCGTCCTCACTATGTGCCCGATCGTCCGGGGCAAGTTGAGCATATTTTTCTCGATTTAACGCTTGATATCCCTAATCAGAGCTATGAAGGGACGTGCGTGACGAGGTTGAATCCAATTCGCGACGGCATCGATCGCTTGACGCTTGATGGTGTCAATCTCGATATTCAGTCCGTTAAAGTTGCAAATGTCGAGCAACCCTTTGACTATGACGGCGAACAGCTTCACATTCGTCTCAAGCAGCCGACGAAAATCGGATCTGTGATTGAACTGGCGATCGCCTACCAGGTCGAAAAACCGCAGCGAGGCATTTATTTCGTCGCGCCTGACAAACACTATCCCGCTAAACCTATCCAGGTTTGGACTCAAGGCGAAGACGAAGATTCTCGCTTCTGGTTTCCCTGTTTTGACTATCCAGGGCAGCTTGCCACCTCTGAGATCCGGGTCAATGTGCCGCAGCCGCTGATGGCGATCTCAAACGGTGAACTGATTGGCACCGAAACGAAGGGCGATCGTAAAGTCTATCACTGGCTGCAAAAGCAGGTTCACCCCAGCTATTTGGTGACGTTGGCGATCGGCGACTTTGCCGAATTAAAAGATGAGTGGCAAGGCAAGCCCGTCACCTATTACGTTGAGAAAGGGCGTGAGGAGCAAGCTCGTCTCAGCATGGGCAAAACGCCCCGAATGATTGAGTTTTTTAGCCAAAAATATGGCTATCCCTATCCGTATCCTAAATATGCTCAAGTCTGCGTCGATGACTTCATCTTCGGCGGTATGGAGAACACCTCAACGACGCTGTTGACCGATCGCTGTTTGCTCGATGAACGAGCCGCGATCGACAACCGCAGCACTGAGTCTCTAGTGGCTCATGAACTGGCGCATCAATGGTTTGGCGATTTAGTGGTGATCAAGCACTGGTCACACGCCTGGATCAAAGAAGGCATGGCATCTTATGCAGAAGTGCTGTGGTTTGAGCAAGAATATGGCTTGGACGATGCCGCTTATTACCTGTTGGGCGAAGCTCGCAGCTATTTAGATGAAGATGCGTCTCGCTATCGTCGCCCCCTCGTGACTCACGTTTATCGAGAAGCGATCGAGCTTTACGATCGCCACATTTACGAGAAGGGAGCCTGCGTCTATCACATGATTCGGGCTGAGTTGGGTGACGATTTGTTTTGGAAATCGATCGCGACGTTTCTAGCTGACAATGCTCATAAAACGGTAGAAACGGTGGATTTGCTAAGAGCGATCGAGAAAGCCACCGGACGCAATCTGATGTTCTTATTCGATCAATATGTTTATCGAGGCGGACATCCTGACTACAAAGTGGCTTACGCGTGGGATGGAGACAGCAATCTCGCCAAAGTTACCGTCACTCAAACTCAAGTCGGCGAGACCAATCCAAAAGAATTATTTGATTTGAAGATTCCGATCGGCTTTGGCTTCGCAGACAGTGGAGTGAAATCATTTACGGTTCGGGTTCACGATCGGGAGCAAAGTTTCTACTTCCCGCTTGAACAAAAACCGGATTTTGTCAGTTTCGATGTTGGCAATCATCATCTCAAAACCGTGGTGTTGGAGTACCCAATGCCAGAACTCAAAGCCCAACTTCAGCACGATCCCGATCCGATTTCTCGCCTCTATGCTGTGGAATCGATCGCCAAAAAGGGCGGACTAGAAGCCGTCAAAACCTTATCTGAAGCGCTGCAAAAAGACGGTTTTTGGGCGGTCAGGGCTGAAATCTGCCGAAATCTAGCCAGCGTCAAGCTCGATCAAGCGATCGCAGGTGTCCTGCTGGGACTCAACGATCCAGAAGCGCGAGTGCGACGAGCCACAGTTGAAGCCCTAGCACACGTCAAAACCCCTGAAAGCTATGAAGCGCTCAAGTATGTGGTTGAAAAAGGCGATGCCAGCTATTACGTCGAAGCGTCTGCTCTGCGAAGCTTGGGCAAAGTCGCGACATCTGGATCGGGCGATTCCAACGAGGAAGAAGTGCTGAAGCTGCTGAAAAGCGTTCTCAAAGAGCGGCAGGGCTGGAACGAAGTCGTGCGATCGGGCGCGATCGGTGCTCTCAGTCACTTAAAAACGTCTGAATCTGCCTTAAATCTGATATTGGAAACCACGACGATCGGAGTTCCCCAACCGCTTCGTCTGGCAGCAATTCGTGCGCTTGGAGCCATCTCTAGTGGACAAACCAACGTCAACTTAGAGCGGATTTTAGAGCGATTGCAGGAACTGTCGAGAGAAACATTCTTTTTGACTCAGGTGGCAGTTGTCATTGCCTTGGGACAGATGGAAACGACGAAAGCGATCGGCATTCTGCAATCACTCGCTGATCAAACCCCCGATGGACGAGTGCGCCGCATTGCAGAAGAATCAGTTCAGACCGTGCAGAAGAAGGTGGGTTCTGACAAAGCAGTCAAGCAACTGCGCGAGGAAGTTGATCAGCTTAAAAAAGATAATCAGGAGCTAAAAAGCCGTCTAGAAAGTTTGGAAGC
>Ga0209511_1001161_pt1 | contig 24070 bp, 26 predicted proteins | sample SSSSmetaG_FD_184141 | JGI IMG/M metagenome (GOLD analysis project Ga0209511, IMG submission 184141) | Glacier valley bacterial and archeal communities from Borup Fiord, Nunavut, Canada, to study Microbial Dark Matter (Phase II) - ​SSSS... | ecosystem: Environmental > Aquatic > Freshwater > Ice >... | reverse complement strand
CAAGTGCAGTGCTCTCCGAGGGGATCACTGGCGCGACTGCTTCGACCAGTTCGGCAAAGGTGTTGGCCGCGTTGATCGCTTCACTGGCGACACGCAAAATTTCGTTTTCGGTCAGCAGCTGCTGCGTCGTGGCGAAGGAGCGCGCGTTTTGAACGGCGACGGCAATCTGGTTCGCCAGAATTGTTTTAGTGCGTACATCATCGGTCGTGAAGTGACCGGCCTCCGCCGACTGCATATCCAATACGCCGATGAGCGCCTCATTCGCGATGATCGGCACTGCCATTTCGGAGCTGGTTTCAAGCAGCAGTGGATTCGGCAGGAAGTTCGGCTCCTTGCGTACGTCATCCACGATCACGCCCTGTCGGGTGCGCGCGCTTTGTGCCACTACCGATTGGTGGCGATCCATCGCGATAGCATGATCATAGGTTTTCATCATGCGTCCAGCGTCACCAGCGCCACCGGCCAGTTGCAGCATTTTGCCGTCTTCGCTGAGCAAATAGATATGCACGTGATACAGGCTGAAACGTTCTTTGGTCAGATCCGAGACCGTTTGCAGCAGTTCGTCCAGATTGGTAATGCGCGTGATAATGGCGCTCACTTCTGCGACGATCTCTAATTCCTGGCTTCGGGTGGTGACCAGATCGATTGGGTTAATTTGTGGACTTTGCATAATGCCTTAAGCGCTTCCTTATCGGAAAGTAAATGTCATGTTTCTTTCCGCTGCCGTTTACAAAACAACTACCAACCAACACCGGGTTGAAAGTGATGGATATGCTGAATGTCATGCTAATCATACGCGCTTTCGGTCACCTATGCTAACTGAAAGCAATTACAAGACTATCACAATTTGGATCGTTCAAGGTCGAGTCGTTGACCCCTAACCCCACCCTTTCCCCGATTACAGGGCAAGGGGGTCAACCGCCGTTTTCATGACTTTGCAATAGTCCTCCGTTATGGGCGCGCGTGCTATTCGTGTTATAGTAAGGTCGATCACTCGTTCAGCCAGAAAGTTCGGGCAGGAAAAATCTAACTCATGGAAAACGTACAAGAAGCTGGCCTGGCCGCGCCCGCAGACACTGCGCCGACCAGCACTGCGCCAGTGACCGCCGATTCCACCAACAGCGCTCCCGTGCTCGCGCTCACCCGTTCTCGGCGGGGGTTAGTGCAAATGGGTATTTTGATTGGCGCGCTGTTGATGATGTTTGCCGGGCAGTATCAGATTTTCCGCGATCCACCCGATGGACTCACCAGCGGCAGCCCGGTTTTGATCGCCATAGGCACCGTCCTGCTATTGGTCGTGTTGGGGAATGCGCTGCGCCAGCAAACAACGTTTTCTACATCAAGTGAAACGAATTATGTGGAGCCGGTACGCCTCAAAGCGGGTTGGCTGTTAGGATCGCTGGTGCTGGCGGGTTATGCTTCGTGGCGAACCATCCTCAAACCGGAACAAGCCTACCTGGGCGAATATCTGCTGGTCTGGGCAATGGTCATGCTCACCTTGATCATGGCTGCGCTGCCTTCCGAGGGGCAACCCTACGCGCGCGATAAAGACCCTATCAAGTGGCGTGAATGGCTCGTGATCGGCGCACTGCTGATCGGCGCGTTGGCGATGCGCGCGGTCAACGTAGGGAGCGTACCGTACCTGATGGATCAGGACGAAGCCAAATTCGCGGATGAAGGCGCGGCGCTGGAAAAACTGGCCTTTCAAGCGACGCCTTTCGAACCGGGCGTAGACTCGCACCCACGTATTTATATGATGATGATCAGCGTCATGGTCGGACTCATTGGCCCCACTTTGACAGCAGCGCGGCTGCCATCAGCGATCATGGGCGCATTGGGCATTCCGGCGGTGTACCTGTTGGGGCGCGAAATTTTTGGGCGGCGACTGGCATTGGTGGCTGCACTGTTCATGATGGCCTGGTCTTACCAGATCGCATTCAGCCGCTTATCGATGAATCAACCTGCCGATCCGCTCTTTGCGACGTTGGCCTTCTACTTTTTGCTGCGTGGGCTGCGCCGTGGTGCGATTGTAGATTATATGGCGAGCGGCATCTTTCTGGGCGTGGCGCAAATGTTTTACCTGGGCGGACGACTGGCACCTTTTGTGATGGTCGCTTATCTGGTTTATCAGGGCATTCGCGAGCCACAGTTGATCAAACGGCAATGGCGAGCACTGCTGATTGTGCCAATAGCGGCTTTGATCGTGATTTTGCCGCAGAACTTCTATCTGCTGTATTTTCATGAGCCGCTCAGCACGCGCGCCGACAAAAGCATTCTGCTGAATGGTGAGTTTCAGAACTACATCACGCAAGGCGGCCATATATTGACCGATTACGTGAATACGCAGATCAAGCTCGGCTTTGGGGCGCTCATTGCCAGCAGCGATCGCAGCGGCTGGTACGGGCGCGGCTCGAATCTGATGGGCTTGTTCGGCGGCCCGCTGCTCATTTTGGGCGTCATTGCCTGCGTATTCATGCTGTGGAAGTATCCGAAGTGGTGCATCCCAATCGGTTGGGGCTTCACGATCATCGTGGCGATGTGCGTGTTGGGCATTTCACCGCCGCAATATGAGCGCTACTATCCGGGCGTTTCGGCCTACGCCTTGTTGGCAGCAGCGGGTGTTCTTGTCGTCGCCACTGCGCTCACCAAAGTATTGCAGCGTCCGCGCCTGTTGACGCCTATCCTCATCGTTTTGGGCGTGCTGGTATGCGTCGGCAATTTCAGTTACTTTATGTTCGATTACGTCCCGACACGGGGTTATATTGCGAACCGTCCCAATTGGCTGACCAACCGGATCGCCTCACAGATGCAGATGGAAATGAAAAGCGGACATTACGTGGTTTTGGTTGGTGGTGGCAGCAGCGATGTACAAAGAACTGTAGTGACCGAATATTTCATGATCCACAGCGTGTATAGTTACATCGACACGCCGCTCAGCGACGCGTTTACTGCCCCCAATTCGGGCATTGTGTACAACAAGCCGATCGCTTTTATCGTTGCGCCACAACGTCAAACCGATTTGTTCGCGATAGGTCAGCTATTTCCCAACGGCAAAACCTACGAAGTGCGTCTGGACGAAGACAACTCGATCGCTTTCTACCTGTACGAAGTCGATAAAGGACCCTCGCAAACAGCACTCGCGCGCTGACGATTTTGTAATGCAGCGCGGCACTTATCCAGCAGTCCGCCACAGCAGATTGCCCGCTTAACGCACTGGGCTAAAGCCGCAGCGCTCATACAGAAGAAAAGACGCATATCTCCTGTATGCGCCCCGGTCTTCAGGCCGGGGCATTTCTTGGCGGAAACTACTTGCGCGAGCTATAGCCCGGCCCCTTCTGATAATAATCATAGTTGGGCTGAATATCCAGCGTCAGGTCAACCACTTTGCCGCCCTGTTTGTATTTCTCGCCGCTAAATGGCTTGATTTCCTGGTCATCGGCCAGTTCATACGCAGCAGGCACTTCCTCTTGCGGGAAAATGGCTTCGTATGGGCATTCGGGGACGCACGCGCCGCAGTCGATGCACGTATCGGGGTCGATGAAGTACCACGGCCACTCCGATTCCGGCAGTCCCGGAACGATGCATTCGACCGGGCACACTTCGACGCACGCGCCATCGCGTAAGCACAAGCTGGTGATAATGTGTGTCATGAACGGACTCCTTCTTGACCATTCTGAGAGTGAATGTGTGTTTCAAATTTCACGATCCAATATACTGATTTTAGCGGCTAAAGGCAATACCAAACAACACCAAAAGCGCAAAATTTCACAACTTCCACAATCACTCATAATTGCCAACGCTCAGCCACTCGGCGTCAAAAAGATTTTGACGGACGGCGTAACGGTAGGCGGAATGATTGGCTGCGCGGCGTGATAGGTTGGCAGTGCGCTGGCTTGTGCAGCGAACGCCACGTTATCCGCTGTGCTGCCAGAAAGCGGCGTACTCAGGCCAAGCGCTACTGACGCATCCTGGCACAGCCCCACCCCGCCAGCGGTAAGCCAGTTATCAAGCGCGCTGCTGTGGGTGATATGGGTCACGGCGTCGTTGTAAATGCCCGCGCCCCATGTGGCATAACGCTGTGATTCATTCGGCCAATTGTTGAAAGATTGATAGACCAGCGAGGGTCCGCCGTTATAGCAAGCCAATGTTTTGCTCACATCGTTACTGGCGTAACGCAAACAATCGCGCAGAACGCCCAACCCGGCTTTTGCATTCGCGTTAGGATCGAGCGGATTAGTGACATCCGCCGCGAAATTGAACGGCATCACCTGAAACAAACCCTGCGCACCAACCCCTGACGCAGCGGTCGGTCTGCCACATGACTCGATTTGCATAATGGTCGCGATCAGATTAGGGTCAATGCCATACTGCGCTGCCCAACTCAGGATTTGCGTTTGCCAATGCTGCACTTCAGCCGTGAAAATAACGCTCATAGCGGGCGCCACTGGTGACGGGCGAAAGCGCGAAGTGATGAACAAAGCTAGAATACCGATTATAACGTACAATCCGTAGCGGCTGACCAGCGCGGTGCCACGCTCTCGAAGTGCAGGCGATCGGTCATGCTCGATGTTGACAGTTTCTTTAGCAGGAGCTGTCTTTTTGGCAGCAGCGCCTTTGCCTTTAGCGGCATTTTTCGGCGTATCGATCTTAGGGACGGCTGGCTCGCGTCGAACCGCTTTCGTTGACTTTGCGACAGGCTTTTTGGGTGTCGTCTCAAAGCGATCAGTGTCTTGTTCAGTCGTTGACGTTTCGGTTGGTGGGCGTTCGATTCGTGGTACGCGCGGCGCACGTTTCGGCTTTTCGGGCTTGTCAAATAAAGTCAGTGGACTCATAAGCTATCCTGATAGTGATCGATACTGTCTGATCTGCACCGTGTAGTCTGCATTGTGTAATCTGCCCTGTGCAATCGTGCGATCGCATAGGTACGATACGCGCTGCACAGCTCGTCTGACAATTCAAATTTCCCGGAAGCAGAAAGAACACATCTAATGCCAAGCTCTGAGAATGCAAATGACAGCTTGCCGGACAGCCTGAAAGATGGTGAGCTGCATAGCGCGGGACTGCATCATATCACGGCGATCGCGGGTGATCCGCAGCGCAACCTTGATTTTTATACAGGCGTGCTCGGCTTGCGATTGGTCAAACTGACCGTCAATTTCGATGATCCGGGCACCTACCATTTTTATTATGGCGATGGCGTTGGCAACCCCGGCACGATTTTAACGTTCTTTCCATTTCTCGGCTCACCGAAAGGGCGGCCTGGGACGGGTCAGGCGAGCGCTATTGCGTTTGCGATTCCCAAAGTGTCGGCGGATTATTGGACGCAGCGGCTGACCGCGCGCGGCATTATGGTCAGCGATCGCACCGCCCGTTTCGATGAGCAGGTGATCGCGTTCAATGATCCTGACGGGCTACCCTTGGAATTGATCTTGCGCGATGTTCCGGCAGCAAGCGATCCCGCTGCACAATGGGTGAGCAATTCCGTTCCGGCAGCACACGCTTTACGCGGTTTCGATCAAGTTACGCTGTCGGTGATCGGTTACGAACGCACGGCACATTTATTGACCGACGTGATGCACTTCCAGCCAATTGGCAGCGAGAACGATCGCTATCGATATACGACAGGGCGCGGCGAGTCCGGGACTATCGTTGATGTGCTGTGCCAACCCGAAGCGCGCCGTGGTACGGTTGCTGTAGGAAGTGTGCATCACATCGCCTGGCGCACCCCTGACGATGATCAGCAAGCCGTTTGGCACACGTTGTTGGCAGAACAGCAGCTCAACGTGACTCCGGTTCAGGATCGCCAATATTTCAACTCGATCTACTTTCGCGAACCGGGCGGCGTCCTGTTCGAGATTGCGACTGATCCACCCGGCTTTGCGACTGATGAAACCGTCGCCACTCTCGGCACATCGCTTAAACTTCCGCAGTGGCTGGAAGCGCAGCGCCCGCTCATCGAACGGATGCTGCCACCGCTGCGCCTACCAGGAGTAATCCGCTGATGGCCTTTTTAACCTTTCGCCACCGCTTTATTGCGTCACAGATCGCAACACAATCCGGCGCGTCGAACATCACGCTGCTAATGCTGCATGGCACAGGCGGCACTGAAACCGATCTGCTCGATATGGGACGCGTGATCGCGCCAGAAGCCACACTGCTCAGCCCGCGCGGAAAAGTGCTGGAAAACGGAATGTCACGTTTCTTTCGGCGGCTTGCCGAAGGTGTGTTCGATCTGGACGATTTGAAGCTGCGCACGCATGAACTGGCCGACTTCATCACGGCGGCTGCCGACGCTTATCAGTTCGATCGGGAGCATATGGTCGCCGTTGGCTATTCAAACGGCGCAAACATCGCGGCCAGCCTGATGTTATCAGTCCCAAAAATGCTGGCGGGCGCGATCCTGTTCCGCCCGATGCTGCCGCTCACACCGGATGTGCCGCCCGCGTTGGCCGATGTGCCCGTGTTGATCAGCGCCGGACAGTACGATCCGATCGTGGCCGCCACACAAACCGCGCAGCTCGCTGATATGCTGCGCAGCAGTGGGGCGCACGTCACGCAAATCACGCAGCCGAGCAGCCACGCGCTTACGCAAGCTGATGTGGAGGCGGCGCGCGTCTGGTTTGCCGAACAATTTACGGTACCGACACGATAATCCCGCCGTTTTTATCGCGCACCATTTTTGCGCCCTGCGCCCATACGGGGTGCGTGCCGGGGTTAACCGGAATCGCGTGTACATCGATGATCCCGTGCGAGTCGAGGCGCAGCCAGGCCGCCATGCCCGATCGCCCGTCCTGATCGAACATGAAGTTGCCTAAGCTGTAAATGATCAGCTTTTTCTGATAGACCTCGACGGATTGAATGACGTGCGGATGATGGCCGATCACGATGTCTGCGCCCGCATCGATCGCGATACGCCCTAGCCGAACCTGCGTTTCAAACGGGTTCGGCTCGTACTCGATCCCCCAGTGGAATTGCGCGATCAGCACATCGCCTAATGCGCGCGCTGCTTTAATCTGCCCTGCCAGCCGATCCTCCTCAACGCGAGCACGTCCATAGCCATTACCTTCCCAATTGATGCCATAGTCAGGCGGATCGGGCACATTGAGCTGCGCCAGCCACACCACTTTCAAGCCGCGCAAAGCGGTCACCACCGGCAAACGCGCCGCGTTGTAATCGCCTCCCGCGCCGACAGTCTGCACTTTAGCGGCGTGGAGAGCGTCCATCGTCGCTTTGATCCCATCCGGCCCAAAATCGCGGGTGTGATTGTTGGCAAGGTTGACCAACCCGAAACCAGCCTTCGCCAGCGCTGCCGCCGCTTTTGGATCGGCACGCAGGCGGTAACCTTGTGGGCGCTCAGTGCCGACGCCTTGCGCCGCAATCACGCCCTCCTGATTGCCGACGGCTAAATCCGCCGCTTTCAACCAATCCGAAACGGCGCTGAGCGGATAATCGAAATTGTTGGCATGTCCGGCAATCGCGCCCGCTGTACCGCGCGCCATCGAATTATCGCCAGTGACCACGATTTGTATAGCCGCGTCGTCCGCAGGCGCACCGGTGCGTTGATAAAGCATGGCGTACTTCGATAAGTCAGGGCCGCCGGGCGGAATGCTGGTAGCCGAGACGGTTGCAGCAGGTGTTGCCGAAATTGCGGGAATCGGCGGCGTTGGCGTCGGGTCAAACCGTGTGCGCAGCGGGATCAAGGGTGCTAACGCGACGGCCAGAAACGCGCGTCTTGAAACTTTAGCTTTGAAAGTGGGCATAAATCTTGATAGTTCCTTGGCTGGATCGTATCTCATAGCCGCTAATCGTACCATTCGATGCGTTGATTGATGCAGGTTGCCCCCAACCCCTTTCCCCCACAAGAAGGGCAAGGGAGTCAAAAAGTCTCTAGCTCCTGTGGGGGAATGGTAACCTGCACAACTTCAACGACTGATATGCGTAATAAAGTGTGTTGTTCAATTAAATGGGGAGACTATCGATCATGAATACAGCCAATAGAATACGTCCGCTCGGCATCACCATCATTGCGGTACTACTCGGCATTTCCGCGCTTGCCGGGATTTGTGGGAGCGTCTTTGCGATCACCGCGTCGCCGTTTGAAATCTTCCGACAGGGCTTTGGCAGTGCGTTTGCCAGCGGTATATGGGGCATTTTCGGATTGGCGATCGCAGTGGCCGAGTTGGTTTTGGCTTTGGGGTTGTGGTCACTGCAAAGGTGGGCGTTTTGGGCAACCGTTGTTGTTGAAGTGCTGAATATGTTCAATTCAGGGGCGGGTTATGCGGCAGGGCATGGCGCTTTTCAAGTCGGCTGCGGTGTACACATCATCCCGTTGTTGATCCTGGCCTATCTGTTCCTTGACGGCAATGTTCGGCGCGCTTTCAGAACCTGATAAGACGCGAACGCCCCTATCTTTGTCCACTGCTGAACAAAAATAGGGGCGAGAACTATCATAACGAACGGGTTTTATTCGTTGCTGCCCGTGTCTACTTCGATCGGCACATCATCAGCGGCAAATTGCAACCATTCGCCTTTTAAGCCTTCATCGGTGACGCCGTAAAAGACGCGTATCGCGACCGTTTCACGATCGCGCATCGCCAGATCGTAGCGCACCAAATCGCCACGCCGATAGCGCCGAATCAAGCCGAAGTCACCATTCCAGGTGATGCGCCCTGAATCGACCGGATGCATTTCGCGCTCGATAATGGCGTACTGCCACAATTGGCGCGCTGAGCTGCGCGTTACATTTTTGACCAGCTTACCATTCCGCAGATCGCGCATGATGTGGAACTGCTCGCCTTTGCGCGTTTCCGTACCAACGATCTCGACGCCTGTTTCCGGTACGCCGCCAGCACCGGGGAGCACCTCTCTGGTAACAGGGCGCGGCGCGGCGGGTGCCGATTGTGAGGACTGCCCGAATTGTGAGCGCTGTGGTGAGCGGGAATTGTTCGTCCGCTGACCACCCATGCGCGGCGGAGGCCGATTGGCGGGGCGACGCTCAGAGGAAGTATCGCCAAAATCGTCCGGTGGCAGCACCACGGGCAAATCGTCCGCGTTGGGCTGTGTTGTAACAGGCGTGACGGACTCAGCGGGTGTTTCGCGCGGCTGGACGGGTTCAGGTGGCAAGTGTGACGGACGGCCAAAGCCGGGGCGCTTGCCAGGGATCAGAGGTCGTACCGGACGCGGCTGCGCTTGTGATTGATCTTGTGCCTGCGCTAAGGGTGGTGCGGACGGCTGCGACTCTGCCTGTGCTTGCAGTATTGGACGATGGTTCGGTTCGCGCATATCAGCTTGTGCATTCGTCGCCACATTTGCCGGAACGCTCACCGCACTGGCGACGGGCAAATTGCGCGTCACTAACTGCACAATCTCGTCACGGCGAGCCAGCGTAGTTTCAGCGCCCGTCCGAATGTAGATTTTGCTGCCATCGATCGCATACGGCAGATCGTTTCCACGCGCCACTTGCACGCGCACTACGATCCGACTTTGCGACTCCAGCGCGTCGATCGCCACTTCGGGGGTGGGCGCGATCTTGCTGGCGATTGCATTTTGCAGCGATTCGATCGTGCGGCTCAGATTGTCAACGCCCACCGGCGGCTGCGTCGGATCAGCGCTGACGCCGAGATACAGCGTACCGCCTTCGCTGTTCGACATCGCACAAATATCGCTCAACACAGGATCGAGCTTATCCTTGAGCGTCACATGAAAAGCTTGCGTGGCGTTGCTGCCATTTTCACGAGCGCTCTGTACATAATCGTACACTTCGATCGCCGGCCCACGATAGGGGCGCGAACGGGCATGATCGGCGCTCTGGAAGATTTCGCGGATCGCCTCGAACGAGCGCTCCTCGACAAAAATCTCGGTCGTGCGATCGCCGATGCCCAGGTACTTTTCGTTGCGCTCATCCATGCTCAGGCGGTGTGCGTCCGACCCCTGAATGCAGCGCATCCGGCGCGGATATTCACTGCGGCTGCCATCGAAAAAGCGCGCGGTCATGCTGCGCCCGCGCCGTTCCAAATCGGTCACTTCAAGCGCGTGCAAATACGGGTCTTGCGTATACGCAATGCGCGTTTGACCGCCGAAGTCGAAGCCGCGCATAGCGACTCCGTGGCTGGAATTGACGTGCGCCGCGATGACAATGCCGCCTGCATCGTTGATCGCGCGATAAGCGGCCAGTACATCCGACGACGCGCCAACATTCGAGTTGCCTTCATCGATCGCGTTTGGCGGGATGTTCAGGCTGAGCAAAATATGCTCGATTTGGCGGATCGGCATTTGCGGCGAAAAAATGCCGAGGACATGGAAGCCGAAGGTAGCCGTGAACTCAAAGCCCGGCAGCACCAGAATCTTATCGAGCAAGCGGCGGTATTCGGCCAGACGGCGGCGTTCTTCGGGCGTGGCACGGTCAAGCCGTTCCAACAGCGCCAGTTGCTCGACTTCGGCCATCATGTTGCGGTAGCCCGCGACGGTATTGTGATCGGTAAAAGCGATCACATCCAGGCCACGCACTTCGGCGCGGCGCAAAATATCCAGATAGGTAACGGTCGGCTCTTGATAATCTGCCGAACCGGGCGTATGCAGATGAAGATCCACATGGATCCACTGCGGTTTGCCGTTGCGTTTAGGTTTTCCAATCACTGCGGTTTTATCTCTCGTTTGTCCAGAAGGCGCACCACCCACAAAACGTGACGCATAAGGCGCTCTGCCGCGAATCCGTGCTTGCTTGTGATTTTACTTGCGTGATTCGATCAATCCGTTCAAAATACCCGCCAATTCGCCCGGCTCAAAGGGCTTGACCAGAAACAGATTGGCACCGGCGGCGCGCGCTTCAGTCTCGACATTCATCCCGGACGCGATCACGATCGGCGTGCGGGCAAAGTCGGGCGTGGCGCGCAGTTGGCGCGTAATCTGAGTGCCGTCCATATCGGCCAGATGAAAATCGAGCAGAAACACATCGGGCGGGTTTTGACGGGCGCGGTCGAGTACCATGCTTCCGCGTGGCACAATCGACACATCGAACCCATCCATCTCAAGCAGGGTTTGCAGCAGCGATACCGTAGTGCGGTCATCGTCCACAATCATTACTTTGGGCAATGCGGCCTCGTCTTTCGATACTGAATTCAGAATGCACCACTTTATTGTAGTGAAAGTGTGCGTAAAAAATGTTAAGACTTCGTTGTTGTTCTCACCCTGAATCCCTCACTTTGAGGAAATTGGGGCAGCACGCCGACACCCCGAACCACTTCCCGACCCACTCAAAAGAGGACAAGGGATACAGGCGTCAGCGCTATAAAGTCGGCGGAAGCAGCGCCGCGTCTGCTGCGAAGGTCGGCGGCTCAAGCGCGGCATTGAGCACATCCGTCACGTTTTCGGCCAGGACAAAATGCAGTGCCGCACGCACATCATCCGGCAAATCATCCAAATCGGGCGCGTTGCGACGTGGGATGATTACCGTATCCACGCCTAGCCGATGCGCCGCGAGCACTTTATCCTTGACGCCGCCCACCGGCAGCACCTGACCGCGCAGCGTAATTTCGCCCGTCATGGCGACGTTTTTGCGCACCGGACGATTCGTGAGCAGCGACGCCAGCGCTACCGCCATCGTCACGCCTGCCGACGGCCCATCTTTGGGCACTGCACCCGCCGGGACGTGCAGGTGGATGTCGTGCGTCTCGAAGTGTTTGGCGTCCAATCCGAGCGCTGCCGCCTGCGAACGAATGTAGCTGAATGCGGCGCGTGCGCTTTCCTGCATCACTTCGCCCAACTGTCCGGTATACTGGAAGCCCTTTGCACCGGGCATTTGCGCGGCTTCCACAAACAGGATATCGCCGCCTACCGGAGTCCAGGCCAACCCGGTCGCCACACCAGGCCGATCGGTGCGCTCGCTGATTTCTTCGCGGTAGCCAAAGCGTGGGTGACCCAGGATGGTACGGACGCCTGCGGTGTCGATGTGCTCGCTCACTTCCAGCCCTTCCGCGATGCGCGTGGCCGTTTTACGCGCAATCCGCCCGATCTCACGCTCCAGGTTGCGGACGCCCGCTTCCCGTGTGTAGTCGCGTATGACCAATTGTATCGCATCACGCGCAAAGGTCAGTTCATTGGGGCGCAGCATGTTCTCGCGGAGCTGGCGAGGCACCAGATATTGGATGGCGATTTCCAGCTTTTCCTGTTCCGTGTAGCCCGATAAGTGGATCACTTCCATCCGATCGCGCAGCGGTCCCGGAATCGGGTCGAGTTCGTTGGCCGTTGTGATGAACAGCACTTGCGACAGATCGAACGGCACATCCAGATAGTGATCGCGGAACTCGTTGTTTTGTTCCGGGTCGAGCACTTCCAACAGCGCCGATGCCGGATCGCCGCGAAAGTCCTGGCCGAGCTTGTCGATCTCGTCCAGCATGATGATCGGGTTGCGCGTCTCAGCCCGCCGCAGCGTTTGCACGATGCGCCCTGGCATAGCGCCGATGTACGTCCGCCGAAAGCCGCGAATCTCTGCTTCATCCCGGATGCCGCCCAGACTCAGCCGAATGAACTTGCGTCCCATCGCCCGCGCAATAGACGCGCCGAGCGACGTTTTGCCTACCCCTGGCGGCCCGATGAAGCACAGGATCGCCCCTTCGCGATCACGCCGCACGTAATCCACATAAGCAGGCGCAGCATTCACCGGGGCTGCGCCGTCTGCTGACGTGCTACCATTTGACGAATCTGCTGCTGCCGCTTCTGCGCCACGATCGGCACGCAGCTTGCGCACTGCCAGAAACTCCAGAATGCGCTCTTTGATCATTTTGAGGCCGTAGTGATCTTCGTCCAGCACGCGCCGCGCATCGCTCAGATTCAGCGTATCCACGCTCAGCGCTGACCAGGGCATTGTCACCAGCCAGTCCAGATAAGTACGGATCACGCCGTACTCAGCGGCAGCGGTTGGCAGCCGTGACAGGCGATCCAGTTCACGTTGTGCCTCTTTGAGCGCTTCCGCTGGCATTCCGGCGGCCTCGATTTTGGCGCGGAACTCCGCAACTTCGGCAGCCTGTTCATCGGCTTCGCCAAGCTCTTTTTGAATGGCCTTCAACTGTTCGCGTAAGTAGTATTCGCGCTGTACTTTTTCCATTTCGGTCTGCGCTTCGGTTTGAATCTTGCGCCCAAGTTCGAGCACTTCGAGTTCTTTATTGAGCAGCAGCATCAGAAAGCGCAGTTTGTCGGTGACGCTGTCCAGTTCCAACAGCTTCTGTTGATCGTTCAGATCAAGCCGGATGTAGGTAGCGACGGTGTACACCAGTTGCAGCGGATCGTCTACGTTGAGCGCGGATGTGATCAGCTCGCCGGGGATGCTCGGCACCAGCTCGACCAGCCGCGTAAACTGATCGAGGATATTCCGCATCAGCGCTTCGACTTCAAGGTCTTGCGCGACGCTTTCGGGCGCAGCGGCAACGGTCGCTTTGAGGTAGGGTTCACGTTCGGTGTAGCCCTCAATGCGAAAGCGCGCCACCCCTTGTACCAGCAGTCGGATCGTGCCGTCCGGGGCGCGGAACAGGCGATGAATCTCAGCCATGGTGCCAACCGTGTAGATGTCGTCCGGCCCCGGCGTTTCCAGCGATGGGTCTTTGGCCGATACCAACCCGATCATGCGTTCCGCCGCGACCGCTTCATCGATCAAACGGATCGAGCGCGGTTGGCCGACGGTCAGCGGGACTGCCGTTTGCGGAAAGACGACCAATCCGCGCAAGGGCAAAATCGGGAGATCATCGGGGATCACGATGTCGTTTTCTTCGATCTCAACGGTGCTTGGCAGGTCGCTTTCGTCACTCTCGATGAAGGTCACCGAGGCGGAAAGGTCTTTTTCGGGGGTGTCACTAGCCATGAAAGTTAAACGTCTGCTTCCTGTTCGACTTCGACGATGCGAACTTGCTGGTTGCGTGCGCGTGGCAGCTCCACGTATAGAAAACCGTCACGGTACACCGCACTAACATTATCGCGTCCGACCGACCACGGCAAATTGACCTCGGTGCGAAAATCGCCGTAGCGCACTTCCATCTGATGAAAAGCGACGCGCTCATGGGCGCTGCGCGGACGGCTGCCAGTGATCACCAACCGCCGATCTTGCAGCGCCACATTGAATTCACCATCGCGCATTCCGGCGATCTCAACCATCACCACCAGCCGATCTGCCGTCTCGAAAACATCCGTAGGAGGCCGCCAGACGTGCGATTGGCGCATGACGACCCATCGCCGCGCAGTTTGCTGTTCAGCCGATTCGACGGCAATGTCACTGGCAATAATGTCACTGGCAATATCGCTGTTCGGCAGACTTTCGATGCAGTATCGCGATTGTAGATCGTCCACGATCTAATGCTTGCTCCAAACGTACTGTGAACCCTGCCATTGATTCTACCACAATTCCGGCCAAATTTCCGCCGCAATGTGCGCGAACCGCTCAATCAGCCGCTGACAACCTTGATATTTGCCCGATCCGCGCCGTATATTCGAGGTTAGCGCGCTGCTTTTGCAGCAACTTTGCCACGGTTGGTGTACGTCTTGACATTGGTGTACGCCATTTTGCCCTGCACATCCTGCAAGCGGTGTGCACCATCATCGCCACGATGCCATTCTGTAACAACAGTGCCGTCTTCTTCGGTAAACGTCAGCAGCGGCACGAATTGCAGCACCTGCGCAAAGCCGCTGATCAGCGTGCGATCTTCTCTGCTGGAACGCAGCACCAGCCACTTGTTGGGCAGCCACTCGATCGATAAATCGATGCTGTTCCAGCGGCCTTCCATTTTGAAGGGCGGTTCGGCGCGTACACAATCCAGATAGATCGAGCCGAAGCGCGACGCCCATAAATTCTGGTTGACGCGTTCTTCAATGTAGTACGGGCGGTGTTCCGGCTCATTGTAGAACCAGGTTCGGGAATTTGTCGTCATGCGAAGTGCCCCTTTTGCGGTATTGGCAAACTTTCTGCTTTGTATGAATATGATAACGCGCTTTGCCCACTTTTTGGAGCGCCGCAGCCTGCTCTACATGACGTTAGCGTTCAGCCAAGGAGCCCAACATGCAAAATCTTGAACCATTCACCATCGAAACGCTGTTACCTGATCTCACCCGCGCGTGGTCTGCCGATGAAAATATTGTCGTTTTCACGTTGACTCGGTACAGTCGAGAAGTGATTGATACTTGGCTCGACGAAGTGGCCGGGTTGATAAAACATTGGCCGGGCAGCGGATCGCGTCGGCTCATGTATCATTTTGCGGCGCCGTTCAAGGCGCACGCTGCTGTTTCTTTTGCAAGTCGCGAAAACAGGTTCAGAACGGAAATCTACAACAATTTGCTGGCATTCCGTATTGCATTGATCTTTCCTAAAGCATTCACAGTAAATACGGCGCGTGTGCTGGAAATGCGGCTGCGTACCAGCGCATCTACAAATCTCCAGATGAATATCGAGTTTTTCATTGACAAGGACGCAGGACTTGAGTGGTTACTAAACCAGCCGTCCTGAACAGCCCATGATCCTACAATTGCCCCCAACCGAAAGACCCTTATATGCACATTCGCCCCTATCAGCCCGCTGATCTAGACGCCATACACAGTTTGATCAGCGCCGCTGCCAGCACTGATGGCACGCCGTTCGTGACACATGAAGCGCTGCGTACTGCCCCTGCGCCCGATCAAAATACGGTGGTAGCACTTTTGCCCAATCATACGATCGCGGGCTTTGCGTGGTGGGACGTGACACAGCAGCCCGCCATGGCAATGGAAGGGTGGGTGCATCCGGCGCATCGGCGGCAAGGTTTGGGGACGGCGCTCCTCGTTGCGGCAGAGTCGGCGGCGCGATCATACAGCGTTGAGCATCTGGCAGGGCGCGCTTTTGATAATTCACCCAGCGCATTGGCCTTATTCAAGCTGCGCGGATTTTTTGAAGCGCGCCGTTTCAATCAGATGTGGGTCACGTTGGGCAGCGCCGAAATACAAGTGCCGTCCATCGCGGGATTCACCGTGCGGACTTTCAAAGATGGCGACGCCGCCGAATTGTTCGACGCCGATGTGGATGTTTTCAGTACGAGTTGGGGCGCGCAGCCGCAAACGTTCGAGGCGTGGCAGCGGCGCAATCTGATCATTAATGCGTTCGATCCGACGCAGTGGGTGCTGGTGTTGGAAGGGTCGCGGATCGTGGCGCTGGCGTTATGCAATGCCAGTTCCTTTGGCAGCACGGCAACACAGGGCAGCGCGGCGGCACAGGACGGGTGGGTGTCGCATTTGGGAGTGCGAGCGGCTTATCGCGGATGCGGGTTAGGCCGATTGGCGTTGTTACGCGGCTTGTGGGGGTTACAGCAAGTGGGTTATCAGCGCGTCGGACTGCATGTTGACGCGGAAAATACGCCTGCCATTCGGCTGTACGAGTCGGTTGGAATGCGCAGCACGCGCACACGGGTTCACTTTGCCAAAGCGATACGTTGAATAGTTGAAGAAATTGTTATGCGACAATAATGGCTTCATGGTTTATAATCTCAAACATGGTCGATCATGCGATACGAACTCACAGGCCGAGCGCGTTGAGCACCAGAAACACGAGACATTGCCCATGAACCGCTGCAAATCCTGCCAATATTTCGAGAATGTATCCACTGCGACTGTTTGTAAACGCTGCGGTGCCCCGCTCAGCGCGCTGATTGCTGAACGGCGCACAAACTCGCTGGTTGCGCGCAATTCGACGTTCCCGATTATGCTGCGCGATAAGCATGTCGGCCAGCTTGGGCAGCATGACATCGCGCTGTACGTGGGTGATTACAGCGAGCCGTTGATCGCAAACGTCACGGGCGAAACTATCCTGGGCCGAACGAGCCGCCTGGTTTCATTGGATGAACACCCGGCGCTTGACCTGACCCGTTTTGAGGCGATCGAGCGGGGTGTCTCGCGCGCACACGCTGTTTTGCAGCGCACCAACGGCACGCTCGCAGTCACTGATTTGGGCAGCACTAACGGCACCTGGATCAATAATGTACGGCTCACGCCAAAAGTGCCCGTCCGTCTCAACAATGGCGATCGCGTGGTTCTGGCTCGGCTCGCCTTACACGTCTACTTTGAATAGCCTGGATTTGCCGCCCGATACGCGTCCGGTTGCACCACAGCGTGCTATTGCGATCCGCTGGTTGATCTTCATCGCGCTCGCTTTACTGGTATTTACGTTGGATCAAGCCAGCAAAGCCGCCGTCACTGCGACGCTCGCAGTAGGCGATTCGTGGGCACCGCTTCCGGCCTTGGCGTCAATTTTCGAGATCACGCACAGCACCAACAGCGGCGCGGCATTCAGCATTTTTCAGGGCAACAATACGCCGCTGCTGTTGTTATCACTGGCGATGATAGTGGGCATCGTGGTGATCTTCATACAAACGGCGCAAAGTCGCTTACTGCAAACGATCGCGCTCGCTATTTTATTAGGTGGCGTGATGGGTAACGCGCTGGATCGGCTGCGCCTGGGGATGGTCGTCGATTTCATCCATTGGCAGCTTCCCAACGTGATCTCGAATGTGTCGAATGTGGCCGATCACGCGATTGTGCTGTCGGTTGTGCTGCTGTTCATTGCCAGCCAGCGCAGCCCAAAGGGTGATCCGGCCATCTGAGCGGACTGCTAAATCTACTTACTAAACGCCTCGATTTGCTCATTGATCTTGCTGGCGTCCACCTGCGGATAAGCGCTCAACAGATCGCCGAACTCCTGCATATACGTGACCACCCGCTCGCGCGTATCAGCTTCAAAGCGCATGGTGAGCGCGGGCTGCGTGTTGCTGGCGCGCACCAGTCCCCACCCGTTCGGGAAGGCCACTCGTGCGCCGTCAATATCGTTCACCGGATATTTGGCGCTCAGCTTTTGCTTGAAGGTGTTCACGATCTCGAACTTGAGATCATCCGGCGCGGACATGATGATCTCCGGCGTAGGCACATATACGGGCATGGTGCTGAGCAGTTCGCTCACCGTTTGATCCGTCTTGCTGAGCAGTTCCAACACTTTGAGCGAGACTAACCCGGCATCGTCGAAGCCATAATAGTTCTCGCCAACGAACAGGTGACCGCTTACTTCGCCGCCCAACAGCGCGTGATCTTCGGCCATTTTCGCTTTCATCAGGCTGTGCCCGGTGCGCCACATCACGGGCTTACCGCCGCTGCTGGTGATCACGTCGATCAATGCCTGGCTGGACTTCACATCGTACAGAATTTCTGCGCCCGGCACCCGCGTTAACAGGTCACGCGCTAACAATGCCAGCAGCCGATCCGCCGCGACGTGCTGCCCATTTTCATCGATGATCCCGCAGCGATCAGCGTCCCCATCGAACGCGATTCCCACATCGGCCTTATGATCGCGCACGGCTTGCTCAAGCTCGTGGGTAGTCGTCTCATCCTCAGGGTTCGGCAAATGGTTGGGGAACGTGCCGTCTGGTTCGCAGAATAAGCACTCGACTTCCACGCCTAACCCCGTATATACCGGCGCGAGCATTGAGCCGCTGAGGCCGTTGCCCGCGTCCAGCACCACATGCAGCTTGCGCGCGCCCATCGTTACTTTGCTGCTGATCGTTGCCATGTGCTGATCGACCATGCCCAAATCCTGCACAAGCTCGCCGCTGCCGTGCTCGTAGTCATCCTTGAGGATCAACTGCAAAATCGCCTGAATCTGATCGCCATGCAGCGCCAATTTGCCATGCGCCATCTTGATCCCGTTATATTCCAGCGATAAATGACTGCCCGTGATCTGAATACCGCCGCCTTTTTCGCCATACTGCGCCGTCGCAAAATATACGGAAGGCGTCATGACATCGCCAATATCGGTAACGTTCATGCCCGTGCTGAGCAGCGCTTCGATCACGGCCTTTTTGAGCGGTGGCGACGATAACCGATTATCGCTGCCGATGAACACGCGATCCGTGCCAAACGTGCGCATGGTATACGTTGCGTAGCCCTTGCCGACCGCGAACGCCACGTTTGCCGTCAACTGCGGCGAGTCGCCCGCCACCGTGCCGCGAACATCATAGGCGCGAAAAATTGATTTGGGTACATCCGTCATGGCGGGACACTCCGATTATGTAGTGGTATGCAAAAAGCGCTGGCTCTATATTACCGCGTTACGCCGAGCGTTAGCCTCTGTATTCGCTGATGACTTCAATCAATCCAATAATATTCGCGTTGAAAATCTCCAAATCTTCAGCAGGGATCCAATATTCCTGATGGATTTTTGCGCCAACAGTATGAACTTCAAAATTCTCGATATAGTCGCGTTTCACTTGAAATCGAGTGACGTAACCTACTTTTGGATCGTTTTGCTTTGCATTCCAGTCACGAGCAATTTGAATTGCATATTCTTCGTAGAGCACAGGGTAAAAAATCGGTTGCGCGGGTAATCTTGGCGGAAACTTACGAAATTCAGCTTGCCTGATAAGATCAAGCTCTTGCTGACCGACAGGGCGATACAGCGTGATCGTGTCTGATTGCATTTATTTGAAGAAACCTCGCAATTGTTCCACAAAACGGCGATGCTGCTACTCAATTTTAGGGTGGGAGAAATTCGATTTGCATGACGTGTTCGCCCCACCAATATTCATCGATGTACGCGAAGCCCAGGCTGGCGTACAGGCGCGCGGCCACCGTGTTCAGCGGGTTGTGCGTCAGCTTGAGTACGCGACACTTGCCACTTGCGCGGAACTGATCGATCAACAGCAGCATGACGGCGCGACCGTAGCCCTGCTGCTGATAGCGCTGATCGATCAGGATCGCGTCAATCGCGCCTACATCACTTTCAAGCCACCCGTACAGGACGAACCCGATCATCGTATCAACGTTATCGATACGATCGTAAATCGCGAACGGCTGCCAGATCGGGTTGACTTTGGAGTATGCCAACGAATAGATCGTAGTATCCACGAATTCCAGCGCGTGCTGCTCGTCGGTGATGCGCAAGGCGATACATTCGTCGAAATTGTCGAGCGTCACTTCACGCAAGGTAAGCATCATAAGTTGATCGGCGCACCTGTCACGCAGTCCACTATGTCGATACGCGGGTTAGGACTGTCGGCGGCGGTAGCGATCAGCTTGCAAACGCTCAGCGCGTGCCGTACCACTTCCGCCAGATCGTTCGATGGGCCGCCTTCAATCATGGCGCGCAGCAACCCCGGCTCAGTGCCGCTGAATCGAACATTGACGCGCCCTTTACCATCGAACGCGCGCAAAATGCTGCTGCGCAAATCTGCCAACTCAGCCACCGACGCCAGATCGATGCGCCGCCCCAAATGCGCCGACGCGATCACCTGCGGATAGCGCGGAATTTGCGCCGCCAACTCACTGAGCGTTACGCCATGTTCGCGCTTATTTTTGGCAGCGAGTCCGGCGATCAGCAAGCCGATATAGAGTCCATCGCCTGCCGTGTGTTCGTCGTCCAAGATAATGACGTGCCCGGCCTGTTCACCACCGAGCGCAAAGCCACCCGCGCGCATTCGCTCCATCACGTAGCGATCGCCCACTGCGGTACGCTCCAGCGTGATCCCGTGATCGCGCAAAAAGTGTTCGAGTCCGCTGTTGCTCATATCCGTGGCGACCACCGTATTGTGCGGTAGTTGATCCGCCGCTTGCATTTGCAGCGCTAGAATGCCGAGCGTGTGATCGCCATCGATCAGCAAACCATCCGGCGTGACGAACACTACCCGATCGGCGTCACCATCGAATGCAATGCCAAGCTCCGCATTATGTTCACGAATCGCGGCCAGCAATGCCGATCGATCACGCCGCACATGTTCCGATCCGGCGTGATCGTTGATGGTTGTGCCATCTTCATTGTTATTGCTGGCGATCACCACGGCGCCCGCCGCACTGAAAATCTGAGCGGCATTGTGCGAAGCCGCGCCGTTTGCGCAGTCCAGCACAACTTTCAGACCGCTCAGATCAAACGGAAACTGACCATATTGCAGCAAATGCTTCTGATAACCGTCGGCGCTGAGCAAAGTCGCGGCTTGATTGAACTGCGTCACGTCCGCGTCTATATCGGCGCTCGCGATGAGCGTTTCAATCGCGCGTTCTTGTTCATCGCTGAGCTTGAAACCGTCCGGCGCAAACAGCTTGATCCCGTTTTGCTCGTGCGGATTGTGGCTGGCCGTGATCATCAGGCCATGCCAGCTAAAGCCGCGCGCGTTGTAGGCAAGTTCGGGCGTGGTCTGAATGCCGAGCTGCGTCACGAACACGCCTTCGGATAGCAAACCCGCCGTCAGTGCCGACGCGATCATGTAGCTGCTGATGCGCGGATCGTGGCCGATCATGACCGCTAAACGCGCGTTCGGGTCGTCCTGCTGAGTGCCGAGCCAGCGACCGATCGCGCGGCCAATGCGCAGCACCGTAAGCGGGTCAAGCGGGTAGCGTCCGGCCACGCCGCGAATGCCGTCCGTGCCGAAAGTGATCGGGTCAGTCATGGGTTGGGTGGGTTCCTTCAGAATGGCTCAGAAAAATAAAACGTTGTCATGCAGATGCGTTGACCCCTCCCTAAATCCCTCCCCGATTACAGGGCGGGACTTTCACACGGCGTTTGACTCCCTTCCCCTGTAATCGGGGAATGCTCCTTCCCCACGAATGGGGAAGGCAGGGATAGGGCAGGGTTGGGGTTAGGGGTCAATGACTTCGCCCGCGCTCTGCATTGAAAACATACCTGATTGCGCAGGATCGGTCAAGCACTATAATATATTCAACATGAGTTGGGAAAGGATGAGCCATGACAACCATCAGCGATGATGAACAAGCGGCCATTGATGCGCGTTGGGATGACCTTTTGGCAAGCCCTGAGTCGTTGGCGATGCTCGAAAAGTTGGGAGCTAAAGCAATTGCTGATCTGGAGAATGGGCTGACCGACGAACTCGACCCCGATAACTTGTGAGATCACTCAACTTATAGACAATTCGGCACTGTCCTTTAACCGACCGATTATTTTTAATGTGTTCGTCGCCATATACGCATACTGTGCCAATATAATTATTATGCTGATCGATGCCTCTATTTGATCTGGCATTGTAACCGATACTATATTTGAGAAAGCTGTTGACACTATCAAAGTGAAAAATGCGACCATAGTGGCTGGGATATATAATAGTATGTAGAGCCATAGCATATACCGATAAGTTTCCTTCGCTAAAAGTTCAGCAAAGTTCGATTCATTTAGTGAAAACTTGAATATGCCTAAAGCAAATAGGAATTGAAACAGACGCGGTGCATCGGAATATGCTTTATAAGCCCATTTAGCGCGGCGGCTGCGCGTAAGCTGATTATTGTTTACGCGGGTTTTGATCCAAGTGGATATGATTATGAGATTCGTTGTACATCCAAAAAGTATCGATATGGTGAACATCGCCAAATACATACTGGTGCTCGTACTCATAATCCGAGTGCGTTCCTTCGCAACGGCTTGAATAAAAGTTCGGGATGCTTCACGGCGCAACCATTCGTATCAGAACAGGCGGCACATCATCAGGAATAGCAACACCATCCTCAGTTAAGATTTCGATGAAGCCCGTGATTGCTTCTTGGACATTGGCGAGCGCTTCATCAATCGTATCACCTTCGCTGAAACAACCGGGCAAACTTGGCACTTCAATCGTATAACCGCCCGTTTCATCCGGGATTAAGATCACTTGCCGCATGTTGACCAACTCCTGTAAATCTACTTGGAAATACGTTCCGCGCCGAGCCGAAACACACCCGGCCACCCATCGCGGCGGAATGTATCCAGCATCTGGCTTTCTTCGTCGGTGATCTTTCCGTCGCCCAAATGTCCGCTTGGCTCGTCCGTGATTCCAAGCAAATAGTCTGTGCTCACATTTAACTGTTCAGCAATTGATTTTAGTGACGCTGCCGAAGGTTCACTGATACCTGCTTCATACTTTCTGATCAAAGACTCTCCCACCCCAGATAAGCGGGAAAGTTCGCGTTGCGACCAGCCGCGCTGTTCTCGCAAAGTTCGTAGACGATCAATCACCAAAGTCATATTGAAGCAGAAATCCGTGAAACCCTTGACAAGCAAGAAATCCTAGCATATGATTGAATAGATATAGGCTCATATGAGTTCTTATATTCAGAGAGCGGCGAGAACTCCGCAAAAGACACTCGCCGCCGTAAGAAAGGAACACTTTCCCATGCAAATTGTACCTCAAACCGTGTCCGCTTCCTATTCCCTGTTTTATCCGCCGCTGTTGGCACTTCCCGCGCCGCGCATTGTCGGATTCCTGACAGCGTGGGTGCCGAGCACCGATAGCGATCCCTACAGTGAGCCGCCGACCGTGATCGATCAAGCCGTGAGCGTTCAACCTGCGCCCGCCCGCCTCACGGATCAACCGCTGACACCGTTTATGGATGAGCGCAGCGTCCACCTTTCATCCTCGAAAATTTATCGCGACGGTATCGCTCACTGGCAAGCGGAAGATGCCAAGTTTGAAAGATACCGCAAAGCAATGTATGAGCGCCGAGCCGCCGTTACTTTCATGTTTCAGTACAATCGTTACCGCCAGCAGATCGCGATGTGCGTTGCATTGGAGTCCGTCAATGGATGAGCTAGACGACGCTAACCAGGACAATTCCGACGCAGACAATCTGGCCCTTTTCGTTCAAGGTTCGTTGCAAACTTGGATCGGAACGTTGGCAAAAGCGATCGAATACATGGACGCTCTGGACGACGAAATCATCCCACCTGAGATTGCCGAGCGGGTTATGAAGGCACGCCAAGTGCTCGCCCGGCTGAACAGCGACGCTGATTATATCGATTGGATGCTGCGCGATATGAGTCACTATATGTGGAACTTGGAAACGCGGCGAGATACGGCAGATGCGGCGTACACAAAGGGTTGGCACGCGCGATATGATAAAATTGTTGCCGGGCTGACGACTGCCGAACATAAACACCTCCGCAAAGCATTGGCGCGTATCGATCGCAAGCCGGACGTGCCGCACGTTTAAGCTGTAAGGTGGTGGACACACGGCGGTTCTATAGTCAGTGCTCAAGATCGCAAAGGATACCCAAAATGCCTGACTACTCGTTTTATCAAGTCGATGTGTTCACCGATCAGCC
>Ga0209511_1001159_pt1 | contig 24092 bp, 18 predicted proteins | sample SSSSmetaG_FD_184141 | JGI IMG/M metagenome (GOLD analysis project Ga0209511, IMG submission 184141) | Glacier valley bacterial and archeal communities from Borup Fiord, Nunavut, Canada, to study Microbial Dark Matter (Phase II) - ​SSSS... | ecosystem: Environmental > Aquatic > Freshwater > Ice >... | reverse complement strand
GGCGACCTGAACAGCGATGGCCGCCCCGACATCGCAGCGACCAACGTGCTGAGCGCCACGGTAGGCGTGCTGCTAAACACGACTTTGTTTGCTGTGCCCACCCTCAGCAGCATCAGCCCGACGAGCGGGCCGGTAGGCAACAGCGTGACCCTGACGGGCACCAACCTGACGGGGGCCACGGGCGTGAGCTTCAACGGCACGGCCGCCACCACGTTTGTGGTGGTGAATGCCACGACCGTGACGGCCACCGTGCCCACGGGCGCTACCACCGGCAACGTAACCGTAACTACTCCCAGCGGCACCAGCAACGGGGTAGCCTTCGCCGTAAGCCCGCCCACCAACAACGCGCTGGCCTTTGACGGGGTGAACGACTACGTGCATAGCACCGGCACCCTGCCGGCCACGGGCGAATTTACTCTGGAAGGCTGGGTGAACCCCACGGCCTATGGTGGCTCCTTCAACGCCTTTGTGCTGAGCGACAACTTCCCGGCCGGGGCGATGCACTCCCAGTTCGAAGGCAGTAACGGGTACGGGATGGAGTTCACCGTCAATGGCAACAGCCCCACCGACGTGCATACGTCGCTCAAGCCCCCGCTGGGCCAGTGGTCGCACGTTGCCGTGGTGTATTCGGCCAGTGCCAAAACGGTCACGTTCTACCTCAACGGGGCTTTGTACACCAGCGCCTCCTACACGACGGCCGTCCCCGTGGCGGCCCTGTCCTATAGCTTGGGCGGGTGGTTGAACGGGGCCACCCCCGACCGCTTTTTCAACGGCAAGTACGACGAGGTGCGCGTGTACGCCGCCGCCCTCACCCAGGCGCGGGTGCAGGCCGACATGTTCAGTACTGCTTCAGCCCTGCCCGCCAGCCAGGCGGCCTACTACAACTTCGACCAGGGCATCGCCGGCGGTACCAACGCGGGCGTGACCACGCTCAACGACCAGAGCGGCAATAGCCGCACGGGCACGCTGACCAACTTCGCCCTCACCGGCACGGCCTCGAACTGGGTGCGCAGCTTCCCCACCATCACCGGCATCACGCCCACCAGCGGGCAAATTAGCAGCAGCGTGAGCGTGAGCGGCACCAACCTGCTTGACGCGACGGGCTTCAAATTCAACGGCACGGCCGTGAGCCCTTTCACCACGCCTACCAACGACTTTTCGGCCACCGTGACGGTGCCCAGTGGGGCCACCACCGGCCCGGTGAGCGTATCGTCGGCCACCCTGACGGCCTACAACGGCCCGACCTTTACCGTGGCGGCCACCACGGCCGTGACCTGGACCGGGGCCGTGAGCACCGCCTGGGCCACGGCCGGCAACTGGAGCCCCGCCGTGGTGCCCACCGGCTCGATTGACGTGACCATCCCCTCGGCGCCGGCCAACCAGCCTTTGGTGAGCGGCACCCAGGCCGCCAAGGACGTGACCGTGCAGGCCGGGGCGAGCCTCACGCTGGCCGCCACCACTGCCCCCACCACCCAGCTCACGCTGGGCACTACCGGCACCGCCGGCAACTTCACGCTGGCCGCGGGCAGCACCTTTATCCAGCGGGCCGCCAGCGAAATCTACATCACGGGCAACATGACCAACAACGGAGCCACCTTCGTTCTGGATGCTACCAGCGAGGTGGGCTTTGGCCTTCCCAGCTTCAGCCATCTCCTGAACGGCACGGCCGGCGTCACGTTTCAAATCCTGACCGTGGGCGAGCAGGGCTCGTTCGACAACCTGACCATCCAAGTGCCCGCGCAGGTGCGCCGCAAGCTGGGCGTATACAACAACTCCACGACGAACATCGGCACGGGCGGCAGCCTGACGCTGCTCAGCGACGCCACGGGCACGGCCCTGGTGGAGAACGGCGCCGGCAGCACGGTAGGCGGGGCCGTGACGGTGCAGCGCTACATCGACCCGAGCCTGAACGCCGGCCCCGGCTACCGCCACTACAGCGCCCCGGTGGCCAACACCACCGTGGCCGACCTGGCCACGGCCGGCTTCAGCCCCGAGGTGAGCCAGGCGGCGACCTACAACGCCTCGCCCACGCCCAGCCTGGTCACGCCCTTCCCGACGGTGTTCGGCTACGACCAAAGCCGGGTGACGCTGGCCAACACTTACGCGCCGTTTGACCGCGGCTTCGTCGTGCCGGCCGCCACGTCCACGTCCCTGGCCGTGGGCCGGGGCTACGCCGTGAACATCGGCGGCACCCAGCTGGTGGACTTCGTGGGTACGCTCAACAACGGCAATGTGGCCGTGGGCCTGAGCCGCACCGCCGGCAACGCCGACGCGGGCTGGCAGCTGCTGGGCAACCCCTACCCCGCCCCGCTCGACTACTCGCTGGTGGCCCCGGCCGACCGCGCGGGCCTCGACGCGGCCATCTACGTGTACAGCAGCACGGCCCAGTACGCGGGCGCCTACCGCGCCTACGTCAACGGCGTGGGCCCGGGCAACCCCGTGCTGCCCGTGGCCCAGGGCTTCTTTGCCCGGGTGAGCGCGGGGCAGACCGCCGCCACGCTCACCTTCCGCAACGCCCAGCGCCTGACCGCGCCCAACGCCACGCCCTTCCAGCGGCCGGCCACCGACCCGCGGCCGCTCGTGCAGCTCGACCTGCGCGGCGCCAGCGGCCCGGCCGACGCGCTCTACGCCTACGCCGAAGCCGGCGCCACGCCGGCCTATGACGCCCAGTACGACGCCGTGAAGCTGCCCAACTCCACGGGCCTGAACTTGAGCAGCACCGCCACCAGCGGCGAGGCCCTGGCCATCGACGGCCGGCCCGCCTTCGCGGCGGTCACCGTGCTTCCCTTGGTTGTGGGCGTGCCCGCTGCCGGCACCTACTCGTTCACCGCCGTGGCGCTGAATAACATCCCCGCCGCCCTGGATGCCTTTCTGAGCGACGCGCAAACGGGCCAGACCGTGAACCTGCGCCTGCAGCCGGCCTACGCCTTCAGCGTGAGCCCGGCGCAGGCTGCGGCGCTCGTCAGCGGCCGCTTCACGCTGCACTTCGCCGCCCGCGCCGCCCTGGCCACCGCGCCGGCCCTGAGTGCCGCGCAAGTGGCGCTCTACCCCAACCCGGCCCACGACCGGTTCACGGTGCTCGTGCCGGCCGGGGCCGGGGCCGCGCCAGTGCACGCCACCCTGCTCAACGCCTTGGGCCAGGTGGTGCGCACGCAGGCAGCCGCCAGCGGCACCGCCTTTGCCGTGGAAACCGGCGCTCTGGCGGCCGGCGTGTACACCCTGCGCCTGCAGGTGGGCGCCACCACCCTGGCCAAGCGCGTCGTCCTTTACTAACTCATCGGGCAGGCCGGCGCCGGCAACGGGGCCGGCCTTTGCCCATTACTTATTCTGACCCATATGAAATTTCTGCTCTTCACGGCCGCCCTGCTGGTGGCCTCCTGGTCGCTGGCCCAGGCCCAGCCCGGCTCGGGCGGCCCCGCGCCGGGCGCCGTCACCACCACGCCCGTCGACGGCGGCGCTTCGCTGCTGCTGGCCGGCGGCCTCGGCTACGCCGTGCGCAAGCTGCGCCAGCGCCGCGCCCGCTAGCCCCCGGGGTGGCCCGCTAGCCGGGCCTATTTTGACATAAAAAGAGCCTTCCGCGTCTGCGGGAGGCTCTTTTTTTTGAGTACTCCGGTGCGGAACCGGCGCGTCCTTACGGCTTGGTATTCGTTGGGGTGGCTGGGGCGGGCGCTTGCAGCAGGCCCACGCGGAAATAGGCGGCGGCGCGCGCTTCGTCGCGCGGAAACTGGGCGGCCACCAGTTTTACGGCATCGGAGAGGCGCAGGGTGAGGTCCTGGCGGTGAGACTGGGCATGGGCGCGGGCTTTGGCGCTTTGCTCATCGCCAGCGCCGGTACCGTCGCGGCCGGCCTTGAAGGCGGCGTAGAAGGCGGCATAGGGCGCCGGGTCGAAATCGGCGCCCAGGGCCTTGGCGTGGGTGGTGGCGGCGGTTTGGGCGCGCTGGAAGAGCACGTCGGCGGTGAGCAGGGTGGCGCGGCTGTACTCGTAGCGGCCGTTGGGGAAGAAGGCGGTGGCAATGGCCGGGGTTTTTTTGCTTTTGTAGGCAATGAGGTCCTCGTCTTCTTCGAGCCGATGCTGCAGGTCGGCGATGGCGCCCCACATCACCTGGGCCCCGGTGCGGCGCTGGCTGGTGCCGGCGTCGCCGGCGCTGATGGCCCCGAACAGGGCCGTGTAGTAGGCGGTGAGGTCGGCCACAAGGGCGGTGAAGGCCCCGTCGGGGTTGTCGAGGGTGAGGCGCTGGATGACGCTGAGGGCGAATTTTTGCAGGCGCGGCAGCGTCACGTCGGTGGTGGCGAAGTAGTCAGGGGCGAAGAACGGGGTAGGGTTCAGCATAAGCGGTAGCGCGCCAGAAGTTAATGAGAAGGAGGAGCCAAAACGGCGCTGGCGCGGGGCAAGTGTACGACGAAACCACCGACTTTTCGCCCCGGTGGTGACCCCGCCCCGTTCGGCCCGCCGCCCGGTGCCGCCCGCTGCGCCACCGGCAGCCCCCGGCCCGTACCGAATAGCCCCCGCTGCCGCAACGGAAAGCCCTGGCCGGAGCCATGTGGCTTCCGTTGCGACAGCGAAAGGCTGTAGCCGGAGCTGGATGACTTTCGTTGTTGCAACAGAAGGCTGTAGCCGAAGCTGGATGGCTTCCGTTGGCGCAGCAGGGCCGGTTCGGCTCCGGCGAAGGCCTTCCGTTGCCAAAGCAGTGCTGGTTTGTCGGTTTTAACTGCCGCCCCGGACGGAAGTGCTTCCTTGGCCAACCTGGGCGGTTGCGTATAACACAAACGTGTCATATCGCCCTGTTGGTTGACAACCAAACTTCGCCGGGCCGCGCAGGTGCGAGGCCGCTTTACCAAACCCCTCCTTTTTATGCATACAATGTACTCCTTCCTGGGGCAGCCCCAGGGGCTGGCTCCCCGCCTGACTTCGGCTGTGGTCGGGCTGGCGCTGCTCACGGCTTTTGGTGGCTCGGCCCAGGCCCAGGCCACCTTTGCCCCCGTGGTGAATTACCCCGCCGGGGGCACCCTCACCACCGACCTGCGGGTGGCGGACCTGAACGGCGACGGCCGGGCCGACCTCGTGGCGGTTAACTACCAGTCGGACGTGGTTTCGGTGCTGTTGGGGCAGGCCGGCGGCACCTTCGGGGCCGCGGCCACCACGGCCACCGGGGCCGGCAGCGGCCCCGGTGCGGTGGAAGTAGGCGACGTGAACGGCGACGGGCGGCTGGATGTCGTCGTTGCCAACAACACCAGCAACACCGCCGGGGTGCTGCTGGGGCTGGCGGCTGGCGGGCTGGGGGCGCCCACCACGTACTCTGTCGGAGCCAACAGCAGCCCCTATGCCGTGGCGATGCGCGACCTAAACGGCGACGGGCGGCTCGACATCGTGACGGCCAATAACGGCACGGCCACGGTGGGGGTGCTGCTGGGGCAGGCCGGCGGCACCTTCGCGGCCGTGACCACCTATGCCACCGCGCCCAGAAGTCAGCCCTCAGACGTGCGGGTGGGCGACGTGAACGGCGATGGCCGCCTGGACATTGTGACGGCCGATGGAGCCTTTGGCACGCTCAGTGTGCTGCTGGGGCTGGCCGCCGGGGGCTTTGCGCCGGTAGCGGCCTATTTCGCCGGCCCCGGCAGCTCGACCTACAACGTGGCCCTGGGCGACGTGAACCGCGACGGGCGCGTGGACCTGGTCACTTCAGACGCGTCTTTCAACACGGCCGGGGTGCTGCTGGGGCTGGCCGCCGGGGGCTTCGGCCCCATTACCACCTACCCGTCCGGGGGCAACGCGGCCCTTAGCGTGGCCCTGGGCGATGTGAACGGCGATGGGCGGCTCGACATCGTCACCATCAACAACCAGCCGAGCACGGCCGGGGTGCTGCTGGGGCAGGCCAGTGGGGGCTTTGCGCCGGTCACCACGTTTTCGGTCGGGGCCAACGCCGGCCCGAGTGTGGTGCTGGTACGCGACGCCAACGGCGACGGCCGCCCCGACATCCTGACCGCCAACACCACTTCAAACTCCATCGGCGTACTGCTGAACACGGGCACGTTCACGCCCCTGGCCGCTGCGCCCGGCGCCACCGCGGCGGACGTTTCCCTTTTCCCCAACCCGGCGCATGAGGGCTTCACGGTGCGGCTGCCGGCCACGCTCACCACGGTGCCCGTGCAGGCCGAGTTGCTCAACGCCCTGGGCCAGGTGGTGCGCCGCCAAGCAGCCGCGGCCGATGCCGCCGGTGCCAGCCTCTCGGTGGACACCAACGGCCTGGCCGCGGGCGTGTACACCCTGCGCCTGCACGCCGGGAGCACCACGCTGGCCAAGCGCGTGGTTATCGAATAGCCAGCCCTCGGGCTTCTTACGCCCTTGCAATCAGCCCCTGCTGCCACTTGGCGGCAGGGGCTTTTTTGTGTTTCCCTCCCGGCCATTCCGTGCCGCGATGGCCGGCCTGGGGCCGTGCTTTTGCGGGCTCATGCGCTACTTTCTTCACCTCGCCTACGACGGCACCCACTACCACGGCTGGCAGGTGCAACCCAACGCCCTCACCGTGCAAGCCGAGCTGGACCGCTTCCCCCCCTGGCCGCCGCCAGCAACCTTCTCGTGCTTTGTTAGATTCTGAGTCTTTATATAGTAAAATACAATTATATGTTCGTAATTTACGGCCCAACCACGTCGCCCACCGGGGATGCCGGCATCCCTGTTTTCTTCCATTCGGCTCGTTTCATGAAAGTCCTCGTCCATCTTATCGCCGCTTTCCGGCTCACCTGCCAACTGGCGCTGGCCGGGGCGCTGCTGGCCACGCCCGGTGCGGCCCGGGCCCAGGCGCCCGCCTTTGCGCCCGCGGTCACCTACCCCTCCGGGGGCAATAACCCTTACCTGGTGGCGGTGGGCGACGTGAACGGCGACCGCCGGCCCGACCTCGTGACAACCAATTTCCCTTCCAGCACGGTGGGGGTGCTGCTCGGGCAGGCCGGGGGCACCTTTGCGCCCGCCGCCACCTACCCCTCCGGGGGCATCAACCCCACTGGCGTGGCGCTGGGCGACGTGAACGGCGACGGCCGGCCGGATGTCGTGACGGCCAACTCTTTCTCCAACACGGTGGGGGTGCTGCTCGGACAGACCGGGGGCACCTTCGCGGCCGCCGCTACCTACGCTTCTGGGGGCACTGGCCCCTTTGGCGTGGCGGTGGGCGACGTGAACGGCGACGGCCGGCCGGACCTTGTAACGGCCAACAATTTCTCCAACACGGTGGGGGTGCTGCTCGGGCAAGCCGGGGGCACTTTTGCGGCCGTGACCACCTACTCCTCCGGGGGCGGCAGTCCCTACCTTGTGGCACTGGGCGACGTGAACGCCGACGGCCGGCCGGATATCGTGACGGCCAACAGCGGCTCGAATACGGTGGGGGTGCTGCTCGGGCAGGCCGGGGGCACCTTCGCGGCCGCCGCTACCTACGCTTCTGGGGGCAACAGCCCCCGGGGCGTGGCGGTGGGCGACGTGAACGGCGACGGCCGGCCCGACATTTTAACGACCAACTACGGCTCGACCACGGTGGGGGTGCTGCTTGGGCAGGCCGGGGGCACCTTCGCGGCCGCCGTTACTTATTCCTCCGGGGGCGGCAGTCCCTTTGGCGTGGCGCTGGGCGACGTGAACGGCGACGGCCGGCCCGACATCGTAACGGCCAACGCCAGCAGCCCGAACACGGCGGGGGTGCTGCTCGGGCAGGCCGGGGGCACCTTCGCGCCCGCCGCCACCTACGCTTCTGGGGGCATCGGCCCCGCCGGCGTGGCGCTGGGCGACGTGAACGGCGACGGCCGGCCCGACATTGCCGCGGCCAACTACAACTCCAACACCGTGGGGGTGCTGCTGAACGCGGGCACGTTCCTGGCCGCCACGCCGAACGCGGCCACGGCCGCCGAGGTGGCCCTGTACCCCAACCCGGCCCGCGACGGCTTCACGGTGCGCCGGCCGGCCGGGGCGGCCCCGGCGCCGGCCGAGCTGCTCAACGCCCTGGGCCAGATGGTGCGCCGCCAGCCGGCGGCCGGGGCCAGCTTTTGGGTCGAGACGCGCGGCTTGGCGGCCGGGGTGTACACCCTGCGGCTGTACACCGGCGGTACCGCCCTGGCCAAGCGCGTGGTAGTGGAATAAACCGCCCGGGCGGCCGTAGGGGCCGTACTTTTGCGGCCCATGCGCTACTTCCTTCACCTCGCCTACGACGGCACGCACTACCACGGCTGGCAGGTGCAGCCCAACGCCCCCACGGTGCAGGCCGCGCTGGACCGCTGCCTTTCGCAGGTGCTGCGCCAGCCCGTGCACTCGCTGGGCAGCGGGCGCACCGACACCGGCGTGCACGCCAGCCACCAGGTGGCACACTTTGAAGCCGACCTGCCGCCGGACCTCACGCCGGATTTGCTGCTCTACCGCCTGCGCCGGGCCCTGCCGCCCGACATTGCCCCCCTGCGCCTGCACGAAGCGCCCTACAACGCCAACGCCCGCTTCGACGCCGAGCGGCGCACCTACGAGTACTTCGTGGTGACGCGGCCCGACCCCTTCCGGCGCGACCACGCCCTGCTGGTGGACCGCCCGCTCGACGTGGCGGCCATGAACGCCGCCGCCGCTTGCCTGGTCGGGCAGTTCGATTTCACGTCTTTCTCGAAAGTAAAAGGCGCCGAGGACCACTACGTGTGCTGCTGCTACGAAGCCGGCTGGCACCCGGCGCCGGGCGGCTGGGTGTTCCGCATCCGGGCCAACCGCTTCGTGCGGGGCATGGTGCGGCTGGTGGTGGGCACCCTGCTCGACGTGGGCCGCGGCAAGACGACGCCCCGGCAGTTCCAGGAGCTGCTGTGGGCCCAGCGGCGGGTGGATGCCGGGGGCGCCGCCGCCGCGCGGGGCTTGTTTCTGAGCAAAGTGGAGTACCGGCCGGGGGTGGTGCCGGACGAAACGTGAGGAACGTCCTGCCGAGCGCAGTCCAAGCCGCACTCCCGCGCAGGTAAGCCAGCCGGTGCAACGAAGCGGGAGAGCGGCTTCGACCAGCGGACGCCAGATGAGCACGACGGACTGGTGTTGGCAGCAGCTTCGTGTGACTTGCAGACTTTTCGGGGCCCGCCGCGGTTTACTCCCGACCTTTGCCCCACTTATGGACCCCACCCCTTCCGCCACCAAAACCGGCCAGGTCTTCGACTGGGCCGTGCTGCGCCGCCTGCTGAGCTACGTGCGTCCCTACCGGCGCGTGTTCATCGGGCTGGTTTTCCTCACCGTGGCCACCGCCGCGCTGGGCACGCTCCGGCCGTTTCTCATCCAGCGCATGGTCGATGTGAGCATCGAGCAGGGCGACATGAAGGGCCTGAACACCATGTTCCTGGTGTTGCTGGTGCTGCTGGTGGCCCACGCCGGCGTGAGCTACTTGCAGACTTACTACGGCGGCTGGCTGGGGCAATACATCGTGCGCGACATCCGCACCGACCTCTACCGCCACCTGCTCGGCCTCAAGCTCAGCTTCTTCGACCGGACGCCCATCGGCGTGCTCGTCACCCGCAACATCTCCGACGTGGAAACCCTGTCCGACGTGTTCAGCGAAGGGCTGGCGGCGATGGTGGGCGACATCCTGCAGCTGCTCTTCATCATGGCCTTCATGTTTTGGATTGACTGGCGGCTGACGCTGGTGAGCCTGTCGGTGATTCCGCCCCTGCTCTTCTCCACCTACGTGTTCAAGGAGAAAATCAAGTCCTCGTTTCAGGACGTGCGCACGGCCGTGGCCAAGCTCAACTCCTTCGTGCAGGAGCACCTCACGGGCATGAACGTGGTGCAGATTTTCAACAACGAGGAGCGGGAATTTCGCAAGTTCGAGCAGATAAACCAGGAGCACACCGACGCCAACATCCGCTCGGTGCTCTATTACAGCATCTACTTTCCGGTGGCCGAGGTGCTGGGCGCCATCGGCGTGGGCCTGCTGGTGTGGTACGCTGCGCAAGGGCAGATTGAGGGCTCGATTTCCAAGGGCGCGCTCATTGCCTTCATCATGTACAACGCGTTGTTTTTCCGGCCCATCCGCCAGATTGCCGACCGGTTCAACACCCTGCAGCTGGGTTTGGTGAGCACCGAGCGCCTGCTGAAACTGCTCGACAACCAAGCGCTGGTGGCCACGTCCGGCACCTTCGCCCCCGCCGAAATCCGGGGCGAGGTCGAGTTCAAGCACGTCCGCTTTGCTTACAACGAGCCCGACTGGGTACTAAAAGACATCAGCTTCCACGTGCAACCGGGGCAGACCATTGCCTTCGTGGGCGCCACCGGCGCCGGCAAAACCAGCATCATCAACCTGCTGAGCCGCTTCTACGACATTCAGGAAGGCAGCATTTGCATCGACGGGCGCGACCTGCGCGAGTACGACCTGGGCCTGCTGCGCCGCCAAATCGGCGTGGTGCTGCAGGACGTGTTCCTGTTCGCCGGCAGCATCCGCGACAACATCACGCTGGGCAACAAATCCATCACCGACGCCCAAATCTGGGAAGCGGCCGACCTCGTGGGGGCCCGCCGCTTCATCGAGCGCCTGCCCGGCGCCCTCGCCTACCCCGTGATGGAACGCGGCGCCACGCTCTCGGTGGGCCAGCGCCAGCTCATCAGCTTCGTGCGGGCCATGGTGTACCAGCCCCGCGTCATCGTGCTCGACGAGGCCACGTCGTCCGTGGATTCGGAAACCGAGGAACTGATTCAGTCCGCCATCGAAAAGCTGATGCAGGGCCGCACCTCGCTCGTCATCGCCCACCGCCTGAGCACCATCCAGAAGGCCGACAAAATCATCGTGCTCGACAAGGGCGAAATCAAGGAAACCGGCACCCACGAGGAGTTGCTGCGCCTCGAAGGCGGCTACTACGCCCAGCTCTACCGCATGCAGTACGTGGTGGCCGACGCTCCGCTTGATGAGGAATTGAGAATGAAGAATGAAGAATTGCCGTCCTCATAATTCTTCATTCTTCATTTTTAATTCCTCATTAAGCAAAGCGTCATGCGTTACCTGTTTCTGGCCATTATTCTGCTCACCCTGGCCGCGGCCGGCACCTACGTGTACCTGGGTGGCAGCAAAACGCCCACTGTGGCCCTCGAAACCACTGCTGCGCCGCTGCTGCTGGCCGGGCAGCCCTACCACGGCTCGGTGCGGGGCGAGGCGTTTGGGCAGCTCTTCCGCCAGGCCAAGGACGCCCAGGCCCGCCTCCGCGGCGACCTCGCCAACCTGTACCTCAACGACCCCGAAACGGGCCGCGATACCGTCCGTGCCTTCATCGGCTTGGCCGTGGCCGATACGCTGCCGCAGCTGCCGGCGGGCTTTCGCTACCGCGTGGTGCCCGCCGGGCAGCGCGTGGTGGCCGCCCGCCTGCGCGGCGTGAGCTACCTGCTGGCACCCAACAAACTCTACCCCGCCGCCCTGGAGGCCGTGAAGGCCCAGAAACTCACGCAGCGCGGCAACTTCTACCTGGAGCGGTTCGGGGCCGGTGATTTCTCCGAAGTATTGGTGGGGGTGAAATAGCGGCCGCTATTTTTGCTTGCTCGGGGCGTCGGGCACGCTGACGCCCACGCTCACGGCGTAGGTCGAAAACTGATTGACGGCGCCGAACGGCGCCGTGCCATTCCACTGCCGGTAGCCGCCGCGCACGGTCAGCCACGGCCCTTCCGTTCTTTTTAGCTTGTAGGTAGCGGCCAGGCCCACCTCCGTCACCGGCGCGGTGGCCGAGGCCATCAGCTCGGCGGTGGTGCAGCCGCAGCGCTGGCCTTTGGCCTGCACCTGCCGCGCCTTGTCGTAGAGGTTCACGCCGCCCAGGCCGGCGCCGGCCAGCAGCGCCAGCCGCCAGCGGGGGCCATCGGCCAGCAGCACGCTGTTGCTCCAGGCAATGCTGTAGAGCCGCAGCCGCGGCTGGGCGGCGCCGGCGTACAATTCGGCCGGCGCGTCGGGCGCGGGCATTTCGCCCGTGACGGTGCCGCGCAGGCCAGTGCTCCAGCGGGGCCGTAGCCAGTAGTACGCTTCCAGGTCGCCGCCAACGTAGGGCGTGCCCCGGCGGTCGGCCGCGCCCAGCACGCCCAAATAGCCCGCCAGCCGCCCCGGCACAAACGGCTTGCCGACCGCGCAGGAGTCGTGGCAGTGAGTGCGGTGGCAGGCGTACGCGGGGAAATACCCTCCGTGGCATTGCGCCTGGGCGCACGGTGGGGCGGTCATTCCCCCGGCGCCAAGCAGCGCCAGCAGCGTGAAAACGTGTTTCATCTGAATTCGGAAATTGGATAACTCCCCGAAGATGCCAGGGCCAACGTGTTGGCCGTATGAAGTTAACACACCATTTCAAGCGCGCCAATGGCCGTTGCCCAATTGCTCGTGTTGCGCTGGTAACCGGTGGCCCGGCCCGCGCTCTTTGCCGCATGCTCACCGACGGAGCTAAAAAACAAAAAGCCCTTCTCATTGCTGAAAAGGGCTTTTCTTAAATTCTCGGGTCGGGGTGGCAGGATTCGAACCTACGGCCTCGTCGTCCCGAACGACGCGCGCTACCGGGCTGCGCTACACCCCGAAAGCAGGCCGATGGGGCGGCCTGTTTGCTGTTTCCAATGTGCGGCCGAAAAAAGCCCCCGAACCCGGAAGTTCGGAGGCTATTCGAGCGGCTGCTCTTCCGTCGGAGTGGCAGGATTCGAACCTACGACCTCCAGCACCCCATGCTGGCGCGATACCAGGCTACGCTACACCCCGGTGGTAAATTGGAGGGACAAAGGTAAGGCCAATTCCGCGTGCGGTGCAAGCCGGCGAGCAATAAAGTTTTGCTCCGGCCCGTGGGCGGCTCCCCGGCCCCGGCCGCCGGCCCGATAACCGGCCCCAGAATTGCTTAGCTTTACGCAAGCAATTTTACCCACGTTGCGTCCGTATTCAAATCATGAAGAAGCTATTGCTACTCGTCCTGTTGGAGGCCTTGGTGCCCGCCGCGGCCCGCGCCCAAACCCCGGTGGCCCCAAGCGCCGCCCCGGCGGCCCCGGCTAAGGAGGAAGCCATTTTACCAAACGGCACGGTGGCCGCCGCCCCGGCCCCCGCCGCGCCAGCGGCCACGGTTGCGCCGGCCCGCTTCGCCCCGGCCCCCGAAACGCCGGCGGCCAACCCCAACGCCATCAAGGTAAAGGCCGAAGCCAACAACGCCACCGGCCGCCTCACCGTGAAAACCGACAACGCCGGCCCCACCCGCGTGGAAGTAACCGACGTGGGCGGACGCCCCGTGCTCACCTACACCATGATGAACGGGCTGACGCCCGCCGTGCTCAACGTGAGCCAGCTGCCGGCCGGCGCCTATGTTGTGCGCTGCACGGCCTACGAAAAAACCGGTATGCGGCAAGTCCTGATTGGGCAGTAGCCGCCGCCAATGCCGCCTTGCCTGGCAGCGCATTAAACGGCCGACGGGTGGCCGTAAGCGACTAAAACCAGCCGGCAACCCGGTATTTGCCGGAGGGAAAAATGCCATAATTAGGTTACCATATTGTTACGCAATTCCGCTTCACAGCTGTGTAATCTAGCTTTGCAGTAATGTTTCAGAGACGCACTCTGGACCGAACTCTAAAGCTGGTGCTATGAAAAACGGAATTTTACTGCTGACTCTGCTCGGGATGCTGCTGGCGGTGCGCGGTTCCCGGGTGCACGCCCAGGGCGTGACCACCTCCGCCATGAAGGGCCTCGTGCTCGACAGCAAGGGCAACCCGCTGCCCGGTGCCACGGTGGTGGCCACCCACGGGCACGCCGTACGGCACGGCTACCCGCGAAAACGGCCAGTTCGACCTGTTGAACCTGCGCGTGGGCGGCCCCTACGAGCTGAAGGTGTCGTTCGTGGGCGCCCAGACCTACACCGCGTCGGGCATTCAGCTGGTGCTGGGCAAAACCTTCGAAACCCGCATCACCCTCACCGACAACGCCCAGGCCCTGGACGAGGTGGTGGTGAAAGGCAACCGCGACGGGCAAATTAACCGCGACCGCACGGGCGCCGTCACCAACATCAGCTCGACGGCCATTCGGATGCTGCCCACCATCAGCCGCTCGCAGGAGGACTTCACGCGCCTCACGCCCCAGGCCAGCGGCCAGAGCTTTGGCGGGCGTAACACGCTCTACAACAACTTCTCGCTCGACGGCTCCATCTTCAATAACTCGTTTGGGCTGGACTCGCCCACGCCCGGCGGCCAGACCAACTCGCAGCCGGTGAGCCTCGACGCCATCGAGCAGATTCAGGTGAGCCTGGCGCCCTACGACGTGCGCCAGGGCGGCTTTACCGGTGCGGGCATCAACGCCGTGACCAAGAGCGGCACCAACGAGTTTAAGGGCACGGTGTACACGTACTTCCGCAACGAGGGGCTGATTGGCAAGAAGGTGGGCGACGCCACCATCGCCAACCCCAGCCTGAAATTCAACCAAACGGGCTTTGCCCTGGGCGGGCCCGTCATCCAGAATAAGCTGTTTTTCTTCGCCAACGCCGAGGTGACGCGCCAGACCGACCCCGGCCAGAGCTTCCGCCCGGCCACCAGCGCCGCCGAGGCCCAGGCCGCCGTCAACGGCCAGCTCAACGGCGTGAGCCGGGTGCTGCAATCAGATTTGGACCTGATTAGCAGCCGCTTGAAGTCGGTGTACGGCTACGACCCCGGCGCCTACCAGGGCTTCAACTACCGCACGCAGTCGGACAAGCTGCTGGTGAAGCTGGACTGGAACGTGAACGCGACCAACACGTTTTCCATCCGCTACAACTACCTCAAGAGCTTCCGCGAGCAGGGGCCGCACCCGATTGCCATCGCGCCATCGTCGCGGGTGCCCGGCGTGAACACGCTGCAGTTCGCCAACTCGGGCTACACCATCAACAACAACCTAAACTCGGTGGTGGCCGAGCTGAACAGCACCTTTGGGGGCGGCAAGTTCAGTAACAAGGCGCAGGCCAGCTTCTCGGCGTTCCGCGACTTCCGGGAACTGCCCGACCAGCCCTTTTTCCCGCAGATTGACATCACCAAGGGCGGCACCACCTACGCCAGCGTGGGCACTGAGCAGTTTTCGGCCAACAACATCCTCAACCAGAACATTTATCAGCTCACCGACAACCTGAGCTACTTTGCCGGCAAGCACATCCTCACGGGCGGCGTGAACTACGAGCGGTTCAATTTCGTGAACGGCTTCAACCTGCAACGCTACGGCTACCCGTACTTTGGGGGCATCGACGTTCAGGATTTTTTGCGGACGCTCGACCCAAGCGACCCTTGGTTCAAGCGGGACCCAAACCAAAGGGACCCCGTTACGGGCCAGCGCACGCTGCCGCCCCTGGACCTCAACGCCCGGGCCGCCAGCGGCGCAACGCTGCCCATCAAGCAGGTGGACGTGACGGTGGCCCAGCTCGGGGTGTACGTGCAGGACGAATTTCAACTGAACCCGGCCCTGAAGCTGACCCTGGGCCTGCGCGCCGACGCGCCCATTTACAGCACCACCGTGGCCGGCAACGCCCAGGTGGCGGCCAAAACCTACCGCGACTCGGAGGGCCAGCCGGTGCGGGTGGACTTGACGGAACTGCCCAAATCGACGCCGCTGTTCTCGCCCCGCCTGGGCTTCAACTACAGCTCGCAGGGCGACGGCGCCAAAACGCAGGTGCGCGGCGGCACGGGCATTTTCACCGGCCGCATCCCGTTCGTGTGGATTTCCAACCAAGCCTCCAATACCCAGTTCGACAACTTCTACACCTACCAAATCAACGCCACCAGCCGCGACTTCAAGTTCCCGCAGGTGTGGCGCACCAACCTGGCCGTGGACCGCGAGCTGCCCGGCGGCGTGGTGGCCACCGTGGAGGCGATTTATTCGAAGGACGTCAACGCGGCCGTTCACCGCAACTATAACCTGCCCGCGCCCGCCGGGCGGCTGAGCGGCGCCAACGGCGGCGACACCCGCGTCATCTACCCCAACTTCGGCCCCGCCAACCCCGACGGACCCCGCCTGAATTCATTTACGGGCCCGAACGGCATCCCCACGTTTCTCGACGCGGGCGTGATTACCCTCGAAAACACGAAAAAAGGCTTCCAGTACTCGCTCACGGGCCAGTTGCGCAAGGAGTTTGCCAACGGCTTTTACGCCACGGCGGCCTACACCTATTCGCGGGCCAAGGACCTGACCTCGAACCCCGGCGAAATTGCCGGCGATGCGTTCCAGCGCCTGCCCGTGGCGGGCGACCCCAACCAGCCCGCGCTGGCTTTCAGCGACTTTGGGTTGCAGCACCGCGCCATCGGGGCCGCCGGCCGCCGCTTCGCCTACGCCCACGAGCACCTAGCCACCACGTTGAGCTTCTTTTTTGAAGCCGCCCAGGGCAACCGCTTCAGCTATACCTACGCCGGCGACCTGAACCGCGACGGCGTGCCGGGCAACGACCTGATTTTTGTGCCCGCCAACCGCGGCCAGATTAACCCGGTGCCCATCACCAACGCGGGCGGCACCGTGCTCGTGACCGCCGACCAGCAGTACGCCCAGCTCGACGCTTACATCCGTCAGGACGACTACCTCAACTCGCGCCGCGGCCAGTACGCCGAGCGCAACGGCGCCATCAGCCCCTGGTACACCCAGCTCGACGCCAAGCTGCTGCAGGACGTGTCGTTCATGGCCGGCAGAACCCGGCAGACGTTCCAGTTCAGCTTCGACATCCTGAACCTGGGCAACCTGCTCAGCTCCACCTGGGGCGTGCGGCAAGTGTACGCCAACAACCGCTTCATCGAGGCCGGCTACCCCGCCGGTGACACCCCGGCCTTCACCTTCCGTGGGGGCAACCAAACCTTCGTAAACAACACCGACCTGAGCAGCCGCTGGCGCGCCCAGATTGGCGTGCGCTACCTGTTCAACTAGCGCGTTGGTTTTAACTGAAAGGGTCCGGCAGCTACCTGTCGGGCCCTTTTTTGTGGGCCACAGAACTGCTTTGACTAGGCCTCTTCCGTCTGCAACTGCCGGTCGTAGAGGGCGCGGTACAGGCCGTCGGCGTCGGCCATCAGGGCGTCGTGGGTGCCGTGCTGCACAATCACGCCGTCGTCGAGCACCAGGATTTCATCGGCCAGCTTCACCGAGCTCACGCGGTGCGAGATGATGAGGCTGGTGCGCGCGGCCATGATGCGCTGGAGGCTGCCGAGGATGGCATTCTCGGTTTTGGTATCGACGGCCGAGAGCGAGTCGTCCAGAATCAGGATTTTGGGTTCTTTCACCAAGGCGCGGGCCATGCTCACGCGCTGTTTCTGGCCCCCGGAAAGGGTGATGCCGCGCTCGCCCACCTTGGTATCGAAGCCTTCGGGAAAAGCCAGGATGTTGTCGTACACGTCGGCGTCGCGGGCGGCTTGCAGCATCCGGGCTTCGTCGGGGGCATCAAGGCCGAAGTTGATGTTGTTGCGGATGGTGTCCGAGAACAGGAACACGTCCTGCGGCACGTAGCCAATTTGGCCGCGCAGGGCCGTGAGCGAGTAGTCGCGCACGTCGGTGCCGTCCACGCGGATGGCGCCGGCCGACACGTCGTAGAGGCGGCACAGCAACGCCGCCACGGTGCTTTTGCCCGAGCCGGTGTTGCCGATGACGGCCAGCGTCTGGCCCGGCCGCACGCGGAAACTCACGTCGTTCAGGGCCTGAATGCCGGTGTCGGGGTACGTGAAGGAAACGTTGTCGAACACAATGTCGCCCACCAGTTCGCGCTGCACGTGCTGGCGCGAAACGATGTCGGTTTTCTGGTCGAGAAATTCGTTGATGCGCGCTTGCGAGGCCTCGGCCCGCTGCACCAGCGACGACGTCCAGCCCAGGGCCGTGACCGGCCAGGTGAGCAGGTTCACGTAAATCAGGAACTCGGCGATGGTGCCCGTGGTGATGGTGCCGCGGATGACTTCCTGACCGCCCACCCACACGGTGATGAGCGTGCTCAGGCCAATCAGGAACAGGATGAGCGGGAAAAACAGCGAGTTCACGAAGTTCAGGCTCAACGACTTCTCCTTGTACTCGTTGCTGGCCGCCGCAAACTGCGCGTGCGAATCCGCCTCCCGCACAAAAGATTTCAGCACCCGAATGCCCGAAAAAGCCTCCTGCACGAACGTGGTCATGCCCGACAAGGCCCGCTGTATTTCGTCGGACTTCCGCTCAATCAGGTTGTTGACGTAGAAGATGCTGACCGACAGCAGCGGCAGCGGCAGCAGCGTGTAGAGCGTCAGCTTCACGTTCACGAGGAGCATGAGCGGCACGATGAGCAGGAACAGCAGCACCAGCTGCAGAAAGTACATGATGGCCGGCCCGAGGTACATGCGCACGCGGCTCACGTCTTCGGAGATGCGCGACATCAAGTCGCCGGTGCTGTGGCGGCGGTAGAAGCTGAGCGGCAGCGACTGGTAGTGCTGATAAATCTGGTTCTTCTGGTCGTTTTCGATGTGCCGCGACATGACGATGAGCGTCTGGCGCATGAAGAACAGGAAGATGCCGCGCAGCAAGGCCAGCACAATGATGAGCACGCCGTAAAACAACACGTTGCGCCCAAACAGCTGGTACACGCCGGCTTGCGCCCGGGTGCCGGCGTAGAGGTGGTAGAGGTCGATGCCCTCGTTCACCAAATCGAAGGCGTAGCGCACCAGCTGGGCCGGAAAGATGGCCAGCAGCGTGCTCAGCGCCACGAACACCACGCCGGCAAGAAAGTGCCACTTATAGCGGAAAATGAAGGGGTTAACGGCGTTGAGGGCGCGCACGGGCGGGGCGGGAAAGAAGACGGTCTGGGAAAATAGGGGTACTTTTGCGGCAGATTTCAACTGTCATCCTGAGCTTGCGAAGGACCTTGTCCCGCCTGAACCGTTGGAATTACTGCAATCCGTTCAGCGATGGTAAGGTCCTTCGCAAGCTCAGGATGACAGCCAAGCCCCACGGCCCAACAAAGTTACGCCGCACGCTGCCCAACCACTTCCAAATTCCCACCACGCTCATTCATCTCCCCAGCATGATTGAAACCCAAATTCTGGCACCTGACACCATTTTCGGTCAGATTGCTGAGCACCAGCACGAACAAGTCGTGTTCTGCCACGACCACGAGACGGGCCTGAAGGCCATTATCGGCATTCACAACACGGTGCTGGGCCCGGCCCTGGGCGGCACCCGCATGTGGCACTACGCCTCCGACATGGAGGCCCTGAACGACGTGTTGCGCCTGAGCCGGGGCATGACCTACAAGGCCGCCATTTCGGGCCTGAACCTGGGCGGCGGCAAGGCCGTCATCATCGGCGACGCCGCCACCCTGAAGACCGAGGCGCTGCTGCGCAAGTTTGGCCGCTTCGTGAAAAACCTGAACGGCAAGTACATCACGGCCGAAGACGTGAACATGACCACCAAGGACATGGAGTACATCCGCATGGAAACGACCCACGTCGCCGGCCTGCCCGAGAGCATGGGCGGCAGCGGCGACCCCTCGCCCGTGACGGCCTACGGCGTGTACATGGGCATGAAAGCCGCCGCCAAAAAAGCCTTCGGCTCGGAGAGCCTGACCGGCAAAACCATTGGCGTGCAGGGCACGGGCCACGTGGGCACCTACCTGCTCGAGCACTTGCAAAAAGAGGGCGCCAAGCTCCTCGTGACCGACTACTACCCCGACCGCGCCTTGGACGCGGCCAACCGCTTCGGCGCCACCGCCGTGGGCCTGGACGACATTTACGACCAGGCAATGGACATCTACTCGCCCTGCGCGCTGGGGGCCACGCTCAACGACGACACCATTCCGCGCCTGAAGGCCCGCGTGGTGGCCGGCTGCGCCAACAACCAGCTCAAGGTAGAAAACCAGCACGGCCCCGAGCTCGTGCGCCGCGGCATCGTGTACGCCCCCGATTTCCTCATCAATGCCGGCGGCCTCATCAACGTGTATTCCGAAGTGACGGGCGCCAGCCGCCAGGGCGCCCTCACCCAAACCGAAAAAATCTACGATTTCACCCTCCAGGTATTGGCCAAGGCCGAAGAAGAAGGCACGCACCCGCAGGCCGCCGCCATCAAGCAGGCCAAGGAGCGCATCGCCAGCGTGGGCCGGGTGAAGTCGACGTATTAGTATTGATAGCCAGTATTGAGTAGTGAGACAGGTTGTTATGGCCTATTTTACAATACTGGCTACTCAATCCCGACTCACTACTCATTACTGATTACTCAATACTCCTCATGCTCAACCGCCGCCTCCTTCGTATCAAAGTCATGCAGTCGCTCTACTCCTACCACCAGGCGGTGGGGGCCGATTTGCTGCTGGCCCAGGACCGCATCGCGGCGGCTTTCGAGCCCGACCTGACGGCCAAGGAAGCGCCCGACCGCCGCCAACTGGAAGGCCAGCGCAAGCTGGGCGAGACCCAGTTGCGCGAATGGTACCGCACCGGCACCGCCCCCGAAAAGACCGACGACAAAGCCGTGGACGCGGCCCTGGCCGACGCCATCAGCTTCTTCGAAGCGCAGGTGAAAAAGGACGGCACGTTCCACGGCGGGCAGTTACTGGCCGGGGCCGAGAGCATCCACGACCAGTACCTGCACCTGCTGAACCTGCCCGTGGCGTTGCTGGGGGTGGTTGAGGAAGAGCAGAGCCGCGAGGAGCGCCGCCGCCTGGGCCCCAGCGAACACGCCCTGAACGCCGATCGCCTGCACCGGAGCGCGGCCATCGCCAAGCTGCTGGCCAACGAGCAGCTGCAGGCCGCCACCATCCGGCGCAAGCTGGCCTGGGACGGCGCCGAGGAAACCGAAGCCCTGCGCGCCGCCTGGCAGGAAATGAAGGCCGACGGCCCCCTGCGCGAGTACCTGGCCGGCCAGCCCACCGGCCTGCCCGAAACCGACTACGACGCCGACCTAGAAATCCTGCGGACAATTTACAAGGACTACGTTTTTAAGGGCGAGGCCCTGCCGCGCCAGCTCGAAGCCGACGATTTGAACTGGGAGGAGAACCGGCCCATCGTGCGCAACCTGGTGCTGAAGACGCTCAAGATGTTGCCCTTCGCCGCCGACGAGAAGCAGGAGCTGATGAACCTTTCGGCCAATTGGGCCGACGACCGCGAGTTCGCCGAAACGCTCTACCAGCAGACGCTCGTCGAGGACGACAAGATGGAGAAGCTCATCGCCGGCTCGGTGCAGAACTGGGACGTGGACCGCGTGGCCCTGCTCGACAAAATTATCCTGAAAATGGCCCTCACCGAGATGCAGCTCTTCCGCGGCATCCCGGTGAAGGTGACCATCAACGAGTACATCGAAATCAGCAAGCTCTACAGCACGCCCAAGAGCAAGCAGTTTGTGAACGGCATTCTCGACAAATTGGCCACGGATTTGGCGGCCAGTGGCGACATTCGCAAATCGGGCCGCGGGCTGCTGGACAACCAGTAAGGCGGCGAGAACATCGTGTCGAGCACCGCCGGGACATCTCGCGTGCTAAAGTAATCCGCTACTTACCCGGGCGAGATGTCCCGGCGGCGTTCGACACGAGAGGCGGGTGCAAATCCGGCCCCGTTAGCCACCTTTGTACCTGCGGCGGCGTTTCTGCGTATCCTCGCTCGAATCTTTTCCCATCTCTCCCTTCACCTCGACCCCCATGGCCAGCAAAACCACTACCGGCATCTTGTGCTTCGCGGGCGGCGCCCTCACCGGCGCGGCCCTTGGCTTGCTTTATGCCCCCGAACCCGGCACCGAAACCCGCTCCTGGCTCAGCTACCAGCTCGAAAAGTACCGCTCCGTGCTGGCCGACCTCACCGACAGCCTCGTGACCAGCCGCGAGGCCGCCGGCCAGTCCTCGGCCAAAAGCGAAGGCCAGCGCGTGATTTCCGACGCCAAATCCAAAGCCGAACAGCTGCTCGGCGACGTCGACCAGCTCATCAACCAAATCAATTCCCGCAAGGGAGCTTAATTGATGCGGAAACAAGGAAATGTGAAGATGCGGAAATGAACTGACGGCGTTGTGCTTGGCAAGTCGCAGTTGCCAGGAGCCCATCAGATTCATCACCCCAATACATTCCCACGTTTGCATATCTCCGCATCCCCACATTACACAGAATGCACTTAGTAACCCTTATTCCCGGCGACGGCATTGGCCCCGAAATCACCAAAGCCGTAACCGATATTTTTACGACGGCGCAGGTGCCCGTGCAGTGGGAAGAGCAGAACGCCGGCCAAACCACGTTCGACCAGTCGGGCGAGCTGATTCCAACGTCCTTGCTCAAGTCGCTGGAAAAGAACAAAGTGGCTCTCAAAGGCCCGATTACTACGCCGGTGGGCAAAGGCTTCCGCAGCATCAACGTGACGCTGCGCCAGAAGTACGACCTCTACCAAAACGTGCGGCCCAGCAAAACCACGCCGGGCATCAAAACCCGCTACGAAGGCATCGACCTGGTGCTGTTTCGCGAAAACACCGAGGGCCTGTACTCGGGCCTGGAAGTGTACGACGAGCGGCTGGGCATTGCCGATTCCTTCAACCGCATCACGGTGGCGGGCTCGCGCAAAATCTGCCGCGCCGCCTTTGCCTACGCCGCCAAGCACGGCCGCAAAAAAGTGACCCTGGCCCACAAAGCCAACATCCTGAAGATGGCCGGCACGCTGATGCTGAATGCCTGCAAGGAGGCCGCCACCGAGTTTCCGCAAATTGTGTTCGAGGACAAAATCATCGACAACATGTGCATGCAGCTCGTGAACAAGCCCGAGCAGTTCGACGTGGTGGTGACCACCAACCTGTTTGGTGACATTCTCTCTGACCTCTGCGCCGGCCTGGTGGGCGGCCTGGGCGTGGTGGCCGGGGCCAACATCGGCGACGAGATGGCCGTGTTCGAGGCCGTGCACGGCTCGGCCCCCGACATTGCCGGCCAAGGCAAGGCCAACCCCACCGCCCTGCTCCGCTCGGCCCTAATGATGCTGCACTACCTGGGCGAGCACGCCAAGGCCGACCAGATTGAGCGGGCCTTGGAAGGCACCCTGCTGCATCAGGACCAGTGCACCGGCGACCTTGGCGGCACGGCCAGTACCAGCCAGTTTGCCCAGCACATCATTGCCAAGTTATAGGGCCCGGCACCTGGCAGCTCCGGGCACTTAGCGCCGCGGTTTCCTGTTTGCCTAAAACCTGATTCTTACCCTCGTCCGGCGCTGGAAAGCGGGGCGGGGCGTTTTTCTTACTTGTATGAAATCCTCCTTCCTTATTCTGGCCGCCGCGCTGCTGCTCGGCGCCTGCAGCCGCGACAACAAAGCCGAAGTGGGCACCCAGGGCATGAACGCCGCCGCCACGGAAGCCGCCGACGCGACCGCCAACCCGGCCGTGGACAACCCCAACGTGGTGAGCGAAAACGAGACGCCCAACCCCAACGCGCCGGTGATGAAATTTGCGGAGTCGGAGTTCGACTTCGGCGACATCAAGGCCGATACCAAGGTGCACCACACCTTCACGTTCACCAACACCGGCAAGTCGCCGCTGCTGATTGAAGACGCCACCGCCTCCTGCGGGTGCACCACCCCCAGTTGGACCAAAGAGCCCGTGGCACCCGGCGCTCGAGGCAAAATGGAGGTGCAATTCGACAGCCACGGTAAAAACGGCATCATCAGCAAGCAGGTGGCAGTGCGGGCCAACACGCAGCCCGGCATCACCACCATTCTCATCAAAGGCAACGTGCTGAGCAGCAGTCCCGCTGACAAGCCTCTTTAAGCCTTTTATTCCCCCATCCCCATGCTATTGTCCTTACTCCTGCAAGCCGCCGGCGGCTTCGAACTTGCCCAACCGTTGCTGTTCGCAGCCATTGCCGGGGTGTTTTATTTTTTCATGATTCGGCCCCAGCAGAAACGCACGGCCGACGCCAAGGCCTTTCGCCAGTCGTTGGCCAAAGGCTCGCGCGTGGTCACCATCGGCGGCCTGCACGGGCTGGTGGTTGACCTGACCGAGGACACGGTGGTGGTGGAGGTGGACCGCGGCACCAAGCTGCGCTTCGACCGTTCGGCCATTGCCCGCGAGGTGGGCAGCAAAACCGCGACCGGCGCCGAGGGCCTCGCCGCCTCCTAGCCCATGGACGGGCCGCTCAACCGCTTGGGCCGGCTGCTGCGCTGGTTTGTGCGCCCCTTTGCGGGCCGGGAGCCCAGCTTTTACCGGGCCGTTACGGCTTGCTT
>Ga0209511_1001158_pt1 | contig 24121 bp, 22 predicted proteins | sample SSSSmetaG_FD_184141 | JGI IMG/M metagenome (GOLD analysis project Ga0209511, IMG submission 184141) | Glacier valley bacterial and archeal communities from Borup Fiord, Nunavut, Canada, to study Microbial Dark Matter (Phase II) - ​SSSS... | ecosystem: Environmental > Aquatic > Freshwater > Ice >... | reverse complement strand
ACTTGAGGCTGCCGATCGCAACAACGAATATCCGGGGCCGACCGAAACCGACGATTAGCGATTGTAAAGTTGTGTAATCATAATTGGCGCCGGATGAAAATAGCTTATCCGGCGTTGTTTATTTTTGTCCAGAAATTAAAGGCGCAAAGCCATGCTTGAAGGATTAGACGCGATCAATTGGAGTGAGCTTCATCATGCCTACGGAAGTGCGGCAGACGTTCCAGGACAAATACGATCGCTGACTTCTTCTGACACTGCCGTTTTCGATCACGCAATCTGGGCTATGTTTGGAAATATTTATCATCAAGGCTCGCGCTGGGAAGCAAGTCCCTATGCGATTCCTTTTTTATGCGAGTTGGTCAACAACAAATCTATCCAGAAACGTGATGAAATCCTGAACTTGGTGCTTCACATCGGGCTTGGCGATGATTGGAGTGACGATGAGGACTTGCCATTCGATGTACAACACGCTTTTTCATTGGCTGATGGAATTGTTGCTGCTCAATATAGAGGTTATAAAGATGCATCTACTCAGCAGTTGGCGGAGCAACTTGATATGGCTTATCAACGCGATTGTTACCTGACGTTAGAAGCTCAGGCCGATGATCTTCTCAAATGGGCGTCTGATGCAGATAGCAGCGTTGCCATGCTTGCGATAGCGAGTTTTCCACGGTTTCCTAGCTTGCATGAACAAGCGCACCCAATATTATTGAAGGCCATTGTGTCAGATCGGCCCGTAAACTATAAAGTTACTGCTCTACTCACCGTCGGCTTGATCGCCACCTATGCTACTCCTGACATGAAAGCAGCATTGCAAAATCAGCTCGATTTACAGAAGCAGCTAACAACATTGGATGCCTTCGCAATTCGGCTGGCAAGTTCAATTGCCCTCGTTTTTCTGTTTGATAAGGATGCACCTGGCAGCGCTGCCGAAACGCTTATCGAGGCGGAAAAACACCGATATGAAATGGGACCGCTGCAATATAAAACCCCTTATTCACGTCCTTTGATGGGCTTCTGTACTTTGGCGCTTCATAAATTAGGGCTTTAGCGCGATCAGGAAGGATAATCAATCACCGACGAAGAAACAAAAACGAGAGTGATCCTATTCGCAACCAATCCGCAGAATCAGGGCACAGCGTACTATGCCCTGAACACTCGACCTACGCCTGCAAGTCGTCGTCATCCGGCATATCTTCACGTTGAACGTCGCGCGTCGCTTGCACCGCCTCGTCATCATCCATGTGACGCTCGACAGACGGAGCAGCCGTGCTGCTGAGTGCCTGAGTCGCTACTGCATCGGCTTCTTGCTCGTAGCTATCGTTGGCCGGGCCCAGCGTGAGCGATCCGCCAGCGGATGAGCCGGACTGCTGAACTACATGCGTCAGTTCGTGCGCCAACAGATGCTGACCGCCGCTGCTGCTCGGATCGTAAGCGCCTTGCTGAAAGAAAATATCACTGCCGGTGGTGAATGCTTTGGCTTGCAAGCTGCGATTGAGGGTATCCGCGTGAATGTCGGTGTGAACCTTTACGCCGCTGAAATCATGCCCCATCGTATCGCCGAGTTTGCTGGCAATCCCGGAGTCGATCGTCTGACCGCTGCCACGCGCGCTGTTGATCTGGCGCGTCACATCATCGTCGATCGGCCCGCCGTCTTCACCAGCGGGCGCACGCTGCACCAGCATCCGCCGAACTGCCGCATTGCCGCGCGATTGCTGCATGTTCAGCACTGCATTTTGATTCGCGGTCAAGCCTGACGGTGGCTGATGGTCTGTTTGTTGCTCAGTTGCCTGCTGCTGTGCTTGCTGACGTTTGGCCTGACCCTCAAGATCGGTTGAATGTATACGCTCACGACCCATGATGTTACCTACCTTTTTAATCCAACTCGCCGTATTTTGCCAGCAAGTCATCTGCTACCAGTTTACCCATTTTCTGATATTCGCGCTTGATGGCATGGACAATGTGCCGCACGCCGACCGCTTGCGAACCATCAGAGGCCGCCAAAAACGCGGCAGCCATCACCGCATTACGAATGTTACCACCCGATAAACGATAGCGCTCCGCCAAATCTTTCAGATCGACATCGGCGGCCAGCGGCGTTTCCGGCGGGAAGGTCACCTGCCAAATTCGCAAGCGATCGGGCGCTTCAGGGAACGGAAAATCGATCAGATAGTCCAGACGGCGGGTAAACGCTTCATCCAGATTTTGGCGCAGGTTCGTCGCCAATATGGTGATCCCGTCGTAGCTTTCCATCCGTTGCAGCAGATAACCCGTTTCAATGTTGGCATACCGATCATGCGAGTCCTTGACTTCGGAGCGTTTGCCGAACAGTGCATCGGCTTCATCGAAGAACAGGATCGCGTTGCTTTGGGTCGCTTCATCGAAGATCGCGCTGAGGTTCTTTTCCGTTTCGCCAATATATTTGCTCACCACGGTGGACAGGTCGATCTTGTACAAGTCGAGTCCCAATTCGTGCGAGATCACATCGGCACTCATCGTCTTGCCAGTGCCGGAGACACCCGCGAACAATGCTGCTAACCCGCGCGCATTCGCAAGTTTGCGGTTGAAGCCCCACTCGTCGTAAACGCGGTGGCCGTACTGCACTTGATTACAAATCTCGCGCAATTGCTGAAGGCGTTCGGCGGGCAGCACAATATCCGACCAACCATAACGCGCCGGAATCTTTTCAGCCAGATTCGACAGCTTGCGGTTGCTCTGTGCCCGGCTGCCCAGGTACAAATCGGCTGTCGTCACTTGCGCCGCACCGCGCCATGCCGCGTAATCGCGTGCCGTGCGTACTGCGTCGCGAATCTGACCGCCCGTCAACCGAAATTTGTTCGCCAGTTCGCTGATGTCGTTCGCAGCGATAGTCGTGTCATGCTCGGCATTGCCCACATGCGATTGCCAATAGCTGCGCCGTTCCTCAAATTCAGGGACGCCGAACTCACTGCGCAAAATGGGGCGTTCACGATCGATCGCGTGCGGTTCCCAGGCTTCCGCACCACTCAGGATGATCGCGTGCGGGCTGTCGATCACCATTTGCATAAGCCACTCTGGGGCAGCGTGCCGATCGTCCAGAACGCTGATCCAGTTTTCGAGCAGCAAGCCTCCGCCCGCCAGACGTGCTTCGCGGAAAACAAGGCGCATCAGCGCTTCAAATCGGTCAAGCGACGGTGCTGCATTGAGCGTGTCGGTGGCGTGTGCTTTCAATCGGGCTATATCTGCTATAATGAGCGGCTTGCCGAGTGATCCACATAAGCCGAGCGCCGTTTCGCGCATTCCCGCGCCATATGTGCCGTAAAAGTAAAAAATTGGCTGTACCGCTAAGGCGCTGCGCAGTGCCTCGCGCCGCTCGTCGGTGATCACCAGCGAATCGAGCGTGAGCGATGGCTCGAAACGCTGAACCGCCATGCTCACGCGCGGGTCGATCACGTCGTGCCCCAATACAAAATTAACGATACGCGGATCGACTTTCAAAAAGTGGGCGAGGTAAGTTGGCTCACGCTGTGCAGCATCGGCGTATGTACTCAGCAGATCAAAATATATCAACGGCGCTTTTGAGGTGAGATAACGCCAGGCTTCAATGCGATCCTCGAAGCTATCCGCCAGCAGATTGAGTGCCAGATCAACGGTTGGCCGACGACGGGTGACATCATCCTGTAAAAAGCTGTATAGTCGCTCGTAGCGCCGATCGATTTCAGGCGCTAATGCGATCAGCAGCAGCGTACGCTCCGACCAGGACAAGTTGAATGCCTGCACCAGTCGCAGAAATCGAAAGGGGTGATCAGGTGCGACCGTTTGTTCCAGGGCGGTGAGTTGCTCTCGCGAGTGCTCTTGATCGAGTCGCCAGGGCAACACATCGAATGGGGTTTGAGCAGTTTGCCATAAGCCAGCACCAGGGCTGTTGGCTAAATGCCGATCGATCTCGTGATCATCGACGTACATACCCTGATATTCGCCTTCGGTAAAGCCAGCGGCGCGTGCGTTTGCCACTGCCATACGCAGCAATTCATCCAGCGTACTAAGACATTGGCGCAAGTGAGCCAGGTTTTCCGCTAAGACCTGCTGCGTCTCGATTACTGACTGATTGAACATGACATCCCTGTTGTTGGTCAACCTTTTGCTTTATGGATTGTAGCCGTTTTTTGCGCTTAGTGCTTACCGTCGCAAAACTTAAAAACCAGGCTGTTGGATAAATGTACAAATCATGTTAAAACATTAATGATGCATAAAAAAAGCATTGATTTTTCAGCAGCACTATCGGTATAATTAGCGGTGTTGTCAAGGCGGTATAAATGACCTTCCAACACTGAGAAATTGCTAGTAGGAATAGAAATGTCCAAAATGGTTCCACATGTAATCCCACCCTTTGATTCAGCAATGCTTGAAGGGCTGATCAAAGATCAACCGTATATTCTGTTTGCGCCCCACTCAAAAGAGCGTAATTCAGAAATGGCGTACTTTTTGCAGCCTGAACACAAAGCTTTTTACTATGCTGCAACGAGTGAAGATTCTGATCTGACAATTTACGCTGAGCATTTGCTTCAAGAAACGCAAGCATTAGGCGCAGTCGCTAAAAGTGGGCGCGGCGCAGCGACAGATGCAATGCAAATGCTGGCGAATGCGATGACTCAAATGAAAGCGCGTTTCGTCGTATTGGATGGAATTGATCTGATCGATCCTGCCACTTTTAAGGAGTTTGTCGTGCGCTTACGGGCGGCGCTGCCTCCAACAATTGCGATTGTCCTCAATGGTCGGCAGCTTGATTATCGACAGTGGCAGCCCATGATCAGCACTGGTCAAGCGCTCTTAATTGGTGCTCAGAATGCGCCGCAAGGCAGCCCAAGCGCGGGCACCTGCTGCACCAATGTAGAAGTCTACGGCTTTGGTGGCGGTACCGTTTATGCGAATGGCTTACCTGTCACTGTGTGGGACGGACCCTTGCCGCGCAATCTGTTCTTCTACTTCGTCGATCATCCAATGGTCACCCGCGAAGAAGTCTTTTCGACGTTTTGGCCGGACTTGCCTGCCAAAGAAGCAACGAACGTTTTCCATGTAACGAAGCGTAAAGTTGCGGAGCGCGTTGGCTATGAGACGATGAACTACGCCTCAGGCTTTTATCACGCAACCAAAGATGTTTCGATGTATTACGATGTTGCTCAATTTGAAGCCGCTATTGAAGAAGGTCGCCGTACCCCGGAAAATCTGGACGCATGGCAGCGCGCTATCAAGTTGTATCGTCAGCCTTTCTTACATCGCCTGACGATGAATTGGATTGTACAGCGTCGTCAACAGCTTGCATTGAGCTATATCGAAGCGCTGAATGAGATGGCTCGCAGCCTGCGCAAAGAAAATCCGCAGCAAGCAATTGGTTATTACCTGCGCGTGCTGCGCGAACTTCCGCATCGCGAAGACGTTCACCGCGAGATGATGAAACTGTACGCCGCGCAAGGTCAAACCGACAAACTACAAGCACAGTATCAATCACTCGAAACTGAGCTAAAACGCGCTTTCAACATTACGCCCGGTAAAGCAACACGAGATCTGTATGCATCATTCACCACGACTACGGCAGCCACAGCAAGCACCACTGGCAAACGTCGCTCATAAACTGAGCCATAGTTGTTATCTCCCTACGCGCCGGAAAACGATCCCTTTCTGGCGCGTTTCTTTATTCACCGACAACACTTAAACTTTATGACACTATGACCATTCCCAAACAGCTCTCGAACGGAAAACGTAAGCTCACCATTGTGCTTGAACGCAGCGATCGGTTGACCAAAACGGTGCGCTGGTTAGTCAAAGAAGATGATTTGATTTTGCGCGTGCCGAGTAAAATGAGCGTAAAGCAGATCACTGACATATTGGAGGGCATTAAGGATAAAGTGTTTGCCGAACCGATACCAGTAAAACGCAGCAGTGATGCCGAGCTTGAGACTTTGGCGCGCACGCTCAACTTGCGTTATTTTGACGGTGCGCTGCAATGGAACTCGATCCGTTGGGTGAACAACATGGAAAAGCGGCTCGGAAGCTGTACGGCGGGTGGCCCGACCGATGGTGATATTCGGATCAGCACAAAATTACAACCGTGGCCGTCGTATGTGCTGGAGTACGTTGTGGCACATGAGATTTGCCACCGCCAATATGCCGATCACAGTGCCGAGTTCTGGAGTTTGGTGGCGCGTTATCCACAAACTGAACGGGCGCGCGGCTTTGTCGAAGGGTTAGCCTATGCGCAGGGCTTCAGCGTAGATTGAGAATCGCTTGCTCAACGCGCAATCCCGAACAGTGCCGCAAACACTTTCAGACTGCTGTGTAAATCAGGCAGTGCAAAGAATACCCAGCCAAGCGCGACAAAGTGAAAGGTGACGATTACGCTGCCTGCTTGCGCGGCATAGGCTCGCGGCGATCCGGGTGGGGCGGGCGCGATAGATGCAGCGCGCGTCACAAGCTGGCGATGCGCGTACAGGCCGACGCCATGCCAGGCGCCCCAGGCGATGAAGTTCCACGAGACGCCATGCCACAAACCGATCAGGATCATGGTGCCAAGCTGCACTGCAAAAGCGGCTAACAGCGGATGCCAGCGCGCTTTGAGCAAGGCTCGACTCGCCGGAATGAACACGTACTCGCGATACCAGTTGGAAAGCGTGATGTGCCACGAGTTCCAAAACAGCGCGATGTTGCGGCGCGAATAGGGACGCCTGAAATTTTCGGGCAGCGTGATCCCGATCAACAGGCCGATCCCGATCGCAATATCGGTGTAACCCGAAAAATCCAGGAAAATGTAAAATGCGTAGGCGTACAGCATCAGCCACGTTCCGAGCGGATGCAGCGGCGCTGCCTGTATAAGGCGTGGACTCAGCGCAAGGTTGGCGAGGCTGTCCGCCAGAACGAACTTGCGGAACAATCCCCACAAGATACGCTGGCCGCCTGCCCACACATATCGCAGCTCGAAATGCTTATCCGCTGCTGTCGTGAGCATTGACGCAAAATGCTGTACACGATCGATTGGGCCAGCGCTCAGCGTGGGGAAAAATACCACGTACAACGCAAAATCGCGCAGTGACAGTGCAGGCAGCCGACCATTACGATAATCGATCAGCACATGCAGCAGCCGGAACGCAATGTACGAGAAGCCGAACCAACTCAACGGCGGAAAATTCCAATTGGGCGCGCTCAGCGTCAATCGCAACTGATCGGACAGTGCAGGCGTTTTGAGCACTCCTAACGCGCCGATCAAAGCCACAATCCACAACAGCGCCAATCGTCGCCGTCCGTCGTGATCGTCAGCAGTGGGCAGCAGTATGTTGAACATGCTTCCGCTGAGTGCGACTAATCCAACGCCGAGCGTCAGCGTCAGCACAGCGCCGCGCAGCAATCCGGCAGCAAGCATCATGCCGATCGCCGCACCGATCGCAATCCGATCTTCGCGCGACAGCTTTTCATCTTTTTCATTTAATGGGGAAGCGCGCCGTACCAGCCACCATACGCCGAAAATGACGATCAACGTCAGCGTGGCGAAATCAGGACCCGCTGGCTGTACTACATCCTGTAAAGCGTACAGCGCGCCCATGCTGATCACCAGCCATGCCAAAACGCGCCAATGGGCAGGCACCAACCATGATAGCAATGCCAACGTTGACAGGGCGAGTACGGTCGTCATGGGCACGCCACAGTTGAATAATCTGGTTGTGAAAAAGGGGGGGATGTCACAGCGCGTGTATCACAGCGTGCAAAAAAGCATAAAGTAGCCCCGGTCTTTAGTCCGGGGCTTATACAGAAGAAAAAAGCGCATTGCTCTATTTAAGCGTTGTGGCTTCAGTTCAGCGCTTTAGCTAGTACTCGCTCTCTTCTTCTTCAAAGTCATCGCGGCCACCGGGCTTGCGCGCGGTACCGCCTTTCTTGGTGGTGCGCTTGCGATCGCGACGCGGGCTGTCTTCGCTGCGGATCGACGCCGCCTCGAAATCGGCCACATCGGGGAAGCCTTCCGTCGGACGCGGTGCCACTGGCGCAACCGGCGCGGCAGGCGTTGTCGCACGCGCATAGTCGCCATCCAGGTAGTCCGGCGAGTCGACGCGTTTCAGGCTTAATCCCATACGACGCTGTTCAGCATCGATCTTGACTACGCGCAAGGTCAGCACGTCGCCTTCTTCTACCACATCGCGCGGGTGATTGACGCGGTGATCGGCCAATTCGCTGATGTGGATCAAGCCTTCGATCTCCGGCGCTTCAACCAAGCGGGCAAACGCGCCAAACTTGGTGAGCTTGGTGATCGTGCCTTGCACCAGTTGACCAATGGCATACTGGCGCGCGATCGCCATCCACGGATCTTCTTCCTGACGCTTGATGCTCAACCCGATGCGCTTGCGTTCGCGATCGATGCTGATCACCTCGACTTTGACTTCCTGACCCACTCTGAGCAGGTCTTGCGGACGCGCAACGTGTTTCCAGGATAGCTCGGTCAGGTGCACCAATCCATCCGCGCCGCCAACATCGACGAAAGCACCGAAATCGGCAAGGCTCTTGACATGCCCGATTTTGATGTCGCCGACTTGCAACTCGTCCAGCAAGCGCTCTTTTTGCGCTTCGCGGAGCTGTGGGGCAGCGTCGCGCTCGGACAGGATCAAGCGGTTGCGCGCGCGGTCAACTTCGAGCACCTTGACGGTGATGTCTTCGCCACGCATACTCATCCACTTTTCCTGCGACTCGGCACCTTCGGTACGGTGGCGACGGTCGCGGCTGACCTGACTTTCGGGCACAAAACCACGGACACGGCCAAAGCGGACGATCAAGCCGCCTTTGTTATAGCCGTCTACCTTGCCGTGATAAGCCTCTTTGCTGGCTTGCAAGCGTTCAGCATCGCGCCAATCTTGCTCTTCCAGCGCGCGGGTTACGGAGAGCACCACATTCCCGTTTTTGTCTCCGGGGGTGATGACGTAAACCAGCACCTTTTCACCCACTTTGAGGCGCTCGATCGTCTCACGATCCATGCGCTCAAGTTCTTTGGTTTGAATGACGCCAGGTGACTTCAAACCGAGTTCGATCATGATCTCTGTGGGAGTGGTACTCGCCACAGTGCCTTCCAGGATGTCGCCCTTCTTTACCCCTGGGTCAGTGTGATTCTGATCGCCTGATTCGTGCATTGCGTCTTCGTCGTCCTGCGCCGTATCATCGGCAAGGTCGGCAAAATCAGCAGGCTGGCTGTCAGTCGCGACGTCGGCCAGCGGAACGGGCACAATATCCGCAGACGTCTCGTCGGGTAATGGGTGGGCGGGTGTATTCACCAAAGCAGTATCGACTGTTTCAGTGGCTGGCGCGGCAGTAGGCTGAGTCTCCTGAACGGACTCGGAACCGCCGACAACGGGAATGTTGGACTCCATAGGCTTGAAGATTTCTCCCGAAAAAATTAGGGCTTCATGAGCATTATATCTGTATCTGAACGACTAGTCAATCAAAAGTCAAGAGGAGTTTCGATCAAAATGCCAAATTGGGGGCGCAAGGTTTGAAAAGGAACTAGCCAAGCTGCAAAACAAATGTGACTTTCCAGAAGGCGCGATTAAAATGCAACGATATTCGCACATCGGTAATGCTGAACCAACATGCGACAGCGACGACAACACCGTATTCGAGAGCACCTGGTATGCTAACCAATGCCGGAGCACGCGGTGTTGAATATACGCGTACTCCGGCAGCCAGCACTTCAGCTCATATCAAACCAGCTCAGCATTTTCAGCGCGACACTCATGTTGCCTTGTACTTTGAATTTCCCTTGCATGAAGGCGGTCATGGCGTTCAGTTCACCATTAATCAGCTTGATGAAGTCTTCAGCGCCGCTCACCACCGTAATATCAGGCTCGCTTGGCGGAACGCCCTCACCCGCGCTGCATTCCTGATTAACAATGTGCGTCCAATATTTGCCGCCATCGGCACCGCTCAGGTCGAATTGAAAAGTTGCACTGTCTGAACCGGCTTTTTCAGGCCGAAAACGCGTACACATGCTGTCAAAAATTTCTTTGACGTTGGTAGCTGTGGGCACAGAAAATCTCCTTGCTTGATAAGAACGTGCTGTTTGTTTGTCAATCTTAGCGCATCAGGCAGTTGTTCAGCCAAAAGCACTTTCAGGAGTTATCAGCTCACAGGCGTGGCAGCGGGCTTTGGATCGTTATCATGACGCCAATCCAGCCCATCAGGAATGCTCAGGTAGCCGGGAAGCACGCCGCGCCGTCCAGTGACGCCATATTGCCAGACGATCTCCTGAGTTTCCTTGTCGATTACGATCACGCGGTGATTGAAATCATCATTGGCAATGATGTTGCCATTTGGCAGTTCAGCAGCTAACGATGGCCAGCGTAACCGCTTATCGCTGTTATCATCGAATGGGCCAAATTGCCACAAAATGTTACCCTTGGTGTCAAGTTCCATGATGCTGCCGACTTTGGCGTAGTCAGCAATGATGATCGTGCCGCGCACGGTGCGCTGAGCATCGGATGGATAATGCAACGGCGCTTGAAAGCTGTACACGTCGTTACCATTCGCGTCTACTTCGGTCACGCGCTGGCCGACAATTTCAGTAATCAAAAAGTGGCCGTCAGACAGCGGCGTTGCACCATTTGGTTTATTGTAGTAGCCCGGCTGCGACAGACATTTGTGCGTCTTGCCATACTGTCGCACCAGCTTTTTGTCCTGCGACACAATCGCGATGCGGCAGTTATCAATATCCGCTACAGAAATAGTGCCGTCGGGCAGCATATACGCGTCATCCGGTGTGTGCAATTCATTATTGTCGGAGCCTTTGACGCCCGTACCATATTGCCAGACAATTTTGCGCGTCTCGTAGTCGATCACCACGATCACCTGATCTTGTTCGAGGTTTGCGACGATCTGTTTATTCCCTGGCGCAAAAAACGCATCGTCTGCGCCGTGGCCGATTTGCCGATCGGTAAAATCGAACTCCCACACGATTTGCTTATCGGGTGTCACTTCGATGATGCGGTTATTACCGCGATCGGCAATCAAAATGTTTTGCTCAAGCGCGGCATGGGCAGATTGGCGAGCAGCTTGTGAATGGGCAGTGCCAATCAGCACCAATGCGCCGATCAACACGGCGGGTAACCTGGTAGGCAAATGGCGGAGCAAAAAACGATCGGAAAAATGTTTCGCGGATTGCATCAGTTTCATGAAATTGCGCAGGCGTCCTTGAACCTTGATTATCAGATACTCTAATGATACACTAAATGGGCAAATGTCTCCGTAGCTCAGCGGATAGAGCACTAGCCTCCGAAGCTAGTGGCGCGGGTTCGATTCCCGCCGGGGACACTATTGTTGATCTGAAGCGAAGCTGTGACGTCCGCGTTACGGTTAGAAAAGTTCAAAAGAATTGATCTGTCTGTTCGCAGACTATTCAATTTTGCGGTGCGAACAAGCCCTTGATAAAGGTTGGATCGATCTTGTTGGCACACTTGTCATCTATAAAGATTACACCTGGGTTATTCGGCACTGGCTCGGCGTCTGGCTCGGCAATGCAAGTCAGATAGGCTTTGGTGTATTGCTCGGCGTCGCGCAGCTCGCTTACCAGGTCAGCGCCATGTAACACATAATTGTCGAACGCACGGTTCAGCCACTTTGAGGCGGTGCCGATGCTTCCCGCCGAGATGACCACTGCATTGGGTACATTCATCTGGTCAGCAAACGCATTGTACAGCCTCACTGCATCTTTACCGTCGGTCGCTTCCGTGCGCGGCGCATTGATGAGTGAGCGGCGAACAGGGATACCACCGAACAGTTCGGTATGTGTCGAAAGCAGCTTGATCCAGCGGTAACAAGCGTCGGAAAGCGGCGTTTTAGCGCTGATGTAGGCGGCACTCAGCGTATAACTAACGGGCGTGTACTTGCTGCCCACCGGAAACGTAACGGTTGCGAAGCCGCTTGCACGACTCAGTGGCGAAGATATGTCGTCTACAAACAACGCAGACCGCAAAGGCGATGTTTCGCGAAATATAAATGCCGCAGTAGGGCTGTATTCGATGTAACCGTTTTTCGCTAAATCAAGCACCTGACGGATCGCGGCAACGGTTTCAGGACTCGTATAATCGATGGTTGGTGGGTCAGTCCGATAGTCAATGGGCAGCGCACCATAGGCCGCCATCAACATGAACAGATAGTCGCCCGCCGCACTTTCATACGGGTGAAACGGCTTGACGGTTGGTTGTGCCGTTTTGAGCGCTTTCAACGCATCGATAAACTGATCGATTTTCCAGCCGTCTGTTGGCAACGCTAACCCGGCTTGGGTGAATTGCTGAGCGTTGTAGTGCAGCGTCAGCGGGCTAAGCGTCAATGGGAAGGCGTACACATGATTGTCGCGTTGTACGTCACGCAGCGCGCCGCCAATCACGTCGGCACGGTCAAACGTCGGGTCAGCGTCAAGAAACGAATCAAGGCTCAACACGTTACCTTTGAAGCTGTCCAGTTTTGCATAGCCGGGGTAGAAGCAATCCTCATTATCTGGAAATGCTTGCAGCTTTTTACCGTAGTCGGAAGTCACCGGCGGCAAAAAATCGAGCGTAATCTTACCGACTTGCGGATCAGCAGCGATGAATTCATCGACAGCTTTTTTCCAATCACCAAATAGTGAAGTAGCGCCAGTGAAAATGCCGAATTTCAGCGTTTGTTTGCCGGATGCTGCGCTGTCCGCCGTTGGTTCATTCACAACCAGTACCAATTTGGCACGTTTCATTTCAGCAGCGGTCAACACTTGTGCGACCTGCGTTTCAGCATTGCGGAGTGCCAACAATGCGTCTTGTCCACCTTTAACCGCATCGATGGCGCCGCGCAAGTAATTTCCAAACAGTGGTGGCGAAACTGCTTTATCGTCGGCATTCGCCACAAATGTCTGGTTCTCAGCGGAAAGTGTGAACAAGGGAGCAGACGAGAAAGCTGCCGCCACGCTCTTACGCGCAAGCCGCACACCGCCGATCATGCTGCCGAGTCCCGATTGAGCCGTCAATGCTTTGGCGATCTGGTAGGCGATGCCAGGTTGTGCCGTGCCAGCGCTTACCGCGAAACCGTAAACGGCCAAAGCAACCGAACCACCGGGCAGAAGTGCGCCGCGTAATCTGCGCGTATCGCCACCGCTTTCCGCGCCATTCGAACCGGGTTCGCGTAACGTGAACGAACTGCCAATTTGCAGCGGAATTTTGAAGAACGTGTTATCCGTCGTGCGATTCGTGACGACACCTTCTTGCTCCAGTTTTGCCCAGGATTGTACGACCACTGCCAGATTGTCAACGGCAAAGTGCGGGGTAGCGTTGGCCGCCGTGGGATCGCTGAACGGTTCACCGCTGAGCGACTGAAGCAGACTTGGCAGCACACGGTCATCGACCAACAAACCTGGTATTTTGACCGTCTTTTTGTCGCTCTCAAAAGTGGTCAAACTGCGAGCGACGGTTGCCAGCTCATCGAATGTCCAGGTGGCAGCCGGATAAGTCAAGTTGGCTGCGTCGAAAACTGCCGGATCGTAGACCAGAAAGGAAGTGTCATAGAGGGCGGGAAGTGCCCACAGTCGGCTATCCCATTGATACGCACTCCACACCGCTGGCGAATAATCTGCGGGATCGAACCTCGCATCGGCATTGACAAGCGGCTTCAAATCCAGCAGGTATCCGGCGCGAGTGGCCTCGATACCAGTTTCATCAGGCGTAACGAACAATACATCAGCGGCAGTGCTGTTAGCCGTTAGCGCTTGATAATACTTATCTACCGCTTCAGGCGATTTGGGATCAAGCGGCGCAATATAGCCCGTTTCGACTACGCTTAAACGCACAGCAGGAAAAGCCTGTTGCAGTATGGGCAGCAGCTTATCTTTGAACTGAAAAGTCAGCCCTTGTGGGACGCCAATCGTAATGGGCGTTGTGTCTTGTGCGCGACTCATTGACTGTGGTGCAGCAAGCGCGCATAAGATCAAAAATGCCAGCCAGCTCCGAATTGCTTTGGATATCATTTGTAAGTTCCTTGCAGCGCGACGAGCAAAACTGATAACCAACGGCGCGAAATGTGCATTTCAAATTTCCTTCGGCTGTACAACAATTCACTTGAGCGCCGGTAGCAAATACCGAATATATTCGTCCAGACAATTTGGATCACCTTCCAACGGCAGCAAGATGACCGATTGTGCACCCGCATCCGTCAGGTGCTCGATTGTTTCGGAGGCTTGCTGTGGCGTACCGCTCACCGATAACTCATCCAGCCAGGCATCGGGCATTCGTTCGGCAGCGCCTTGAACGCCGTACTCCCGATATAAACGTTGCGCTTCCTCGGCAATACCGAGCGGCTGCAAATGGGGTGCTGCCGACTCCAGACGCTTAGCTAAAACTGGACGTCGCCGCGCGTTAGCCATGGATCGTTTGACCCGATCATGGTCAGCACCGTTGAGCCTCGATTTTTACAGAAGTGCTTGAAATTCATTGTAACCTTCCTTACTTTTAATGACTATTAGCTGTTGAGCAGCGTCTATTCTTGCTTCGGGCTTACCGCCAAGAAAAATGCTTTTTAATCCGTTAACACCCTGCTCGCTTATCAATCGATTTGCTTCATATTCAATAAGGTCATATTTAGCAGGCGGAGGATAAATCACACCAATGGGACGCTTCAACTCCGCTGTTCTCTGCAATGCAAATTTAGAACCGCCACTTTTAGAGCTTTGTATCAAAATTAACCCTCTTGATACACCAGCTTGCAGTCGGCATGATGCAATAATTTTATAAGTATCCGCTTTTTGTGAAGGCTCCTGTTCTGAAAGGAGCAAACCGTCGGCGCTTAATATACTTTCAGCGATACTCGCAGCCTGGCGCGCACTTGATCCATGTTCAAAATCGAGACCACAAGCCAAGATGCCGATGCTGTTAGGCAAATAGGAATGCTCATCGCGTTGTAATGTACATAAGTCAATGCCTTCAGCAAGCCCGTTGCAAATCGACCAGCCTTGTTCTTGAAAATATTGACCAACTCGTTGCGCAATAATTTTTCCTGTAGAGTCTGGTTGGCGAGTGCCAATCACAGCTAGCGCTTTTTTTAGTGTTCCCACATTGCCACGCGTGTAAATAATGGGGGGTGGGTCTTTCAAATCACACAATTGCGCAGGGTAACCTTCATCTAAAAGTGAGCTAACTGAAATGCCTGCTGACGAGCAGTCTGCTAAAGTGGCTTCTGCCTCGTTAAACAAATTCTGAAAGTCATTTTGAGATATGTTTTTCTTCTCTTTAGCCAAAAAAGCAAGCGCAAGATCAAAAAAGTCATGCTCATTTTGATCAGAAAAATGCGTTATCAGAACTTCGCGCCTTTGTTTGAACCATGCTGACCCTATTCCCTTTATTTTAGAAAGGGATATCATCGTCGGTATTATTGTTTTGTCGAGGTACGACGATGTTCTCAATATATCCACAACCATTGCCTTTGTATTCGGGTGGAACGCAAGAATAAAATGGATTCCCATCACTTTTGCGCTTCCTTATCTGAAGCATTTTACCACATCGTGGCAATCTAATGCCATCGCACAGCCCTGCTGAGGCATTTCGGGTGGCACACCGGCCACTAAACCATTATTCATCTCAAGTTCGTCGCGCCGTAACGCAACCACCTCGAACGCCTGGTTCAAGTGTGCCCGGATGGTGTTGCTGTCCACTGCCAGCTCCAAGTCGGCGCAGGTGCTTTCGATGGTTTGGCCTTCGACCGCCGCCTTAATTAACACTGCACTCACCTGTTCTTGACTGCATTTGTAGCCATCCCCGCCAATGGGCAGGTGTTCCTTTACGATGTTTTCAACAATTTGCCGGACATCTTCTGCTTTTAGCTGTTCTTTCGGTATGATCATCGCGAGGCTTCTTGGCGACTGGCTTGGGCTGGTACTTAAACCTTATCGCCTTTAGGCTTCCCGTCAATCATTCCTGCCCAAATCGTGATCTACTGAAATTCAGGGCTTTCTGGGGTTGCTAAACTCCAATCCCAAAAACCATATATTTTATCTACCGAAAAACCCGCTTTTTGTATGGACAGCGTAATTTCTTCCTGAGTGCGAAAAACAAGTTCATTTATTGAGATAAGCTTTTCACCCGTTTTCTTTAACAGATAATGATTCCGAAAGGTTACGCTTCCACCTTCAGTTTTTACAGGCTCACTCCAAGTTTCCAGCGCTCCCTCTACCGGGTCGGTGACCAGACGAGGAGACGTTACTGAATGCCAATCTATGTGTTCTTGATGAGTGACCCATGGTTGCACAGCAGGATTACGGCTTTCAAATGCTAAAGAGCCGCCTGGACGTAAAGCTTTATAAATAGCATTAAGTGAGTTGCTCCAATTTTCGTCATCTAAATGGAACTGTGCAACGTGACCCGTCATTATTGTTAAATCAGCATCATATTCACCTAAAGACAGCGCGTTCCCTTCGATCCATTTTACGTGTTTCCCGCAAATACTTTTACGAGCCATTTCAAGCATCTGGCTCGATGGTTCAACACCAATCATTTGGTGGCCATGCTTGGCCAGTTCACATGTTAATAGTCCAGTGCCACAACCTAAATCAACAATCTTTTTTGCAGACAGCTTATTTGCAAGTTCAATATAGAACTTTTCATATCCATCGAGTGGACATACGGTGTTGTAAATAGCTACCAAGCGAGGATCATTAAATTCGGCATAATCAGGCTGTATGTTACTCATAATATTTTTCTTGTTGCTTCCGCGAGTTGCTTCGCGATTTGAAGTCCGATTCCTTGATTGGCCCCGGTGATCAGGGGACGAGTTTGACTTGCATAATAGTCTCCTTTTTGCATTAACAATGATGTGTGATCGGTATTGCCGTGCTGCGCTAGATTGCCAAAACGGAACGACCTTTCACGGCGGCGCGCTCGGTGGTTGGTCGGCGGCGCAGACCCACCGTCACAATTGGCGGTGGGTGTGTCCACTATCTGACCCGCTGTGGTAACGGCAGAGGCGTTTTCCAAGCGTAGCATACCACGACTTTCATAGCCAAGCGTTTCTGTACAAATCCGGTTAATGTCAGGCGGGGGTACAACTTAGCAGAACCGCCGATACCTTCAGATGCCCCCGTGACTACAATTACCTTGTTCCGGTCGAAGAAATAGCTTGATTGCTCGCCCGTTCTTTATGCCATGAATTGTTCGACTGTCTCATTCTGAATCGCCTCCAGGATTTTCGTGGCGACAAATTCCGACATATTATGTAGGTTGGAAGATCGGAGATATGGACATCGGGTTAGACCCGAACGGCCACCAAGCGGGGCTGACTGGCCCGGCCAGCTTCTACACGTGGACGACATCAAAGGCAGCCTGCAAACGCTCCTTGATGCTGGCGCACAGTTATTACAAGCGGCCAAGGACGTGGGCGGCGGCGGGCTGACCGCCTCGGTCAAGGACGGTAACGGGAACATGATCGGGCTGCTCCAGGACCCATCCAAATAGGACATAATCGTGACAACTCAGGCTGGTGCAAGTTTGAGTTACGCTCAATTGTTGAAAGGAAAAGGAAAAACAACATGAAAAAAGCAGAAGAATTTGTACAGACCACCACCGCGAAGGGCAAAAAGGGCAAGACATTCACGGACGAGGAACGAGTCGCGATGAAGGAGCGCGCCAGGGAGCTAAAGGCGTCTGCGGACAAAGCGGACGGGGAAAGCGAGGTGCTCGCAAAGATCGCCGAACTGCCAGAACCAGATCGCACCCTGGCTGAGCGACTCCATGCGATCATCAAAGCCAGCGTGCCAGCCCTCGCACCGAAACTCTGGTACGGGATGCCCGCATACACCCAGGACGGTAAGGTCGTCTGCTTCTTCCAAAGCGCGCAAAAATTCAACACACGCTACGCAACGCTCGGCTTCAGCGACAAGGCGAACCTGGATGAAGGCGTCCTATGGCCGGTTGCCTTTGCGCTGAAGGAGTTGACCGCTGCCGAGGAAGCAAAGATCAGCGCGCTCGTAAAAAAAGCGGTGAGTTAAGGACTGAACTCACGCCTGGTGACGAGCGGTGCGAAAAAAAACGGTTACTAAGCCGTCTATTTGCACCGCTGACATTCGGCCAAGGCATCGAAAGTGTAATTGGGTTTTCAGCAGCGCCGTCCCACGCTTGACGTGCTTACCGGTGCTGTGGTACACTGCACACACCTTCAAGTTAACCCTTACAGAGAGGCACACACCATGATCAACACTCCAACCAACCGGCGACCTTCCTACCGCCGAAACAGCGTGAGTGTGTGCCCGCTGACTGCCTGCTAAATTTTCGTTCGCAGGCTGCTTCACAGGCCACCCTTCCGGCGTGGCGTTTTTGATTCCTGATACACGTAACCATGCGCCATGCCGCAACTTATCACGAGCCAGCATTAGCGATCCATAAACTAATCGCCTGACGCTATGAAGTTGAAGCAATCCTACTATGCCTTGAATGCTATAGGGGTGTCATGAATTCGTCTGTTACCGTCACTCAGAAGCAGCTATTCGATTTTTTGCTGAACGTCGCGTTAGTGCGTCCAGTGTTCATTTGGGGGCCACCCGGCATTGGCAAATCGTCCATTGTTCAGGATTTTGCTCATTCAATTGGTTTGCCATGTGTGTCGCTGTTAGGTAGCCAACTCGCTCCGGAAGACTTGATCGGCGTGCCACAGATTGTTGACGGTACGAGTGTTTTTTGTCCGCCCCGCACCATTGCGCGTGCTGACCCGTACTGCCTGTTTTTGGATGAGCTGAACGCGTGCTCACATGAAGTGCAAAAAGCGTTTTACAGCTTGATTCAAGAGCGGCGCATTGGCGAGTATCACTTGCCAGAAGGCTCCATCGTGATCGGCGCTGGCAACCGCGCCAACGACAGCGCTATTGTCAAGCCCATGTCATCGGCGCTGATGAACCGCATGATCCATGTGCATCTCAAAGCATCGCATCGTGACTGGCTGGATTGGGCAGGCACGCACAGCATTCACCCGTTGATCATCGAGTACATCCAACTGCGCCCAGATCACCTGTGGAGTCAGCCACCCAAACATGAGGAGCCGTTTTCAACGCCGCGCGCCTGGCACATGCTCAGCGATGCGCTGCATGAGTACGGCGATCGGATCAACGATGAATGTCTGGAAGTGTTGGTCAGCGGCTGCCTGACACCGCAGCACGCCGTACAGTTCAGAGCTTTTGTCAAGCACATTCGCGGCAAATATCAGATGAAGGCAATCATCAAAGGTGACAGTGGTTGGCCGCATTTGCCGGAAGATCGCGATGTGCTGTATTTTCTTTCGCAGTCATTCCGCGCGCAGTTGATCAAAGAGCTGCCTGCCCAAAAAGACAAGGCCAACGGCGCGCAGCGTGAGTTAGCGCATCGTGCTAAAGCGTTAATCAAGGACTTGTCACAAATCAGCCTTGAAATGGCGCAAATGGTCGTTGGGCAGCAAGACGATCAGTCCGACAACAGTACGCTGCCCGGCTGGTTGATGGTCGAGATCGTGCGCGATTTGCCGCGTCTGGTGCAAGCCAAGCCGGAGCGCAAAAATGCCCCCTAAAAAATCAAAAGCGCCAGCACGCAACCCGGCTGCTGAAGCGCTCCAAAAGGGTCTGGAGATATTGCATGAGTGTGTAATGCTTCGGCCACTGCTGCGCAGCACTTCATGCTATCTGCACAAAGATAATTTGTGTCCGCCGAATGCGTGGGCGGTGGTCACCAATCGCGGCGTAATCCATCTTCATCCAACGCGGCGCGGCGAACCCGACGAATGGGCATATGTGATCGCGCACTGCCTGCTGCATCTTGGCTTTGAGCACTTTCGCCAGAAGCCTGATCAACATGCCTGGAATGCAGCCTGTGACTGTTTCATTGCCAAGTTTTTGTCTGATCTAAAGTTAGGTCGCCCGCCTGCGGGGTATCGGATCGAAATCAACACAATGACTGAGGAACGGTTGTACGAACAGTTCCACACAGCGGGCATTCCGGCGTATGCCCAGGATTTTGGGACTGCCGGACGGAACTCCGATATGCTCTTTTTACCGGAGCCGCACAAAAACAGCTCGGAACATGGGCGGCGCGGTGAAATCGATTGGGCAGCCGCTTTTGCGCGAGGTCTGACGTATGCCGTAACGCACGCCGTCAACGTAGCAGGTGGCCTTGATACCGAGTCTGAAACAGAGTCCCGCCAGACTGAGGCACAACGCGCGCGTGCCTGGTTCATCAGCAGTTACCCGCTGCTTGGCGCGCTGGCTGCAACTTTCAAGATCATCGAAGACGGGTTGATCTGCCAGCGCATGAGCATTACGGTGGCAGCGGTAGACGCCGAAAGCCGCGAAATCTACATGAATCCGGGAGCCCACCTCAGCGAGTCGGAATGCCGCTTCGTGATGGCCCATGAACTGCTGCACGTTGGCTTGTCGCATCAGGCGCGCTGCCAAGGGCGCGATCCGTATTTGTGGAATGTGGCGTGCGATTACGTGATCAATGGCTGGCTGATCGCGATGGACGTGGGTACTGTCCCCTCGTTTGGTCTGCTGTACGACCCGCTGCTGAAAGATGAGTCGGCTGAAAGTGTGTACGATCGCATGGTGGGCGACCTGCGCACCTTTCGCAAGCTGGCAACCTTACGCGGCTTTGGGTTAGGCGATATGCTGGATGGGAAGGCAGCGGAGTGGTGGAAGCACGGCGATGGCCTGACACTCGATGAATTCTATCGCCGCTGTCTGGCACAAGGTTTAAGTTACCATGAGGCAGGGCATGGTTTTTTGCCTGCCGGGTTAATCGAGGACATTCAGGCGCTCAGCTTTCCGCCTGTGCCGTGGGATGTGCAGCTTGGGCGCTGGTTCGATGCACATTTTGCGCCGCTTGAACCGTTCCGGTCGTATGCCCGGCTCAGCCGCCGCCAATCGTCTACGCCTGATATTCCGCGTCCACAGTGGGTGACCGACCCGATTGCCGAAGATGGCCGAACTTTCGGCGTAGTGCTCGACACGTCCGGTTCGATGGATCGCAAGCTGCTTGCGTATGCATTGGGTGCTATTGCAAGTTACAGCGTGGCGCACGATGTGCCTGCGGTGCGCGTGGTGTTCTGCGATGCGTTGCCCTACGATCAAGGGTATATGCCGCCCGAAGTCATTGCAGAGCGGGTCAAAGTGAAAGGTCGCGGCGGAACGATTTTGCAACCTGCGATTGATTTGCTGGCACGCGCTACAGACTTTCCACGCGATGCGCCGCTCCTGATCATCACCGACGGACGCTGCGACAAGCTGCGGATTGCACGCGACCATGCCTTTCTCATGCCAGAGGGTGCGCGCCTACCTTTTGCGCCTGTCGGTCCAATATTCGGTTTGCGTGACAATGCCACCTGACCTTACGATAACGGCGTGCCTCGGTTTATTGCCGGTCTTGCCAATAAGATAAGTGCGCAGGGTAGTATGGCTGTTCTCATGCGCCAAATGGTCACAGTGTACGCAGTAGATCAGGGGGTGAATATGGGCTGAATCACCCTACGCTCGCAAACATTGAGTGCGGAATGCACTTACAATGAACGTCATGAACACGGTATATCGACCAGGAGGCATGACGATGAACGATCTCAGCAATCGCACCATTAAAGGCTATGAGCTGAGGGAGCGTGTTGGTGCGGGCGGCTTTGGCGTAGTCTATCGCGCGTACCAGCCTTTGATCGGGCGTGAAGTGGCTGTCAAGGTAATTCTGCCACAATACGCCAATCAACCGGATTTTATTCGGCGCTTCGAGGTTGAGGCACAGTTGATCGCACGGCTTGAACACCCGCACATTGTCCCTTTATACGACTATTGGCGTGATCCCGAAGGCGCATATCTGGTGATGCGTTGGCTGCGCGGTAGTTTACACGACTCGCTTAGACGCGGTGTGTGGTCGGCGGAAGCGGTGGCGCGGCTTCTCGATCAGGTCGCGGCTGGCTTGACAGTTGCGCACCGAGAAGGCATTGTCCACCGTGACCTTAAACCCGACAATATCTTGCTCGATGAAGACGACAACGCTTATCTAGCCGATTTTGGCATTGCCAAGGATGTCAACGTCGGCGATATTAGCACAGAGATCGGCGCAGATTCGATGGTCGGCTCACCTGCCTATATCGCGCCGGAACAAATCAGAGGCGAGAAAGTTTCGCCGCGTGCCGACATTTACAGCCTTGGCTTAGTCGTGTATGAGGCGTTGACCAGCGAGAAACCATTTTCCGCCGCCACGACATCTTACGAATTGTTCAACCACCATTTGAATGTTCAATTGCCGTTGATCACTACGTGTTGTCCGAATTTGCCCATTGCACTGAACGAGGTGCTGCAAACGGCCACAGCCAAAGATCTGCAGCGGCGCTATGCCAATGTGCTGCGTTTCGCGGCGGCGTTCCGAGCAGCGCTGCCTATGATCGGGCGAGTTTCTGTACAGCCGATCCCCGATCCGCTAACGGAGTGTGAACTCGACGTTTTGCGATTAATGATCGAGGATCAATCGAACGAAGCGATCGCGCAAAAACTGGTGCTGTCGGTCGCAACGGTGCGCTGGTATGTTAAGCAGATTTATTCCAAACTCGATGTGCACAGTCGCCGACAGGCCATTACGCGCGCCCGTCTGCTCAATTTGTGCGACAAATCGGGAGCGCTCACACCTAAAACCATACCGCTACCCGCCTCTGATCTGACGCCTGATACAACCATCGTGAAGGTAGCGACACAGCTCATCAATCCGTATAAGGGCTTACGTGCCTTTCAGGAAGCGGATGCTGCCAACTTTTTCGGGCGAGCGGCGCTAACCGAACATCTGCTGGCACGGCTGACTGCCCAGGATGAAGGATCGCGCTTTCTTTTTGTTGTGGGGCCTAGTGGAAGCGGAAAGTCCAGCACCATACGTGCCGGGCTGATTCCGGCTCTCCGAAGCGGTGGATTGCCCAATTCAGGCCGTTGGTTTATTACCGAGATGCTGCCCGGCACGCATCCGTTTGAGGAACTCGAAGCGGCGTTATTGCGTGTAGCTATCGCACCCCAACCAGGACTCGTGGAAGGGTTATTGGAAGATCGGCGTGGTTTGGTACGTGCCGCCAAGCGAATATTGCCTGCTGATCAGGATGTCGAACTGGTGTTGGTGATCGATCAGTTTGAGGAGCTGTTCACGCTGCTTAATGACGAAAAGATACGCGCCCATTTTATCGATAACTTGTTATCGGCAGTTACTGATCCGCAAAGCCGGGTTCGGCTGATCCTGACCTTGCGCGCCGATTTCTACGATAAGCCGCTGCTATATCCACACTTGGCCGAATTGATGTGCAGCCACACGGAAATCGTCGTACCGCTGACTGCCAACGAGTTAGAGCGAGCCATTGTGGGTCCGGCGGAGCGCGCCGGTTTGCTGCTGGAAACGGGCTTGGTAACGACTATAGTGCACGATATCGGCGAGCAACCAGGGATGCTGCCGCTGCTGCAATATATGCTAACCGAACTGTGGCATTAATGCAGGAAAATCCCCGGTGCAGATAGGGCTGTGGGACATTGCCAGCGGTGCAACCATCAATCACTGGTCGTACCTTGATAGTGCGTCGATCGCCATGTTTACACCAGACGGCAAATATGTGGCTGTTGTCAACGGAAGTGTCATCGAATTATGGTTGCCAGAAGGGAAAACGCCGTTCAGAAAACTCACCTCACCTAAAAAATCCCTGATCACGAATCTGGCCGTTTCACCAAACGGGCAATTCATTTTGACAGGTAGACAAAATGGGATCGTAGATCTGGTGGATAGTTCAACCGGCCAGGAACTCTGCACATTCACGGGGCATCATGGGGCGATAACCGACGTTTCGTTTTTGCCTGATGGTCACATAGCGCTGACAGCGGGCACTGACGGTACAGCGCGCCTGTGGGATGTCAATAGCGGGCTGGAACTACGTCGTCTTAGCGGTCATCGCGGTTCAATCTTTATTGCTCGTTATGCCCCAGATGGAACACAGGTCGCGACCGTAAGTCTAGAGCCTGTCATGCACTTACCAAGCCTGAAGCTGAAAGAGCGGAAGAAGACGTGACAACATGAGACAGGCAAAGGCCAAGCAATGGAAACCCGCCAAGGTGTCTGGCAGCCGCTCGTAATCGCGG
>Ga0209511_1001152_pt1 | contig 24175 bp, 23 predicted proteins | sample SSSSmetaG_FD_184141 | JGI IMG/M metagenome (GOLD analysis project Ga0209511, IMG submission 184141) | Glacier valley bacterial and archeal communities from Borup Fiord, Nunavut, Canada, to study Microbial Dark Matter (Phase II) - ​SSSS... | ecosystem: Environmental > Aquatic > Freshwater > Ice >... | reverse complement strand
ATAATCACACCTTTCATCCTCCCTGCACTAATCTTTGAGATTAGTATACAGGTTATTTTGAAAAGTGGCTCACTTTTTGGTTAGCATAAAGATACTAAATGGCTCACTTCTATATTAGCATTCACAACGCTTTTACCTGTCCTTATTCTAATGGATTTACTGAAGGTATCAACAATACTATTAAGGTCATAAAACGTATCGCCTATGGCTACCGGTGTTTTGATAACTTTAGACGTAGAATTTTACACACATTACAAACGAACAAAGAGCCAATCAGTTATTAACTTGATTGGCCCTCCATTAAAAATTTTCAGTTTGCTGTTCTACCCCACCTATTGACATAGAACCAAAAAAACAGACAAGCTCAGGTGCACTGCCTTTGTTTGTCTGTTTTGGTATTTAAGTAAGTTAAATTTTCAATGTCTGCTATTAGGCAAAAACTATTCCTTGCCACAGCATTTTTTATACTTTTTACCACTGCCACATGGACACAATTCATTTCTGCCCACTTTGTTACTAACTGCTGTATTGGCTACTCTAAATTCTTTGGTAATGTCCATTCTTATATCCTGTGATAGAATATTTTCCCATTCTTGTAAATTGTAAAGCCAATCAGCTTTTGCATCAAGCATATTATAATATAATTTCTCATACTCTATTTCAATATCCAGCTCAGTAGTTTCCTCTAGATTATCCAAGTCAACCTCATTTACCAGGCTAGTATTAATTCCGTCTAGAAAACCTGAAAAGGTAACTGTATCCATATTAAATGAGCTTGCTACCTCTGAGAGTGTTCCCTTCAATATTTTGAGGTTGTTAGCCAATATATTTGCGTAGTTCTCTTTTTCTAGTAAAAAATACTCCTTCCAAAAAGCTTCATTTGCCTGTGGAGTTCTTTCTTGCTCTGCAATTTCTCTCCACTTTTCATATAATGTCATAACAATTGCTCCTTTTCCTTTTCTTTTAAAATCTCTAACTATTATATCATAAACAAATATATCACACTAATTATTTATTAATCAAGCAATGTTTTTAACTGCTGAACTCTTTATAATTGTGGATTAATGGTGAGTGCTTGATAGAACCTTACTTTTATACACCAAGCAGTATCTGATATAAGAGCATTAATTAGATTTTTAAAGGGACTGGTCAGACCCCACAAAATGTGGTGTAAAAACCTTTTAGCCCACTATACAAGATTATTATCAGAATTATTCAAAGTTAAACATAAACTCTGATAAAAACTGGCAACAATTCTTTATAGATATTCAAATTCTTAAAAGCTAAATACTTATCAGAATAATTTATCCGGTTCCCATACACAGAAACTATTTCGGATTCTCAAAATTTGTATTTGGTTATCTATAATAACTACTTTGACAAGTCAATAAAATCCTTACATTTACCCGTTTTACTGTCTGGAAGTATATAATCAACAATTTCATATTTTATTTGTATATCATTACTAATTATCTTTCTTAGTTCCTCATTATATTTACTTATTATATCTTCAATTCTTTTACTAGTGCTTTCATTCATACATAATTTAATTTCTAAAAATGAATTGGTATGTTTTATGACCTGATACTGGTAAATAACGGATCTACCTTCAATGTTACTAAGACCTCTTGCTACTCCGGAAAAAATAATCGCATTAATCGTTTGTCCATTTTTCAATTTAAAGTAGTCTGCCCTTCTACCTCTTTTCAAATCCAAGCAGTACTTGCCTTTAGTTGTACAAGAACAATCTTCATTAATATATACATCCGCTACATCTCCAATTCTATATCTGACGAGCGGCCATGCCATATTTGTAAGAGTAGTCACTAAAATTTCATTTGCTTTGCACTCCTCATTATATACATTTTCTACATAAACACTTTTATCGAGAATATGTATTTTATCTTGATGACAACTAAATCCAATTGCCCAAAATTCCCTTGAACCATAATGATTTGCAACTTTGCTTCCAAAAACTTCTCTGATAAGATCTATATGTTCCTGTGGGACAAATTCGCCATTTAGCTCAACAAACTCAATTTCACATTTCGGCAATCCATATTCCTTTACATGTTTTGCTATATTAAAAATTGCTGTTGAAGGACCATGCATCCAACGTGGTTTAAATTCGATAATATTATTCCAATACTCTGATAATTTGTCTCCGCTCATGTCAAATAAAGGAATATGTATATCGTTGTCCTTATACAATACTGAGTTTGTAATTAATTTTTTATCTTCAGTACTCCTGAAAGCATAAAACCTAGCAAACCTGTCTCGGGGTGTTAAATCACGAACCCAGGAGCGTCTTTTCATCCATAAAGCATTTGAACATCGAACTCTCTCTTCTTCTGACTTGTAACAAACCATTGGTTTTCCTTCAGTTCCACTTGTAACATCACATTTAAGATATTCCTTCTTAAATGTGTCTGCGATAAACAAATCCGTATTTACCTTTAAATTATTTTTTTCAAGTACAGGTATATGTGAAGAAAAAAAATCATAATCAAATTTTGATTCAGATACCATTTCAATGTTCCAGTTATCTTTGTAGTAAGGAACATTTTCAAAACAATATTTCAAAACCTTGTATAGTTGGCTCTTTTTTTCTTCAAAGTAAACACTATTAACCATTCTATTAATCTCCCATCATTGATTTATTCAAGAGCCTCTTACAAAGGCATCTTAATAATTGGCGATTTCCTATTTTTTCTTTTGTATATAGTACATACGAATTTGATAATATTTTGATAGTTAATTGATAATCCAAGTTGTGGCTTCACAAACAGGAAATCAATCATACATTTTTCAAGTTCTTGTTCATTATATCCTATAAATGAATTACTATTATTTTTATTTGCTAAATCTCCCAAAGTAAATTTCTAATATCCTCCACCAATTAACCTTAATTTTTTATCCTCTATCAGAGGCAACCCTCACTATCTCTGTAGGAGTATGCAATATACAAAGTTTTTATTTCATATTCATTTTTTCTATATATTCCTGAACTTCTTTTTGGCTTCGAGCCTTTAGGATAAATACAAGCCTCCGTACATAAGGCATTCAAAATACTTTTCACCTATGTTGTCCATATCATCAATGCAAAACACCTCTTCCAGCATTTGAATATTAATTCCACCTGCCAGCGGATACCGTATAATTCACACATCGTTTCTGCTTCCAACATGTCTATGCAATTTCACAATCTGTGCAGATATTGTCTTCTATGATGCACATTTTGGGGCTTGATTTAGCAAATCCTTTAAACATTCTGCCCCTGCAGATTCTCTTGAACAACCCATGGTGGGTCAGTTCTAATTGAGGCTGTAGTTCTTCACACTTTCTAGTAAGAAAGGCAAGTGTGACTTTGTGCGCGCTCCATAATCCTACAGTAAATGTCTTGAAAAATGTGTCTGCATCTAATTTGCTATTCCTCTGCGTAAACTTGGTAGTTTCAGCTATTCCCTGTATTTACCTTAATGTAAAAACCTTGATTAGACCCCATATAAATTCACTTTACATGAGGTCCTATTCCAACAAGAACAACAGATTTTTTTAAGTTATCTAGAAAAAACAGAGTTAATTTGTTGAAGAAGCAACCGATTTACTCCTCACTACCACTAGCATACTTTTTTACTCTTAAACAAATCATATTTTAATTCTTCTTTAAGGGTGTTTGTTTTATTATCAATAACATCATCTCCCAGTCTATACTCCCCCATTAATCCATTTGGTTTATCTATTTTATATGAAATAATATCTTCCATCCTTTATTATTTTCTGCCTTTATATCAAGTGTTTGTCCAAACTTTTAAAGACATTATTAATGTTCTCACTCCAGAATAAAGTTCCAACCAAATCTGTATATTTTATTCCTTTTTTTGTGAGAACCAATTTGGTTTTATCAATTATGCCAACAAGCTCATTTTCAATAAGTGCATTGATTTCTTCAGGAAAATCATCAAATACAGATGAATTAAATTTTTTGCTATAAATGCTATCATCAAGTATCCCAAGGAAAAAACTATACACTACTGTCCTTCTCTTATTTTCTTCTTCATTCATTACATATCCAACCCATGGTAATTCATTAAAATCCTTACTACTTATAAATTCATCAATTGAGTTACTTTCTACACATGAATCACATGAGTATTTCATACTATAGTGTACATGTGAGTTATAAGATCTAGCACCACAGCCTAACCCAAGGGTCTCAACGCCGTTATATTCATATATTTTCTGTTGATGCGTTGAATTCTGGTTTAACCTAACAAATTTCACGTGAGACTCACATCTGTAGCCATTCTCCAATAGATACTCATAGTAAATTTCAAACAATTCATACTTTTCTCTCGTTGACATCAATTTCGATGATGTTTTAAACATACTATTATTTTCACCAGATAAGGGGTAAATGGAAATAGTCTCAGGTGATAATTTCACTATTTCTCTTAATGTTTCCATAAAGCTTTCTTTATCTTGGCCCATTAACCCATTGATGAGGTCAATATTTATATTCATATCTCTTTTTCGAATTTTATCGATTACATTGAGTACATTTAGATTTTCTTCTCTATTGATGCTTTTTCTCAAATCACTTTTTAGACTCTGCACTCCCAGGCTCAATCTTCTGACACCCACATGATATAGTCCTTCGATATATTCATCAGTAATAATTTCAGGTGATATTTCCATTGAAGTTTCCAAATCTTTATCGAAAATAACGTTGCCCTTTGCTAGTGTATTGAAAATCTTATCATATTCTTTAATAGGTAAAATGTTTGGAGTTCCTCCACCAAAACAGATTGATTTTATCTTAATTCTTTTTTGAAAGAAATTGTTATAAAATTCAAATTGCTTATTTATTTTATCAATGTATCTTGAAAAATACTCTGTATCATTCTTAACAATAGAGAAAAAGGTACAATATGGGCACTTCCATTTACAAAATGGAATGTGATAGTATAAATTTACTTCTTCTGAGTTTTCCCACACATTTTTAAAATTCACTTTTAAAGGTTCATAAGCAAATTGACTTGGATACATACCCACAATAAATCCTGGCCAATACCCCATTTGTATTTTCTTTTTTAATATTCTTGAATAATGTTCCATTTTATCAAACTCCTTTTTAAAAAATTCTACGTAATTCTTTTTAAAATATCTAAAACTTATGCAAATTTGCTATTAATTCTTGAATATATATTAAATATATGTCTGCTTATGCTCAAAGTCATATTTGATGAATAAATAGTAAAAATTTGTTAAATCAGACATTTATTTTCTATATTTTAGAACACTCATCGACTGGGCCATATTCTTTTTATTTAGATTTTGACTATTCAAGTCTGTAACTATAAATCCCGGCCAAACAGCATTTACACTAATATTAAACGCCCCTAATTCCTTCGCTAATGATTTTGTCAAGCCTTTAATCTCAACCTTTGAAGCTGCATAATTAGTTTGTCCTACACTTCTAATTTTCCCTTCGATGAAGAAATATTGATTATTTTCCCCTGACGCATTTTACTCATTTCATTTAAAAGATTCTACTACATAAAAGCACTATTTAAATTTACATTTATAACATTGCTACATTGATTTTCGGTCATCAAACCACCCTGGCATTTTCTTTTGCAAATTCTTTTAACAGTATTACTACCCATTCCTCTTGATGAACCAGTACCACAAAAACTTTTCCAGATCATCAGCTACTATTCTTAATTCTCGCTTTACTGCTTTTGGCTTATCTTCTTTATTATGAGTTCTTTTAGTGGACCATATTTAGTCAGTACGTCCATCTCCGTATCTTCATCATCAATTGTTATATCAAATTCAGATTCAATATCTACTATCATTTCAATCATCTGAAGGGAGTCAACACCAAAATCTGCAGTTAAGCTCGAATTATCTGCAATTTCATTATCTAAAATTTCTTTTCTAGAATTCTTCACTATAACTTTTTTTAATCTTACTTCAATTTCGCTCATCTCTAATCTCCTTTTATCAATATCTTTTTATTTTACCTGTTGCAGTTTTGGGAATCTCTTTTACAAACTCCACTCTGCTCGGAACCTTGTAATTAGCCAGATTGTCCATACAATAATTTTTTAACTCCCCTTCACTTACTCCACTTTCGTCATCTCTTAATACTATCTTTGCAATTGGAGTTTCTCCAAGTAATTCCTGTTCTTCTCCGACAATACATACCTCTTTTACAGAAGGATGACACATTAATAGTTCCTCTATTTCTTCCGGATAAATATTTATACCACCACTTATTATCATGTTCTTCTTCCGTCCAACCAAATAAATATATCCTTCATTGTCATATACAGCTAGGTCTCCGGTGTAAAGCCATCCATCCTTTATTACCTTTAATGTTTCTTCTGCATTTTTATAATAACCTTTCATAACATTTTCACCCTGGACAATTATTTCACCCATTTCACCAATACCGACATCACTACCATTTTGATTAACAATTCGCACATTAACATTTGGTATGGGTCTTCCAACAGAGCCAATCTTAGATAATGCATATTCAGGTAATAGCGCCGTAACTCGAGGAGACGCCTCCGTCTGCCCATATGTCTGAACAAATCCCACCGAAGGAAATGCGCTTAGCAACAGCTTTAACTTTTCAATTGGCATATTTCCTCCACCAAAGCAAATATATCTCAAGGAATAAATATCGTACTTATATTTATTCCTATAATTTAAAAGTGTCAAAAGCATCGATGGAACACCTGTAAAATTAGTAATTCGTTCATCCTGAACCATTCTAAAAAATTTATTAGGCATAAACATTCCATCCATTATTACAATTAATGCGCCAATATAAATGTGAGTTAAAAATTGTGCCGTATTACAGTATCCAAAAAACATTGGCAAAGCAATAAGTACTTTATCATGCTTTGTAAGCTTTAGAGATTTTATATTCGACAAAACATTTGTTACTAAATTCTTATGTGTAAGCATAACCCTTTTGGGATTGCTCGTCGTTCCAGATGTATGAAGCATAATTGCAGTTTTATTTTCAACACAATTATTGTGTTCTTCAGTTATAGCTAATTCTTCCATCCCAATTTCATAAAAACAATTATCATCCATATTAAAGACAACCACTTTATATTTAAAACCTTCGAAATAAGTTGTTAATATTTCCATATACTGCGTATCCGTGATAATCACACTTAACTCACAATATTCAGCAGTTGATGTTATTTCAGCCTTTTTCGCCTGTATGCCAATAGGAACAATAACCTTTTCTAAAAAAGAAATTGTAAAATATGCGACAGCATATTGAATTGAGTTAGGAAGAAAAATACCGATATTATTTGAATGGATTTTTTTCTCTTTCAATAATTCTGCTTTCGCTCTTGACAGCGAGTACAACTGTCGATATGTTGTCTCTGTATTCAAATATTTTATTGCAACTTTACAATTATCTTTATGCATAATTAAAATATCTTTTATTAACATATCTTGTCTCCCCCCGTACAACTTATGCTTATTACGTTTTCTTTCCATTTGAATATAATTAATTCCTATTAAACAACTTGTTATTTAAGATTTCTTCAGCTTTGCATAAAATGCTCAAATCTCTATTGTTAATAAACTTACCTGTATAACTGTCTGGGCTATCGTGTCTAAAACAATCAATTGATGATTTTAATTCCATCCAATTTAAGCTAAAACCGTCCTGTTTTTCTTGTTCTGTATAGTTAGGAGCCGAAATTTCACCACGGACAAAACCATAATAGCAATATGAAAATTGTAATTGCTGATGCTGTTCTTTATACTCGATAATCATTCCAAGTTCACCATCAATGTTAATATTAGCTCCAACTTCTTCTTTAACTTCTCTTTCTAAAGCCTCCTTAACATTTTCTCCAAATTCAATACCTCCTCCAGGTAACTTGTGATAATTACCTTTTTTAACACTCAGTATTGCTATCTTGTTATCTTTGTTGAATAAAACAATCCTAGCTGCTTTTCTTATGGTATAATGAGTTTGGTTATTAAATTCCGCAGAAAATCCAATGTTTTTTTCAAAAATCTCCTTTATAAGTTCCATTTTTAACACCTTCCAAATCATTTATTTAGTTTGTTGCACTTACTTTGCTTTGACTTTTATTCTTAACAGCTATTTGAATTTGCTTTCACATATTTGTAGCTTATAAGCTCAATTCCTAGTTTATTTAAAATACCACCTTCCTTAAACTTCTTCAGCTCTTGTATTTCTTTTTCCCGACTCAAATTATATTCCGTTCTATTCATTGTATCTTCATCCATATATCCAGGATGTGTCATAAGTTCAACAACTGCATATTCAGGAAAATCCATAACAGTTTTTTCTAATTTTTCTTTTGTTGCGTTCTCTTTGTAAAAACCATCAATTAAAAAATCAACAGTTTTAATTCCAAGTTTTCTCGCCTCGTTTCTGTGGTTTACATCGCATATTCGTATAGGTAAATTATATTCTAGTGCAAGCGTATAAATCGTTTCACGTATATTCCTAAATTTATGAATAAAATGGTGATTGTCTAAATGTGTAGGGTTGATACCTTCTGAAATAAGTCTGTTAATCTGCGCTCTCAACTCTTTGTATATTTGATCTTGTTTTGTACGAGCAAGTTGTTTAAAATCATGAATACTATGGAACTCTCCATTTTCTTTAATCAAGGAGTATAATTTTCCCTCTAATGGTTTTCCTTCTGTTATATTTAAATGTACTCCAAGCCCCAACCCAATATTTTCTTTGTATAACTTTATTGCATGATTCACTGAAGGCATATTCATCATAATTGTTGTAGAAGATACAATACCGATTTTAAAAGCGTTAATAATTCCTCTGTTTATGCTTTTTGAAAAGCCAAAGTCATCTGCGTTTACTACAAGCTTCATCTTGTCCTCCCATGCATAAATAAAGTTCATTCTTTATTTATTTAAGCAAAGATTTTAACAAAAAAACGCCGTGCGCTAAAAGAATATAAGTAAAACCATTCTAAATTTTCAGAACTCAGTTTATGTCAGAGTGTATACCCCCCGAATTCCCATATCACTGTAAAGAAAAATTTGCCTTTTCGTCACTTCGACGACAAGCAAATCACTCCCAGGTTGCTTTAAGCATTCAATAATGTAAAATTCATCCGATCTCGGTGAATCGTACAAAATTAGGATATTTACTCATTTTAACCTCACTCTTTATCATTTATAGGAAACTGTAGATATGGATTCAACCCATTTTTTCTATTACACATAGATATATATGCATTTGCAAGAACCTTAACTGCCAACCTGTGGTCTAAGAGGTTGGAAGTACGTGACCTACCTAAAAGAAAATCAGTGATGCACTTCTCTCTGGATTGCTCATTATAGCCTATGAAATTTTTTATTTTATTATTATGCATCAGGTCCTCAATAGTAATTTTCTCGAAGGGTTTGCCTCCTAGAATATCTATATTTTTAAATATATAAATATCAAAATGCTCAACAGCTCCAATTTCATTACAAATATCCTTATTTCTATCTTTTATTTCCTTAGACTGGTAACTATGAACCTGAATATTCATTAACGGTCCCACCTGAATATTAATACGCTCATGTCGTACCCTGCCATTTGATTTATAAGTGTCTTGAGGAAGGTCAGTCCAGCTCCTTCGTGAAAAACCATTTTGAAGTAAATTTAAGTTGCATGAAGTAATTACATTATTTCCCTTTTTGAATTGAATCAGACTATAAAAATCTATTTCGCCAAATTCATCAAAGTTGTAGCTATTAAAATTATTGAAAATCTCATTATATTTATCAGTACCAAAAATTCTTTCATAATCCTGGTTATTTATTATACCCATAAAATCATCTGGCCTTGTTATCGCTGCATACAATTCTGCATTATTAATTTTCTTTGTATTCAATGCATTATTTAAATCTATAAACCAGCACATTAGGTCAATAAAATGATACCCACTATGAAATAACTTTCCGTAACCATACTTGTATGGATGATTTTCTCTAGAAATAAACTCACCCGGCATGTTCCACATACCATCAGAGTGGTATATATCTATATGTGTTATCGGAATGCCATATTGCTCAATACATTCTTTTAGCAGTTCCCTTATATATAAATATCCATTATGCCATCTTCTCTGACATTGCACTGTACAATTTACACCTTCCTCCCGTGCTTTATTATAAAGACTAACTAAACATTCATAATCTTCTTCAATTTTCTTTGCCATTTTCAATTGTGTACTTACATTAATTGGAGAGGTTATAGGTTTATCTGTAAGCGTATGTATTCTGTTTTCAAGAAAAAATTTTAAATATGCAAAATGAGCCTTAGGTTCAGTAGAAATAATTGCATGAGTTACTTTCAATTTATCAATTACTTTTATTAATTTTGATTTATAGCTTTCAGGTAATTCTTCAGTGTTGCAATACACATCTGGAATATAAAAAGTCTTAATAATAAAATTGTTCTTATATAGATATTCTTGCACTTGCTCTTTTTTTGACTCTAATTCAATAATCAATTTTGGTAAAAAGCTATATTTGTTAAAGTAATGCATGTAAATACGTTTTGCATGAGGACCCAGTCCTACTAGTACTACCGGTTTTTTGATATCACTTATCAAAAATAATGAGTCTTCAAAATCTATCGCAGATTTTGAGCTCTCTTTAAATAAAACATTCATTTTTTGTATACTCCGCTTCTTCTTTATATTCAGTTTTATGGCTTGATTCAAGGTAATACTAATCAAACATAAAATCCCTCACTTCAGAATGATCAAAATACTAAATAATTTTTAATAATAGTAAACAGCATTTCTAGAAATAAGCTATTAACTTATCACTCCAAAATAAAGTCCTAATTAAATCAGTATACTTTCTACCTTTCTAGACAACGTAGAATAATCTTGGTACTCCACACAGTACATTTTTCAATATTTTTGTATCTATATTCCTATAATGGTTATAAAGAAGACTTTGCTCAAAAAGCAAATAGGATAACCTTTTTTCCAGTTTCTTTATCATACTGTGGACTGAAAAAATAATATCTTTAATTTACCATGTATGTCTTTATATGTCAACAAATCACTTCAAATTCAGTCACAGTTCCTTTTCATGCTCTATTTGCATCATCTTTGTATTTAACATCCAGATTTCTATGAAACTCTCAATCTGCAGTGGTTTCTTACAGCTTTTTCAAACTGCTTTATTGATGTAGTGCTACCTATAAAGTAAGACAACCCATTCGACTCTATCACATTAAATCTCTGTTTCACTTTGGACCATTTCAACTCTAACAAGCCCTTTCCATTCTCTTCTTGCATCAATCATCCATTGAATATCCTGGGTATGTAATATGTCCATTTTTTTATTCTTTTGTGACGTTTTTTAACCGTTTTCATCATGGATAATGCCTTGACACCAAGCTAGACTTTAATATTTCTTGCTCCAATTCCAGCCATTTTTTTTCATTTTTATAGTCAGACTTTTCTCGATAACACCTCGCCATATGAAAAAAAAGTGATTTAAAAGTGCTTAAAAAACAAGCTTGAAAAGAAAAAACATTTGATTCCTCACTCGGCGTATAAATCAATGGATTCAAAAGATATGAATTTAACTTAATTGCTTTTTCCAAACATACAATAGCCTTATCAGGATTTACTATATCTATTAGTGATGCTAGATTTAAAAGCATAAATATTGAATTTGGATTATGTTCTAACGCAACATTACAAAAATCAACTGCCTTATTAAGTTTATTATCTCTTATTTCAATTTCCGCCAATACATAGAAAGCTCTATCGATAAATCTAGAGGTTGAATTTATTATACTTTCAGCTTCTTTTTTAGCCAGATCCAATCGGCCCATTTTTAAATAAGTTTGTGATATTGATATCCGAACTCTATCTAATTTATCATCATTAAGCTTTTTAGTATTTTTATAATTTAATTCACTAAGTTCATAGTATTTAATAGCTTTATCATATTCTTCTAAACACGTATACTCTGTAGCAAGTGTGAAGTATTGAAACCAAATACGATTCAATTCAGAAGATTTTTTAATCACATTTTCCAGATAGCAGCGATATTTCATGCGTTTTTCAGACATTTTTTTACCATGTAAAAAATCAAGATGATGTATTGGCGCAAATAGATATTTGTGTTTCCCACCCAATCTTTGTATTGAGGATTTTACTGATGAATGTATTGGGCTAACATCGTATCTAATTTTTTGATGCGATCTAAACACTCTACTACTACTTTCTGATTCGGAAAATTTCCCATTACCAATATATTCAAATTTAGATGTGATGAAATACATAAGATCTTTTTCAGCATTTTTGCATGCATTAATAATTGTATCTGCTGTATCTTGAGTAATTCGTTCATCAGCATCTAAAACAAAAACCCAATCTGTCTTAACATTTTCTAAATAGACATTTCTTCCTTCATCTACAATAGTATTTGGACTATAAATAACTTTACAACCATTTTTTATAGCAATATCAATTGTCCCATCCACAGAACCATTATCAACTACAATTATCTCATCAGAGACAAGTTTTATGCTATCTAAACACCCTTGAATTAAATGTTCTTCATTTTTTACTAGTAAACATCCAGTAATACTCATTATTTATACACACCTTCATTCTAAAATTTTTAAAGACATACATCTAATAATTTCACTTTAGTAATTCCTGCAGTTGTTATTGCAATGTCAACATATAGCTGCTGCTTTAACTTATAAATAATATATGACAAAAGTGATTGCCCTTTTATTCCATACTTTATTTGCTACAATAGGTTTGTTATCCAAGGAACTAGATGATTCTTGTTTTTTGTCTGATTTGACTTTATTTTTTGATTGCTGCATCCTCAGACTCTCTTCAAAAAACAACCTCTGTACCTGTAAGATTATTAATTTTGATTATACAATAAGTTTTATAAGATATTTTTTTAAATTATCCCACTTATCCATTTTATCCTAAATCAATTTACTGACATTGGGTGGTCTTAACTTTTATCCATTAATCTGTAATTTACACAACCTAATGTAGTTTTTTATCAAAGAATCATCATTAGGAATAGAAAGCAGTTTAATTAAAACTTCATTAGCTTCTATAAATGAAAAGTCCTTCTTACCCTTTACTTCTTCAAACACTTGTGCAAATAAATATGTGTCAATATTTTCGTATTTATTGCAAAAGTATTTAATATTTCTTTTTAACTGATGCCATTCGCCAATACCTCTGCCGTGTACTTGATGAAAGTTCACGGCACTTGGTGATAAATTGAATTTACAGCCTTTTAAGTGTAACTGATAAGCAAAGTCTGTATCCTCAAGTCCCCAACCCTCATAATTTTCATCAAACCTTAATCCATATGAATCTTCACGTGTAAATGACATATTTCCCGTTGTAGCAAGTGCCCATCCAAAAAGAAATCCCTCTAAACACTGAGAATAATTACTAGATATGTCTTTAAAGTTATCTCTAGGCTCATATAAGTACCATTCACTAATAATATCTTTAAAATTATGTATTAATTCATTAACGCTAAACAAAGGAGAATTACCATTAGTTAAAATTTTATTTAGTTTACTTGGATCTCTTTCAAGTAACTTTAGAAAGTATGATTGGTGAGTTCTTAGCTTATCAGTGTAAAAAGATAAAATCGAATGTTTAGAACCAATACTAACAACCTTAGATGTATGTTTTAAGGTATTTAAGTGTTGATTAATAAAATCGGGTGAAGGTATACGATCATCATCATTGAAAATTATATATTTTCCCTGTGCAATCTGTAACCCATTATTTCTTGCATGAGACCTACCATGATTGCTCTGATATTTAAATTTTATATTGCATATCCCCTTATATTTTTCAACAACTTCAAATGTATTGTCTGTACTACCATCATCTATTATTACGATTTCATAATCTTTGTAATTCTGTATAGAGAATCCAGCTAATGTGAGGTCAAGGTATAATGCTTTATTAAATGTTGGCATAATAACTGATACTTCGCACATATTAAGTCATTTCCTTTCGCTGTGCTCAAGGCACATCTTTTCATTAATTAACTATATAATTTCTTACTATCACTTTAGTTCATTTCCTACTGTTTCAAGAAATATCCTCTCGCACACAAATGTTTGGCCCAATATCTTTTATTGTAATACTGGAAGTCGGTCTTTTAAGTTCCAACATACTGTTCAACTTTTAAATAAAGTCTGAGCACTTGTAATGAATGCCAAAAGCTATATACTGTGTACTGGTAGGTGATTTAGACAACGAGTATGTAACTTAAATAAATATTTCGTTGCTACCTGCAATATTAGATCTAGTTTCCAGAGCTAGAATAAAGTTTTAACCCAATAGTCCAAATCTTGGTAGCAACAATTAAAAGAATAATACTAACAATTGGTGAAATATATGCCAAAAAGCTCCATTTATCTAGAATATTAGTTTTATTTAATAATATAAGAGATGGATAATAATTAATAAAAGCTACTGGAATAAATGCTGTAATAAATACACGAAATCCCGTGCCGAAAATATCAATCGGATATTTCTGTATCATTGAATCTAATTGGGATATAATAGCGAATGTTGTACTCGAGCGCAACATCCAAAACGAAATAGATGCGCAAATCCACATTAGAGCAATTTCAATTATAGAGCCTGATACTACTGAAACAATGAAAAAAGCCCATTTCAATATACTCCAATCAAGTTTTAGGTTTACATATGCAATGCTAATTCCAACTACACCAATAAGCAAGTCTCCTATACCCATATATTGTAATTCTCGTCCTATAAATTGTACAAAAATGTTAACTGGCTTAATAAAAAACTGATCGAAAGTACCTTGAACAATATAATTCTCCATATCTAGCAAATGCCAAAAAAAGATAGCAAATATACTATGTCCTAGCATCCAAAGACTATAGAGAAATAGCATGTCCCATATTGTCCACTTATTTATGTTTGTAAAACGATTAACCAATATGCCAATAAATCCAAGTTGTACTGCATTCAGAGTAATTATGTTGAGAATCCCTGTAATAAAGTCCGCTCTATACTGTGTTCTGCATTTGATAGACAAAATTATAAGTCTAAAATATATTTTTAAGGTATCCATATTATCCCCCTTGTATCTTTATTCTAGAATAAGCACAAATCCAAAATATTCTACCTAATAAAAGCAAAACGATACACCATATTAACTGAAAAAGCACTTCTTTTATTACCATTATCCTAGAAAAATTACCTATATATATGGATATTGGTATATAGAAAATGCATTTAAAAGGCATAATTTCTGCTATACTTCTAAGTGCTGTCGGAAAAAGCCAAAGTGGTATCATATCTCCTGAAAAAAAACTTACTAAACTGATATAAGCCCAACTAATATTTTTAATATCAACTGAGACTATAGCAAGTATTCCTAATATAAAATTAAGAGAAAATTGAATAAGATACCCTAAAGCTATGCTAAATGCAAAAGCGAAACCATTAAATAAATCGCAGGGTAGTTCAAACCCCAAAAAAATGAAACCTATAATTAACGTAGGTATTGTTGCCGTGATAAAACGAAATGCCGTTTCTCCAAAATTTCGAGCTAACATATGAAGATGAAAGTCTATAGGCTTGACCAAATCCGTGTCTATAGAACCCATACGTATTTGAGAAGCTATGTACCTTTGTGGTCCCATAGCCGTAATTAAGCTCGCTTGAAGTGCTACACCAAGGATACCGTATGTTATTATTTGATTCAAATTAACTTCTAATTCTTTTGCATTTTGAGTATAAAGTATATTCCAAAGACAGTAAACACCATACATTACAAATAAAAGTACTATTCGCCTAACCCAAAAATCAAACCTATACATTACCATATTGTAAAATGCTTGCCTAGAAAAAGACCAAAATATCTTCATCACATACCTCCATTAGGATTAGTATTGATATCTTGAAAAATTGATCTTACTATTTCCTCAATCTCTGGCTCTTGTATTGTAAGGTCTGTAATTTGATAGTTTTCAGTCATTTGTGTAATAATCTTGGAAGAAGATATTTCATTTTTATCAAACTCAATCCATAATTTTTTTCCCTCAGATTTTAAAAGTGTACAATATGGTATTTTAATATTGGGTACATTGTCTTCAAATTCAATACAAAGAATTCTACTTTTACCATATTGCATGCGAATTTGCTCTACACTGCCATCATAAACAATCCTTCCGTAGTTAATGATAATCATCCGCGAGCAAAGCTTTTCTATATCACTCATATCATGAGTTGTTAAAAGTACTGTTACATTATTATTAGCATTGATTTCTTTTATAAATTGTCTTAGCCGTTCCTTAGTTATAACATCTAGACCTATAGTAGGCTCATCCAGAAAAAGAACCTTAGGATCATGAAGAAGTGCAGCAGCCAAATCAGCTCTCATTCTTTGACCTAAACTAAGTTGTCTAACAGGGGTATCCTGAAACTTATACAACTCAAGCATATCATTAAATAATAGCATATTGTTTTTAAATCTAATATCAGAAACCTTATAAATATCACGTAACAATCTTAAACTTTCTATTACAGGTAAGTCCCACCACAATTGGGTCTTTTGACCAAATACAACCCCTATTTGTTTAGCATTTAATTTACGTTCCTTATGTGGATTTATACTATCTATTACTACTTTACCATATGTAGGAGTAAGAATCCCGGTTAGCATTTTTATAGAAGTGGATTTTCCCGCTCCGTTTGGTCCAATAAATCCTACCATTTCACCATTATTAATATCGAAGGATATATCATCAACAGCTTTTACTATTTCAAATTCTCTATTAAACAAATTACGAAAACTTGAAAAAGCCCCGTTCTTATGTACAAATCGTTTATATTCCTTAGTTAAATGTTCTACACATATCATTTATAAACAGACATCCTTTGTCTCAGTTTGTTAATGTTTTAAATAACATTGACTTTTCACGTAAGCATAATAATAGCATATATACCATCTCTTGTAAAGAAATACAACCTTTGGTTTCGTATTTTTTTATTTTTTTATTCACATATACTAAACAAAAATCGGAGGCATTTCCTATGACTAATTTCACCATAGATACCTATGAAATAAAACGTAAAATAATAAGCTTTTCAAATAAATTAAACAACGATGTGCGGCAAGTCCAGACCAAATTTGTTTAGGATATGATTTAGATTCTTCTATTAAATCTTGCTATAATGATGAAGTAACCGAACCTACCGGCTGAAGCCAGTAGGTTCGGTCTGCGGCTGAAGCCGCCTAAAGTCTTCCAATCTCGAAGTTATCACCTTTCGTATTCTCTTCAATGTCTTGGTTTTTGATATATTGTGCGATAACTTCAACGGTAACATTTCCACTGCTTGCAGCAAAATATCCACTAGCCCAAAGGTGCTATCCCCAAAATTGTTTGTTTAACTCTTTATATTCCATCTGTAATTTTCTTGATGTTCCACCTTTTATATATTGCACGATTTTACTTACTGACATATGTGGTAGTACTGATACCAATAAATTATATGGTCTTTTACACATGAGAATCTATTCCTACAATGCTATCAACAAGGTATTTTCTTTTTCTATTTTCCTTTGAAAGAAAGTATGTACGGAAATAATTAACCATTTCAAAAAAGTTAATATGCTAGAGGAATCCTTTCGTATGATCTCCCATTGTTGTTTTCTAAGACATAGGTGTTCAAACCCTACAGTATTTTACTAGCTTTTTAGATTAAACCTAAGAACTCGTATTTATGTTAACTCTTTCGAAGCAATTCGCATATATTGGAATAGAGGTATAATAATGAATTTTATTTTAGATATGGTGGTGAAAAAATGATAAACAATAACTTTTTTTATACTGATGAAATGTATAGTCCGAGACAAATTCCCGGTATGGCATATATCAGACTGTTTCATGCTGCACCAGGTGCGCCTGAAGTAGATATCTATGCTAATGGAAGACAAGTTGCAAAAAGACTGGCCTATGGTCAGTTCACAGATTACATTTCACTAGCTACGGGAACATATACTATTGAAGCATTTCCGGTAGGTTTAAAGGATAACCCAGTCCTTAGAATCACCCTTCCTATTGAAAGCAAGGTTTATACTTTAGCACTAATTGGCATACTACCAAGAATTGGGGTTTTACCAATTGTTGATGAATTCGTACCTTCTTCTCCAGGGAGAGCAAATATTCGATTTGCAAATTTGTCTCCTAATGCCCCAAGCTTAAATCTTGCTTTAAGCACGGGTTTAAACTTGTTTACAGATGTCAGTTATACAGAAGTGAGTGATTATACACCGATACGTCCAGGTAACTACCATCTTATTGTCACACCTGTTAGATCAAATACCATTGTCACAGATGTACCAAGAGTGCGTATATTGCCAAATAGGAACCTAACTGTATATGTTTTAGGTCTTTATGGCCAGCAGCCGTCTTCTTTAGAAGTGTATATTCCAATGGATGGATCGTCTTATTTAAGAGACTATTAAAAATCAAAAGCCACGAAGGTACATTTTTATAATGCACTTCGTGGCTCTTCTAATTATTGGTTTACTTGGATTGAGATTACTAAGATTTATTTTGGAAAATACTCTCCCCCAAATCTAAGAACTGTCTATCCAAACATTGAAATAAAGAAACCTGCAGCAACTGCTGAACCGATAACACCTGCAACATTTGGTCCCATTGCATGCATTAGTAAGAAGTTTGCAGGATTTGCTTTTTGTCCCTCTACCTGAGAAACTCTAGCTGCCATCGGCACTGCTGATACCCCGGCCGAACCAATAAGTGGGTTAACTTTCCCACCTGATAACCAAAACATTACCTTTCCAAATAAAACTCCGCCCACCGTACTGAACATAAATGCCATTAGTCCAAGTAATACAATCTTTATTGTCTCAGGTGATAAAAATTTGTCACCGATTGTAGTAGCTCCAACTGTAACACCAAGGAATATTGTAACAATATTTATTAAGGCATTTTGAGAAGTATTTGAAAGTCTCTCAACTACTCCGCTTTCTCTAAATAAATTACCCAGCATAAGTAGTCCTATTAAAGGAGTTGCTGATGGAAGTAAGAGGCAAATAATAATAGTAACTGCAATCGGGAAAATAATTCTTTCCATTTTTGATACTTCTCTTAAAACTTCCATTTTTGTTTCTCTTTCCTTCTTTGTTGTTAACAATCGCATAATAGGTGGCTGTATAAGAGGGATAAGAGCCATATAGGAGTATGCTGCTATTGCTATAGGTCCTAGCAAATGTGGGGCTAGCGTTGATGTAACCAGAATCGCTGTTGGCCCATCTGCACCACCTATAATACCTATAGATGCCGCTGCTTCAGGGGAAAAGCCCAGTAAAACAGCAGTAATGAAAGCAATATATATACCTAATTGAGCAGCTGCACCAAGAAATAGGCTTGAAGGTCTTGCTATTAATGGACCAAAATCGGTCATTGCACCTATGCCTAGAAATATTAGCGATGGGTAAATACCCTTTTTAACACCTAAATACAAGTAATAAAGCAGTCCACCATTTGAAGTCGCTGTGGGCTCCAACATCAGCCCAGCCAAAGGCAAATTTGCTAGTAGCACACCAAAAGCTATCGGCAAAAGTAACAAGGGCTCGAACTTTTTGACTATTGCCAAGTAAATTAGAACACAAGCAACTCCTAACATAACCAGCTGTTGCCAACTCATAGTGGTAAAGCCTGATTCATTTATAAGTCTACGCATTGTATCTATAAAAGAAAATGACATTATAATACCTCCACTATTTTAACATCACAAGAACATCGCCTGTATTTACCGACGCGCCCTTGCTTGCCACTATTTGAGTTACCAATCCATCTCTAGGAGCAACAATTTCATTTTCCATTTTCATTGCCTCCAGAATTAGTAATATTTCGCCTCTTTTAACTGAAGCCCCAGCGTTTACTTTCACCCCTAAGATTACCCCTGGTAGTGGAGCTTTTATAGGTTCTCCATCTCCAACTGCTACCGGTGTTGTTACCTCAGCATTAACTCCTGCTGCTGGTAGATTAGGTACTGCTGGAACTTCAGATGGGGACATTTCAACTTGAATAGCTTGAGTAGTTTTAACTATCCTAGCCTCTCCTCGTTCAACTTCCACCTCATAGTTTTTATCATTAATTGACACTATATATTTCATGTTAACCTCCTAAACTATTAATTTTCCAACAATCTAATAGATTTAAACTGAAGCTCAGCTAGCGATATTTTTGACTCATCACTTACTATAGCCATTATCATGGCAGCAGTTTTTTCATCAACACCAAAAAGCTTCAATTCTCCATAACCCACTATATCTTTGTCGTCTATCTGATTTGTCTCAACAGCAGGTGTAATTTCTTGTGAAATCTCGTTATTGCGCGTCTTTGATTTATCAAATAATGAAATTATCATTGTTAAAACTTTTATAGACAGGAATATTAATCCCAATCCTACAAAAACAACAAAAAATCCAGATACCGATATCTTCAGAGCTGTTAATATATCCACTAAAATCACCTATACTTTCTTTATCTTATAGCTAACCTTTACAGCTGTACTATCTTCTCTTTCTTCGAAGAACTTCTCTGCTATCTGAGGGAATAAAATATAAGAAAGTACATCCTCATCATTTTTAGCAGTTCCTTTTAGTTTGGCTTTGGTTTTTTCAAATTCCGGTTCCAAAGTATCGGCAAACCTCACCGTTATAGGCTTTTCATCACCTAACACTTTCTTTTGGAGTGCAGCATCCACCGTGCCTGGTGCTTGTCCATACTCGCCTCTTAAATAAGCCTTAACCTCTTTTGAAACGCTTTTATATCTTTCACCAAGTAATACATTTGTAGCAGCTTGAACACCAACCATTTGGCTCATTGGTGTAACTAATGGAGGATATCCCAAGTCTTTTCTGACTTTTGGAGTTTCAAGTAATACTTCCTCCAACCTATCAATCGAATTCTGAGATTTTAGCTGAGCTATGAGGTTTGAAAGCATTCCACCTGGAACTTGATAATTAAGTGCATCAGTATCTGTTCCCATGACAAATGGGTCCATTAGGCCTGTTGAAATATATTTTTCTTTTATTGGTTTAAAGAAATCGTTAATTTCTTTTAATATTTTTAAATTTAAACCCGATTCGTATCCCATTTGCTTTAGTGCGTAATTTAATGTTTCTGTTGATGGCTGAGATGTTCCGCCTGAGAAGGATGAAATAGCTGTGTCAATACCGTTACAACCGGCTTCAATTGCCTTAATATAGGTAATTGGACCCAAGCCTGTGGTGGAATGTGTATGAAGAAATATAGGAAGTTTTACAGATTCTTTTAATACTTTTACTAAATCATAAGCTTCCTGTGGCCCCATAATACCTGCCATGTCCTTGATACAGATAGAGTGTACTCCCATACTTTCTAGTTCTTTACCCATTTTTCCGTATTTTTCAATTGTATGAATAGGGCTTGTTGTATAACAAATAGTTCCCTGAGCATGTCCACCACGTTTAATTGTTTCGTCAACTGCAACTTGAATATTTCTAAAATCGTTTAACGCATCAAAAATCCTAAAGATATCCATACCATTTTCAATAGCATGTGATACAAACAAACGAACTACATCGTCAGGATAATGCTTGTAGCCAAGTATATTTTGACCTCTCAGTAGCATCTGAAGCTTTGAATCCTTTAGTTTAGCTTTGATTTTTCTAAGTCTTTCCCAAGGATCCTCATTCAAGTACCTTAGACAGGAATCAAAGGTAGCTCCGCCCCAACATTCGACGGAATAATAACCCGCCTTGTTTATTTTTTCAAGTATGCCTTCAAAATCAGAAAATGGCATTCTTGTAGCGATAAGAGATTGATTTGCATCTCTCAACACTGTTTCAGTGATGTTAATCTTCAACCAAAATCACATCCTCTTTTTTAAAATTATTTAATATATTTATACCAAAACATAAGTTATATTTAATATAATTCTATAATATAGACGTTATAACGATTTGTAAAAAGTTAAATATAATTCTTGATAATATTGTAAATATTTCTATAATTAACGAATTGCAATTAAATTAAATTATAACTTAAATTTGTAAAATTTACCAGTATTAAATTTGGTGATTTATAAACATATTTTGAAGTATATTTATTTAAAATAAAAAATACCTTTCTCCTACAAAAAGCTCTGTTAGGAGAGAGGTATTTTACCAAGTTTATTAAAATTTTATTAATTATATTAAAACTCACAACTTCCTGTAGTTCTTGGGAAAGGTATTACGTCTCTTATATTAGTTATACCTGTAAGATACATGATGGCTCTTTCGAAACCTAGTCCAAATCCGGCATGCTTAGTTCCACCAAACTTGCGAAGCTCTAAATACCACCAGTAATCCTCCTTGCTTAGACCCATCTCTTCCATTTTCTGTTCAAGAACGTCAAGACGTTCCTCTCTCTGGCTTCCACCGATTATCTCACCCACACCTGGAACAAGTAAATCCATTGCTGCAACGGTCTTATTATCCTCATTTATTCTCATATAAAAGGCTTTAATTTCTTTTGGATAATCCGTTACAAATACCGGTTTCTTATACACTTGCTCAGTTATATATCTCTCGTGCTCTGTTTGTAAATCGCTGCCCCATTCAACTGGAAACTCAAATTTCTCCTTATTTTCTTGAAGAATTTCTATTGCTTCTGTATAGGTAATATGTGCAAAGTCAGAATTGGCAACACTAGTTAACCTTTCAAGAAGTGTTTTATCAACAAAGCTATTGAAAAATTCCATTTCCTCAGGTGCATTTACTAAAACATAGTTAATGACGTATTTTAGCATATCCTCAGCCAACATCATATCATCCTTTAAGTCAGAGAACGCAATTTCTGGCTCAATCATCCAAAACTCAGCTGCATGTCTTGCAGTATTGGAATTCTCAGCTCTAAAGGTAGGCCCAAAGGTATAGATGCTTTTAAATGCAAGTGCATATGCCTCTCCAGTTAGCTGTCCACTTACCGTTAAGCTGGTTTCCTTTTGAAAAAAATCCTGGGAATAATCTATCTTTCCATTCTCTGTTTTAGGTGGATTGTTCATATCAAGTGTTGTAACCCTGAACATTTGACCTGCACCCTCAGCATCACTACCTGTGATTAATGGAGTGTGAACATATACAAAGCCTCTTTCTTGAAAGAACTGGTGAATAGCAAAAGCTGCTAATGACCTAACTCTAAATACAGCAGAGAAGGTATTTGTCCTTGGTCTTAAATGTGAAATCGTTCTAAGAAATTCAAAGGAATGCCTTTTTTTCTGTAGCTGATAGTCAGAGGGACATAAATTTTCAATCATTATTTTAGTAGCTATTAGCTCAAAGGGTTGTTTTGCATTTGGAGTTTCAACGAGTTGACCTTCAACCTCAATTGCTGAACCTACTGAAAGCTTTGAAACATCTTTGAAATTGGCTAGTTTGCCTTCTTCAAATACTACTTGAAGGTTTTTGAAAAAAGTCCCATCATTTAGTTCAATAAATCCAAAGGTTTTGGAATCACGAACAGTCTTGACCCAACCTGGGACTGTTATAGTTTTACCTATATAATCTTTTGGTGCTCTAAATAGTTTTTTTATTTCTGAATAACTCATTTTATTGTACTCCTTCGTACTATATTTCTAGCATTTCAATACTAGCTTTACCTTTAGTACCAGCGCATATACTTGCCTATTATCTAGTAAAACATAATATTACTAATACTATAATATGCTAAAGCCTACTAGATTAAAAGTCTTATATTAATTTGTACTCCATTGTACAAAACTGATTTTTATTATCTATCATTGACACTTTTCAAAGTATAAGTGCGACTAGTGCTTCTGCCATCGCCAAAGCTCGGCACAAGCAAAGTCTTCTTTACACCCTCCGAGTATAAGTGCGACTAGTGCTTCTGCCGTTGCCATAGCTCGGCACAAGCAAAGTCTTCTTTACACCCTCCGAGTATAAGTGCGACTAGAGCTTCTGCCGTCGCCACAGCTCGGCACAAGCAAAGTCTTCTTTACACCCTCCGAGTATAAGTGCGACTAGTGCTTCTGCCGTCGCCACAGCTCGG
>Ga0209511_1001150_pt1 | contig 24206 bp, 22 predicted proteins | sample SSSSmetaG_FD_184141 | JGI IMG/M metagenome (GOLD analysis project Ga0209511, IMG submission 184141) | Glacier valley bacterial and archeal communities from Borup Fiord, Nunavut, Canada, to study Microbial Dark Matter (Phase II) - ​SSSS... | ecosystem: Environmental > Aquatic > Freshwater > Ice >... | reverse complement strand
GCTGGAACTCGAGCCAGGTCTGGTTCTGCGTTTCCCAGACCTCGGTGGTGAGCGTGCCGCGCACGGCCCGCGCGTTCTCGCGTGCCGCCATCAGGCAGCTGCGGATCGACGAGCCGTTCTTGGCGTCGCTCACCATGTAGCTCATGACGCTGGCCGGCGTGACGGGTCCGTGGCGTTCGGCGAAATCACTTGTGAGCTCGCTGATGCCCAGCAAGCCGCTCCATCCGCGCTCGGCCGCCGCTTCCGATTGCGGCAGCAAAGACATCTGGTAGTTGACGTCGAGCATGCGCGCGGTGTTCTCGGCGCGCTCCATGTAGCGCGCCATCCAGAACAAATGGTCGGCGGTTCTAGACAGCATGGGTTGGCAGGCCGCCGGGCCGCCCCAAGGCCGGCCACGCCCCCTCGGGGGGCAGCGAACGAAGAGAGCGTAAACGCGCCATCACGACTCGAGCACCCAAGTGTCTTTGGTGCCGCCGCCCTGCGACGAATTCACCACCAGCGAACCTTCCTTCAAGGCCACGCGCGTGAGCCCGCCCGGCACCATCTGCACGCTCTTGCCGGAAAGTACGAACGGCCGCAAGTCGATGTGGCGCGGCGCGATGCCACTCTCGACGAAGTTGGGGCAGGTGGACAGCGAAAGCGTGGGCTGCGCGATGTAGCGCGCAGGGTCGGCCTTCAGCGCGACGCGAAAATCCTCGATCTCCTTGGCGGTGGCCGCAGGGCCGACCAGCATGCCGTAGCCACCGGCGCCGTGCACCTCCTTGACCACCAGTTCGGCCAGGTGCTCGAGCACGTAGGCGAGATCGGCCGGATCACGGCATACGTACGTGGGCACGTTGTTGAGGATCGGCCGCTCGCCGAGGTAGAACTCGATCATCTTCGGCACGTAGGGATAGATCGACTTGTCGTCGGCCACGCCGGTGCCGATCGCGTTCGAGAGCGTCACGTTGCCGGCCTGGTAGGCGCCGAGCAGGCCTTCGCAGCCGAGCGAGGAATCCTTGCGAAAGGCGAGCGGGTCGAGGAAATCGTCGTCGACGCGGCGGTAGATCACGTCGACGCGCTTCGGGCCCTGCGTCGTGCGCATGTAGACGAAGTTGTCGTCGACGAACAGGTCCTGCCCTTCGACCAGCTCGATACCCATTTGCTGCGCGAGGAAGGCATGCTCGAAATAGGCGCTGTTGTACATGCCGGGCGTGAGCACCACCACGGTCGGGTCGTTGACGGCGGCGGGTGCCACCGAGCGCAGCGTCTCGAGCAGCAGGTCGGGGTAGTGCGCGACGGGCGCGATGCGGTGCCGGCTGAACAGCTCGGGAAAGAGCCGCATCATCATCTTGCGGTTCTCGAGCATGTAGCTCACGCCGCTCGGCACGCGCAGGTTGTCTTCGAGCACGTAGTACTTGCCCGAGCCGTCGGGTTGGGCAGCGCGCACGATGTCGATGCCGGCGATGTGCGAGTAGATGCCGCCCGGAACGTCGACGCCTTGCATCTCCTTGCGGTACTGCGCGTTGCCCAGCACTTGCCCCGCCGGCACGATGCCGGCCTTGAGGATCTCCTGGCCGTGATAGACGTCGTGCAAGAAGCGGTTGAGCGCCGTGACGCGCTGCCGCAGGCCGCGCTCCATCTCGCGCCACTCGTCGGCCGGAATCACGCGCGGGATCAGGTCGAAGGGAATGAGCCGCTCGGTGCCGCCGTTCTGGCCGGAGGTGTCGTCGTCTTTCGCGCCGTAGACCGCGAACGTGATGCCGACGCGGCGGAAAATGACTTCGGCTTCGTCTCGCCGGGAGCGCATCACGTGCGGCGGCTGCTCCTTGAGCCAGCGGTCGTAGCCACGGTAATGCTCGCGCACCCCGCCCTCCGCATCCACCATCTCGTCGAAGCCCAAAGCCATTCGCACCCTCCGGAAAGGGAGGGTAGCAAACTCTGCGCCACGAGCCCGGCCCAACGGCGCGGTTTCACGCTGGGGGCGAACCCGCGACGGCCCCGTGATGCCAGTAGCGACGCGCCACGTCACGCTGGCATGTACCTTCGCGCGGACCCTCGACGCGCCACGTCCACGCGCCGCACGAAGGACTGGCGACCACCCCGATGCCGCGACCGACGTAGCGCGCCAGCACGTCGGGCGCCGGATGGCCGAAGCGGTTGCGGTAGCCGGCCTGGAACACGGCGACCCTCGGCGCCACCGCATCGATGAAGGCCGTGGTCGACGACGTGCGGCTGCCGTGATGCGGCACGACGAGCACGTCGCTTTTCAGCGCCGCGGCGTCGTCGGCCACCAGCAAGGCTTCCTGCTCCTTCTCGATGTCGCCGGTGAGCAGCGCGCTGCGCCCGCCGCCCGAGACCCGCAGCACGCACGACATCGCGTTCGACTTGAGCGTGCGCTCGTAGTCGCCCGCGGCGGGGCGCAGCACGGCGAACTCAACACCGTCCCACGTCCAACGCTGGCCGGCCTCGCAGCGCACGGCATGCGGTGCGATCTCGAGCAGCGGATGGCCGGGTTCGAGCGAGGTCGAGACCGCGTCGATCTTCAATGCGCCGATCAGCGCACGCGCGCCGCCCACGTGGTCGAGGTCGCGGTGGCTGAGCACCAGCAGGTCGAGCCGCTCGTCGCCACGCGAGCGCAGCAGCGGCACCAGCACGCGCTGGCCGGCGTCGCTTTCGCGCGAGTACTGCGGCCCGGCGTCGAACAGCAACGTGTGGCTGCGCGTGCGGATCAGCACCGCGGTGCCCTGCCCGATGTCGGCAGCGACGAGGTCGAAGGCGCCTTCATCGGGCAGCGTGCGCGGCGGAACCAGCAGGGCCAGCACCAGCGGCAAAGCGAACAGCTTCGCGCGCCACGGCAAGGGGAGCACCAGCAGCACGGCCCCGAACAAGCCCGCCAGTTGCGCCCACATCGGCGCGACGGGCACGACCCACACCGCGCCGGGAGTGGCGGCGAGGCGGGCGAGCAGCAGGTCGAGACCCTGGACGACGAAAGCACCGAGCGACCAGAACGGCGCCACGGCCGCGCCCAGCAGGGCCAGCGGCGTGATCACCAGCGTGACCAGCGGAATGGCGACGAGATTGGCCAGGAAGCCGACCAGCGACACCTGCTGGAAGAACACCAGCGTGAGCGGCGTCAGGCCGAGCGTCGCGATGAGCTGCGTGCGCAGGCCGGCACGGGCCGTGCCGAAGAGCCGCATCGGCCAGCCGCGCCAACCCGTGGTTGCCGCTGTACCCGACTCGTTGCCATCGCCCGCCAGCGGCGACGACATCATCAGCAGGCCGACCGCCATGAACGAGAGCCAGAAGCCGGCCTGCAGCAGCGCCCACGGGTCGAGCGCCGTAACGACGGCGGCGGCCGCGAGCAGCACGACCAGCCAGGGCCAGCGCACTCCCGCCGACTGCAGCAGCGTGACCGTGGCGAGCATCCAGACCGTGCGCTGCGACGGCACGCCCCAGCCCGAGAACAAAGCGTAGGCCGATGCGGCGATCAGCCCGCCCCAGCGCGCTGCGACGGGCACCGGCACACGCAGCATCGCCCGCGCGCTGCACCGCCACGCTGCCGCGACCAGCAGCCCGGCGAGCCACGCGAACATCGTGACGTGCAAGCCACTGATCGACATCAGGTGGGCCACGCCGGTGTTGCGGAACAGCTCCCAGTCGTCACGCTCGATCGCGCTCTGGTCGCCCACCGCGAGCGCCGCCAGCACGCCGGCCGCGCGGCGATCGGGCACGTGTGCATAGATCGCATCGCGCACGCGCTGGCGCAAGCGCTCGACAGGGTAGCCGGCAGCCCCGTCGAGCTGCACCGGCAGCGGTGCATCGCGCACGTAGCCGGTGGCGCGCACACCCTGCTCGAACAGCAGCAGTTCGTAGTCGAAGCCGTTCGGGTTGAGGTTGCCGTGCGGCTGCCGCAGGCGGACGGTGAAGCGCCAGCGCTGGCCGGCACGCAAGGCCTGGCGCGGCTGGGCCAGCGCCGCGTCTTCATGAAAGCCCGCATACCAGCCCAGCGCCAGCGTGCGTGGCACCGCGGCGCCGGAAGCGTCTTCCACCTCGAAGCGAAAGCGCAGCCCGCTCGCGCCTTGCTGCGGCAGGCTCGCGACGATGCCGGTGAGCACGAGGTCCCGGCCTTCGAGCGCCGGGGCAAGCGTTTCGCCGAGGCGCGAGGCAGCGCGTCCGTTGGCAAGCGCAAAGGCAGCGGCAAAGGCGCCCGCCGCGATGAGGGCTGTGCCGATGCCGAAGCGGTGCCGCAGAACGACGCCGATCGCCAGCAACGCGATCGCGGCGGCACCGATCGCGAGATCGATCTCGCGTGCTGGAAGCGCGGCCTGCCGCAGCTCGAAGGCCACGCCGGCAAGCCAGGCCAGCAGCGGCAGCGCGAGGCGTGCGCTGCTCATGGGCGGCGGTTCCAGATTACGCGTCGACGCGGTAGTGCAGCATCATGCACATGTCCTCGTGCTCGAGGATGTGGCAGTGATACGCGAAGTCTCCGGTGTAGCCGGCCGGGTAGTGAACGAGCAGTTCGACGATCTCGTTCGAGGCGATCGCCACCGTGTCTTGCCGCGCGATGCGGTCGAGCGCCAGATCGGAAGCAGCGACCTCGACGAACGCGCCGGAATCGTCGAGCCGCCAGCGCCGCGTGACGATGACGTTGACGAGGTGGATGTGGAACGGGTGCATGTCGGGAGCACCCGAGGCCGTGCTGATCGGCTGGCTGTTGTTGAGGTTGCCCACGTACCACCGCTCCCAGGTGCCGGCACGCGCTCGGATGGTGGGCACGTGCAGGGCCGGATAGGCCTTGGCCAGCGTCACGTCGGCATTGAGCTCTTCGGCGAAGAAGGAGCGGCGCGCCAGCCGGTAGCCGCGGTCGGCAGGCACCGGGCCGCCGGCCGCGGGCTGGGCCGTGGTCGAAAGATCGACGTCGAACGGCAGCATCCAGTCGGTGCCGCCGGCCTGCATCTCGAACACCTGCACGTCGCCCCAGCCGGCGATGCCGTTCACGCCTCTGAGTTTTTCGTAGCGCTCGGTGTTGCTCATCAGCAGCACGAGGCGATTGGGACCGAGCGTGGCGCCCGGCAGGGCCGTCATCGCGCTGCCGTTCCACACGAAGTCGTCTTCGGCCGCGGCGTCGGCGAGCACGGCATCGATCGCCGCCGGTGACGGCAACGGCGTGACGGCGGCGGCCGGGCTCAAAGCGATGCGCGCCACGGCGGCGAGCGGCCCTTCCAGGGCGTCGTACAGCGTCTGGTCGGCGGCCGTGAACTGCGCGCCCGCAGGCGCATAGACCGAGGCTTCGTAGCTGGTGTAGATGGCCTCGAGCGTCGCCGCATTCACGGCGAGGAGATAGCGCAGCGAGAGGTTGACGAGACGCAGCCGCGTCACGTTCGCCGGCAGGGACGACAGATCGACGAGCACGTCGCGGCGCTGTGCGGCGGTCACCACCAGGGTGTCGGTGTCGGCCAGCGGCACCGACTTGCCGCTCAGCCCGCCGTCGCCGCCGATCAGGCGCAGGCACTGGGTGTACCAGACGCGGCCGCTTCGGGCGGCGATGGCGTCGGGATCGCACAACGCGAGCGCGTAGGTGCGCGCGTTCGACGCGTTCAGGATGCGCAACCGCCATGCGCTGCGATCGAGCCAGAAGGCCGCGTCGGCGTGGCCGTTGACGAAGATCGATCGGCCGAGGAACTCGGGCCGGCCGACTGCGTCGTCGGAACCGACGTTCGAGGTGCCGGGGTCGTGCGGGATGCCGGCGTCGTAGTCGATGCGCGTGCCGTCGGCGCTCAGCATCTTGTCCTGCACGACGCAGAGCAACTCGTGCGCACGGCCGCCGATGAGCGCCAGGATCGCATCGTCGGCCGCGTCGCGAATGCAGTAGGGGCCGGCAAGACCCGCCGCCACGTGACGGCCGACGCGGTCCATCGCGTGGTCGTGGTACCAGAGCAAGGTGCCGCGCTGCGTGTTCGGATAGGTGTCGACCTTGGTCTGGGCGAAGCCGTACGGGTTGCCCGGAAAGCTGATCGGTGTGAGTGGCCAGCCGTCGGCCTCGGCCGCCACCCGCGCGCCGTGCAGATGGGTCGCGAGCCCCACCGGCGCCTGGGTGCGTACTCGGCCACAGGTGCCGAGATCCATCGGCACGTTGATCGGCGGCGAGGCGAGCTTGATCGGCTCGGTGGGCGAGGCGCCGATGGCGTTCTTCCAGGTCACCGCGCAGGGGCTGTTGCGACGCACGTTGATATAGGGCCCCAGGCCGTTGCCGAGCACGCCGGTCGCTGCCGTCTTGCCTTCGGCCACATAGACCCAGGCGTTGGCTTCGGCGGGCGTCTTGCCCGCCATCCACTGCACCTGCCGCGCCTGGATCGTGATGCTGGCGCTGGCAGGGTTCTCCAGCACGGTCAAGGCAGAAGGCGGATCGCTGGAAGCGGGCGCTGACGAGGCGGCTGAGGCGGGCGCCGCGTCGGGCGAGCCACCGCCGCCGCAGGCTGCCAGCGTGAGCGCGCTCACGCCGGGCACCAGGCCGATGCCGACGCCGCCGCACAAATCCAGGAAATGGCGGCGCGTGAGTCTCGCGCGCTCGCTGGTGCTGGCTGGCGTCGGCTCCTGTGTCACTGTGTTCGCTCCGGGATGCGTCGGGTATCCGCGGCGCAGTGTGCGGGTGGCCGGGGCTCCGGACAACCACCCGGCAGGGGGAAAAACGGGGTGTGCACGTCCACCCGACTGACGATGCGCGCATACGCGTTTGCTCCATCGGATGCGCCTGGCCTGCGCGATGTCGAGGTGTAGGATTTGGCGCTCTTCGACCGCCCGCGCCAACGCACGCGCAGAGCATCATGGCTTCCATCTACGACCGACTCACCGATCTCGACATCTCGCTGCCACCGCTCTCGATTCCCGCCGGCGCCTACGTGCCGTTCGTGCGCAGCGGCAACCTGGTCTTTCTCTCGGGGCACATCGCCAAGCGCGAGGGCAAACCCTGGGTCGGCCAGCTCGGGCGCGACATGAATACCGCCACCGGCAAGAAGGCGGCGCGCGCCGTGGCGGTCGACCTCCTCGGCACCTTGCATGCGGCCGTGGGCGATCTCGACAAGGTGGAGCGCATCGTGCGCATCACCAGCCTGGTCAACAGCACGGGCGATTTCATCGAGCACCACCTCGTCACCAACGGCTGCTCGGAACTCTTCGGCGAGGTCTTCGCCGAGAAAGGCGCGCATGCGCGCAGCGCCTACGGCGTGGCGCAACTGCCGCTCGGTGCCTGCGTGGAGATCGAACTGATCGTCCAGGTCGCGGAGTGACCGCGGCAAGGCTGTTCGCGGCTACCGCATTCGCCTGCTTCGCGGCGGTGGCCGCAGCGCTGGTCTCGCAGCACGCCTTCGGCATGCAGCCCTGCCCGTGGTGCGTGCTGCAGCGGCTCGTTTTTCTCGTCATCGGCGTCGTTGCGCTGCTCGGCGCAGTGTGGCGCAGCCGTGCAGGCCGGCACGTCGCGGCGACGATCGCGGCGCTGCTCGCGCTGGCCGGCATGGCGAGCGCGGCGTGGCAGCACTTCGTGGCGGCGAAGTCGCCTTCGTGCAGCCTCACGCTGGCCGACAGGATCATGAACGCGACCACGCTGAACGCCCTGCTGCCCGACGTGTTCGAGGCCCGCGCGAGCTGCGCCGACGCGGCCGTCGACCTGCTCGGCGTGCCCTACGCGCTGTGGGCGGCGGCGCTGTTCGTGCTGTGCGCCGTCGCGATGGTCGAGGTGCTGCGCCGGCCGGCGTAGCGCCTCACGCCTGCCGACCGCCGGATCAGCCGGCGTCGCCGGGCACGACGCGCATCGCCTTCTGCATCGCGTCCTGCTTCTTGCCCTTGCGCGCACGCTTGCCGGCATAGGCCTCGAGCGCCGCGCCACGCAGCAGCTCTTCGCGCGGCTTGCCGCCGCGGCCAGTGCCGACCACCCGCAACACATTGGCGAATACCGCAACGCTGACCACCGCGTCTTTCGCTTCGATGTCGACCAGCGTGAGTCCGCGACCGCCGTTGCCCTGCAGCTTCAACTCGTCGAGCCCGAACACCAGCAAGCGGCCTTCGAGCGTGAGGCACGCCACCTTCGCTGCGCCTGGGCCGACTGCCACCGGCGGCAGTGGCTTTTCTTCGCCTTCGAGCACGAGGAAGGCCTTGCCGCCGCGCTGGCGTGACAGCAGGTCGCCCGTCTTGGCCAGCAGGCCGAAGCCGCCCGTGCCTGCAAGCAGCAGCAGATCGCCCGGGCCGCCGGCCACGTAGTGCGCCGCTTGCGTGCCGGCCTCGAGTTCGATCAGCGAGGCGATCGGCTGACCGTCGCCACGGCCGCTCGGCAGCGCAGCGACCGCCACGGTGTAGACGCGGCCGTTGCTGCCGAAGACGAGCAGCGTATCGACGCTGCGGCAGGCGAAGGTGCCGTAGAGCGCGTCGCCGGCCTTGAACGCGAGCTGAACGCCTTCGACCTCGTGCCCCGAGTCGGCGACGGGCCGCTCTCGAGCCGACTCGCCCCCTTGGGGGGCGGACGACGCGACGCGTCGTCCCGGGGGCACTCTCAGCGCCCGCACCCAGCCTTTGAGACTCACCACCACCGTGACCGGCTCATCGACCACACGCACCTCGGCGATCGCCCGCTTCTGCGCCTCGATGAGCGTGCGGCGCTCGTCGCCGTGCGTCTTGGTGTCGGCTTCGATCTCCCTGATCACGGTGCGCTTGAGCGCCGCCGGGCTGGCGAGGATGTCGCCGAGCTTGCCCGCTTCTGCGCGCAAGTCTTTCAACTCCTGCTCGATGCGAATCGCCTCGAGCCGCGCCAGCTGGCGCAACCGGATGTCGAGGATGTCGTCGGCCTGTCTCTCACTCAAAGCGAAGCGCTCGACGAGCGCCGGCTTCGGCTCTTCGGCGGTGCGGATGATGGCGATCACCTCGTCGATGTTGAGCAGCACGAGCTGCCGCCCTTCGAGCACGTGGATGCGCTCGGCAGCGCGAGCGAGCCGGTGCTTCGAGCGCCGCTCGACCGTGGCCGTGCGAAAGCGTGCCCACTCGAGCAGCATCTGCCGCAGGCTCTTCTGCGTCGGCCGGCCGTCGGCGCCGACCATCGTGAGGTTGATCGGCGCCGAGCTCTCGAGGCTGGTGTGCGCGAGCAGCGTGGTGATGAGCTCGGCCTGCGGCACGGCACGCGTCTTCGGCTCGAACACCAGCCGCACCGGCGCGCCCTGGCTCGACTCGTCGCGCACCGCGTCGAGCACGCCGAGCAGCGCTGCCTTGAGCTGCACCTGCTCCGCTGCCAGCGCCTTCTTGCCGGCACGGATCTTCGGGTTGGTGAGCTCCTCGATCTCCTCGAGCACCTTCTGCGTGCTCGCGCCCGGCGGCAGCTCGGTCACCACGAGCTGCCACTGGCCGCGCGCCAGCTCCTCGATCTTCCAGCGCGCGCGCACCTTGAGCGAGCCGCGTCCGGTGAGGTAGGCCGCCCGGATCTCCTCCGGCGCGCTGATGATCTGCGCGCCGCCCGGGTAGTCGGGACCGGGCAGCAGGCGAAACAGCTCGTCGTCGGCGAGCGTCTCGTCTTTCAGCAACGCGACGGCGGCCGCCGCGACCTCGCGCAGGTTGTGGCTCGGGATCTCGGTGGCGAGGCCCACGGCGATGCCGCTGGCACCGTTGAGCAGCACGAAGGGAAGCCGTGCCGGCAGCAGCTTCGGCTCTTCTGTCGAGCCGTCGTAGTTCGGAACGAAGTCGGCCGTGCCTTCGTCGATCTCGTCGATCAGCAGGCGCGAGATCGGCGCCAGGCGTGCTTCGGTGTAGCGCATGGCCGCGGCGCCGTCACCGTCACGCGAGCCGAAGTTGCCCTGGCCGTCGATCAGCGGATAGCGCTGCGCGAAGCCTTGCGCCATGCGCACCAGCGCGTCGTAGGCGGCCTGGTCGCCGTGCGGGTGGAAGCGGCCGAGAACGTCGCCGACGACGCGCGCGCTCTTGACTGCTTTCGGCCCGGCCGTGGTCGTGAACGCCAGGCCCATGCGCGCCATCGCGTAGAGGATGCGGCGCTGCACCGGCTTCTGCCCGTCGCACACGTCGGGCAGCGCGCGGCCCTTGACGACCGACAGCGCGTACTCGAGGTAGGCACGCTCGGCGTATTCCGAGAGGGTGGCCGTGCCTTCGGTGGCGGGCGCGTCGGCGAAATCGAAAAGGTCGGGCATCAGACCAGGGTGACGGAAGCGGGGTAGCGGGCGAGCACGGCGTCGCGCGTCAGCAGATGCAGTGGTTCGCTCACGGCCTGCGCGATCAACATGCGATCGAACGGGTCACCGTGCAGCGGCGGCAGGCCCATCACGGCAAGCGCATGCACCGCAGTCACGGCGAGCGGCTCGAAGCCCGCGCCGAGCAAGCGCGCGTGAAACTTGGGCAGGTCCAGCACGATCTTGCCGATCGCAGTCTTGATCGCCAACTCCCAGAACGAGACGCTGCTGACGTACACGTTGTCCGCAGCTTCGATCATCTGAAGCGCCTGCGGGCCGAGTCGGGCGGGCTCGCTCAGTGCCCAGAGCACGACATGCGTATCGAGAAGCAGCTTCAATCGCTGCCGCGCCCCTCGAACGCGGCCAGCATGTCGTCGTCGAGCGGCGCATCGAAATCGGCCGGGATGACGAACTCTCCCTTCATCGTGCCGAACTTGATCTTGCGCCTGGGACCGGCGTTCAGCGGCACGAGTTTGGCGATCGGTGTTCCCGACTTGGCGATCACGATCGTCTCGCCGCGGCCGGCCTGATCCACCAGTTCCGAGAGACGCGTTTTGGCTTCGTAGAGATTGACTTGCATGGCGACCGGCAACTTGACCAACGTTGGTCAAGTATAGGCGCTAGGCCGGGAATCGCTCGCGCAGCTTCAGCTTCCAGAACTTGCCGGTCGAGGTGCGGGGCACAGCGTCGATGAACTCGTAGCGCTCGGGCAGCTGCCACTTGGCGAAGCCGTTGGCAGCCAGGTGCGTGGCCAGGGCCGAGACGAGGTGCGTGCGGTCTTCGCCCTGCCCGGGCTTGACCACCACGCAGGCCAGCGGCCGCTCGCTCCACTTCGCGTCGGGGATGGCGATCACCGCCGCCTCGGCAATGGCCGGGTGACCCATCAGTGCGTTCTCGAGGTCGACCGACGAGATCCACTCGCCACCCGACTTGATGAGGTCCTTGGTGCGATCGGTGATGCGCAGGAAGGCGTGATCGTCCATGGCGGCGACGTCGCCGGTGCGCAGCCACCCGTCGTCGGTGAACTTGTCTTCGCTGACAGGCACGCCGTGGTACGAGCCGGAGATGAACGGCCCGCGGCACTGGATCTCGCCCACCGACTTGCCGTCCCACGGCGCGTCGCTGCCGTCGTCTGCGCGGATGCGCAGCTCCACCAGCGGCACCGGCACACCGGCCATCGCGGCGCGGCGAAAGCGCTCGCTCTCAGGCGCGTGCTCGTCGCGCACCGACGTGGTCGCGAGCGGCGAGGTCTCGGTCATGCCCCAACCCTGCACGATCCAGACGCCGTGCTTGGCGAAGGCTCGGATCAGCGCCTCGGGCACCGCCGCGCCTCCCACCATCGAGCGCATGCCTGCGGGCAGCTTCCATCGGCCCGGCTCCTCGGCCAGCGCACGTTCGAAGCGCTGGATCAAGCCGAGCCAGATCGTGGGCACGCCGAGCGAGAGCGTGGGCGGCTCCTGCTGGATGAGATCGAGCAACTCGTCGGGGTGCAGATGCGGGCCGGGGAAGACGATCTTCGCGCCCACCATCACCGCGCCGTACGGCACGCCCCAGCAGTTGAACATCGGTGTGACGGGGAGGAGCACGTCGGAACTCTTCAGCGCCCAGTTCTCGCCAAGGCAGCCGACGAGCGTGTGCAGCACCGTCGATCGATGCGAATAGACGACGCCTTTCGGCCGGCCGGTGGTGCCCGACGTGTAGCACATGGCGATCGGGTCGCGCTCGTCGTGCGGCGCGTATTGGAAGCGTGAAGCATCGGCATCGGCACCGGCGAGCAGCGCTTCGTAGTCGACGAGGCCGGAGGCCGTGTCGACCGGCGCGCCGGAGAACGGGAACACGATCACCTTCTCGAACGCGTGCTTGCCGGCGAACTGGCGATAGAGCGGCAGCAGGATGTCGTCGACGACGAGGAAGCGGTCTGCTGCGTCTTCCGCGATCCAGCCGAGCTCGTCGGGCGCGAGGCGCAGGTTGAGCGTGTGCATCACGCCGCCCGCGGCCGGTATGCCGAAGTAGCACTCGAGATGCGCGTGGTGGTTCCAGGACAGCGTGGCGACGCGGTCGCCCTTCTTCAGGCCGAGCGACTGCAAGGCCGCGGCGAGACAGCGTGTGCGTGCATGGAACTCGCCGAACGTGTGCCGCTTGAGCGACTTGTCGGGCAGCCGCGAGACGATCTCCTGGCGCGCAAAGAGCGTGCCCGCGCGCTCGAGAAAATGGTTGATGGACAAAGGCACGTTCATCATCGTCGACTGCATCGCGGTCTCCGGGTTCAGCATCGCGGTCTCCTGGCTCGTTGTTCGTTCACACGTCGAGGGTCGTGGCCCGGCGCGCTATGACGAACGCATCGTGCTCCGGCTCGAGCATCGACATCACGATCAGCGAATCGAAGCCCTCGCCGCTGCGCACGCTCTCGCGCAAACGCCCTTCCTCGACGAAGCCTTCGCCGCGATAGAGCGCCAGCGCACGTGCGTTTTCGCTTTTCACGTCGAGCCAGAAGCGGTGCGCGCCGAGGTCGCGAAACGCCATCTCGGCCAGAAGCCGCACGCAGGCGCGGCCGTAGCCCTGGCCCTTGGGCTGGAGCACCAGCCGCTTGAGCTCGATCGAGGCGTGCGGATTGCGGCAGCCCTGCAGGATGACGAAGCCGGCCGACGGGTAGTCGGCACCGCACTCGACGATGAAGTGGCGGAAGTCGGGAAAGCGCACTGCTCCTTCGTGCTGCGTGCGCTCCCAGGGCGTAATGAACGGCAGGTTCGCCGGGTCGTTCTCGACCGAGCCGACGAAGTCGAGGTCGGAGAGCATCGTCGGCCGCAGGCGCAGCGTGAGGCCGCCCAAGCCGCTCATCACACGTCGACCTCGACCGCGTCGCCGCGCAGCTCCATCAGGTCGCGCCGTGCCTGCGCTTCGCCCTTGCCCATGAGTTTGGTCAGCGAGGCGACGGTGGCGGCGAAGCCGGTCACGGCGTAGCTCATTGGCAGCAGGCGCCGCGTTTCCGGGTTGAGCGTCGTGTCCCACAGCTGCTCGGCGTTCATCTCGCCCAGGCCCTTGAAACGGCTCACCGTCCACGAACCGTCGCGTGCGCCTTCCTTCTTCAGCCGGTCGGTGATGGCGTGCAGCTCGCCTTCGTCGAGAGCGTAGATCTTGGCCGCCGGCTTCTTGCCGCGCGCCGGCGCATCGACGCGAAACAGCGGCGGCTTGGCCACGTACACATGGCCGCGCTCGATCAGCTTCGGGAAGTGGCGCAGGAACAGCGTGAGCAGCAGCACCTGGATGTGCGAGCCGTCGACATCGGCGTCGCTGAGGATGCAGACCTTGCCGTAGCGCAGGCCCGAGAAATCGGGCTCGCCGCCATCGGCATACGGACCGGGCCCGTGCGGATCGACGCCGATCGCCACGGCGATGTCGTGGATCTCGTTGTTGGCGAAGAGCCGGTCGCGCTCGACCTCCCACGAGTTGAGCACCTTGCCGCGCAAGGGCAGGATCGCCTGCGTCTCCTTGTCGCGGCCCATCTTGGCGCTACCGCCGGCCGAATCGCCCTCGACCAGGAACAGTTCGTTGAGCGCGAGGTCGCGGCTCTCGCAGTCGGTGAGCTTGCCCGGCAAGACGGCCACGCCCGAGCCGCGGCGCTTCTCGACCTTCTGGCTCGCCCGCTGACGCGTCTGCGCTTGCCGGATCACGAGATCCGCCAGCTTCCTGCCGTGCTCGACGTGCTGGTTGAGCCACAGGTCGAGCGCGGGCTTGACGCAGTTGGAGACCAGCCGCAGCGCGTCTCGGCTGTTCAGCCGCTCCTTGATCTGGCCCTGGAACTGCGGGTCGAGCACCTTCGCCGAGAGCACGAAGCTGGCGCGCGAGAACACGTCGTCGGGCATCAGCTTCACCCCCTTGGGCAAGAGGCCGTGCACGTCGATGAAGCCTTTCACGGCGCCGAACAGGCCGTCTTTCAATCCCGATTCATGCGTGCCGCCCGCCACCGTCGGAATCAGGTTGACGTAGCTCTCGCGCACCGCGCTGCCTTCTTCGGTGAAAGCCACGCACCAGGTCGCGCCCTCGCCTTCGGCCACGTCTTCGCTCTCCTTGCCATCGGCATGGTGGGCGCCTTCGAAAAGCGGGACCACCGGGTCTGCCGCGAGCGTCTGCATCAGGTAGTCGGCCAGGCCGGCTTGATAAAGCCAGTCGGTGCGCTCCGGCTCGCCGCCACGTGCCTTCTCGATCGTCAACGAGACCTTCACGCCGGGCATCAGCACGGCCTTGCTGCGCAGCAGGTGCGTGAGCTCGGCGCGCGGCAAGTCGCCGCTCTCGAAGTAGCGCGCATCGGGCCAGACGCGCACCCGCGTGCCGCTCTTGCGATCGCCCGATGCGGCCTTCTTGAGCACCAGCGGCTCGACCACGTCACCACCCGAGAACGCGATCGTCGCGAGCTGGCCGCTCCGCCACACGGAGACCTCGAGCCGCCTGGCCAATGCGTTCGTCACGCTCACGCCCACGCCGTGCAGCCCGCCCGAAAAGCTGTAGGCGCCACCTGCGCCCTTGTCGAACTTGCCACCGGCGTGCAGGCGCGTGAACACGATCTCCACCACGCTCACCTGCTCCTCCGGATGCAGGCCGAACGGAATGCCGCGACCGTCGTCGTCCACGCTCACCGAGCCGTCTGCATGCAGCATCACGTCGATCGCACTGCCGTGGTTCGCGAGCGCTTCGTCGGCCGCGTTGTCGATCACTTCCTGCACGATGTGCAGCGGGCTTTCGGTACGCGTGTACATGCCCGGCCGCTGCTTCACCGGCTCGAGGCCCTTGAGCACGCGGATCGAGGCTTCGCCGTAGCCGTTGCTGGGTGTGTTCCTGGGTGCGGTGGCCATGGCGGCAAATGATAGGACCCGCGACAATCGCCCGATGAAACTGCGCCCGCTCGGCCGCTCCGGCCTCCAGGTCTCACCGCTCTGCCTCGGCGGCAACGTGTTCGGCTGGACGATCGACGAAGCCACGTCGTTCACCATCCTCGACGCGTGGCTCGACGCCGGCATGAACTTCGTCGACACCGCCGACGTGTATTCGATCTGGGCGCCGGGCCACGCCGGCGGCGAGTCGGAAACCATCGTCGGCAAGTGGTTGAAGCGAAGCGGCAAGCGCGATCGCGTCGTGCTCGCCACCAAGGTCGGCAAGCCGATGGGCGAAGGCAAGTCGGGCCTGTCGAAGGCCTACATCCGCTCGGCGGTGGAAGCATCGCTCGCGCGCCTGCAGACCGACGTGATCGATCTCTACCAGTCGCACGACGACGATGCCGCCACGCCGCTCGAAGAGACCATGGGCGCCTTCGCCGACCTGATCACCGAAGGCAAGGTGCGTGCGATCGGTGCCTCGAACTACACCGCGCCTCGGCTCCTTGCCGCGCTCGACACCAGCGCACGCCTCGGCCTGCCGCGCTACGAGAGCCTGCAGCCACTCTTCAACCTGATCGATCGTGCGCCATACGAAGACGCGCTCGAATCGGTGTGCGTCGAGCACGGCATCGGCGTGATCAACTTCTATGGCCTGGCCGCTGGCTTTCTCACCGGCAAATACCGCAGCGAGGCCGACGTGACCAAGAGCGCGCGTGGGGCCAACACGGTGAAGAAATACCTGAATCCGCGCGGCCTGGCCGTGCTCGGCGCGCTCGATGCGGTCTCGGCCAACATCGGCGCGACACCAGGGCAGATCGCACTTGCCTGGCAGATGGCGCGGCCCGGCATCACGGCGCCGATCGTCAGCGCCACCTCGCTCACGCAGTTCGAAGAGATCGTGGGCGCAGCGCGGCTGAAGCTAGACACACCCTCGACCGAGTTGCTCGACCGCGTGAGTGCGCCTGCATGAGCCTTGCCATGCCGGCGCCGGCGCCGGCGGGCACCCGGCTGCTGTCGATGACGCAGGTTCTGCTCTGCGGCGCGGCCATCGTCACGGTGTCGATGGGCATCCGCCACGGCTTCGGCCTGTGGCTGCAGCCGGTCACGATGGAGCACGGCTGGAGCCGCGAGACCTTCGCCTTCGCCATCGCGGTTCAGAACCTCGCCTGGGGCGTGATGGGGCCGATCACCGGCGCGATCGCCGATCGCTGGGGCGCGTTCCGCGTGCTTGTCGCCGGCAGCGTGTTGTACGCGGCCGGCCTGGTCGTCATGGGCATGGCGAGCAGCGGCGCGGGCTTTCTCGGCGGCGCCGGCGTGATGCTCGGCATGGCGCAGTCGGGCACCACGTACGCAATCGTCTACGGCGTCATCGGCCGCAACGTCGCGCCCGAAAAGCGCAGCTGGGCGATGGGAGTCGCGGCAGCGGCCGGGTCGTTCGGGCAGTTCCTGATGGTGCCGATCGAAGGCGGCCTCATCGGCGGCATCGGCTGGCAGAACGCCCTGTACGTGCTGGCGCTGGTGGCGCTCGTCATCGTGCCGCTCGCCTTCGGCCTGCGCGAGCCGCCACGCGGCGCCGTGGTGGCGAGCGAGCAGCGCATGGGCGCGGCGTTGCGCGAGGCGTTCGGCCACCCCAGCTTCCTGCTGCTCACCACCGGCTATTTCGTGTGCGGATTCCAGGTGGTGTTCATCGGCGTGCACCTGCCGAGCTACCTGAAAGACCACGGCATCGCGCCCGGAGTGGCAGCGACCGCACTGGCGCTCATCGGTCTGTTCAACGTGTTCGGCACCTACATCGCCGGCTCGCTCGGCGGCCGCTTGCCGAAGGCGTATCTGCTGTGCGGCATCTATGCCCTGCGCGGCGTGGTGATCAGCGTCTTCGTGCTGGCGCCGCTCACGCCTTGGAGCGTGTACGTGTTCGCGGCGGTGATGGGCTTCCTGTGGCTTTCGACGGTACCGCTCACCAATGGCATCGTTGCCTCCATCTTCGGCGTGCGCTATCTCTCGATGCTCGGCGGCTTCGTCTTTCTCAGCCACCAGCTCGGCAGCTTCATGGGCGTATGGCTCGGCGGGCGGCTGTACGACGCGACCGGCAGCTACGACGTGGTCTGGTGGATCTCGGTCGTGCTCAGCGTGTTCGCCGCGCTCATCAACCTGCCGGTACGCGAGCGATCGATCCTGCGGCCAGCGTTGGCATGACGATGAAGCGCCGCGCATTGCACGCAATCGGCTGGCTCGCGGCGGCAGCGGTGCTCGGCACCGTGTTTGCGGCCTACCAGCGGCCCGGGCTCGCCATCGATCTCGCCAGCCGGCTCTGGAGCTGCTTCTAGCGTGGGCGCCGCGGCGCCCGGCATTCAGGTGATCGTCGTCACCGGCGCTTCCGACGGCATCGGCGCCGAGATGGCGCGGCAGTGGTCGGCGCGCGGCGAGCGCGTGGCCCTCGTGCTGGCGGCCCGCAGCGTCGACAGGCTCGAAGCCGTGGCCGCTCAGTGCCGTGCGCGCGGCGCCGCGGTGGCGGTGCAGCAATGCGACGTGAGCGTGCAGGCGGATTGCGTCGCGCTGATCGATGCGGCGGTCGCTGCCTTCGGCCGCATCGACCTGCTGGTCAACAACGCCGGCATGTCGGCGCACGCGCGGCTCGACGAAGTCGCCGACCTCGCGTGGTACGAGACGCTCATGCGCATCAACCACTGGGGCGCGGTGTGGTGCACGCATGCGGCGCTGCCGCACCTGAAGCGCACGCAGGGTCGCCTCGTGGCGGTCGCGAGCCTGGCCGGTCTCGTGGGGGTGCCGGGCCGCACGGCCTACAGCGGCAGCAAGTTCGCCATGGTCGGCTTCTTCGAAGCCCTGCGCACCGAGCTGTTGGCAAGCGGCGTGAGCGTGACGCTGGCCTACCCGGGGGTGGTGGCGACCGAGACGCGCCGTCGTGGCTACGGTGCAGACGGCCGCGCCGCCGGCACGAGCGGCCTCGACGAAGCTGGCGCAATGCCGGTGGAGACCTGCGCGCGGCTCATCGTCGAAGGAGCGGAAGCACGTCGCCGCGACGTCGTCATGACGGTGCGCGGCAAGCTCGGCCGCTGGCTCAAGCTGATCGCGCCCGGGCTCGTCGACCGGCTTGCCATCGCGGCGTTGACGCGCGATCCGCACGGCCGATGACGGCGCCGCCCTCGGCCTGGATCACGCGCTGGGCGCACCTCGTTCCTGCGGGCGGCAAGGTGCTCGACGTGGCTGCAGGCAGCGGCCGCCACAGCGCGTTCTTCGCCGGTCGCGGCCATGCCGTCACGGCGCTCGATCGCGACGCAAGCGCCTTGGCTGCCGTGTCGATGTTCGCTCGAACGCTCGTCGCCGATCTCGAGCAGGCGCCGTGGCCGTTGACCGGCGAAAGCTTCGACGCGGTCATCGTCACGAACTACCTTTGCCGCCCGCTCTTTTCTGCGTTGATCGAGTCGCTCGCGCCGGGCGGCGTGCTGCTCTATGAGACTTTCGCGGTCGGCAACGAGACCGTCGGTCGACCTTCGCGGCCCGACTTTCTGCTCGCGCGCGGTGAACTTCTGCGGCTCGCGGAGGGTCTGCGCATCGTGGCCTTCGAAGACGGTTTTCTCACTACGCCCGAACGCTTCGTGCAGCGCGTCGTGGCAGTGCGCGAGCCGCCGGCAACCCTGCCGCGGCGCTTCGGCCTCGAGCCTCCGGCGAGCCCGGTGCGCTCGGTAGAATCGTGCGGTTCAGGGGGCCACGAATGAAATCCATCACAGGCAGCATCGTTGCGCTCGTCACGCCGATGCACGACGACGGGCGCATCGACTTCGATGCGCTGCGCAGCCTGATCGACTGGCACGTCGCGGAAGGCACGCAGTGCATCGGCGTCGTCGGCACCACCGGCGAGTCGCCCACGGTGACGCCCGAAGAGCATTGCGAAGTGATCCGTGTAGCTGTCGAGCACACGGCCGGGCGCGTGCCGGTGATGGCCGGTGCCGGTGCCAATGCCACCGCTGAAGCGATCGAGCTCTCGCGCTATGCGCTCAAGGTCGGTGCAGATTGCACGCTCTCGGTCGTGCCTTACTACAACAAGCCATCGCAAGAGGGCATTTATCGCCACTTCAAGGCCATCGCCGAAGCGGTCGACATTCCGATGGTGGTCTACAACGTGCCCTCGCGCACCGTGGCCGACATGTCGGTCGAGACCACGCTGCGTCTGGCACAGGTTCCGGGGATCGTCGGCATCAAGGAAGCCTCGGGCCACATCGAGCGCGCCTGCTGGCTCATCAAGGGCGCTCCGGCTGGCTTCTCGATCTATTCCGGCGACGACGGCACGGCGGTCGCGCTGATGCTGCTCGGCGGCCACGGCCACGTCAGCGTTACGGCCAACGTCGCGCCGCGCCTGATGCAGGCGCTCTGCGCGGCGGCACTCGCCGGCCACGCGCGCGAGGCCGCGCGTCTGCAGTTCCAGTTGATGGCCATGCATCAGGCGCTCTTCACCGAGCCGAGCCCTGCTCCCACCAAGTGGGCCCTGAAAGCGCTCGGGCGGTGTGGTGCCGGCTTGCGCCTGCCCATCGTGCCGCTCACCGGGTCCGGCCAGGCCATCGTGGCGGCTGCACTGCGCGAAGCCGGCCTGTCCTGAGGCCGACTCCCGATCGGCCGTCGTCGATTCCGTTTTTCCTGTCCTCAATCGCGCAGCCTTCGGGTCGCGCGCCGCTTTCGCTGCGATCGATGGAGACCTTCCCCAAGTGACTTCTGCTACTTCACGCGCCGCCGCTCTGGGCGCCATCGCGCTGAGCCTGCTCGCTGGCTGCTCGACGGTCGAGAACCTGCTTTCGGGCGACAAGGTCGACTACCGCTCCACCTCGGCGTCGCGCGCCTCGGGCCTCGAGGTTCCGCCCGACCTGACGCAGCTCGCCAAGGAGTCGCGCTACGCGCAGCCGAGCGGCACCGTGAGTGCCTCGACCTTCCAGGCACTCGGCGCCAGTACGACCACGCTGAACACACCGACGGTCGCGGTGGTCGCGCCACAGGCGGTGGGGCCGTTCAAGCTCGAGCGGCTGGGCAATGAGCGCTGGCTCAGCACGACGCTTCCGCCGGAAGACGTCTTTCCGCAAGTGCGCGCATTCTGGAAAGACAACGGCTTCACGTTGACGCAAGACCGCGCCGAGGCCGGCGTGCTCGAAACCGACTGGGCCGAGAACCGCGCCAAGCTGCCTAACGACATCATCCGCAACACCATCGGCAAGATCTTCGAGAACGCCATCTCCACCAGCGAGCTCGACAAGTTCCGCACACGCGTCGAACGTACCGCCACCGGCAGCGACATCTACATCACGCATCGCGGCATGGCCGAGGTCTACACCGGCGAGCGCAAGGAAAGCACCGTGTGGCAACCCCGCCCGGCCGATCCCCAGCTCGAGGCGGCGTTCCTGTCGCGACTGATGGTCAAGCTCGGCGCCAAGGAAGACCAGGCCAAGGCGATCGTCGCCGGCACCACCGCGAGCACGGCACCCGCGCGCGCGCGCGCGCTCGACGGTCGGCCCGGCCCCACGCTGCAAGTCGACGACAACTTCGATCGTGCCTGGCGCCGAGTCGGCATCGCGCTCGACCGCAGCGGCTTCACCGTGGAAGACCGCGACCGCGCGCAGGGCCTGTACTTCGTGCGCTACGTCGATCCCAAGTTCGCCGGCCGCGAAGAGCCGAACTTCTTCTCGCGTTTGCTCGACTTCGGCAAGAAGAAGGACGAAGGCGGCCTGGCGAAGTACCGTGTCAAGGTGACGGGCGAGGCTACGAACAGCACTGTGGCCGTGCTCGATTCGGCCGGCAAACCTGAAACTGGCGAGGCAGGCAAGCGAATCGCTGCGCTGCTGCTGGAAGACCTGAAATAGATGTTGATCCGGGTCGCGCGGTCCGCGCTTGCAGCGGATGGGCCGCTGGCGTGGCCGTGTTTGCATGATTCGGTTCTGTAGCCTCGGCAGCGGGAGCAGCGGCAACGCGACGCTCGTCGAGGCGACGAACGGCATCACGACGACCCGCCTGCTGATCGACGCCGGCTTCTCGCTGCGCGAAATCGAGACTCGGCTTCAGCGAGCAGGTCTCGCGCCGCAAGATCTCGACGCGGTGTTCGTGACCCACGAGCATGGCGACCACGTCGGCTGCGCGCTCGCGCTGGCAGAGCGACACGACCTCGCGATCTGGATGAGCCGTGGTACCTGGCGAGCGATCGGGCCAGCTGCCGCGCCGCGGCGCCTCGACTTCGCGCGCGACGGTGAACCGATCGCCGTGGGCGACATCGAACTCAAGCCTTTCACCGTGGCGCACGATGCGGCGGAACCCTTGCAGCTGCGCTGCAGCGACGGCAACACGAACCTCGGCGTGCTCACCGACCTCGGCTCGATCACGAGTCACATGCTCGAGCACGTGCAAGGTTGCGACGCGCTGGTGCTCGAATGCAACCACGATGCGGCCATGTTGGCGAACTCGCGCTATCCGCCATCGGTTCGAGCGCGCATTGGCGGGCGATTCGGCCACCTCGAGAACGCACTGGCGGTCGAGATCTACGAGCGCAGTGGCGGCGCTCGGCTGACCTATCTCGTCGCGGCGCACTTGAGCCGAGAGAACAATCGGCCCGACGTGGTGCGGGCCGCTTTCGCACACGCGAGAGGATCGCGACCCGGCGATCTCGTGATTGCCGATCCGGTCTCGGGCTTCGGCTGGCTCGAACTGAGCTGAGCTGAGCTTCGCGCAAGTGCCGAAAATGCAAAAAGCCGCCCGGAGGCGGCTTTCGGCGGTTCTTGCAAACCTTCTTACTTCATCGCGCCCGAGGCCGCGCCCATGGCCGACGAAGCGGCCATCGTGGCCGACGAGGCAGCGTCCATCGCCGAAGTGGCGGCCGACGAGGCAGCCATGGCAGAGGAGGCGCTCGAATCGGGCGTCGTCACGATGGTGGTCGTGGACGTCGATGGCGTGGACATCGTGGCCGGCGGGGTGATCGTCGTGGAAGACTCTTCCTTCTTCGTGCAAGCGGCGAAGGACACGGCGGCGGCAAGGGTCACCATCAGCAATGCTGTTTTCATATTTTCTCCTCGGTTTTAAGGTTCGGACAACTCGGTATCGTTGGGGAACCCTCGGTTCGAAGAGCCCCAGCATTCAAAGACACGGAAACATGGCATTTCCTGTGCCTAACCCACGATTATAGGCGTCTTAGGGGCTTTCCCTAGAGCCCCAGCGTGGTCGCGGGAAAGGCTTCGGTCGAACGTTGCAAAAGTGCGTCAATCCGTTCGCGGCATGTGACCTCATCGATCGCCTGCGACGAATGTGTTCCGCGGTGATGAATCCGATCGACCAGCTGCACCGACACCAACCCCGGCACCAGCAACAGCGTGGGAATCTGCTCGGCCTCGAGCTCGGCGTCGTGACGGCACTGCACGACGTGAGCCCATTGCCGCCGCCATTCGACGAAGCGCGTTTGCCGGCTTGCCAGAGAGTCGAAGCTGTACGCCATGAGCGTGAGCCGGCGGCGCGAGTGGGCCCAACTCGAAAGCGATTCGATCACCGCTCGTTCGCCGAGCGGCCAATCAACAAAGTCGGCATCGAACAGAAAAATCTCTGGCGAGCCAACTGAGGCGGCCCACGCCAGCGAACGTCGGATGGCCTCTTGAAACTCGCCGCGCGTGGTGATGGCCGCGACGTGATCGCGATCCGGAACGGGTGGGGTCATGGTGAGCTCCTCGTGGAACCGGCGGGCGACGGCATTGTCATGGCGTCGCCGCGGAGTCGCCTGCACGGCACCAGCCCGCCTCGACCCAGTCGACGAGGAGGGCATGGGCTTCGGTGCTCAAGGCTGCGACCTGCGCCGCGCCGAGCCTGTGCTCGTTTGCCAGCGCGCGCATCAGCCTGGCGTCGTCGCCGGCGGCACGAAACGATGCGCCGTTGATAAAGACGTGGTGATCGTCGTAGAGCATTCGTGTGCGGCGATCGAGCGCGACGCCGCCTTGAATGCCGGCCGCAGATGCTGCAACGAACGCCGTTCCGCGCTTGGGCTCACTGAGCGACTCGCCCAGTGCGCGCTCCGTTGCCTTCGGGCCGGCGAGCCATCGACGCACGGCCCGCCCGGCGAACGATTGCAACGCTTCGGGCACCCGCGCGGGCCGGGTCGCCGCGGTCGCGCCTCGGTCGCCGTAGAACGAGGTCGGCTGGCCAGCCGAGGGGGCGTCGTCCCAGGCGTCCCGGGCAGCGTCGGCCAGGCGCTCCAGCAGGTCGGCGCCGAGTTCGCCCAACTGCGGCGCCCGAAAGCCGATCGAAGCCGTGAGGCACTCGCCCACGGCAACACCGTCATGGCCCCAGCCGGGTGGAACGTAGAGCATGTCGCCCGGCTCGAGCAACCAGTCGTGGCTCGGCTCGAATTCGGCGAGCATCTTCAGCGGCACGTCGTCGCGCAAGCGCGGCCGCTTGACACGCCCGACGCGCCAGCGCCGCTTGCCGGCCAGCTGAAGCAGGAAGACGTCGTAAGAGTCGATGTGGGGTCCGACGCCGCCGCCGTCGCTGGCGAACGAGACCATCACGTCGTCGAGCCTCGCGTCGGGCACGAAGCGAAATCGTGACAGCAGGTCGTGTGCCGCATCGTCGTGCAGGTCGACGCCCTGCACGAGCACGCTCCACCCCGACGTGGCGAGCGGCGGCAGCGCGCGGCGCGGCAACGGGCCTTCGCGCTTCAGCCAACGATTCGCCGCATCGCGCGTCACCAGCCGCGACTCCACCGCGTCGCGCGAGGCCAGTTCGAACAGCCGGCGCCGATCGAACCCGGGCATCGCGCCGGTGGCTGCCCCGCGAACCAGCAACGGCTTTCTCTGCCAGTGCCGACGCATGAATTGAGCGGGCGACAAGCCGCCGAGCAAGGGGGTCGCGCGGTCGTGGCTCATGGCCCATTGTGCGATCATCGATCGATGGAAATTGCAGCGCCTTGCGTGGTGAGCTTGACCTGGCGCCTGGCGGATGCGCAAGGCGTGGAGATCGACGACCTCACCGAGCCGGTGGAGTTCTTCTACGGCGGCGACGACCTGCTCGAAAAGGTCGAGGAAGCGCTCGCGTCGCAGGTCGCCGGCTACGAGACCACGCTTCATCTCGAGCCCGAGCACGCGTTCGGCGAGTACGACTCCGA
>Ga0209511_1001148_pt1 | contig 24216 bp, 18 predicted proteins | sample SSSSmetaG_FD_184141 | JGI IMG/M metagenome (GOLD analysis project Ga0209511, IMG submission 184141) | Glacier valley bacterial and archeal communities from Borup Fiord, Nunavut, Canada, to study Microbial Dark Matter (Phase II) - ​SSSS... | ecosystem: Environmental > Aquatic > Freshwater > Ice >... | reverse complement strand
CGGATAAAGCGAAGCTGACTTGGAAGTCGCCGTGTCACACGCATAACTCGAGCAGCAAAACAAAAAGTCGGGCCACACTTAAAGAAACTCTCAAGACCCTTTATCAACTTACTGATGACTCTTCCTGATTAAGACCAAGCGTTCTGAACCCTAAGTTCATAGCGCGCTCACTCCCTGTCCATATGTTGAACGTGTACTTCTCGTACGCCCGTTTCCAGTTCGAGTCCCCAAGCCAAACGGACTCCTCGAGTTAGACGCTGTTCACAGTGTTTCATTAAAACGTTGTCAGCAAACCCTATGCTCGAGCTATCGGCACACATATTTGGAGGATTTATGCGTAAACGTCTTATTCTTTCCGCCTTGCTCGCCTTGAGCCTGGTAGGAGCCGCAAGTGCCCAGGAAGGGCCAGTCATCACTGCGCCTGCCAGCTATTCGGATGTTCCTGCGGGTATTTACGCGGCCAATGCGGTCAAATATGTCAGCGAGAGCGGCATTATGCAGGGCTTCCCAGACGGCACTTTTCGCGGCAACCAGCCTCTGACTCGCTATCAGGCCGCGCTCATTTTCTACCGTTTACTTTCGGATGGTTTGCTCAGCAAGCTCAGCCCCCAGGGTCAGACGGTTGTGACCGAGGGCATGAAGGATGTGGCCCCCGAACTGGCCGCACTGGGCGCTCGCCTCACCGCGCTCGAGACCGCCAACACCTCACTGGCGGCGCGGGTTGCGGCGCTCGAGGCTCAGGTGCAGTCCATGGGCACTGCAACCCCAGCCACTCCGGTTGAAGCCACCCCTGACCCTCGAGTGGACGACCTCACCACCCAGGTCGAGGACCTCACCACCCAAGTCGAAGACCTCACCGCTCAGATTGAGACCCTGAACTCTGCCACCCCGGCAGCCCCCGCTGTGGACAACACTGCGCGGGTTACGGCGCTCGAGGCCCAGATTGCCGCACTCACCGCCCAGCTCGAGCAGGTTCGCCAGACCGCTGGACAGCCTGGACCAGTCGGCCCAGCGGGTGCAAATGGGGCAAATGGTGCTGATGGGGCCAAAGGTGCTGACGGCGCTGCTGGTCCTGTCGGTGCTACGGGTCCGGCGGGTCCTGCTGGCCCTGCTGGTGAAAAAGGTGCTGACGGCGCTGCCGGTCCTGCGGGAGCAGTTGGTCCGGCGGGTCCTGCTGGCCCTGCCGGTGAGAAAGGTGCCGACGGCGCTGCTGGTCCTGTCGGTCCAGCGGGTCCTGCTGGCCCTGCCGGTGAGAAAGGTGCCGATGGAGCCAAAGGTGCCGACGGTGCTGCGGGTCCTGCCGGAGCAACCGCGACCCCACCCAGTGGTGGAACCGTCATTACCACGCCGACTACGCCGACCACTCCCACCCCTCCTACCGACACCGGAACCACGGTCATTCTCCCCGACCAGCCCGTGACGGTGGATACCGGCGCAGTCGCCCCACCTCAGAAGAATTTCTACGCGGCAGTCGCGGCTAACTTGCCTGTTATCCCCAGTGGCACGGGCAGCATCACCGACAAGCTCAGCTACGGAGCCATCATCGGCGGTAAGAACATCTTGTTCGGTCTGGGCGCTCGAGTGGGTGCGTTCTACAAACCCGGTACCCCCAGCGTCATCACCGCCGACGCCAAACTGATTCTGGACTTCGGCACGGGCTTTTTCGCTCCCTACGCCGGATTCGGCGGCGGCGCGAGCTTCGCGTCTGCCTCGGGTAGCACACCCTCGAGCACGACTCCCTTTGTGGACGGCGTGGTCGGCCTCAACCTCAACTTCACCGATTCGCTGGGCCTGTTCGTGGAAGCCAATCCGGCCTACAGCTTCATCAGTGGCGGCAACGTCTTCGGCGTGAACGTAAAGACAGGCCTCAAGTTCAGCTTCTAAATCCTCGCGGATTAGATGGACCCCCTTCTCTCGAGGAGGGGGTTTTTCGTGTTTAGGGCTTGGAATGCTCGAGGGGATGGTGTTGAGGTAGAGCAGAGATGAGCAATGAGCTTGGGACAGTGTGGCAGGATAATTTCAAGCTCGAGCTACGGGTAAACTGAAAACTGAAAACCGACGACTGAAAACCCACTCCCGATTCCCCATTCCCCATTCCCCAAATTCCCAATCCTCCCCCACCAAATATGCTAAAACCTCGAGCTATGGATTCACTAAACACCCTCACCGTCGGGGCCACCCTGCACGGTTACACCGTGGTTCGCATCGAAGATTTACCCGACATTCAGGGCACTTTTTATCAGCTCGAGCACCAGAGCGGCGCGCGCCACATCCACGTCTCCAGGGACGACGACAACCACAGCTTCACCGTGATTTTCCCCACCGTGCCGCAGGACAGCAGCGGTGTGGCGCACATTCTCGAGCACATCGTGCTGGCGGGTTCACAGAAATACCCCACCAAAGACCCGTTTTTTAGCATGATTTCGCGTTCGCTCAACACCTTCATGAACGCCTTTACCTCGAGCGATTGGACCGCTTACCCGTTTTCCACCCGCAACGAGGCCGACTACTTCAATCTGCTGGGCGTCTACCTCGACGCGGCCTTTTTCCCGCTGCTCACCCCCTGGACTTTTTTGCGCGAGGGCCACCGACTCGAGTACGCCGACCCCGCCGATGCTAACAGCAAATTGGGCCTTCAGGGCATCGTGTACAACGAAATGAAAGGGGCCATGAGCAGCCCCTCGAGCGTGATGATGAAACTGCTCGGCAAGGCGCTCTACCCCGACCTGACCTACGCGCACAACTCCGGCGGCGACCCCGAGAGCATTCCCAACCTCACGCACCAGGGCCTCAAAGCTTTTCACGCCAAGCACTACCACCCGTCCAACGCATACTTTTACACCTACGGCAATATGGCCCTCGAGCGCCACCTCGAGTTCATCGCGCGTGAAGCGCTGAGCCGATTCGAGCCTCGAACGATGGATACCGCCATTCCCAACCAGCCGCGCTTCGAGGCCCCTCGAGCGGCAAGCGGCAGTTTCCCCTCGAGCGAAACCGAGCACCAGGCCCAGGTCTCGGTGGCTTGGGTGACAGTTCCCAGTTTTGACAGTTACCGCACCCTCGAGATGAGCATTTTGTCCGATGTTCTACTCGGCAACGCCGCCGCGCCGCTGCGGGTGGCCCTGATTGATTCGGGTCTGGGCGCGAGTTTATCGGACGGCACGGGTTTTAACCCGGAGTTCAGAGAAGCGATGTTCAGCGCTGGACTCAAGGACACCGACCCCCAGAGCGCCGACCAAATCGAGCAAATCGTGCTGAGCACGCTCGAGGAACTGGCTAACAAGGGCCTGAGTGAGAGTGCGCTGGAGAGTTCGCTACACCAGCTCGAACTCAGCCGCAAGGAGGTGAGCAACGCAGGCTTTCCCTACAGCCTGAAGGTGTTTTTCCAGTTCGCCAGCGCCTGGATGTACGGCGGCGACCCGCTCAGTGCGCTCCAATTCAACGCTGACCTCGAGCGGCTGGCAGAAAACCGCAAGACCCCCAACTACTTCGGACACCTGATTCGGCGTGAACTGCTGGACAACCCGCACCGGGTCAGAATCGTGCTGACCCCGGACACCGCGCTGGCCGCACACAAGCTCGAGGACGAGGAGGGGCTTGTGGCGGCCCTCGAGCAGAATCTGAGCGAAACAGACCGGGGAAAAGTAGTTTCGGACGCGCTCGAGCTGCTGCGAATGCAGGACGCCGAGGACGACGGCAGCGAGCTTTTGCCCTCTCTGGCCCTGAGCGACATCCGCACCGAGGTGCCCGAGGTGGCCATCGAACACAAGACCGTAAACGGGGCCACTGTGGGCCTGTGCGCTCAGCCCACCAACGGCCTGCTGTACGTGGACGTGCGGCTCGAGACCGGGCACCTCAGCGAGGAGCAGCAGGATTTGCTGCCGCTGTACACTTACGCCCTGACCAAGAGCGGCGCGGGCGACCTGGACTATCTCGAGGTGGCCAGAGAACTCGAGGCCGTTACGGGCGGCGTGGGCGCGAGCGTGGGCCTGACCCCCATTCCCGATTCGCTCGAGCGGGCCGGTGAGCACTTTTCGCTGAGCGGCAAGGCGGTGGCCCGCAACGGGGTCCCCCTGCTCGAGCTGATGGGCAAGTTCCTGACCGCTCCTCAGTTTGATGTGGGTCGGCTGTACCAACTGCTCAAGCAACAGCGCACCGGAAAGCAGGCAGGGGTGGTGCAAAACGGCAGCCGCTACGCCTCAATGCTGGCAGCGGCTCAGCTCAGCTCGGCCAGCGCCTTAAATGAGCGCCAGAGCGGTCTGAGCCTGCTCGAGCGCCTGAAGAGTACCGTGGGCGAGGACGAAAGCAGCGTGGAGCCGTTACTGGGCGAGTTTGCAGAACTCTCTCGAGCTTTGCTGAGCGGCAAGGCCAGCGTGCTCGTAACCGCAGAACAGAGCGTACTGGATTCCCTCGAGCTGGGGGGTCTGCTCAAGCCGCTGCAAAACCGAGAACCGAGAACCGAGAACCGAGAACCCTCGTCCCGCGTCTTGGACAAAGCAGCACCTATAGGGCCTATCTGCCTCGCGCGCAAACCTCGCGCCCGCACCACCGACGTTCCCGTCTCCTACAACGCCCAGGCGTTTCAGTGCGTGCCGTACAGCCACCCGGACAGCCCCGCACTCTTCGCGCTGGCCCAGCTCCTGACCGCCAATTACACCCTGCGCGAGTTGCGCGAGAAGGGTGGCGCTTACGGCGGCAGTGCCAGCTACTCGCCCCAGAGCGGCATCTTCACCTTCAGCTCGTACCGCGACCCCCATATCGAGCGCTCCTACGGGGTGTTCCGGGGCGCGCTCGAGTTCGTGAACTCGGATGAAATCGGTCAAACTGAACTCGAGGAAGCGCTCATCCGCTCTGGCGGCGCGCTCGACCCGCTCACCTCGCCGGACACGCTGGGCCGCTCGAGGTTCTTCTCAGATTTGGCAGGTTACTCGAGAGAGGTGCAGGAAGCCTTCAGAAAGCGTCTGGTGGCGGTCACGCTCGAGGACGTCAAAAGGGTGGCCTCGAGCTACTTGAAAGAGGAAAACTCTGCCGTTGCGCTGATTTCCAACCCGGATAAGGTGAAGGAAGTGCAGGAGAAGATGGCGCTCGAGGTGGGGGTGATTTGAGCGCTTTTGCGGCTCTATCGCGCCTCTCTCCCTCCGCCCCACCTGACAGTTGAAAACCCCGCCCTGTGGCACCATAAAGCTATGAAGGGCAAGAAAGCTTTACCAATCAACCCCCAAGCCTGGGTGACTCTGCGTGAAATGCCGGGAACGCGGGTCGCGTTCTGGGTGGTCGAGAGCTGTCCGTACTGCACCAAACAGCACTTCCACTTAGCGGGCGCTCGAGACGATGACCCCGAGGAGCGTCTGGGAGAGGCTAAAGCGCCGTGTCGGCCGGAACACACCTATATTTTGGCCCTGCCCCCTCGAGCGCAGACCAAAGGCGGCAAACGCGCTCAACAGCGGCGTGAACGGCGCGAAAACCGCCGCTTGACCAGGGGTGGGGCGCTCGAGGACGAGTGAGGACCCTTCAAACCCCCACCTCCTCGCTCGAGCGAATGGAAAAGCTTCTCGAGACCCCACGTACCGTGGTGATGCCCCACAAAAAATCGGCCACCTCCATGGTCGCTTTCTGGTGCGTCACTAAAATGAACTGGGTTCCAGCAGCGGCCTGAAGCTTTAAAAAATGGGCGAAGCGGCGGATGTTGGCCTCGTCGAGCGGCGCGTCTACCTCGTCGAGTACCGCCAGCGGCAGGCCGCCACTGCCGCCCTCGGGGGCGTGAGCCAGCGCGAACAGGAAGGCCAGCCCCACCAGGGTGCGCTCTCCGGTGCTGAGCAAATTCAGCGCCCGTGTGCGCTTCTCTAAAGGTTGCACCGCCAGGGTGAGGCCCTCGAGCCGCCCCCCACTCCCTCGAGCCGCCACCACCTCACCGCTGCCGCCCAGCAGTTCGGCGCTGAAGTGCGAAAAACTTCGCTGCACCCGCTCGAGCGCGCCACTGCGGCCCCGCTCGAGGTCGCCTTCTAAAACCAAGAGTGCCTCACGCAGACTCTCGAGCGCACTTTGGGCGTCGTCCATCTCGCGCTCCAGACTCGAGAGCCGCTCCTCCTCCTCGAGCTTGCGAACTGGGGCCAGCGGGTTGACCACACCCAGAACCTCAATCCTGCGCTCGAGGTCGGAGAGTTCAGCCGTCCACGAGCGCGGGCTTCCCGGCAGATTGGGCGGCTCGAGGGAGTCTGCTTCAGATGCGTCGCCCAGCGCGGTTTCGCGGCGGGCCAGGGTCAGGCGGGCGGTCTCGAGGTCGCCGCGCAGGGTGCTCAGTTCAGAGGTTTTTGTGCGTCCCTCGCGCTCGAGCTGAGCGAGCCTAGCCTCGAGCGGGGCCAGTTCCGGCGGACTCAGCGCCTCGAGTGTGCGGCGCTCAAACTCGAGCTGGGTCATGGCCGCACTAAAGTGCTCAACAGCGTCGTTAAAGCGGCGCTCGAGTTCGGTGTGCTGCGCGTCCAGCCGCTCCCGGCGCTCGAGAGCTTGCCTTGCGTGCTCAAAGGCCAGCGCCGCCCGCTTGCCCGCCTCGAGTTCGGCCCCGGCCTGCTTTTCTCCCTCACGCCCCGCCTCGAGCGCCTGACGCACCTCCTGAACGCCCAACTCGAGCGCCACCATGTCCAGCGGTGCGCTCGCGTTCGGTTGGATGGGCAATAACAGCGCCTCGAGCTGACCTTGCAGACCTCCCAAACGAGACTTTGAGCGCTCGAGGTCGCGCTCGAGCGGACGTTCCCGGTTTTCCCGCTCCAAACGAGCGCGTTCCAGAAGCTTGAGCTGCCCCTCCCAGTCCACCGTTTGGCGCTCGAGGCCCTGCAAATCACGCTCGGCGCTCTTTCGGCGGCGCTCGAGGGTCTCGGCTTCCATATTCAACTCGTCCAGGCGGCGTAAATCGGACAGATGGGATACACCCGTGTCCTGAAGGCGGCCCCCAGTGAGCGCACCTCCTGGCTCGAGGACCTCACCATCCAGGCTCACCAGGCGCGGCCTGCTCGAGTATTTGCGGGCAATTCGCACCGCGTCACTGTCCTTTTGCACAATCAGGGTGTCGCCCAGCAGCGAGTCACTCACCACCTGTGGACTCGAGGGACACAAACTCGAGGCCCAGCCCACCACGCCCGCCTCGTGAACAAAGCCGCCCTCGCGCCGGGGGCGGGGCCGCAGCAAATCGAGCGGCAAGAAGGTGGCCCGTCCGCCCACGCGCTTGAGGTGAGCGATGGCTTTGCGGGCAGTTTCACTGTCCTGCACCACCACCTGCTCGAGCCGCCGCCCCAGCGCGCTCACCAGCGCGGTCTCAAACGCCTCGGGCACGCTTAAGCAATCGGCCACCGAACCCAGAATGCCTTCCAGGCCGCTCGAGAGGGCATTGCGCGGCCCCTCGCCGTAGCGGGCGTGCGAACTGAGCAACTTTTCTAAGCGCAGGCGTTCGCGCTCGAGCGCCGAGAGCGCCGTCTCAGTTTGAGTCCGTTCCAGGCGCAGTTCCTGCATTTGAGGTCTGGAACTCTCGAGCTGCTCTTTGAGGGTTTGCGGCGACTCGAGCACCTGGGTCCGCAGAGCGTTGAGATTTTCCTCGAGCACCTGCAAACTTTGGGCCTCGAGTCTGAGCGCGGTTTCCAGGCGTTCGCGCTCCTCAGCTTGGGCGGTGTGGCGGGCCGATTCGCGCTCCAGACTCAGCTCACGGCGACGGGCCGCCTCGAGCTGACCCTCGGCTGTCTTGAGGTCGCGCTCGAACATTTTGAGACTTTCTCGAGCCACTGACAGATTTTTTTCACGCTGCTCGAGCTGGGGCTTTTCGGGCAAAACTAGCCCTTCCAGCGCTTCACGCTCGGCAATCAGGCGCTCGAGGTCGCTCTCGAGCTGGCTCAGAATTCCCTGCGCGGTCCCGAATTCGCGCACGGCTACCGCTGTTCGCTCCCGCGCCCGCTCGAAGCCCACCTTCTCAGCCAGGGCGCTGGACAGGGCCGCTCGAGTGGTATCGACTTGCGCGCCTATGTGCTCAAGCGATCCAACTTTTTCCAGACTTCCGGCCTCGAGCGCTCCAATACGCACCCTGAGCAAGGCGATTTCCTCGAGCAAACCCTGACGCTTGGCCCGAAAGAGGGCGCGCTCGAGCAGGGTTTTACGGGTACTGAGTGCCACAAACTCTTCGGCCTTAAGCGCGTCGCGCCGCAGGTCCTCGAGCCTCGCAATCCGCTCGAGGTGCAGCGGTCTAAGTGCCTCCAGGCCGCGTTCGGCATCGTTTAAACGCTCACGGGTTTGAGTACGGCTCGAGGCCAGATTACCCAGTCCAGCGGCCTCCTCCAGGTGCTCGAGCAGGGTTTTAGGGTCCGCTGCCACCACGCTCGAGACCTCGCCCTGGCCCACCACCGAGAGCGACCCCAGGCCGAGACCGGTGTTGGAAAGCGCCTCGAGCGCGTCGCGCACCCGCACCCGCCGACCCCGCAACTCCTGCTCGCTTTCGCCGTCGCGGTACAGGCGGCGCGACAGGTTGAGGCCCCCGGACAGCTCGAGCTGAACCTCGGCCAGACCCACGCTGCCCTTGCCACCCGCCCCGTGAAAGATGAGGTCGGTGGCGCTGCTGGCCCGCAGCGCCCGCGCCTTTGCGCTGTGCGTGACCCAGCGCAGCGCCTCGACCACGTTGCTCTTGCCGCTGCCGTTGGGACCCACCACAGCGGTGATGCCGGGACCGAACTCGAGCCGGACTTTTTCACCAAAACTTTTGAACCCGTGCAGGGTGAGCGACTCGATGCGGGCCATGTGCGGGGGTGAGTTTAGCACGACGTAGGGCCGAGGTGGTCGGGTAGACTGAACAGCATGAATCCTGCTCGAGCCAATCCAGATTTCGTTCTCTCAAGCGCACGCCAAACTCGAGTTCAGGCCAGGGTTCGCATAGGGTTGAGCCTGCTCTTCGTGGGCGCGGGAGTGACCCATTTCGTCACACCAGACGCTTTCCTCTCGATTATGCCGCCGTGGGTTCCCCTGAAGCTCGAGGCGGTGTACCTGAGCGGTCTGGCCGAAATCGCGGGTGGATTGATGTTGCTGTGGCCCAGAAGTCGCAAATGGGGCGCGCTCGAGCTGACTTTATTACTCATCGCTGTTTTTCCAGCCAATGTGCAGATGCTACTTCAGGCAGAAAAGTATTCCTTCCCGGCCTGGATACTATGGGCGCGGCTGCCGCTGCAACCCGCGCTCATCGGGCTGATTTGGTGGTGTGGGTGGGAGAAATCTGCTCGAGGGTGAAGGGCGAACTAACCACGCCACCCTTAGCGGCTCGAGGTCCCTCCCACATCCGTCGAAATGGCATCCTTCAAAGCGGCATTTTTCAAAACAGCGTCCGGCAAAGCTTCGTCCAGCAAAACAATCGCATGCGGTACCGGTCTCGAGGGTTGTTTGGCCCGTTTGCGGCCCACCGCCACAATCTGCTGCCCAAAAACGAGTGAGGTCGAGTAGCCCGAATCGAGCAAAACCGCTTCCTCGACGCCCGCGCTCGAGGCGGCTCGAGCCAGCATCTCGGTGGAGGCGGGCGAGGTAGACGCGCCCAGTGCTACCCTTCCGTCGCGGGTGATGCCCAGAAACACTCGAGGGCGGCGGTCTTCGGCATCGCGTGGCGCAAACGGCTCGAGCTGGGCCGCGTCCCTGGGCAAGCCGCCGTGGACTATCCAGGCCCCGGCCAGAAAAGCGTCGGTGGCTCCGGGCAGCAATCTCTCGAGCGCCTCGCGGCTGTTCATGCTCTCCGGTTGAAAGGGCACCATCATGAAGCGGTCCCGGCTCCACAGCACCAGCGGACGTTGACCTATGCGCTCGAGCAGCCCAGGGTTTTTCTCAGCTTTGAAGATGGGTTCGTGTGCGCCCTCGAGTGAACGGGTCAGAATGGGGCCAATCATGGTGTTGTCATTCGAGGCCACCAGCGCGTCGGTGAAAAAGCTGCCGTTGATGCCGGCTTTGGCCCCCACGGCCTGCACAAATTCGCGCACCCCACGCCGCCCCGAGGTGAGCAGGCTCTGGGGCCGCCCGCCTTCAATGAGCGCCAGACTAACCCCCTCGAGCCGCACCTGAGTGAGCCGCACCGGGGTGGGCCGCAACTTGAGGTTCACCACGGCAGCAGTCTTGCGCCCGTTCTCGGCGTCCTTCCAGCCGCGCTCGAGCTGGGTGTCGATGTAGCGTGGCACGCCGAGCAGATTGGGCGCAGCCTGGGCCGAAGACCACACCTCGGTAAACCCCATGCGGTAGCCCACCTGATGCGCCAACTCGAGGGTGTGGGCCGAGAAAGCCCCGTTGGGATAGCTCACCCACGGAATCTCCAGGCCCATCTTTTCCTCAAGAGTTTTCTTGGATTTGAGCAGTTCCTCGAGTTGCTGCTCATCGGTCAGCTTGCCCAGGTCCTGTGGGTGCGAAACGCTGTGCGACCCTAGCGTCATCAAGCCGCCTTGCTCGAGGGTCCTCAACTGCTCCCAGGTCATCTTGGGCCGCCCGACCCCACTACCGACATAGGCGGTGTGTGGAAACATCGCAAAGGGGATGTTGTATTTCTTCAGGATGGGATAGCCGTAGTTAAAAAAACCGACATAGTTATCGTCAAAGGTTAGGGCCACCGCTTTTTCAGGCAGCGTTTCGCCCAGCGCCAGATGGCGGTAAAGCTGCTCGAGCGTGATGAACGAAGCCCCTCGCTCCCGCAGGCTCGAGATTTGCGCCTCGAGTTCGTCTACGGTGACATCGAACCACACCGCACCCTTCATGCTACGGTCAGGAATCACGTCGTGGTAGGTCAGGATGAAAGTGCGCTGTTTCTGGGACTCGAGACTGAGCAGGGGTTTGGAACTCCAGCGCTCGAGAAAGTCCTGAGCCGCCGCTCCCACGCGCAAGGGAGCGAAAGGCAGCGCGTCCAGAGCCGCTCGAGCGGGGCTGCGAAACTCGAGCGCTGGGCGCGGTGGGATGGGTGCGGATGGAGTTGAAATCGAGGGCGTTTCGACTGGAGTTTGAACGGGTGGCGTCTGGGCCAGACCGGGACACATCAGCAAAGTACAAATTAGACAAATCCGGGCGATGGGACGCTCGAGGGGCGAGGGCATGGTGTGCTCAGCTTAGCTCGAGTGGGTGAATTTAGGGTCAGGGTGCGTTGTGACTCGAGCAGGTAAAATGGAGGCAAAGGGAAAAGCCCTCGGAAACACGCTCGAGGGCCTTCTCTCAAAACAAAGCCAATTACTTTTTGGGCGCGGGCAACCCCAGCGCGGCCCCGCCGAACACGCAGGGTCCCAGGTTGTTGGGGTCGCTGGTGGCAAAGCAGATGCTGTAACCGCCCACCAGGGTTTTGGTGCCGTTCACGGTGATGCTGTAGTCACTACCCTTGTCCTTGAAATCTTCGGTCAGGGTTCCGCTGAGGGCCACGGTGGTGGCAGGGTCACTGGTCTTGGTGCATTTAGCCTCGACTGAGACGGTCTTGCCCTTTTTAATCTGGTTGATAAAGGCGATGGGGTAAGCCACCAAGGACTTGGTACCCGCCGCTACCGACGGCACCGAAACGGTCTGTCCCTCGATGGTGATAGAGGCGGTAATTCCTCCGGCACAGAGCGGGGTGACGCCGCTGACGTCGTTGTTCAAAACGGTGATTCCAGTCGGAGAGGTAGGGGATTCGCCTCCACCGCAAGCGGCCAGCAAAGCAGTCATTCCCAAAGCAGCGATACAGGTTCTAAGCACAGTCAATCACACTCCTTAAAAATAAATTTACCCCTCGAGCGTACATCAAGCCCCGGCTCAAGGGAAGTGTGGAAAGCTTACAAAGCAAGCACATGAAAGAAGGGTTAAATTTGCTCTGGCAGGCCCCACATGGAAACCTCGAGCGCTTTGATGCCCCGAACTCGAGTGGCGTGCAAAAGACCCTTAAGCGCACCATCTGTCTATTCACACCAGTTCACCCGGCCTTAATTCCATGCTAGGATTACGGCTTAGAGCAGTATCCAGACCGAATGTGACTCGACTCGAGCACACTTGGTCAACCGGGGTTCCCCGCTCGAGCGTGACCCCGAACATGCACCCTATTTAAGAATTCCAAGGAGAAGCGATGCCCAATTCAGATGTGCTCACCGCCGCCCGCAATTCTCGAGTGGTTCCCACCGTGGGACTGACCCCCGCTCAGGTGATAGACGAGCTGTTCGCCAGCGACGTGCTCACCATCGAGACCCTGCGCCAGCGCCTGAGCAAGCCGGTGTTCAAATCGCTGCAAGGCACGCTCGAGCGCGGCCTCAAACTCGACCCCGCCATTGCCGATACCGTGGCTCTAGCCATGAAGACCTGGGCCATGGAAAAGGGAGCGACCCACTACACCCACTGGTTTCAGCCCTTAACCGGCTCCACCGCTGAGAAGCACGACAGCTTCGTGGCCCCCACGAGCGACGGAAAGGCCATCGCGCAGTTCAGCGGCGGCGAACTCATTCAGGCCGAACCCGACGCCTCGAGCTTTCCGTCCGGGGGCTTAAGGGCCACCTTCGAGGCGCGCGGTTACACCGCCTGGGACCCCACCAGCCCCGCTTTTATTCTGCGGCACGCCAACGGCGCGACCCTGTGCATTCCCACCGCCTTCGCTTCGTGGACTGGCGAAGCGCTGGACCTCAAGACCCCGCTGCTGCGCTCGATTGAGGCGCTCAACAAGTCAGTGAGTGCCGCGCTCGAGCACTTTGGACTGGGGGGCGCAAAAGTCAGCTCCTCGCTGGGGGCCGAGCAGGAATACTTTCTCATTGACGAGGAGTTTTACTACCGCCGCCCCGATTTGGTAATGTCCGGGCGCACCCTGTTCGGGGCCAAGCCGCCGCGCGGTCAGGAACTCGAGGACCATTACTTCGGCAGCATCCCGGACCGGGTACTGAGCTTCATGACCGACGCCGAGCACCAGATGTACGCGCTGGGCATTCCGGTCAAGACCCGCCACAACGAGGTTGCGCCCGGCCAGTTCGAGATTGCGCCGATTTATGAAAACAGCAACCTGGCCGCTGACCACCAGCAGCTCATCATGCAAACTTTAAAAACCACCGCGCGTAAATACGGTCTAGTGGCACTGCTGCACGAGAAACCCTTTGCGGGCATCAACGGCAGCGGGAAGCACTGCAACTGGAGCATGGGTACCGACACCGGCCTCAACCTGCTCGAGCCGGGAGACACGCCCGCCGAGAACCTGCAATTTCTGTTTTTCTGCACCGCCGTGATTAAAGCCGTGGATTTGCACCAGGACCTGCTGCGGGTCAGCGTGGCCTCGGCCCAGAACGACCACCGTTTGGGGGCAAACGAAGCGCCGCCCGCCATCATCAGCATCTTTTTGGGCGACCAGCTCACCGACATCCTCGAGCGACTGGTCAGCGGGCAGGGTGGCTCGGGCCTGAGCGCCGGAATGCTCGAGCTGGGAACCCCGGTTTTGCCGCACCTGCCGCGCCACGCCGGAGACCGCAACCGCACCAGCCCCTTTGCCTTCACCGGCAACAAGTTCGAGTTCCGCGCGGTGGGCAGCAGCCAGAGTATTTCGCTGCCAATTACGGTGCTCAACACCATCGTGGCCGACGCGGTAGACGCCATGCGTGAGTCACTTGAGGGCAAGGTCAAGGCCGGAAGCTCGTTCGATGCGGCGCTGCTCGAGACTATCAAGGAAGAATACTCGAGCCACAAACGCATCGTGTTCAACGGCGACGGCTACTCGAGCGAGTGGCACGTCGAGGCCGAGAAAGGGCGCGGCCTGCTCAACCTGCGGACCGCGCTCGACGCCATCCACCACTTCAGCGACCCTAAAAACGTGGCCCTGTTTGGCAAGTACCATGTGCTCAGCGAGCGCGAGGTGGCGGCGCGTCAGGAAATCATGTACGACATCTATTTCAAAACCGTCAACATCGAGGGTGAAACCACCGAGTGGCTGGCGCAAACTCAGATTATGCCGGGGGTGCTGGGCTACCTGAACGAACTCTCGAGCGGAGGAGTCACCGGCTCGAGGGCGCTCGAGGGCACCCTCAGTCAGGTCAAGGTGGGAGCAGACGCGCTTTACGACGCGCTCGAGGCGCTCAAGAAACAGAACGCCGAGAATGGGGGCGACGAGGTTCACGAAAAAGCCCACCACATGCGCGACCATGTGCTGCCCGCCATGCTCGAGGTGCGCGGCGCGGCGGACGCGCTCGAGAAGGTGGTGGGGCGCAGTTTCTGGCCCCTGCCGGGATACCGCGAGATGCTGTTTATCAAGTAAGTTTTTGGGGATGGGGAGAGGGTGGCTCGAGTGGGCCACCCTCTCCTTTTTTCTCACTGCCCTATCCCATATCCTCGAGCCAGATGAACAACCCAAAACTCAAAGCCGTACTGGTGGGCTGCGGAGGCATGAGCGTAGAGTGGCTTCGGGCGGCCCTCGAGCAGCGCGACCTCGAAATCGTGGGTCTGGTGGATTTGCGCCTGGAAGCGGCCCTCGAGCGGCGCGATGAATTTGCACTCGAGGGGGCAAAAGTGGGCGCTTCGCTGGAGGAGATGCTGCGCCAGACCCAGCCAGACCTGCTCTTTGACTGCACCATTCCCGAAGCCCACCACGCCAACGCCCTGTTAGCCTTTGGATACGGTGTTCACGTTCTGGGAGAAAAGCCGCTGGCCAATTCGCTCGAGCAGGGCCGTGAACTGGTGAGTGCAGCGGCGGCAGCGGGAGTGCTGCACGCCGTCACCCAAAACCGCCGCTACGAACATGGGGTGAGGTGCATTCAGGAGTATCTGGCTTCCGGCGCACTGGGAGCCATCAGCGCCCTGTACGCCGACTTCTTTGTGGGGGCGCACTTTGGGGGCTTCCGCGATGAAATGGCGCACGTTCTACTGCTGGATATGGCTATCCATCATTTCGACGCAGCGCGGGCTATGAGCGGCCAAAACCCGCTACGGGTGTACTGCGAAGAGTGGAACCCAGCCGGGTCCTGGTACGCGCACGGAGCCAGTGCAACCGCCCTGTTCGAGCTGACCGCAGGTGTGCGCTTTCACTACCGGGGTTCGTGGTGCGCCGAGGGAACCCCTACCTCCTGGGAAGCTGAGTGGCGCATCGTCGGCAGCGAAGGAACCGTGGTGTGGGATGGAATAAGTGACCCTCTGGTGCAGCAGGTCAGTGCTCGAGGGAATTTTTTCTCCCAAATCGAGACTCGAGCGCTCCCCGCCACACCCAACCCGGCCAAAGTGGGTGGACACACGGCAATCCTGGCCGAGTTCCTCGGGTGCGTGCGAACAGGGCGGCAGCCTGAAACCCGCTCGAGCGACAATCTGTTCAGTCTGGCGATGGTGTTTGCCGCCATCGAAAGTGCCGAACGAGGTGAGCGTGTTGAGGTGCGGGTCTGAACAGGGCGCTGGAGACAAAAAAGGGCGGCTACAGGGGACAGCCCCTACCCAAGCATGTTGTAGCTGCCCCGCTGGGGATTTTTGATAACCTGCAAGATGCACCCACTTGTGCCTTACTCGGTAACTCTCGGTATACTTGGAAGCCATGACCCTCCGCGCCATTTTGTTTGACCGAGACGACACCCTCAGCCTCACCGAGCAGGGCATTTATATGGAAGCCGCGCTGTGGACTCAGCAAAAGTTTGGCCTCGAGCCGAAAAATACCCTGGGGGCCATGCAGCAGCAGTGGGCCAGCGTGGAGGGCAAGTGGCAGCACCTCCGCACGCTCGAGGACGAACACCAATTTTGGCAGGACTACGCGCTCGAGCTGGGCCAGAAACTGGGTCTGAACCATCAACAGGCGCTCGAGTTGGTGACACAGTGGCCCTATTACCGCTTCATCAAAGCCGTGCCAGAAGCTCGAGAGGTTTTAAGCAAGCTGCGCCAGAAGGGCTACAAAATTGGGGTGCTGAGCAACACCCTGCCCAACGTGGCGGCCACGCTCTCGGCCATCGAGATTCACGATTTGGTGGATGTGGCGATTGCCAGTTGCACCCTGGGCACGCACAAACCCGACCTCGAGTGCTTTATCAAAGCCGCCGAGCTGCTCGAGCACGCACCTAACGAGATTTTATTCGTGGACGACAAGCTCGAGAATGTTCAGGCCGCCCTCGAGCTGGGAATGCACGCACTACTCATCAATCACCACACCGCAAAAGGTGAGAAATTCCTTTACAGCACGCTCGAGATGGACACCGTAGCGCGGACCGACGGGGAGATTCACAACCTGTACGGGGTGCTCGAGTATGTCGAGGCGCACGGGGACTGAAGGTTTAGATTACTCGTCCCACAAACTGTTTCACTTCCCCGACGGCACCAGCTCGAGTGAACCCTCGGCTTCAAAGGAGCGGTTCCAGGGTAGAAAAATGCTCTCGAGTACGTACTCGCCATTGGGAAAGCGCAACTGGGCGTCCCGGCTCGAGCGCCGCAGCAACCAGTCTCGAGCGGCCTCACTGCCTAGCGCAGCTTCGGGGAACACCTTGCGAATCTCGAAGCGCGTGACCGAGCTGTACAGCAAATCGTTCTGGTATTCATAGGCCAGCAGATTGCGGTTCTGCTCGAGGTTTCCGAACTCGAGCCATAGCTTGGCCTGGGCCAGCGCGGTGCCGAAATTGTTGCCGGGAGTTCCCCAGGCAGCCAAGCTCGAGAGCCTGTGAAACACGCCCAGAGTGCGTAAATCCTTCCAGAAGGCCGGGGTTCCCACGTTGACCTTGGCGATGTCCACCACCGAAACCTCACCTTCTCGAGCCAATTCTTTAATATCCAGCGCGGCCTTTCTCGAGTCACCGCCGTTGTACACGTACAGGGTGAGGTCCGGCACCACCTCAAAGAGTCTGAAGCCGTTACTCTCAGCGTGCAATTTCACACTGTCCTCGAGCGACAGACCGTCGTAGGGGAGCACGTTTTTGACCTTGCTGGGGTCGCTGTAGACCACCCGCAGGCGTTTTGGTGACGGGGCCAAGCTCGAGGCGAACAGGCTCGAGGCAAACAGGCTCGAGAGCACCTCGTCGGCACCAGGGTAAACCCGCACGCCCAGCGGGGCAATCTTGGCAATTTTGGTTCCCTCGAGCGGCGCGGGCGACCCCCCCAGCGCGTCGTCCCAGGTGACGCGCAGCTCCTTGAAAACGCCTTCACGCGCCCACTCGAGCATTTTCTCAATCACCTCGAGATTGCGGGGGCGATTTTTAGCGTCTGGAAAGCGTGGAATGGTGATAGAGGCATAAATCGGCTTGCCCGACTGGGCGTACTGACGCACTGGCTCGAGGTTTTTTAGCGCGTCCTCGGCAGAAATCGTACTCGAGCGCGACTGCACCAGCCCGCCGTAAGCCAGCGCGTCCAGGGCGATGTAAAGCGCTTCCGAATCGTTCTGGGTCTCGAGCCAGCTTTTCAGGCCCTCGAGATTAGCCCCTTGTTTGGCGTCTCCCAGCAGCTCTCGAGGCGGCGCAGCCACGGTCTTTCCGCTGAGTTCGGCAATGAGCAGCGGCAAAATGCGGGTGGTGGGCCTCGAGTCCAGCGGTAAAAAAGCGATTTGGGCCTGGGCCACCGAGAGCAGGCCGAACAGCGCGAGTGTGAATCCCTTCATGAGTTCACCTTAACTCGAGCCTATGAGCGGGGAGGGTGATTTCGATAGGCTCGAGGGGAGGGTGGGAGGGTGAGCGGGTGAGCAGAACGCCTCCGGCTGTCTTGTCCTGAACGGCACCTACCAGGCCAGGACGCGGGTCATTGGTTCTTGGTTATTCGTCGGTCTGTTCTCGAGCGCCCAACATCAGACCGACCAATAACCAACTACTAAAGACCCGCGAGCAGGCCCGTTAGGTGCCGTTTTGCTCAAGACCGCCGGAGGCGCAAAACTCATCACTCAAAACTCATCACTCAAAACTCATCACCCCTTCTCCCAGCACCTCGAGCAGCCCCTCTAGCGAGTCGCGCACCACATCGGCTCCGGCCCCCTCGAGCGTGTCGCGTTTGTGGGTTCCCCAGGTCACGCCGTAGGTTTTGAGGCCCGCAGCCTTGCCCGCGCCGATGTCTCCGCTGGTATCGCCCACCATCCACAGTCCCTGCACCGGGCCGTGGGTGTGGCTCAACTGCTCGAGCGCGGCTAAAATCACGTCTGGAGCGGGTTTGTGCCGCATGGGGTCCTCGGTGCCCTGCACACAGTCCAGGTAAGGGGTCAGGCCCACCTTCTCGCACACGTTCTGGGCCACCACATCAATTTTTGCAGTCGCCACCGCCAGTAAAAAGCCCCGCTGGCGCAAACGGGTGAGCAACTCGAGCACGCCAGGAAAAGGCACCGTGGTATCCACACAGTGGTCCTTGTAGTGAGCGCGGTAAGCAGCGATAAAGCTGCTGTGCTGGTGGTCCTCGAGTCCGGCGGCAGCGTACATTTCAGACAGCGGGCGTCCAATCAGGGAGCGCGTCAGGTCGTAGTGAGGGCGCTCGAGGCCGTGCTGGTCGAAGCTGTGCAAAAACGAGGCCATGATATCTAAGGCAGAATCGAGCAGGGTACCGTCTAAATCGAAAATCAGCGCGGGTCGGGGAGACATGGGGTGAGTTTAGCGGATGGGTAATTGGCGTTGAGCGTTGAGCGTTGAGTTTTGAGTTTTGAGTTTTACGCCTCCGGCGGTCTTGAGCAAAACGGCACCTAACGGGCCTGCTCGCGGGTCTTTAGTTCTTGGTTCTTGGTCGGTTTGATTTTAAGCGCCCGAAATCAAACCGACCAAGAACTAACTACCAACGACCCGCCAGAGGCGCTCTTTCTCACCCTCCTACCCTCCTCCCCCCACCTCGAGCGCGTCCAAACCCCAATCATCAGGCTCGAGGGTCTTCGGACGCGGTTTGAGTTTGTTTAGCCAGCAGTGCGCTCGAGCGGCGGGCGGCTCGGAGTCGCCGTGCCAGCCAGCCCAGAGCGGCCCCCACGATGCCCGCAATCGCGCCGACTTCCCAGAACGCTCCCAGATAGCGAACCCCAGCGTCCAGCGGCGTGGTGTTGAGTTTGAGCCAGTCAAGCCACTCGAGCTGAGTGACCAGCACCCCGAACAGGAACACGCCCAACGGTCCACCCAGCAGGCCCACCCAGAAGCGCCTCGAGACAAAAGCCAGCAGCGTAGCGCACAACCCGGACAGCAGCAACATCGGCACTAATAGAAGGAGGTTCATAATCGTCTGTTCACAGGTACGCTCATAGCAGGTCTCGAGTTCCCGACTAATATACCGTTATGAACCGACACAAGCTGAGTGCAGACGAACTGAAAACGGCGCTGGAAACGCTCGAGGGCTGGATTATGGGCGAGGCAGGAATCTCGAGTGAATTCAGCTTCTCGAGCTATCCCGAGTGCGTGGCATTTGCGGTGCGGGTGGCGCTGATTGCTCAAGCCGACGACCACCACCCCGACGCGCTTACCATCGGCTGGGGAAGGGTTCGCGTGACCTACATCACCCACTCGGCAGGTGGAATCACTGCGCTCGATGTGGACGCCGCCCGCAAGATTTCCCAGTTTAAGTAGTGACTCAAGAACTTGGCCTTGAAAACAGCGTTTTCCAATCTCGAGCACTCAAAAGATGCCAGAGGGTACTTTCATAAGAATGGAACCATTTCTGATGACAGGTAAAGCTCGTTTCACCTGCCATCAGCAACATCAAGCGAAACCGCTCAAAATCTGGCTCTATACCGTAGCCCTTAAATAGTGGCTCCCACCATGAGGTTATCATTGGAAAAAATGACATCATCTCCAGGGAAAACTTTACTAGGTCGTATTCGGGGTTCCCTGCGGACGCAACTTCCATATCCACTACTCCAGTTACGTTTTCTTCCTGTATAAAGAATTGTCCAACGTGACAGTCGCCATGTACAAAACGAGGCAGTGTGTGGGCGCTTCTCAGAAGGGGTTCGGCGCTCGAGAAGGCTTTCTCGAGTTCGTCAACGAGTTGAGCCGATAAATTCTTTTTTTCTTTCTGTAGCATCTCGAGAGCTAGTTTCTGAGCCTGCTGTGCGCTCCAAATTGGGTGTTGCCAATGAGTAGGGTCTGGCTCGACACTTGGGCCTTCTAATGAGTTTAAGTACCCTGGGTGAGAGAAGGAAATTTCGTGCATCTTGCTCAGGTAAGCGCCAGCTTCCTCGAGAAGAAGGTAAAATTTTGATGGTCCACTGTGCTCTAGTAGGTCAAGCAAAGATTTGCCAGGAAGCGCACGGGTTAAAAGGAAAGGTCTGAAAAGAGGGTTGTCGAGACCTGAACTCGTAGATACAATCTCCGGTGTGTTCAAACCCTTACTTTGCAAGATTTGGTAAGCAGCTACCTCGTGTTCAACACAATAGCTTGTGTTTACTAAATTATCACCGTACCAAGATTTAGTATAAACCTTCAGATAATAAAAGCCACTTGAGGTTTTTAATAAGTAAAGGTCATTTTCACGCTTGACGAGATAAAAGTTTTGTAGATTTCCTATGTCAGCAATATCTGTCAAAGCGTCGGCCTGTTCTCGAGTAAGGTTTAATTGGGGAATCATCTCAAGCCAATTATAGTTGGCGTGCCCTGTCTTCGCATCCGCAAAAAAGCGTAAACCCTGGCCCCTATGGGTTTACGCACTTCAAATTAAGCAAACTCCCTTGCACACTTACTCCGAAGGCGGAATTACCGCGCTGAATGTGGACGCAGCCCACAAGATTTCTGCCTTCTAAAGCATTTTGCGGAAGTATTGAGCCACCGGCGAGATACTTCCTGACCAACGGGAGTAGCAAGTGGTCAAGCGTCCTCATGGGCGCTGTCTTGACCAAGAGCAGGAAGGCATTTTTCACGAAAATGAAGCAACTGGAGCGGGCAGGCCCGGAAGGTGCCGCTTTGCCCAAGACAGCAAAGCGGAAGTGGCGCAATGATAGTGAAAAATGCTTTAGAAGGCTATTGAGGAAAAAGAATACTCACGCTCGAGGTTTGGGGGCGTCAATGTCCTCGTTATTCAGCCAGCAGCTTCTCGATGCGGCGGTCTGGAATGAACCACATTGCGGCCACCACCACATACAACAAAACCGCTGCACTGGCGTTCCAGAAGGCCAGCGGAATGGCGCACAGGTACAGCACCAGTGAAGGCCCGACCTTTGATGTTTCCGTCGCTACTGATGGCGCTTGCCAGCCTGGAGTCTGTGCCTTGCAGTGAAATCAGGCTGTAAACCAGCAGAGTATAGCCCGCCGCCGTCATCAGCATGATCCCGCCATAGATGGCCACCGGCAGGGTAGCGAACTGGTTTTCACCCATCCAGCCGCTGACAAAGGGAATCAGCGACATCCAGAACAGCAGGTGCAGATTGGCCCACAGCACCCTTCCACTCACCCGCTCGGCGATCTTGAGGGTGTGGTGGTGATTGTTCCAGTAGATGCCCACGAACACGAAGCTGAGCACATAGCTCGAGAAGACCGGCAACAGCGGCCTCGACCCTTCCCAGCTCGAGCCGTGCGGAACTTTTAGCTCGAGCACCATGATGGTGATGATGATGGCGATGACCCCATCCGAAAAGGCTTCGAGTCTGTTTTTATCCATAGTGTGTTTCCTCTCGAGCGCGGTGTACGGAGTATGGGTGCAACCTCAAAGGGTTGTTCCAAGAGTCTAGCGCGCCCACTGGCTCGAGCGCACAAGCCTCCCCAAACTAAACAATTCGGCCTACCAATGCCCTCACCGCCTATACTCGAGCGCATGAAACTGGCCATGGTGGGTGTGGGCAAGCTGGGCGTGGCGATTCTCGAGGGCATTTTAAACAAGGGCATCCTCGAGCGCGACCAAATCGGCATTCTCGAGCACGACCCCCAGCGGGCCAGAATGCTTTCCGAGAAACACGGGGTGCGGCAGCTCGAGACCGCTCAGGTGGGCGAGTACGAGCGGGCGCTCATCGCCGTCAAGCCGGGGCAGTTTGTCCAGCTCGCCCCCCACATCTCGCACCCACACATGGGCTACCTTTCGACCATGGCCGGAATTTCCACCCGCACCCTCTCGAGCAAGCTGGGAACCGGGCGGGTGGTGCGGACCATGCCCAATCTGGGGGCCACGGTGGGCAAGTCGGCCACCGCCATCACCGCACTGGGGGCCGCGCTCGAGGCGGGCGATTACGCTTTCGGGCAGGCACTTTTTGCCGGGGTAGGCGACGTTTACGAGCTGCCCGAGAATCTGTTCAACGCCTTTACCGGGCTGAGCGGCTCAGGTCCGGCGTACGCCGCCGTCTTTGCCGAGGCGCTGGCCGACGGCGGGGTGAGAATGGGAATCCCTCGAGCGCTGGCCCTGGAACTGGCCGCCAAAACCCTGATTTCCACTGGAGAACTGCTGCTCTCGAGACCGAACCCGGCCACGCTCAAGGATGAAGTCTCGAGTCCGGGTGGCACCACCATCGCGGGTCTAGCCGAGATGGAGCGTTACACCTTCCGCATTGCGCTGATTGATGCCGTGGCCGCCGCAACCCGGCGCGGCGAGGAACTGGGGCGCGAGTCGGAGGGTTGAGTTTGGATGGGGTCAGCTCGAGGTTCGGCTTGCTTTTTCAGGAAGCCAGAGACGAAGATAGCAACATGCGTCAGAACATCCTGGAAGGTCTGGGCCTCGAGCTGCTGACCCATGACTTGCGCGGAGGCTTACAAGACTCTAGAGCGCTGCTCGAGCAGTTGGCTCAGCGCTGGCAGAGTCTGCTCCCACACCACACCACACTCGACTATCACTCCAATTTTTTGGGTCTGGGAGGCAAAAAAGGACTGGCTCGGGTGCGAATCCATTTAGGCAACGATGAGTTTGTGCTCGAGAACGAACATGGCCGCATTGGGGCGTCGCGTAAACATGTGGTTCACAAGGTGGCGCTGAGCAGTGAAACCCTGCCGCTCGAGCTGTGGTTGGAGCAGATGCTGGCCGCGCTCGAGACCGAAGCACAGCACAGCCGCGCCGTTCAGGACACCCTCGAGCAACTGGCCAGACCCAAGAGCCTGTAACGCCTATCTTAAGGAGAAACCATGAGCAACGTCCACATGCCCCAGGAGGCCGAGAATCGGCTCACCAGCCCGGTGTTCACCAGCGACCTCAGCGTGAACGAGTTTGCCGTGTTGCAGCACGCGGGTTTTGCGCCGCTGGGCCTGGTGATGGGCAACTCGGTGTATCACATCGGCATTCAAACCAGCAGTGCGTGGCAAAATCAGGAACTCACCGTCATCACCAGCGCCATGCAAAACGCCCGCACCCTGGCGATGGACCGGATGCTCGAGGAAGCACATCGCCTGAATGCCGACGGCATCGTGGGACTGCGGCTCGAGGTAGGTCTGGCTAAGTGGGGCGATAGTCTGGCCGACTTTATGGCGGTGGGCACTGCGGTCAGGGGCAGCGACGGACACCCTTATAAGGTCGCTCGAGGGGGTCAGGAACTGCCCTTCACCTCGGCCTTGTCGGGGCAGGACCTGTGGACCCTACGCCAGACGGGGTATCGCCCGGTAGGTTTGGTGATGGGAAACTGCGTTTACCATGTGGCGCATCAAGGGTTTTTGCAGTCCCTACGCACCCTGGGCCGCAATACCGAGATGACCAACTTCAGTCAAGCGCTGTACAACGCTCGAGAGATTGCCATGTCCCGAATGCAAGCCGAAGCCACAAAGCTGGGAGCCAGCGGGATTATAGGCGTGGAGGTACGCGAAGACAGCTTTAGCTGGGACTCGCACATCATCGAGTTCTTTGCGATTGGCACAGCCGTGGTTCCGCTCGAGGGTCAAAGCAACCGCCTAGTTCCGCAACCCACCCTGGATTTGGGCCGCTAGCACCTCCCCTAACGACCACTCGAGCAGGGTTGGTCTTGTCCATCAATACGGGCGCACCGGGCTTATGGGGTGAGTACACCCACGCAGATGCTCTGGAATAGGCTGCAATCTCTCGCACTCGAGAGGTTTTTTATTAGCTCGAGACCGTTTGAACGCTTTGCTGACTCGAGCGTGATGGTTTCACCGCCCTGATTTATCTGGTTTTTGGCGCTCTCATACAGTTTCCGTTATATTCCGTATTGTTGGGAACAGCACCGTCTTGGGCAAAACGGCACCCCGTGGGGCCTGCCCGCCAAAAATACTCCACTCCACGGAAACTGTATGTATTTCCCAGTCGCTCCGTGTCTTGGGCAGAACGGCACCTTCCGGGCCTGCTCGCGTCTTGGGCAGAACGGCACCTTCCGGGCCTGCTCGCGTCTTGGGCAGAACGGCACCTACCGGACTCTGTTGGCGAAGTCAGGCCACAGCCTGAAAGAGCCGACCCAGCGCGGAACGGGGACGGGGA
>Ga0209511_1001147_pt1 | contig 24220 bp, 20 predicted proteins | sample SSSSmetaG_FD_184141 | JGI IMG/M metagenome (GOLD analysis project Ga0209511, IMG submission 184141) | Glacier valley bacterial and archeal communities from Borup Fiord, Nunavut, Canada, to study Microbial Dark Matter (Phase II) - ​SSSS... | ecosystem: Environmental > Aquatic > Freshwater > Ice >... | reverse complement strand
CAGATTCTTCACTTGGTGGCAGTAGGCGGGCGTTGCTGCATAAAGCAGCTCCTGTTAGTAAGAGCTTCATATCAACATCGTCATTCGCTGTAACTTTTTTGCCACCTTCCAGGATATTTCCTTTCGTACTGTAGCCAACACCGGTGACTTCAAATTCTTTTTTGGCTAACCATAAATAACTAACTGTCATTTCATTTTGCGTTAACGTACCGGTTTTATCTGTACAAATTACAGAGGTACTACCTAACGTCTCAACTGAAGAAAGCTTCTTTACTAAAGCATTTCGTTTTGACATACGTTGTACAGCCATAGCAAGTGACAAGGTAACCGTCGGAAGTAGTCCCTCCGGAATAAAAGCAACAACCATACCCAAAGCGAAAATAAATGCAGCAGCCATAGGTTCTTTTACTAATAATAATGCTGAAACAAAGAAGAAAATACCAAAACCAATCGCAATCATTGAAACTTGTTTTGTTAAACGATCCAATTCCTTTTGTAGGGGACTATCTTCTGTTTCCATGCTTTGAGTCAAATTTGCAATTTTACCGAATTCCGTTCGCATTCCAATTTCCATGACAATGGCTCTTCCATTACCTTCGGAAACGTTAGTACCCGCAAAAATTAAATTAGGTATTTCAGCTCGTGTAAGATTATCTTTTAATACAGCTTCCTTTGTCTTTCGAACTGGATTAGATTCACCCGTGAGTGTTGATTGATCCACCTGTAAATCACTACACTCAATTAAGCGGGCATCCGCAGAAATCTTATCCCCTTCTTCTAATAAAATTATATCACCAACTACCAAATCTTCAGCTAAAATTTTTTGCTCTTCCCCATCACGAATAACCCGTGCATAAGAGGGCAGCATATTTCTTAATGCATCCGTTGCCTTACCGGCACGATGCTCCTGCCAAAAGCTAAAAACACCATTAATAATATTCACTAACCAAACAGCAATTGCTAGCTGTGGCATACCTGCAAAAAAAGCTACTGCACCCCCTATCCATAATAAAATAGCCATTAAATGAACGAAGTTGCTAAGGAAGATAAGTATAATCGATTTTTTCTTTTTCTCATCAATGAGATTTTTGCCTTGTTCTTTCTGATTTTCTTCAGCTTGAGCTTGTGTTAGACCCCTAGGACTTGTTCCTAATGCCTCATAGGCCTTATTAACCGGTAGTTTATAAATGCTTCCTTTCACATTTACTGTGGTTTCCTTTTTATCCATTTGTTTCCCAATCCTTCTTTCTCAATGATGTGCAAAAGCACAATCTCAAATCTTTTAATAAAACTAAAACGTATTATAATCCTTTTGTTATTTGTTTACAATGTGCAAATAGAAAATTTATACAATCTTTATACGAAATAGAAGTTTGGACATATATAAATAGAAATAGCAAGCGAAAAACAAATAATAAGAATTGTTTTCCGCTTGCTTCTATTTAAGTAATTTGCATAAAACATATTACCAAATCAGACGTTGATATCTCTTTTTTGATAGAATAGATATACTAAGACTATGAAAATGGCAACTAGTACGAGTGAGAGTATGGTAATAATCACGTTGAGACCATTTCCCTCTACTATATTTGTATAGCTAAAATATTTAAAAGGTGAAAATAGGTTCAGATAGTTCATACTATCTGTCAGGTCTGTTATCTTTGATATCACAAACGCTACCAACAGTATCCCAGTAGAAAGTGAACCTGCGGCTTTCGGCTTTTTAATGAAAGCTGCCAGTGCTGCACCAAGTGACAAGAAGATGAGCTGAACGATAAGCATGCTCAAATTGAACATGACAATTTCACTGGAAATATCTTCTCCCTTATTATAAGCTGAAACCATAACGATTGATGAAACAAGCAAAACTATATTCAAGATAAGAACATTTACAAGGGCGGCAAGGAGTTTTGAAGTGATAATGGCAGCACGTGATACCGGTTTGGTTATCAGAAATTCTGTTGTCTTATCACGTTCCTCTTTTGCAATGATTCCAGAGCCAAGCAAAACGGCATGGATAGCGGCTGTAAGCTCTATGTAAAGAAACAGCATCGCATAGTAACCGCTCATCTTAGAAACATCTAACGAACCAAATCCCAGCAATGCTTTTAACGAGTCTGGCATCTTGTTAAAGATCTCATTGTTTTGTCCACCAGAAGAATAAGCCGTATACTTGCCCATACCACTAACTACCAATAAAAACATGCAGACGCTCCATATAATTAGGGCTTTTCTATTTGCCTTTAATTCTCTTAAGAAAATATTCATAATTTCCTCCATTCCTCCGCAACGCGGCACAAACTTTTTTAGCTAACAGCATGAATATCCTTCTTTGTATAAATAATGTAGCTAGCCGCTATCGCTACAATAACAATCATCGTGCCAGTAATGAGATATGAGACCTCATAGCTCGAATTTTTAATGATATATGGAATATCAAAATATTTAAAAGGTGAAATAAAACGCACTCCATCCTCTTTGCCAGTAGCAAGAAGTACCCCAATAATATAAAATCCAAACACTGTACCGAGTGAAATCGGAAGCACTGATTTCAGTTTTTTAAAGAATACCGAAACAAGCAACCCGATCGCAAGGAACATAAGTTGGAGGAAAAAAAGGCTAAGGTTAATCAGGAAGAACTGCTTAACGCTGTAATCCGATGTTTTCACAATGGAGATAAGGATAGAAACCGCGATATAATAAATCACATTGGTGGCTAAAAGCATGGTGACCGAAGCCAAAAGTTTTGCGCTGACGATTGCAGGGCGTGAGACAGGCTTAACGAGGAGAAAGTCCGCCGTCCGTTCCCTTGCCTCCTTTGATAGAATGGAGGTACCAAAAATCATTGCCTGAATGGCTCCGCAGAGCGTAATAATTGAAAATACCATCGTATAAAAGCCCATAATAGAAGTGATATTATCAAGTGATATACCCAATGCTACTCTCACTTGTGCGGGGTAGCCACCTAGGAGCTTTTTGACATCTTCCGCGTCATTCACAAAGCTAGGGTAGATAGAAAAATAAAGCACCGCCAACGAAATCATGGCGCAGGTCCATATAATTGTGGATTTTCGTAGGGACTTAAGCTCGTACAGATACATATTCATACCGTTTAGTCCTCCTTTGTATAATAATGCATGAAGATCTCTTCAAGATCAGGTTCTTCAATTGATATGTTGCGAAGTTCAATTTCTGAAATCTTTTTTAAAACGGAGTTTATATTACCTTTATATATGAATTCAGCTACGTTTCCTTTGATCTCTAAATTACTAATGCCGCTTAAGTTGAAATATTCTTTGTTAATAGCTGCTTTTCCCTCAATGCTAATTCTCTTATAATTGTTTTCCTGAAGGGTACTCATTTTTTCCAACTTGATTATCTTTCCGTCTTTGATGAAAGCAACTCGGCTGCACATTTTCTGAACTTCGCCGAGAATATGAGAAGAGAAGAAAACTGTTGCGCCCTTCTTATTCTCTTCTCCGATGAGCTCGAAGAATTTCTGCTGCATCAACGGGTCAAGTCCGCTTGTTGGCTCATCAAGTATGATAAGCTTTGGCTCATGTAACAATCCTTGTACAATACCGACCTTCTTCTTGTTGCCAAAGGAAAGGTCATCTATTTTCTTTTTAAGGTCAAGATCCATAGCCTCTGCAAGCTCATTTATTCGCTGAGTGCAGTCTTTTTTATAAAAACTAGCAGAATATTTTAGGAGATCGATTACCCTCATATTATCATAATAGAACACTTCGCTCGGAAGATAGCCCACTTCTTTGCGCACCTCAGGCGACTCGCTGCAGCTTTTTCCAAAAATCGAAGCACTCCCGCTTGTTGGATGGATAAGCCCCAGTAAAGTCCTGATAGTCGTTGACTTGCCGGCGCCGTTAGGCCCAATAAAGCCAAAGATTTCTCCCTGCTCGACATTCAAACTCACATTATTAACGCCTCTTGCTTTGCCATAATTTTTTGTCAGATTCTTTATTTCAATAACGCTCATTGATGTTACCTCCTATATTATTTAAAATGATGACCTATTCATAGCCCTTACTCGACCGGATAAACGAATGTAATTCCTTGTTTGATTATATTAATGATATCGTTAATCCTTTTCATAAACAAATTATCGTCTAGTCCGATCCAACCATACTCCTTCACAATAAGTGTATAAATGATATCCGCAATCAGCCCTGAATCTATTTCTGGCTTGATGTAACCGCGACATTTATCACGCTCAATCATTTCTCTTAACACTTTTGCCGAATCGTCTCGAATCTTTAAAATAAATTCACTGTCGTCTATCTCCATCAGCATACTAATTCGACTATATTCCGGCCTTGCTCTACTCCATGCAAGCGTAACTTTGGTTGCTTGTATACATATTTCAAAAACATCCGCCTCTTGATCTAAGACTAACTCACGGCGGGTAACTTCCCTCTTTTCGTTTAAAATTTCTGTAAACATGTAAAGAAAGATGTCCTCTTTATCAGTGAAATACTGATAAAAACTACCTCGGGGTATTCCTGCCGCCTTAACTATTTGGTTGATCGATGCTTCGCTGAAGCGCCGGACTGAAAATTCATGCACGGCAGCATCAAAAATCCTCCGTTTTTTATCTTCACTCAAGTTATTAAAAGTGTCTTTTGGCATGTTAACATCTCCTTTCCATCATACTATCATAAGTGATTCTAAATGACAAGTATGTCATGTGACAAACTTGTCATTTTTTAAAAAATAAATAGAGGACCATCTTAAGAGGGCCCTCAACTTTATCCTTTTTACTCCTTAATATAGGAACAACAATAGTCGGATAATTCTAACGCTACTAATTTAAAGCTTGAATTTGAAGGAACTTCAAAGGATTGCCCTTCCTCAATTGTAATCCATTCCTCATTATTAGGAAGTAATACGTTCATCTTCCCTTTTAAAATTTCCATTTTTTCTTTCTCTGCAGTACCGAATTCATATTCACCTGGCAATATGATACCCAATGTTATTTTGTCGCCATTTTCTAGTAATACAGTACGACTCGTTACCTTACCATCAAAATATATATTAGCCTTTTTAACAACAGAAACCTTCTCAAACATATCCATTTAAATTCCTCCACATAATTACTTTTGAGGTTAATCTTTTACGATTTTACCTTCATACATCTTCTTTGCGACAATGTTAATTCCAAATGCCTTTTGATAAGCTTTAATTCTTGTTAATTCTTCTTTTGTTACAAGCGATACGCTCAAACCCTTTTCCTGTCCTCTACCTGCTCTTCCAGCTCTGTGAAGGTAATCGAGTGGCTCTTCCGGAATACTTAAGTGAAATACTGTGGTTACGCCTTCAATGTGTAGTCCTCTTGCGGCAATATCTGTTGCAACCAAAAATTGTAGCTTTCCTGATTTAAAATCTTGAATTACTTTTTCTCTATCCTTCTTTTGGCTAGTACCATGAATGCAATCTGCACTATAATTGTGGTATTGAAGCTTTTGCGTAACCTCTTCAATTTCTGATACTTTATTAATAAATACCAATGCTTTTTCTGGATTGATGCTTTTCGCTATTTTCCTAAAAAGCTCAATCTTTTCACGTCTCTCCACTAGAAAATAAATATGTTCAATATTTGTTGGTACTACAAAGCCTTCTGATGTTTTGACTATCTCTGGATCTTTTGCCAATTTTTCAGCTTCCTTAATTGTATCTGCTGCAATACTTGCAGAAAACATAAGTAATTGTGTATCGCGCATACAGCACTTGATTACTGCCTTCACACCATCTATATTATTCTTATCTAGCATCTTATCTGCTTCATCTACCACAATTGTTTTAATTGTATGTGCAGTTATTTTTCTTTTCGCAATTAAATCAATTATTCTTCCTGTGGTTCCAATTACAATTTGAGGCTTCTCTCTTAATTTTTCTATTTGTCGAATAATATTTACATCTCCAAATATAGTGGTCGAAGTAATATTTATCTCGGAATTTTTTGCCAAAAGTTGGATTTGCCTCTGTACCTGCATAGCAAGCTCATGGGTAGGTACTAAAACTATCACCTTCATCCCACTTTCGATCGGCTGCATTTTCTCAAAGAGCGGTAATAAATATGCTAATGTTTTACCCGAACCAGTTTCTGACTGTACGATTAAATCTTTATTGTCCATAATCTTTCCAATCACAGCTTCTTGAACCTTGGTTGGTGTTATAATTTTTTCTTTTTCTAAACCATTGATGATAGGCAAACTAATGCCTAATTCTTTAAAATCCATATGTTTCCTCTTTTTCTTTCATTCCCTGAACAGGAATACCCTTTGGTTTTATATATAAATTAATATATAAAATGTTTTCATATCATTATATCTTGTCATCTTGATTTTTACAAGAAAATCATATGATAATAACAAAGCTCTGTATTTCTCGAATTTGTCTACGAAATACAGAGCATGTTTTGACTTAATCTGCTTGATTTTTTTCGCAGAATTTATACTATCCAAATTTCCATCTACATAATTGGATTTGCTACGCTGATTACTATTGGATTCGGATGCATTGCTATTATCTGCTTTTAAACCGAGTTTCTTATCTTTCTCTTTTCTATAGATTTGATTTGATTGCTTGCTCAAATTTTCTCTTCACTTCCTTTGAATTTTTATGTCATTAGTATTTCATGTTTTGCGTTGGATATACATTTATTCCTTGGTGGCGTAATAACTTCAGATTATTCTAGCAAAAACTAATTTGACATAAAATAACATTTACATTATATTATAAGTATGATTAGAGTGTCATAAGTCAGATATAGTAATATGAATGAATATCACTGTATATACATTCATTTGGCTGCCTTTCCTTCAAGTGGTATATTTCTTACAAGCCTCTAAAGCCATGAGTCTTGACGAAATATTAACACCACTTTCAGCCGGTCGACGCCAAGCTGAATATATATACATTGATATTCATAAATATAGTCCATGTTGGACTTATGACACTCTAATCAAGTATAGGGATTAATTAATTTGTGTAAACTAAATAAGGTTATTATAAGGAGATTATTATGTGGTTTTGGAATCGCAAAGAAATATATCATGGATTCTCCATGAAGGAATTTGGAGATATCCGAGATAAACTTTCTTTAGGCAAATTTAAATATGATTATAAAGTAGTTGATATGAATAGTTCGGGTGTCTTTAGTTCCAATCGGGCAAGATATGGCTCCTTTGGATTAAATAATAATTTTGTTAAGGAGTATTATCTCTATGTCCATAAAAATAGTTATGATAATGCTTTCTATTTAATTCATCGTAATAACTAATAAAGGTATACGAAAAAGAGCGTAAGAAAAAACGTGTCACTTGAAAAATGACACGTTTTTTCACCTAAATGTTAATGGAAACCGTCTTTCCATTCTTCTCAAAGATTTCTTGCACTTCCTTCATCAATTCCTTAGCGGGTTCTTTCGTATCAGAAAGCTTGTATTCTAAACCAAGCTCCTTCCATTTATATTCACCCATCTTATGAAACGGTAAAAGTTCAATCTTAGACACATTCGGAAATCGGTCTAAATGTTCCGATAATTGTCTGACACTGTCTAAATTATCCGTAAGCTTTGGTACTAGCACATATCGAATCCATGTGTTGATGTTCTTTTCTTTTAAATAATCCAAAAATATAAGCGTTGGGGCAAGCGACACACCAGTAACTGTCTCGTATACCAGTGGATCATAATTTTTGATGTCGAGCAGCACAATATCTGTATATTCTAATACTTCTTTTACAACTTCGTTCCATACAAAACCGGAGGTATCAATGGCCACGGATATATTCTGCTCCTTACACATTTTGCTTACTTCTAATATAAACTCAGCCTGCAAAAGTGGTTCTCCTCCTGTAAAGGTTACACCGCCTCCGGAAAACTTCATATAGGATTTATATTGAATAATCTCATGCATTAACTGCTCTGGTGTATATTCCATTCCTTTGGTGGTGTCCCAAGTATCGGGATTATGACAAAATTGGCATCTCAAAGCACAACCTTGCATGAAGACCACAAACCGTATGCCTGGTCCATCCACAGATCCAAAACTTTCAAGTGAATGTATTCTACCTATTATGCTCATAATTACCCTCCATTCCTTTCAATGAGAATATGCCTGCGCGAATTTCCTGGAAATCCTTTTCCATGATAAGTACTTATTATCATAAAAGAGTTTCCTCTTTATCTTGCTAGTAAGGTCCGGTTTTTCATCTATCTTTCATGAAATGTACGATTAATTACATCTAATTGCTGTTCTCTATTTAATCTGACAAAGTTAACAGCATAGCCGGATACACGTATGGTAAGTTGAGGATATTTTTCCGGATGATCCATTGCATCTAGTAATGTCTCGCGGTCAAATACATTGACATTGATGTGATGACCTTTGTCATGGAAATATCCATCCATTAAGCCCACCAAATTATTCGTTCTTTCCTCGATGTTCTTGCCTAAAGCCTTCGGAACAATCGAGAAAGTATAGGAAATACCATCCTCTGCATGCTTGTAAGGTAACTTCGCAACAGAAGCCATCGAAGCAATTGCTCCCTTCTTATCTCTTCCATGCATTGGGTTCGCACCTGGTGCAAATGGCTCTCCAGCCTTACGACCATCCGGTGTATTGCCTGTCTTCTTACCATAAACTACGTTGGAAGTTATGGTTAAAACCGATAAGGTTTGTTTGGCGTTACGATAGGTCTTCACCTTGCGTAGCTTATTCATAAAACATTCTACCAAATCAACAGCGATTTGATCGACCCTATCATCGTTATTACCGAATGCCGGATATTCTCCATCTATCTCATAATCTACTGCTAAGCCACTTTCATTACGAATTATCTTGACCTTAGCATATTTAATTGCAGATAAAGAATCTGCTACTACGGATAGTCCTGCAATTCCACAAGCTTCTGTACGTAATATATCAATGTCATGAAGAGACATTTGTAACTTCTCATAATTATATTTATCATGCATAAAATGAATTACATTTAACGTATTTATATATAACTCCGCAAGCCAATCCAAAGTCTGGCTAAATTTCTCCATTACTTCATCATATTCTAAATACTCTCCTGTTATCGGCGCAAATAATGGTCCAACCTGTTCTCCTGCTTTCTCGTCCTTACCACCATTGATCGCATATAATAATGCTTTGGCAAGATTGGCACGAGCACCAAAGAATTGCATTTGCTTTCCTATCTTCATTGCAGATACGCAACAAGCAATACCATAATCATCGCCCCATACATCCCTCATAATATCATCGCTCTCATATTGAATGGAGCTTGTATCAATTGACACTTTGGAACAGAACTTTTTAAATGGCTCTGGAAGGGAGGTTGACCAAAGCACGGTTAGATTCGGTTCTGGTGCCGGTCCCAAATTATATAACGTATGAAGAACACGGAAACTACTTTTCGTAACAAGTGTTCTACCATCGAGTCCCATACCGCCAATGGATTCTGTAACCCAAGTAGGATCTCCGGAAAATAGATCGTTATAGGATGGTGTTCTAAGAAAACGAACCATTCTAAGCTTCATAACGAACTGATCCATTAACTCTTGTACCCCTTCTTCTGTGATTGAACCATTTTTCAAATCTCGCTCATAATAGATATCGAGGAAGGTCGTTACACGTCCAAGACTCATTGCTGCACCATCTTGCTCCTTTATTGCTGCAAGATATGCAAAATAAGTCCACTGGGTAGCCTCGAAGGAATTATTTGCAGGATTACTAATATCATAACCATATGAGGTAGCCATTTCCTTTAATTGCTTTAATGCCTTAATTTGCTCCGATATTTCTTCCCTCAAACGAATATCCGGCGATTCAAGTGTAGCTATCTCTAATAGCTTTTTCTGATGTTTCTTTTCTTCAATTAGACAATCTACTCCATATAATGCAACACGTCTATAATCTCCAATGATACGTCCACGTCCATAAGAATCCGGAAGCCCCGTTATAATGCCAGTATGTCTTGCCTTTTTCATGGCGTCTGTATATGCATCAAATACACCATCATTATGTGTTTTTCTATTATTCGTATAAATTTCCTCTGTGGTTTTGTCCAAGGTATAACCATATGCCTCTAACGCATTCATTACCACTCGAATACCACCATTTGGCATAATCCCGCGCTTTAATGGTTTGTCTGTCTGGAACCCAACAATAACTTCCTTGTCTTTATCAATATATCCGGGTCCGAACGTAGTAATTGTTGATGGCTTTAATGTCTCTGCATCAATAATTCCTTTCTCCGTCTCGATTTTCATTAATTTCATTACTTCTTCCCATAAATCAGTTGTCTTCTTTGTTGGCCCAGCCAAAAAGGAAGCTTCGCCCTCATATGGTGTATAATTATGCTGAATGAAGCTTCTTACATTAATATCTGTCGTCCAACTTCCTGAATTGAAATCATTCCACTCGTTTCTCATAGTATTCCTCCTTGTATTGATTTAATCATTATTACATTATAATCATAATTTATGTATTGGCCTATGTCAATAGTAAATGATATTAGTAATCAATACTGATTTTAATAAAATTTATGAAAAGTATACAATAAAAATAAAAGAACCGCTCGTCCGAACGGTATTTTAACAGATAATGGATTGAAACGTTGCTTAAATAGCAACACTTACCGACTCTCACTTTCAACCGCATTCTAGTTGACTGTTGAAAGCAAAAAAGCGGCTACCTGTGGTGTGGTAACCGCTCTGTGACTGTATCTTATCCTAATTCCTTTGGGGACTTGCTTATCTCTACTGATTTTGGTGCATATTCTGTCTTTTCAAAATCATGATAAATATTTGAATTCATGGAATATTATATGGATAACGTGAGTCAAAGTAAAACTAATCATTTGTTAGATTACGGATTACCTTGCAGGGATTGCCGACAGCTAGACTATTGGGAGGAATGTCTTTCGTAACGACACCGCCTGCACCAATTACACTATTTGCGCCTATAGTTACGCCCGGTAATATAATTGCTCCAGCGCAAATCCAAACATTGTCACCGATATTTACTGGGTGAGTATATTCCAATCCTGCCAACCGTTGTTCTACATCCATTGCATGTTCTTCCGTTATAATGCAGACATTTGGAGCAATGAACACGTTGTTTCCAATTGTGATTTTCCCACTGTCCATGAGCTTACAATTGACATTAAGAAAGAAATTATCGCCCACCGCCGTATTATACCCATATGTGCAAAAAAGCGGCTGCTCCACAACGCAGTTATCTCCAGTCTTGCCTAACAACTCGCGTATAGCAATTTGTCGTGTATCGCGGTTTAGTGGATTTAATCTGTTGTAATCATATAACTTTTTAATGGTAATATCACGGTCTGATACAAGTTCAGGATCACTAGGCTGATATAACATTCCTGCATATGATTTTTCTTTTTCCGTCATAGTAATCTCTCCTCATACAATCTAAATTAATCTGTACACATTATAATATATAACAATTTAATTTTCAACATTTTTCCGAGATCATAATATTTTGAAACGCGTTATGCCATAATGTTTGCTCTTGTACAGTGCGGTGATCTCTTCATATTCTTTGTTATCCGAGAATCGGCTGGACAAAATTTATAAGGATTGTAGAAGCTTTCAGAATCATCTAGTTATTTTGTATGTCCTATTTATCTCCCATTTATATCTCAACATGTGTAAATATGTTTTATATATGTCGTGCGCCCATAGAACAGAAAGCATCTGCTTGACAAACAGGAAGTACGGCGGTAGCGTGTCGGCTCGAATATACGGAGAGGGTACAGCCCGCTACCATCAGAAGGAGGTTGATTTTATGGAACTACAGATTTATGTAACATTACCTTTAATCTGTGCATGAATAAACTTCTAAAAAAGGACAATAATTGTTGATTTTCAACACTTACAGTCCTTTTTCAGTGTCCTCAATATTTACACTCTCATTTATTAATTATACCGAAAAAATCTTTCCACACTTCATTTTCTGCGTTTGTCTTGTTAAATATGTCCTGATAGTTTATTTCAAATTCAGCATGGTCACCTATGGCATGTGGAACACTTACACTTATCCCTAATGAATCCTTTGTAAAGTAACTAAAAACACTTAATTCATTTCCAAGGATTATGTCATCTGCATTATTAAAAAAATCAACTAATTCAGTGTTAGAGAATTTGTCAACCTCTTTTCTTGCTTCGTTTTCTACATCTAATTCCGAGTCAAATATTGTGTACTTCCCTTCTTTAAATTTTTGAATAAATTCCTCGTCTATATTAAATAAATCTTTTAACTTAATTTTGACGCCTTTGTTAATATCAATATTAGTAGTATAAAAGATGTTATTTGGATACGCTCCATTTTCAACATATCCTGATCCAATATATTGGATACTTAATAAATTCTCGCCACTCCATTTGATGCTATAGTCGACATTCAGTGTTAAAGTGCTAACATCATCATACGAACTTAGCACCTTCAAGGCTTCCACTTTGATCATTTCGTTTATTGTTTTCTCTTTGTCGGTATCATCCAAATTACTAATTTGAGGGTAACTTATTTTAATATCTTTATCGCTATAGCTTGCCTTATTTAAATCATAAGACAATAGACTACTTGGTGATGGTTTCTGACTGCTTTGCTTCAATGTTGTTGGTGTTACTGTGGTTACATTATTTGACATGTCATCCTTATTAATACCACATGCTACTAATAACAATAATAAAGACACAAGAAAAACAATTAAAATATTTTTTTTAAACATGTAATTTCTCCTTTATAAATAATATGCCATCTATTACTTAAAAACACTAACACATAAGTTATAATATCTTTTTCTATCAACTATCCCATTTGCTGGATTACGTCCATTTACTCTCGTTGAGATTTTATCTACTGATGCCCCAGAATTTACAAGCGCATTCATATTATTATTATCCCACCAAAATCCTGCACTCGCCCAAGCATAATTTTCAGCGACATAATCAGCACCTTGCATTATCTCATCATCATCCATTTCTTCTGCAAATGCTTCATAATTATATTTACCTGTTAATTGAATATACCCAGCACCTCTGTACTTGTACCCATCTCCATCATCAACATTTCCAAGTTCATTACCTTTTTCCGTTTCAGGTTCATACTTTTCAAAATACACCTTTTTTCCTAATTCTGTAGTATAAAGTCCTGCACCTGATTCGTGACTAACTTGACTAATAAAATTAATAATTCTATCCGGCGTAGTTATATCATATTTTACCAGCGTATTATTCAAATCAGATATCATATCATCATCAACACCAGTCCATCCAATCTGCTCCAACTGTTCTTTAGTTACAACTTCATTTGTCTTTTTATTTTTAGCTTCCTCTGCCGCCTTCTTTTTTGCTGCCTCATCTGCTGCTTTCTTTTTTGCTGCCTTATCTGCTGCTTTCTTTTTGGCTTCTGCCTCTGCCGCTTGCTTTTTAGCTGCTTCCACTTGCGCCTTATATTGGGCTGCTAGTTTTATCTGCTTTTGGGCTTCTACTTCTGCCTTCACTTGGGTTTCTGCTGCTTTTTTCTTATCTGCTTCAGTTGACTTCGCTTTGTGTCCACTTGGGTCATCATATATTATTGGATTATTACCGCAATAGGTATACAGATTCAAGCTCAATGGATCATTCTTTTGTCCCCTATAAGTATCCTCTGAGATAAACCTTGCCGTCACACTATCATAATATCCTTAATCAAGTAATATAGACTGTTAAAAAAATATGTATCTGTAAAGAATTATATCATTCTATGACTTTTTTGGGAAGAGTTGGATAAATATATTCCTTTTTATTCCTCATTATTCCATAGAGGATATTTACCAACCTTCGCATAACACAGATGATTGCTTGGTGTTCAGTTTTCCCTTCGGATATCTTCTTCTGATAGTACTCATAAAAGATATCATTAATTGGTCTGTTCTTATTTCTTCCTCTATTCACATTTCTAGCAGCTAGGGAATGAAACAGGTGGTAAAGGGTTCTGTCCCCTTGTCGGTTGCTGAATTTCTTATCACTCTCACCAGAGGAAAAAGTAACTGGACTAATCCCTGCATATTTCGCTAACTTGTCAGCACTGGAAAACCTCTCGATATCTCCAATCTGTGAGGTAAATCCAGAGGCAGTAACAAGGTCTATGCCTGGAAATGTTTCGAGTCTGTAACCCAACCTAGACATAAGTTTCTGCATTTCAACCTCTATCTTTTCCATTTCTCCATTGTTCTGTTTTACCTGTCTGATACAGGTACTTACAAGGAAGTCTCTGCTTTCTTGATACTCTGTCTTTGTATCTCCATCCTTTTCTACAAGCTCTAAAATCTTACTAGCTCTTTTTTCCCCAAAGAAACCACTGCTTGGTGTATGTAGGAATTTCCCCAGTTCTGATATGGTAACATCCTTCAAACTTGTTGGCGAAGGGTACTTTTCCCAGAACTCAAGTCCTGCTTTACAGTCGAATACAGAAAAGAAAGACCTGTAACTGGGATAGTGCTGTACAACATAGGAATGAAGTTGTTGTTTCAGGGCTACATTGGATTTCACGAGGGCCGACCTACGGCTGACCAGCATTGCAAGCGTCCAGTAAATGTCGTCAGGGTTGGCTTCGGGAAGGGTATCATAATTATCGAGCAATACTTTGGCGATACACCAAGCATCAAAGGAATCTGTCTTATGCATTATCGGTAGCTTCTTCCTTTCACTGTGGGTATAGGTTGCATTGACCTTCTTGACCATCTTTTTGTTGCTCTTAAGGAAGACAGCCAAAGCCCTGCCAGAGGAACCTGTATCCTCTAATCCAAACACCATACTCATTCCTTTTGTGGTGTATTTCTTGACCTCCTGCAACAAAGAATCAAATGCAGACGGCTTGTTCTCAAAGGTGATTTCCCCAAGCTTTTCATTAAAGCAGTTGATAACAACGGCTGTGTGTGTGCTCTTATGGGTATCCACACCAACATAGATTTTTCTCATTTTCGGGTGCATAAAATACCTCCTTCCTCTTTGTGTTTTACTAATATCATCAGTTGTCTTATATCAACTGACAGGATATTAAATTTTCAAGGTACAGCCCCGAGTAAATATTTTGGAATAAACAGCATCCCTAATGTGCGTAGCGTAAAGCCTCTTAAATAAAAGACTCCGCATAGATATAAAAGCTAATTTCATCCATTAAGCAGGGTACTTACAGCCAACACCTGAACAGACAGGTATCGCCTGTAAACATCCTGTTTTTATTATTTATAACCTTCTGGCAAAGGATAACGGTACTCGCATTGCAGCGTAAGCCCAAAATCACGACCCGCATGGATATTAACCGCCAGTGTACCCAAAACCAGAAGGTATCTATAAAATGGATTACTTATCCAGTAATCTTATGGTGATTGTCCCATCCCCTGTGGTGATGAAAGATAGCGAAGGGTGAATGCCCTTCCTCTAATGCTATCTGCCATAACAAGTCCCCTTTCTTGTTGGAAAATCAATGTATATTTGATTGGACTCCATATTAACTCCGATTTGTGCTGGAGCCAAGGCCTTTTCCCATAATAAATACACGAAATATCGCTAAATTATTCCACCAATAGAAAACGCTTAAATTAAAGGCGAAATTAGAATAAGGGTGATTTTATTTACATTGTTTGAGATTAGTTTTACTGCAACAATGGATGTGTGTATGCTGCTCATCTCATCTTTTATATAAAAACTTCTAAAAGATAATCACTTAAAGCACTTAAAGAAGTTTTTTAGTAACAATAGCAACAAAAGTACAGGGTGTTTTTGTAATATGTCTTCCACACCCAATTTCATATAATCGAGCAACAATAGGCAGATCAGGGTGGTAATGTACTTTGCACATTACCACCCTGATCTAATACTCCTATGCAGGCAACTTGATATGTTGAGCCAATGCTCTCTCAACAATCTCAGGCTGTACTGATAAATAGTGCTGAGTTACTGCAATCGAACTGTGCTGTAGCAAAGTCCTGACCAATTCCACATTGAAATTATTTTTATTATAGATGGAAATTGCAAAAAACTTTCTGAATGAATGTGTTGAAATACCACTCAAGCCTAAATACTCACATACTGCTTGAAAATGTTTCTGTACTGCTCTCACAGATATATCAAACAGTCGCTGATTAGCTTTTAAACTCTGCTCAAGCGCATATGATTGTAGATATGTAAATATCTCGTTTGCAACTGTAAAACACCTTTGCTTATTTGTTTTCTGCTCCGTTATTTCCAATCGAAATCTATTACCATCTCGGACTATATCAGCTAATCTTAGGCTAACTATGTCACCAATCCTCAGGCCTAAGTTGGCCTGTAAAGTCAAGCAAATCGCAATCCTCACATTCGGATAAATATGTTTCCCGGTTGCAGTTACAAATCCCTCTTTAATTGTTTTAATAATTAGATAATATTGCTCCTCTGTCAATGCCATTGTTTTATAATTCATATGTAAAATCCCCTCTCTGTCAATGCCTATCCTCTCAATTAGTACTTAAAATCCAATCATATAGTTCTTATTCTACATAATTTTCACAATGGTAATTCGCCCCATTTTTAAAATTCCGATTTAATAGCATTCATCGTAATATGTATATTTTAAGAACTGCTAATCATAATCCACTTATTACTGTTTGTCTCTGTCTTTCAGGTATCTATAAAGAGTAGATGAAGAAATCCCGCTTAGCTTCTCAATTTCTTCTATTGAAAAAGCTTTCGTATCGTAAAGTCTTAGTGCTTTTTCAATTGCCTCTGTCTGCCGTGGTCTTCCTACTGTTCCCTCTTTCTTAGCTTTATCAAATCCTTTTTCCTGTTTCTTCTTAAGGTAATAGTAATGCAAATCAACAAATCCTCTCAATGCAGTATGATAATCAGTTCCACTTAAAAAGTTTTCCGAACAGCTGCATAATGTCACTTTTTTATTTTGCAGTAATTCCAACGTCTCTGATAACTGCTTAGCATCGTCAGCTATATCCTTTACAGTACCAATGATAAGTCTATCTCCAGCACCTATGATTTCTAACAATTTTTCAAGCTCATTCTTTCTTACAGATTTCAGTACATTCGAAACTTACGCATTATGCTCCAGTAATGTAGATGTCTTTCCAATTTATCTTGTTATTTAAGCATTCCATATATTCCCAGTCGTGTATACATCCACCCTCTGGGCACCCCAAAATTCCCCTACAATGAACATACGGTCTTCCGTTGCAAGACCAACATAAATATGCTTTCTCACCATTGCCTAAATTACCATAGCTCATTGTCTTAATTGGCCTAACTTTCCCACAGTTACAGCACTTTGCCATTGGTCCCTCTGGAATAGCCTCTTCAATATGAATCGGTTTGAAATTTACCAATGGACTAGCTACCTCTTTTACTTCTTCTTTCTTTATCATTTCTTGTATCTCCTTTGCTAACAATTTTTATACTCAAAATTTCAAGTACTACCATAATTAAACGAACTGCTCCAATAACTGTCTAAATTTTTAACAAAGCAAAAAACTCCTACAATCCTTGGTTTATATGGATTGTAGGAGTTTTCAGAATTATCCAACCGTTTTGTATGCCCTATGTATTATACATTTATGTCCTGACATCTGTATATATATGTTGATCATGTCATTCACCCAGTTAAAACAAATTTCTGCTTGACAAGCAGGAAGAACGACAATAAAACAAAGATTTGTTCATCTTATAATATCACTCTTAAACTGAGTTCTACAAGGAGAGGCATTTCTATACACTTACGTTTTAATGCTCAATGGTGATTACCGTGGTCGAACTAACACCGACTGACGTGGTCCAGCTTCGCTGGACGTACGCATACCACAACAAAAAAGTGCCAATCAAACGATTGACACTTTCTAGCGTAAAAGCTTAGCCAAGGAATGTAATAGACCGATACATCATTACGGTTCTTGATACCATCCTTTTCCATCATATGTATATGATTCATAGCTTAATACATAATCATTGCCTTCATCAGTGGAATAATATGTAAAACCCGAATTTGAATCTGCTTTATTCCAGGTGGTATTAACCTTTGGAATACTATCAATATATTTTGGTATTAGTTCTGCCATATCTTGTGGGTAATGCTGGTTGTCCTTGTAATACTGATCAAGAGCAATACCTATTCTCTCACCACTCTTAAATACCTTTCCATATTCATTATTAATAATTTGAGTGCTTATTACATTAGATATAATTAACAATAACAGAAATAATAAAGCTAACGATATTATTATTGCTTTCTTTTTAGCAAGCAATATTATTACTCCAATTACTAAAAGCAATCCTATTATAATGGGAATAAATCTAGTTATATTCTTATATTTTACTAAATCATAAACCCTCGTAAAACCGTTTAGTAATATTAATCCCATCATTACAATAGATATTAATGCAATAATTACTTTTTTGATCATCAATCAATTCCTCCTTTCCCTAATAGAATTAATCAATTTACTTAATTGTTAACTGGCTATTAGGATCAAATATAATACTATCTGTTTCAGGAAACATTTGAAACTCATTTACTTTCCAAGCATTAAGCATATAATACACATCGGCTGAAGTAACATTGCCTTTACTACCTCTCATCAAATCATTTTCAGGAATGGTAATATGATTGTTGTTTATGTAATTATTAACTGGAGCGCTATTTCTATAACCCTTTTCTCCATAAGCATCACCTAATCCCAACGCATGACCAAACTCGTGTGAAGCAAGTCCACCAAAGCGCTCTGCACTATATGTTAAGTAACTACTGGGATCTTTTGGGTTATAGCGAACATTTCTATATTCCGAAGTCGCATATAATCTTATCTTGCCCGGATTCTCAATTTTATCGGTTTCTGCATCTACAATATTAACATACACATTACCCTTTTTATCTCTTGTTATTTCACCACCTAGACCAGTTACTACATCCGTAAGATTGCCTGTATACGTTCCTTTATTGACTTTTCCGTTGCCGACTTCTATACTTCCAACAGTAATATTTGCTTTTTTATGCCCTGTTGGGTCTGTATACATTATAGGTTCGTTATGACAATACGTATACAAATTCAAACTCAACGGATCATTTCTCTTACCTGTGTAAGTATCTTCCGTAATAAATCTCGCCGTAACACTATCATAATACCTTGCATTCAGATAATATAATCCGCTCTCCTCTTCATACTGATATCCTGCATATCGGATAGGGTTGTCCGCTGTTCCAGTCTGACTTTTGATATTTCCAAAAGCATCGTAATCATAGCTGACTGCGATATTTCCTGACATATCTAGCAGGGAGGTTACATCCCCATGGGCATTATAGAGGTAATAATAGCTCTGGGTTCCACTACCGGCTTCTTCTGTTGCTGAGCGGTATAAAAGGTTTGTACCATATACCTGATAAGCTGTCTGGTTATTGCTGTCATCGGTCTCCAATACAACCTTATCATACTCATACAAGTATCTGGTGGTTTTACTATTCACCTTCTTCTCTACTCGGTAACCCTGCGCATTATAGCCATAAGCCGTGGTGCTATTGCCTGACTTTAGTTTTGTCAGACGGTTATAGCGGTCATAGTTATAGATAGCCAGCTTCTCTGTTCCTGTTCCGCCTGCATCACCCTTATTTATAATCAGGTCGAACTCCGGCAGCTTCTCTTCAGACAGCTCTTCTGCACTGACCGTCTCCATCTTGCCTACGGATTTGCTAGCAAGATTTCCATTCCGGTCATACAGATATCTTGTCTCAGTACCGTCTGAGGATATGGTAGTCGTAAGACGTCCGCATTCATCATAGGAATATACTGTTGCTGAGGATACCAGACCATATTCCACCTGCTCTGACCTGCGGTTACCTGTAGCGTCATAGGTATAGCCGGTCACTCTGCCCTCTGGTTCGGTGACGGTACTCAGGCGGTTGTTTCCGTCATAAGTGTACGTGGTGGTACCCTTGCTTTCCACCTTCGTCAGCTGGTTGCCTACAGCATCATAGGTATATTGATAGGTGGATATTACTGAACCGTCAACCTTGGTATTGACAAGACTTGTGATACGGTTGTCCTTATCATAGGTATAGGTTTCCGTCGTTCCATCCGGATATCTGACACTTCTGCGATTCCCATTATTATAATACTCATACTGCGTGGTCCTACCGTCCGCCGTTATCTTGGACAGTCTTCCAACCTTATCGTAGGTCTTGAGTGTAATATTCCCCTTGGGGTCAGTAGTACGCTCGGAGTATTCCCCTTCCGATGTAGCTGCAAGGTCAAATTCATAGATACTCTTTACGATGGCTGGAACATCCTTTGAGATATTACGGTTCAGGGCATCATAGGTACGGATGGTTGTTCCTGTTTGGTCGTTCATGGTAAGCATGTTACCATTTGCATCATAGGTATAACTCTGAATCTGCCCGCCGGCATCTTCCGTAAGTAGCCTTCCGAAGATATCATCGGAATAGGCGGTACCAATTCCATTGCGATCGGTCTTCTCCTTCATCTTGCCGTTGGCATAATAGGTATAGCTTTCCGCGTAACCTGCCGGGTCAGTCTTTGATGTGACAAGATCGGCACAGTTATATTTATAGGTCGTGGTATTACCATTTCCGTCGGTCTGGGTCAGCAGATTTCCTGCCGCGTCATAGGAATAGGAGGTGCTGTTACCCAATGCATCTGTCACCTTGGTCAGATGGTTGTCCGCATTATACTGGTAGGAGGTGATATTACTGTTCGCATCCTTCTTCTCACTGATATTGCCTCGCAAATCGTAAACCATCGAGGAAGTATTTCCGTAAGCATCTTTGGTTCCTGTCGGACGAAGGTTCTTATCATAAAGAAATTCCGTCTTATTATCCAGCGCATCATAGGATGCAATCTGTACGTCTGCATCATTATATTCAAGCTGCTTCACAACATGGTCATAAGCATCCCGGGTCTCTACCAGCCGGTTAATTCCATCATACACATTTTTTGTCACATTGCCAAGATAATCCTTCTGCAAAGTAAGATTACCGTTGTCATCATAGGTATAAGTTGTTTTTTGATTCAAAGCATTCGTTACCGCTATGTTTCTGTTCAAAGCATCATAGGTAGATCCGGTGATGTTTCCGTTACCGTCAGTTTTTGATAGGATATTCCCATTTAAGTCATAAGAAGTATGGGTGGATATCATTGAATCCGACTCGTTCTTAACTGTATAGCTGAGATTCCTTCCAAAACTATCATAAGTATAGGTGTTTATTGCACCCATGCTGTCCTTAGTGTAGACAAGGTTACCCTGCTTATCATATTGGTAGATTGTCTGCAGGCTATCGATCGTAGCATCACCCTGGTTGAAGGTTTTTGATAACTTATTAAAGTTGTTCCATCTCTTGCTTGTAGTATTTCCTAATGCATCGGTAAAGGATATCTCTCTTCCAGCCAGATCATAGGAAGAGCTAGATTTCATTACACCGTCAATCTCGGTTCGAAGTAAATTACCTATGCCATTATAGAGATAGGAGTAGGCTGCCACTTGGTAGGTTTCCTTCGACTTCTGACCAAGTCCGTTATACGCATACTTAACAGTAAATGCATAATTTCTTTCAGCAGTCTCCGCGTCAGTCACTGTCTCAAGAAGGCCTGCAAGGTTATAGGTCGAACTTCATATCAGAACCAGTATTTAGAGTATTACTTTATACCTGTTTGTTATGCTTGTCGTATTTATGAAGGCGGCTACCCCATTGGTAACCGCCTCGTAATAATATCTTATCCTAGTTCTTCTATATCAGTACTTATCTTAATATATTTTGGAGCATAAAAATACTCATCTTCTCTTTCTGATAGTTTTCTCTGTTTTGTCACCTTATAACTGAGCCCAAAAGCTTTACAAATATCCTTAACTGGTATGTAGGCAAGATCATACTGCATTCTCCTCATCGGATATTTCATACTCATTTTCTTTCCATTCAATGTATAACTATCAGAAAAATCTTTGATCACCAGTATATTCCCATTATATTCACAGGTGAGTGTCTCCGTTTTCTTATCATATTTGGCACTTCCACCCAATGCCTTGAATAATGGAACAGCCTCCACATATGCCTGATATTTGTAATATGCTGTCAGATAAGGGAATTTTACAGTTTTACCATTAACACCTATATCTACAGGATTGGTATAATAATCATACCTGCTAATGACTCCATCCCATCCACCATCTTTATAAACCTTATCAATAATTGGCTTGATTGGCTTATAGTCAATGATACAATTGTCTTGCAGATCAATCCAGTATTCGAGATTCTTTAGTCCCTTTAGCGGTGTTACGTCTGTAATGAGATTGTCTGCTAATATTAATTTTTTTAAGTTGCGTACGTTTTTTAATACTGAGACATCTCTTATCCTGTTATTTGACAAATCAATATCCGTGCAATTTACTGCTTTCTTCAATAAAGAAATATCACTTATTTTGTTCCCTGGTAGGCTAATATAACTATAGTTTTCTATATCTCCAATTTTGTTTAAGAACTCAATTTCGGATATCTCATTGAATCCAAATTGAACCGATTCCAATTTATTTATCTTTCCCGTTTCACTTAGCTTATGTTCAAGTTCTTTTCCTTTAACTGAATTCTCCAACATAATTATTTGATTTAAATTCTTCATTTTTGTTAATAAGCTCAAATCTGTTAATTCATTCTCGCTCAGATCCATTCCGATAACATTATCAAAATATTGAATTCCATCCAAATCAGAAATATTAGAAGAAGAAAGCCATAAAAAATTCTTCTTTTTTGATAATTCATTTGCTTTTTCTTTTGTAAACGGTGGCTCACACTCATAAAATTTACCGAAGGCTATTTCCAGATTCTTATCCTTAAATATAATTTCATCACTTGAATCTGCTAATGCAATCGTTGCTCCACTCATCAAAACTACTATTACAAGCATAATTGCTAATTGATACCATCTCTTGACCACTTTCTTATCACCTCCTTTTTATTTTTTTATTGGGAATAAGGCTTAAATAAGTAACTTCCGTAACCCGGGTTATCATCTATTCCGTCTCCGTACAAGAAGTCATGAATATAATCTCTTGTATCCTCTCTTGTAGTCTCAATTCTAACAGATCCCTTCACTCCCTTCCATCCTTTATCCGTTTTGGTCCAGCTATCTATTGAAGTATCATCATTAGGATCTTCGGGTTTATGTGGTGTATCCTGCATTCCATGGGCCTGAATGTCTTGCAATGAATGGAGTCCCATACCAAGCACGAATAAGGATGCCGTCTCTTGAGTTGCACTGCTTCCAGATAAATATGTGGAGGCACTTCCGTTCACATATTTACCATTAGTAATATCTTTATTAATTCCAGCAATTGATGTATCCATCGATGTCGTCTTATTATCCAGAATAGATATAGCTGGTTTGATTATATATGTTGATATGGCTCCTTTTTTACTATAAGAGGAACTCGTTATTATTGTTGCAGCTGTGGATTTTCTTTCATCAACAAAATTATAAGGATTATTCATTTTGTCTGAAGCTCCGCTGTATTGTAACCCATTTAATCCATGGAACATAAAAGCGTCTCCCGTAAAATTCTTTCTTTTAAATATGGTATCCTGCTGATCTACATACTCATCTCCGGAAGCAACAGCTTTTGCATAGTCTTTAGCCTTATCTTTTTGCTCTTTTACCCATTCTTTTTGTTCATTTTTAGTTGCAGTCTTGTCCACAATAGGATTACCTTTTTTATCTTCTTTTACACTTCCCTTTTTATCAGTTTTATACACAACTATATTCTTACTCTGTTCAGTTATATATTTATTCATTTCACTTAAAACTTGATTGTATGTATCCGTATAATGAACATTCTTATTCCAGTGCCCACTTGGATCAGTATACATGATTGGTTCGTTATGACAATAGGTATACAAATTCAAACTCAACGGATCATTTCTCTTACCTGTGTAAGTATCTTCCGTAATAAATCTCGCCGTAACACTATCATAATATCTCGCATTCAGATAGTACAGTCCTGATTCATCATCCATCTGATAGCCTGCATACTTGATTGAATTATTTGCTTTCCCTGTCTGAGTTAGAATTGTTCCGAATGCATCATAATCATAGGTTGCTGCGATTCCTCCCGTTGCATTGATTAGTCCGGTTACATCGCCATGCGCAT
>Ga0209511_1001145_pt1 | contig 24232 bp, 19 predicted proteins | sample SSSSmetaG_FD_184141 | JGI IMG/M metagenome (GOLD analysis project Ga0209511, IMG submission 184141) | Glacier valley bacterial and archeal communities from Borup Fiord, Nunavut, Canada, to study Microbial Dark Matter (Phase II) - ​SSSS... | ecosystem: Environmental > Aquatic > Freshwater > Ice >... | reverse complement strand
CAATGAGTAAGCAGATGATGCCGGTTTATGACAAACCGATGATTTACTACCCATTATCAACACTGATGATGGCAGGAATTTTTGAAATTCTCATCATTTCTACTCCCCAAGATTTACCAAATTTCGAAAGACTTCTAGGAGATGGTTCTCAGCTTGGTTGCTCCTTCTCCTATTGTGTTCAAGAGGTCCCTAATGGTCTTGCTCAAGCATTTGTTCTGGGAGAATCATTTATAAAAAATGATAAGGTTGCATTAATTCTCGGTGATAATATATTTCACGGTGATGGCTTGTCTAAACTTCTTCAAGAATGTTCGGATCCTGAAGGAGGGGTTGTATTTGCCTATCATGTTTCTGATCCCGAGAGATATGGAGTTGTTGAATTTAGTGAAGAATTAAAAGTTCTTTCTATAGAAGAGAAGCCGATACGACCGAAATCAAGCTACGCTGTTCCTGGCCTATATTTTTATGATAATACAGTAGTCAAAATAGCTAAAAATATCAAACCTTCAGTAAGAGGTGAATTTGAAATTACTGATGTTAACAAAGAATATTTAAACCAAGGCAAGCTTAAAGTTGGTATTTTGAGTCGTGGTACAGCATGGCTGGATACGGGTACTTTTGCCTCATTAATGCAAGCCGGTCAGTTCGTTCAGGTAATTGAAGAACGACAGGGACAAAAAATCGGATGTATTGAAGAAGTAGCCTACCGCATGAAATTTATTAAGAAAGAGCAATTGCAACAAATTGCAGAACCACTAAAAAAGAGCGGTTATGGTCAATATTTATTACAGATTGCCGCTGAGTAAATTAAATTTCATAAGAATAAAGTATCGAATTATTAAATATAGAAAAATTTGAAAGTTGCATTAATTACCGGAATCACAGGTCAGGATGGAGCATACCTTGCTGAATTATTATTAAAAAAGGGCTATTTCGTTCATGGACTTAAAAGAAGAAGCTCTTTATTTAACACAGATAGAATTGATCATTTATACAGTGATCAACATAATTTAGGCATTAAATTCAAACTCCATTTTGGCGATCTCACAGACTCAACTAACCTGATCCGAATTATTCAAGAGGTTCAGCCAGATGAAATTTATAATTTAGCTGCTCAGAGCCATGTTAAGGTAAGCTTCGATACCCCTGAATATACAGCTAATGCCGATGGGATCGGAACTTTGCGAATTCTTGAGGCCGTAAGGTTATTGAATTTGACAAAAAAAACTAAAATTTATCAAGCTTCAACATCTGAATTATACGGCCTCGTTCAACAGGTTCCCCAGTCTGAAACTACTCCTTTTTACCCAAGGTCGCCGTATGGAGTAGCCAAATTATATGCTTACTGGATGACTGTAAATTATCGTGAGGCATATGGTATGTTCGCCTGTAACGGGATTTTATTCAACCATGAAAGTCCAGTAAGAGGGGAAACTTTCGTAACCCGGAAAATTACGCGTGCCGCTGCAAAAATAGCTTTAGGCTTGCAAGACAAGCTTTATCTCGGAAATTTAGATGCCAAGCGAGACTGGGGGCATGCCAAAGATTATGTTGAAGCCATGTATTTAATGTTACAGCAAGAAACACCAGAAGACTTTGTAATTGCAACGGGAGTAACAACAGAAGTCAGAGAATTCATCCGTATGGCATTTGAAGAGCTGGGGATAGACTTAGAATTCAGTGGAAAAGGAGTCGATGAAAAAGGTGTTATTATCGACTTAAGTCAAGACCGTTTAAAAGAATTAGGTATAGCAATAGATAACCTCAAAATCGGAAGTACTGTTGTTCAAGTTGACCCGAGATATTTTAGACCCACCGAAGTAGAACTCTTGAAAGGTGATCCTACTAAGGCAAATACTAAACTTAACTGGAAACCGAAATATACTATACAAGATTTGGTAAAGGACATGGTTCATTCAGATTTGAAGCTAATGCGAAAGGATAAATACCTGTCTGATGGGGGATTTGATATTCTGAACTATTTTGAATAATAATGTGATTTAATTGTCAGATTTATACTGAATGAAATACCTCTTTACTTTTTTATTATTGGTGGCAACCTTATGTCTTTTTGATATACACCTTTTAAATGCCCAGGGTTTGAACTCCTCCGACTTAAGCTCTGTAAATGCTGATGAGCTATCCGATAGTCAGATTCATGAAATTATGCTGCAAATGCAAGCCGCTGGAATTAATGATGACCAGTTCAGTCAAACTGCAATTTCGAAGGGAATGGATCCCCAAGAAGCTCAAAAGATTGTTAATAGAATCGATTTATTGCAAAAAGCTGGTGATCAGGATACGGTATTTCAACAAAACAAACAAAACACAGAACGTGGGTTATATCGAAACAAGACACAAAATAATCAAAATGATAGCCTAAAAAACTCTTTTAACGCATCTCTAGATTTTTTAAGACCAAAAATATTCGGTGCCGAATTGTTTCATAATGCGCATATGACGTTTGAACCAAACCTCCGATTAGCTACACCTCAAAACTATATCCTGGGGCCAGACGACCAACTATTAATTAGTGTTTATGGGAATTCAGTAGTAGATTATAAACTTACTATCAATCCTGATGGAAATATTCAAATTCCGAGGGTTGGATTTTTAAATGTAGGAGGTAAAACTATCGAACAGGCAACGGAAGACATTAAACAGAAACTGGCTTCCAACCATTACGCAATTGGGCATGGTACCTATGTTCAGGTCAACTTAGGTAACATACGAAGTATAAAAGTGCTATTGGTTGGTGAAATTATAAGACCGGGAACTTATACCCTTTCTTCTCTTTCTACTGTTTTCAATGCTTTATATGCCTCAGGCGGTCCTAGTCAAAATGGCTCATTCCGTGATATTGAAGTTATTAGAGATAATAAACTTTATAAAAAGTTAGATATTTATGACTTCCTACTGAAAGGATTTCAGAAAAATAATATCAATCTGAAAGATCAGGATATAATTAGGGTACCGACATATAAGGTTAGAGTGACTGTTTTGGGTGAAGTAAAGCGGCCTGCATTGTACGAGGCCCAAACAGGTGAGACTATGAAAGACTTGATCAGTTTTGCTGGAGGATTTTCAGACCAAGCCTACTCGTCTAGAGTAAAGGTTCTTCAAGTAACTGGTAAAGAAAGAAGAATTATAGACGTATTTGAAGGAGATTATGGAAATTACATTCCTTTGCGAGGTGATAGATTTATCATTGAGCCCATCATTAAACGCTTTGAAAATCGCGTAAAGATAAAAGGTGCTGTATTTAGACCCGGTTCTTACGAACTGGATAAAAACATGAAGCTAACCCAGCTTATCGCTAAAGCTGATGGACTCAAAGAAGATGCTTTCATATCGAGAGGTTTTATTTACAGACTGAAATCAGATAATACGTCAGAATTTATATCTTTTGATACAAAAGCAATTATGAATAAAACAGTTGCTGATATTATTTTACAACGAGAGGATGAAGTTACTGTACCTTCAATTTTTGATCTTAAAGATAGTTCAAAGGTAAATATAAAGGGACAGGTTAGAAAACAGGGAGACTATTTCTTTAGCGAGGGAATGACGCTCGAAGACCTAATTCTTGAGGCGGGCGGCTTTACCCAAGCTGCAACTAGTTCCCGAGTAGAAATTGCACGGAGAATATCGAATGGGGATCCTAAATCAGCTTCATCAGCAGTAGCACAAGTTTTTCAAATTAACGTAGACAAGGATCTCAAGCTCAGTGGTAGTCCTTTTATATTAATGCCATATGATATTGTTTCTATCTACAGTCTACCTGGTTACGAAAAACAGAAGTCTATCAGGATAGATGGTGAGGTTATTTATCCGGGGTACTACACCATCAAACAAAAAAATGAAAAGATTTCTGATATTATAAAAAGGGCTGGGGGATTTACAGCCGCCGCAGACATCAACGGAAGTTCTTTAAAACGGTCTTTACTGAGTAATATTGATTCTTCAAAAAATAAATTGAACTTTAAAGAAGTTCAAGAAGAAAGATTAGACCGGATTGCAAGATTAAAGGGGGCAGCTAGAGACACCTCTACCACATTAATCAAAGAAGAAACTCGAAAAAATCAGTTCGTAGGAATTAATATGACTAAAATCATGGAAAAGCCTGGATCTAAATTCGATTTAAATGTTGAGGATGGTGATGTTTTGCGAGTACCAAAAGAGGCTCAAATTGTGAAGGTTTCTGGCGAAGTTTTATTTCCAAGCCTAGTTATTTATGTTAATAATAAATCGCTACTAAATTATATCGATAATGCAGGAGGGTTCTCTCCCAATGCATTGAAAAGCAGAGTATATGTAGTATATGCAAATGGTACAGTAAAAAGTACACATAAGTTTTTACTGTATAATAACTATCCTTCGCTCAAAGCCGGATGTGAGATTATTGTTCCCAAAAAAGCAGAAAAAAGAAAATTAAGTGCCGGTGAGGTCGTTGGAATAACAACTGGAATTGCGTCATTTGGAGCAATTATACTCACAATTATTAATCTCATTAAGTAGCGAATACTAATTTAAATTGAATGAGAGAAGAAAAACCTACCGTTGAACAAGAGCAATCAGAAAATAATGAAGAAATTTCATTGAAGGAACTTGTTCTTTATACTCACAAATGGTTCCGATATATTTTAAGCAGGTGGTTGATTATTCTTATTATATCAGTTTTGTTCGGAATTGCCGGGTTTATTTATGCCGCGTTATCTAAACCAATATATACTGCAGAATTGAGTTTTGTTTTAGAGGAGCAAAAATCTGGTGGGGGATTTGGAGCAGCTGCAGGTCTAGCAAGCCAGTTAGGCTTCGATTTAGATGGAGGTACAAGTGGTGCCTTTTCTGGCGACAATCTGATTGAATTAATGAAATCAAGATCAATAATTCAGAAAACCCTACTCTCTGTCGTTGAAATAAACCATAAAGAGAAGTCACTAGCAGATTTATATATTAGCATCAATAATTTGGCTGCTGCTTGGAAATTACAAAGTGGTATGGCAGGCATCAACTTTTACCCAATTAAAGATCCTGAACATCTAAGTTTGAAACAAGATAGCATACTAAGTGATTTTCATAAACAATTACTATTAAGCTCTGTAAGTGTCGATAAAATTGATAGAAAACTAAGTATTATATCAGTCAGGGTAAATTCAATAAACGAATTATTTGCAAAGTACTTCGCAGAAAACCTGGTAAAGATCGTATCTGACTATTACATCGAAACTAAAACAAAAAAAGAATCTGAAAATGTTGCGATACTAAAGTACCAGGTTGATTCTGTAAGAAAACAATTAAACAATGCAATTTCTGGAGTAGCTTCGTCACTAGATGTTAATCCAAATCCTAACCCTTCTCTACAGATTCTTCGTATACCTTCACAACGCAGACAAATTGATGTTCAGGCAAATACTGCTATCCTAACCGAATTAGTTAAAAATCTGGAGATATCAGAAATTACGCTACGCAAGGAAACACCATTAATACAGGTTATTGATAAGCCCGTTTTACCATTGGAAAAGAAGAAACCTGGCAAATTAAGAACAATGATTTTAAGCGGGTTTGCGGGAATGAGTATTGCTTTATTTTTATTAACCATGCAGGCTCTTTACAAAAAGCTGATGTCTTAACCATAAGTTGATTAATGGTTCTTTTGGTTTAGATTAATAGTATCAGGATATGTAAAGCAATATGTTTAACAGTTATGCAATTCCATTTAAGATTAAAGTCGTAGAATTCTGAAAAGCCTCATGCGAGTATTGTTCAATACATAATGTCATGACACAAATGACTTTAGTTTATGGTTAAATCTTTATTTGACGCTACTCTTGTTCACTTTCTATTATTTTTTTGTTTCCGATGATTTGGGTAAAGAGAGTTGCGGTTTAAATTAATTATGACGTTATGAAAAGCTACATTAATGAGTTCCATGACCCAAAATAACCTTCCAAAGGTAACCGTCATTACAGTTGTATATAATGGAGCTGAGCTTCTTGAAGACACAATCAAAAGTGTAATTAATCAAACTTACTCTAACCTCGAATATATAATAATAGACGGTGGATCAACTGACGGGACATTAAATCTTATTAACAAGTATAGTAAAAAACTGAAATACTGGATCTCAGAACAAGATCAAGGTATATATGATGCAATGAACAAAGGAGTTAAGGCATCTTCAGGCGAATGGTTAATATTTATGAATTCAGGTGATTGGTTCTATGAAGTAACAACGATTGAAAAAATATTTCTTTGCCGGGACTTAAGTACTACAGAGTTCGTATACGGTAATACACTTAAAAGGTCAGCACACAAAATCAAAGTAGATATACCGAGCAAAGCAAGTGAATTTTGGAAGAAACTAGTTGTTCACCAAAGTATTTTTTCAAGAAAAGCCTTAAATGAGAAATATCCGTTTGACCTGAATTTTAAAGTTTCTGCTGACTTTGATTTTATTTTTAAAGTATTTTATTACAGACATCAGACATTATATGTCGATGAAGTTATTTCAAGTTTTGACATGATTGGATTTTCAAAACAGAACCGCTATCTGGGGTTTAGTGAAGACCGGTGTATTGCACTGAAATATAGAGGTAATTTAATCGTCGGCTACCGAGTTTACTGGCATTATATTGTAATAACTATTCGGGGTAAATTTATAGATATCATCCGCAGATGGTTGCCATCGTTATTTAATAAATTAAAAGAATTAAACAGATAAGCAATCATGATAGCCTACTATTTATTTTTTGGCTTTTTTGGGCTAATTGCGTCATTAGATTATGTAAAGCAGAACGACTATTCTCTCAAATTAATGAGAAGAATAGCATTTATTTTTTCTTTTTTTTTAATTTGTTTTTTTGTTGGTTTCAGGTATAAAATTGCCACAGATTGGATAAGCTATCTTGAGTTGTATACCGATTCAAAATTATTAGACCAGTTATTTATAGGCAAAAATCTTTCATTTGCCAACGACTCAATAGAGCCTGGTTACAAAATACTTATGTCTGCAATCAAGAGTACCGGAATGAATTTTTTCTGGTTTGTTTTCTTGATAACTTTATTCAATACTTTTTCTTTATTCTACTTTTTAGCCAAAAACCAACTTAGAAATAAGTTCGTTTTTTTGTCAATCATATTGATTCTAACAGGCTTTAGAGAATTTGACATTTTAAGGCAGTCAATCGCATTTCATATAATGCTTTTTGCATTTAATGGCAAGGAAAATCGCCTGGCAATCCAAATACCTATTATAGTACTTGCAATGACTTTTCATTACACCGCAATTATATTTGGTCTTTTTTACCTTTATCAAAAATTTAATTTGAACAGAAAAGTTATAATCGGATTAACAGTTTTATATGCAATATCATTATTTGTCACCATTCCTTTCATTACGACTATACTGAAAGCCATTGTGCCTCTGGTCGGAGGAGTAATGGCTACAATTGTCAATAAAGCTGCCGGAGTTGTAGAAGGATTTAATTTTCAACGCAATATTAGCTTCACCAGCCTCCTGAACCTTGGCTTTTTGATTCTATTGGGATCTAAAAATGATAAAATCGTTCTTAGTGCAGCAGAATCTGTTTTAGTTAAAATGTTTTTATTTTATATTATAATAAGCATATTTTTCAAAGAAGTTCAGGAAGTTGGTGATAGACTTTCTTATTATTTCAATTTTGGCATAGCCTTCCTATTTTGTCTATTACCAGATCTCGTTAAGATTCGCGAAAAAAGAAAATTGATTTTATTTGTACCAATCATTTTTATAACTATGCGACTTTTCTTGCACTTTAATGATCCAGCAATCTGGTATGGGCAGAGTCCGTATAGAAACTATTTTTTTTCTGATCAGAGTGACGATCGCGCTATAATGGAAAGGTTTGATAAGATGATGAATATTGGAAGGGAACAAAATGAAAAAAAAACAAACTAGTATCACATTTATTATTCCCGGTAGAGGCACTAAACCTGTAGGAGGGATAAGGGTGGTTTATGAATATGCCAACAGGCTTACGCAAAAAAATCTCACGGTTAATATTGTTCATGTGGCTTGCCTGCTTAAGTCACATTCATTATTTGTAGGTTTAGGAAGATATATTTTCTGTATCTTTTTTTTTCGATTTTACAAAAGATGGTTTGTCCTTGATCCTAAAGTAAACATAAAATGGGTCTTTATTCCCCTTGCATTGTCAATTCCTGATGCAGATTTTATAGTTGCTACTTCATGGGAAACATCTGAGTACGTCACTGAATATCCAACTCAAAAAGGCAAGAAGTTATACCTGATTCAAGGTAATGAGTCAGAATTTCAACAAACGATTGAAAAAGGATGGCAGGCAAGGGTTCAAAATACGTGGAATCTTCCACTTCATAAAATTACTGTTAGTACCTGGCTATCAAAAATCATAACCCATCATAAAGAACAAAGCCAAATTATTTTTAACGGTACCGACACATTAAATTTCTTTTCTGAAAATAAATCTGAGACTAGAAATCCATTGTCGATTATGATGCTTTACCATAATTCACTTGCAAAAGGTACTTCCGACGGAATCGCAGCATTGAGAAAACTTAAAAGTGAATTTGAAAATCTTCATGTTATATTATTCGGAGTACCACCTCGACCCGTTGAACTTGAAGAGTGGTTTCATTATTACAGGCAGCCCAACCGAAAGAAACTAAGGGAACTCTACAATCAATCTGCTATTTTTTTATCACCTTCTCACTCAGAAGGATGGGGCTTACCAGTAATAGAAGCAATGTTGTGTGGATGTGCAATTCTCACAAGCGATATTGGAGGATTCAATGACTTTATGATACCCAATGAGACAGGTCTATGTTTTAAGGTTAAAGATATTGATGATCTTGAAAAAAAGCTCGTGGAGCTGATCAACAATACAGATTTAAGGGTACGCCTAGCTAATTCAGGGAAAAATTTTGTTAAGAGGTTTTCTTGGGAGATTGCAACTGACCAATTTTTAGTGTTGACTAAATCTATTTGATAATGAATTCTGTGTGTATGGCCACCTATAACGGAGAGTTGTTTGTCAAAAGTCAGATATTTTCAATTTTAAAGCAATTGAACCCTGATGACGAACTAGTCATATCAGATGATTCTTCAACTGATATGACAATAGCTCGAATAAAAGAAATCAGCGATTCTAGAATAAAATTGCTAGAAAATAACTTGTTTAGAGACCCTATTAGGAATTTTGAACATGCAATATCAAATGCCAAAGGAATCTATATTTTTCTGTCAGACCAAGACGATATATGGCTCGATAGCAAGTATAAAGAGATGTTATTATTACTTAAAGACTACAGTCTAATTGTAAGTGATTCAATAATCGTTGATGAAGACCTCAATATTTTGTACCCGTCTTTCTTTAAATACTTTAATTCTGGGAAAGGATTAATAAAAAACATGATCAGAAGTTCTTATTACGGTTCATGTATGGCATTTCACAGTGAATTATTACGTTATGCACTTCCATTCCCAGATACAAAAGAAATTGGCCATGACTTATGGTTAGGACTTGTAGCAGAACTCACTGGTAAAGTATACTTCGCTAATAAACAGTTAATCCTTTACAGAAGACATGCAAATGCGTTCACACCCGAAAGTATTGGAAAAAGCACCCGTAGCGGGCTTCAAAAACTAAAGGGAAGGTTGGTCATGGTAAGGGAAATAGTAAAAGTCATTTATAAAATTTATTTTAATGGAAAAAGGTCTCGTTTCAATCATCACGCCCGCATATAATGCGGCCAGGTATATTTCTCAAACAATTGACTCAGTAATAACTCAAACCTTTAAGAATTGGGAGATGATTATTATTGATGATGGCTCAACCGACAAAAGTCTTGCAGTTGTAAAAAGCTATATGGATACTGAAAAAAGAATTTCAATTTACTCCCAGAAAAACGGAGGTTCAGCGGCTGCAAGGAATAATGGAATAAAAAGAGCCAAAGGTCAGTATATATGTCTTCTGGATGCTGATGATACGTGGGAGCCGACATTTCTAGCGTCCCAGTTAAAATTTATGAAAGAGAAAAATGCCACTCTAGTCTATTCTTCACATACGAGAATGGACGAAAACTCGAAAGAGATTTTAAAACCCTACATAGTTCCCAAACAAGTTACCTACAGGGACCTACTTAAGACTTGTTCAATATCATGCCTTACGGGCGTTTACGATACAGAACCGTTTGGAAAAGTTTATCTCAAGGAAGAATTCAAAAGTTTAAGAGATGATTATATCTATTGGCTTGAAATTATAAAAAAAACTAAAGTTGCTTACGGTAATCCCCAAATTCTTGCCAATTATCGAATGCTAAACCTTTCAGCTACCAGAAAAAAAAATAAACTGATCATCCCACAATTTAAAGTATACTACTCGGTTGAAAAGCTGAATTTATTACAAAGCGTATATTATATGGCAAACTGGGCTTTATTTGGTTTTTTTAAATATCGCAAGTAGGTAAACTTTGCAGTCTGGGTAAATACTCAATAAATCAAATTTCATTAAAACAATGATTGAAAATAGATACGTATGAAATTTCTTTATAAACGATATAAAGAAAGTGTGGTGCTTAATAGATTTGTCAGTCTAATGAGCGTTGACATTCTTATAAAAGCTTCCTCTTTTATCCTTATCCCTGTGTACCTTAAACTGTTAACGCAAACAGAATTCGGCTTGTATAATTACCTGATTTCAATTGTAGTTTTCTTTTCCCAAATCTTAAATTTTGGCTTATATCTGGCTCAAAGTAAGATATACCCTGATACTGAATCAGAAGGCAGGGGTAAATTTCTTTTCTCATTACATGTGCTACTGCTTTTTTTACTCTTAACATCACTTGCTATAATATATGGCTTCAATATCGACCGGTATTTAATTTCCCTTTTATTTAAAGGTTCATTTAATTACCAGTTTTACAGATTCCCAATGCTTCTAGCTATAGTGGCATCAGTATATTCTTTCATGCTTTATAATTACCTGCTTAGTGCTGAAAAAATTAAAATTGTTCAACGTTACAATTTGCTCAGGCTAATTCTATTGAATACTATCGTACTGGCTGTATTATTTTATGTGAAAGGCGATAAGGTAAACATGCGATTTATTATTACTTATACGATTGAAATTATACTGATCATCTCTTTTGCGTTTCAGTGTATTAAAGAAATGGTACCCAGTCTGGACTATCAAGTAATGTTAAGATCAGCGAAAATTGGATTCCCAATAATGGTTTCTGCCATTTGTGGCATTGTGATAGGGTTTGGAGATAAGTATTTTCTCCAAAGAAAAGCTGGCTTTGTCGATCTGTCCGTTTACTATTTGGCGTTTTCAATTGCCAATATAATTCCAATGATCTTTAATACCCTTCAAAACATCTGGCTGCCAATTTTTCTTCGGGAGAAAGAATTAGAAAAGAATATTAAGTTGACGAAAAAAATGGTGAAGAGGGTCTTTGGAATTTTTATAATTCTTTCAATTGGCATGATCCTGTTTATAATAGGTGCATTATATATCCACTTAATTGACAGCAGATACAATAAGGTCATTTACGTTCTACCAGTCTTACTCCTATCCCTTTCTATAGAAAGTACTAGCCATCTGCTAGTCAACTATATTACCTATTTCGAACAAACATATATTTTGCCGATTATCTCAGTTATACTAGGAATTATAAGCATTACTTTAAATATTGTCTTTATAAGCAGGTATGGATTGTATGGTGCAGCATATTCATCTTTAAGTATCGGGATGCTTAGTTTTACGGCATATTATTTTATTTTAAAATTCAATTTGTCAAAATTCAGGAAAGCAGCTCTGCTTGTTATGGCAAATACCTCTCAAATTACAGTTTAATGGTTACTTTTTCAAAATTAGGCGAACCCGAATTTGGCAGACTAGGAAACCAGCTCTTTCAAATTGCAGCGACAATTGGAATTGCAGATGAAAACCAATGTGAATTTGTATTTCCTGAATGGAGCTACTCATCTAGCTTTAAAAACCCATTACCTATTTCAGTGTGTTCAGACTGCACACCGTATATCGTCGAAGGTTCAAATTTCAAGGCTATCAACTTATTACCAGGTGATTGGGACTTGAGAGGCTTTTTTCAAAGTGAAAAATATTTTATAAATTCTAAATTAAAAGTTCTTCATTATTTTGACCCAGCTGATCAGGTCAAGGAATATCTTTGGAAAAAATATGATGAAACTATAGTCAGAAAAAGTTGCAGCATTCATGTAAGAAGAGGGGATTATGCTAAACAGAGCCATTATTTCCCAATGCAGCCTCTAGAATATTACCTTCTTGCAATCAGTAAGTTTCCAAAAAATACACTATTTCTGGTGTTTTCTGATGAAATAGCCTGGTGCAAAAAGAACTTTCTTAGCACAAACTTCACCTTTGTCGAAAATGAGTCAGACATCAATGATCTGATACTTATGAGTAACTGTCAAAATCATATTCTTTCAAACAGCAGCTTTAGCTGGTGGGGAGCTTGGTTAAATGATTCAGATGATAAAATTATTTTGTGCCCAGAAAATTGGTTTGGGCCAGCTGTTGCATTCAATTCCAAGAATTTTACCGCTGACATCTATGCAAAAGACTTCATAAAAGTGTATCTCCCAAAGACAACCCTATTGAGAAAATATCCATCGGTTTTAAATCCGCCAATTTATTTATTTTATCTAGTAAAAAACTTTTTCATCAAAATAGCCAAAACACTAGTATCGAAGATCAGAACAACCTGATAGTAATATTTGGGTTTTAGTGCTGTATCCTTTTTACGGGTTTGCAATTTTGGATCAGAAAAACGTCTTATCTTTGTTTTAAGCAACTAGAAACTGCTTATTATTCGGGTACGAAACTTACCGGATAGCAAAAAATACAATTATAATGGCATATAACACTCCTATCCTTTTCCTAACTTTTAAGCGTCTTGATACTACAAAAAAAGTCTTTGAGCGCATTCGGGAACAACAGCCATCTTATTTATTTATAGCCTCTGACGGGCCAAGAAAAGGGAACGAATCAGATTTTGACGATATTATTAGAGTAAGAACCTATCTTAATAGTAAAATAGACTGGAAGTGTGAGGTCAAAACACTCTATCAGGAAGAGAATCTTGGTTGTGGAATTGGACCATACACTGCAATTACCTGGTTTTTTAGCCATGTAAGTCAGGGTATTATTTTGGAAGATGACTGTATGCCATATGGTGACTTTTTCACTTTCTGTGAACAAATGCTTGATTATTACAAGGACAGTACACAGGTAATGGAAATAAGCGGAACCAGTTTACAAAAACGCAATAAACCTGGGGATGCGTCTTATTATTTTTCAAAATATGGTGGTATTTGGGGCTGGGCAAGCTGGGCAAGGGCTTGGAAAAGTTATGATTATGAAATGAAAGGATACAAAGATTTCAGAGATCAAAACGCAATTTCCCATGTATTTGAGAGCAAAAACCAGCAAAAATACTGGATCAAAACTTTTGATTGGGCCTCAACCCTTGGAACTTGGTGGGACTATCAATGGAAATTCTCAATCTGGCTTAAAAAAGGTATATGTATCGTACCAAACATTAATTTAATCCGAAATATTGGGTTCAATAGTGATGGAACGCATACATTAGTTGAACCTTCCTGGTACAAAACTTTAACCGCGGGTAACGGAAATTTAGGTGAATTAGTACACCCCAAATTTATTATTGTAGATGTAGAAGCAGATAATTTTTTTTTTAATATAGGATACAAGCTGCCTTCACTTTTAAATCGGGCCATAAAACGTATTTTAAAAAATGCCAATTTTTTGAAGATTTTCAAGACACTTTAAAAGGTTTATTTTAAATTGAGAATTTCAAAAAAGTAAACCATACAATTGGAACTCCTCAAAGAAGTGGAAGAGACCATCTATAATTCAACAGGACTAATAAAACATAAAACTTATTCTTGACGCTATTACCCAGAAATAGATTATGGAGATTACACATAAACTCAAGAGGATAAAAGGTAATAAACAGTATATACCCTGCAATTCCACTAGTAATACACATCTGATAACCAAACCGTAATAAGTGTCTATTTTTTCTTTAGACTTACCGTACGAGATTAAAGAAAATCATGTAATTGAATTATAAAGGTATCATGATATGTTTATAATTGGTTAAAAGAAGTGTTGCTACCATTGAACTAGAAACACGTATTTATATCCTTAACTTCGACAATGATTTACAGTGTAATTAAAAATCTTCTGGCCATTTTAAAAAAATGGAACAGATTGAATTACTTAAAGGGAATCAAAACTTATATCAATATGGGATCGTCGGTTCTATACCATAATTTTGGTCTGCAAGTGATAAATCCAATATTGGGAAAGAAGTACCTTTCTTTAGGTGAAAACACTATTGTAGATTGCTATATTTCATTTGATTCTGGTACGGGCGAAGTAATAGTCAAAAACAACACATGGATAGGGGGAAGCAGAATTAGTTGCAATACAAAAATTTTAATTGGAAGTAATGTTTTCATTTCATGGGGCGTTTATATTTCTGACAATGACTCTCATTCGACAAATTATAAAGACAGACAGCATGATATTATTCAGCAACTGAATGATCTTAAATCAGGTAAAAATTTACTTTCGACTAAAAATTGGGATCATGTAAACATAAAGCCAATAACCATAGGTGATAATGTGTGGATTGGCATGAACTGTATTATTCTAAAAGGTGTTACTATAGGAGAGGGTGCAATTATTGCTGCAGGTAGTGTTGTCACGAAAGATGTTGCTTCATGGACGATTTCGGGTGGCAATCCTGCAAAAAAAATTAAAAATATTTTAATTAGGACTGATTAAAACTGCTTATGAAAACTTAGAAAGTTTTTTAAGCATATAAAATAGATCTGCTTAACAACTTAGACTAGCATCAATTTCTTATTGTATTTCTCTGAAAATTGTTGTCAATTTATATAGAAGCCAAACTTCTATTCACAGTTATCGACTATTATTTAAATTAGACCTTAAGTTATACTAAATAATAATAAAATTTTCCTGTGAGACAATTATGTCACAACTAACAAAAAAAAATTCAAAAGAAGGTCTGATTACAAGTGTAAGATTGAAAAAGCAAGTAAAATCAAAACACATTGATCTGATCATTTAGTTAAACTCAGAAAAATGCCTTACAATTATAATCTTCCCCTTAAATGATAGATCAACTGCTAAAAAAAATTAAAGAAATCAGAAGCAAGCGATACTTACAAAGTGTCATTAAATATATGAATGTTGGCAATTCATTGTTGCTCCCTGGTTTTAAGCTAGAAATAACAAATCCACAAATAGATAAGCTTTATGTCTCTGTTAGTGATGATACAATATTGCAATGCACGATCTTATTTGAATCTGGTCAAGGAGAAGTCAATATTGGAAAAAAGGTTTTTATTGGGAGTAGCCACATAATCTGCAGGACACGCATAATTATTGAAGACTTTGTCTTTATTGCATGGGGTTGTTATATATATGACCATAACTCACACTCTGTAGATTTCAGGGTCCGACAAGATGATATTAATCAACAACTGATTGATATTAGACAGAAAAAAAACTTTATTGAAAATAAAAACTGGGAAACCGTAATGAGTAAACCCATAAGAATTTGCGCCAATTCATGGATTGGCATGAATTGTACAATATTAAAGGGTGTAACAATCGGAGAAGGGGCAATTGTAGGTGCCGGTAGTGTAGTGACCAAAGACGTTGAATCTTGGACAATCGTTGGAGGAAACCCTGCAGTATTTCTAAAACGAATACCAGAAGAATTCCGAAAAAACAATTAAAATGAAAAAAGTACTAATAACTGGGGCTTTTGGATTTTTAGGGAGGCATACTGCAAAGAAATTGAAAGAAGATGGTGGTTATTACATCACTGGAATCGGACACGGTAAATGGAACTTTCATGAATACCAGCAGTGGGGTATAGATGAATGGCATAACTCGACGATCACGTTCGAGTCACTCATCAACCTTAGAAATAAATTTGATGTAATTATTCATTGCGGAGGCAGTGGATCGGTTGGTTTTTCAATTGAAAATCCATATGAAGATTTTCAGAAAACTGTCCAAAGCACGTTATCCATATTGGAATACATACGATCACAAAACTATTTATGTCATTTCATATATCCTTCCAGCCCAGCCGTTCAAGGAAATATAGGAGATAAAGCAATAAGTGAAGGCGACCCATGTAACCCCGTATCGCCATATGGCTTTCACAAAAAAATATCAGAGGATTTATGTAGCTCATATAATAAGAATTTTGGTATCCCCGTAACAATCATCAGGTTCTTTTCAATTTATGGAGCTGGACTTCAGAAGCAACTACTTTGGGATGCTTGCCTAAAGATTAAAGAGGCATCAGAAGAAGTATCTTTTTTTGGTACAGGTGAAGAAACCAGAGATTGGATAAATGAAAAGGATGCTACCAGGCTCATTAGCACAGTAGCTTCAACTAAAGATAACTTGTCGCTAAGTGTTCTTAACTGCGGAAGCGGCCAAAAAACAACAGTACGGGAAACACTAGAATTACTGGTACGCACATATGACAAAAAAATTATAGTGCACTTTAATCAGCGGGTAAAAGATGGAGACCCCAGATTTTATCATGCTGATATAACTTTGGCAAATAAACTAGGATGGGAGCCAGAAATATCACTTAAAGAAGGTTTAGAAACTTATGTTGATTTTTTTAAAGTGCTAATGGCCTGACACCTTTTAATTTTTACTTTTTTACTATTATAATGGTTGTTAAGAAAAATATAACGCTAATTTATCAATACAATGAAAACTGGATCGGGGGCACCTACTATATTCAGAATATAATAAAAGCACTTAACTTTCTAAAAGACGCAGATAAACCCGAATTAACAATTATTTCCAAACAAGGGACTTCTTTATCTGAAATAGTTAATATCAATTATCCTTACATTAAATTTTTAAGCTACGATACGGGTACAAAGTTTATCACAAGCATAATTAATGGTATATATCGAAGAGTATTTGGATACCTGCTTCTAAAGAAACCATTACCTTCACCCGAGCTCGAAAATTTGTATCCTGTATCAGATTATTTTGACTTGAGCCAGAAAAAAAAATACTACTTCTGGATCCCCGATTTTCAAGAGCATCATCTTCCACATTTTTTTTCCACGAAAGAAATTAGAATAAGAATAGCTTATCAAAAGTATATAGTCGCTCAAGAGAAGCCTATAATTTTTAGCAGTTTAAATGCAAAATTAGACTACGACAACTTTTATCCTAAAAACAAAAATATTAAGTCGGTTTTAAATTTTGTTAGCATCATTGACAAAGAGTACTTAAAAATCGATTTAGAAATGTTGAAGTTGAAGTACAGCTTGACGCGCAAATTTTTTATTATATGTAACCAATTCTGGAAACATAAGAATCACAAAGTTGTATTACAGGCGATAGTTGACCAGAATGAAACAACATACGACTTTGTATTTACGGGCAAAGAGTTTGACGATCGCAACCCAAAATACGTTGATAGTCTAAAAAAATTCGTAAAGGATAATAAAATTCAAGATAAAGTAAAGTTTCTAGGCTTTATAGATAGAAATGAGCAGTTAAAATTAATGCAGGAAAGCATTGCTATAATACAGCCTTCACTTTTTGAAGGTTGGAGCACTGTTGTTGAAGACGCAAAAGCGATCGATAAGCTTGTCATTGTATCTGACATCCTTTTGCACAGGGAACAAATAGAATCAAATTGTCTCTTTTTTGATCCCCACTCAGCATCTAGTCTGAATTTTGCGCTAAATAAAAGTTTGAATTATGAAATGGAAGTATCAGAAAACTATCAGGAGAAAATAGAGCGCTTTGCTGAAAATTTTATTGCTCTTTTTTAAATTCTTGATTATAACACTTGCTAAACGTTAAAAAAAGTAACCTTTTAATTTAAGCCCCGTTATAATACATGAGAGCGTTAATTTAGATTAGGCAGGGCACAAACTCCCAAATTTGTCCCTGCTTTTTTTAAATCTCAATTCTTGGTTAGTTCAAAAATGGCACAACCAAATACGCATCCAAAACTAGATGCCGCCTCAGTACTCCTAAAATCAAGATCTAAATGAAGAATTTCTTTATCGTCTATCAAATAGAAGTTATCGACCCTATAATTATTCTCTAGTAGATCTACTAAATAGCTTACAGAAAATAATCTATGAGCATTAAAATACACTCCTTGCACCCCTACTGGCACGGAAAAATAAAATTTTCCACCACTTTTTAATATACGTAATATATTATCTAAAGCTTTTAAATGCCCATTGACATCAATTGGATCACCATATCGCCCTAGGCCAAAATGCTCAATTACGTGAAGAGAAGAAATGGAGTCTGTATATCCAAGTAGCCCTTCCGGTAGCTTCATAAGATCTGCCTGACGAAAGCTAACATTTACTATTTTCCTGTCAAGTGGCCTTATATCGATGATTTCAATTTCTCTATATGACGCAACATGTGTTACAAATCCATCAACTCTTGAACCAATATCAACATGCTTTTCTGGTTTATTTGAGAATATTCGTTGAGCAATCAATAAATCCTGCTGGAAATAGTGTGTTGTAAAAATGCCACTTTCAGTATACTTATCGAATATAAGCGGGTAATACTTAATCATCGGAAAATCCGTATCAGCGGGTATTTGTTTTTTAAATTCCTTCAAATCGTGGATAAAGCTTGAAGTGGCTTTAATTCTTAAAAAACCTTTTTTAACGCTTCTTTTCGTTCTGTAAGCTATTGCCCGGCCAATTCTCTGTATTGTCATATTATAATACTTAGTCGCCTAATGTAAGAATTATGTGTGATTTAACTATCTAGTTATCCCACTAAGTGTAGTCAGAACTGATCAGATAAAGCTTGTATAATATCAAGTTAAAAAATGATTATTGGAACAGTGGCAACACCCCCATAAACCCTTCAATTTCATGTTTGATTTCGTTGAGATGTGGACCTTCTACTCCCTTAGATATCACAATATCAATCAAATCAACTATCTTTTCCATATCAGCCTCTTTTAGACCCCTGGTAGTAATAGCAGAAGTACCAATACGAATACCTGAAGTTATAAACGGCGATTTATCGTCATAAGGAACCATATTTTTATTTAAAGTAATTCCTGCAAGACCAAGAAGCCCTTCAGCTACCTTTCCACTTATGTCTTTATTTCGCAGATCCATCAAAAACATGTGGTTGTCTGTGCCTCCAGAAATAATTTTATACTCTTTTTTAACAAAAAGTGAAGCCATGACACGGGCATTTTTTTGCACCTGACCAATATATGTGCGAAACTCCTGACTCAGGGCTTCTTTAAAAGCAACTGCCTTCGCAGCAATAACGTGCTCAAGTGGGCCACCCTGAGTACCAGGGAATACACTTGAATCTAATAATTCTGACATCATTTTAATTCTTCCCTTAGCCGCGGACAGGCCAAAAGGATTTTCAAAATCCTGACCCATCATAATGATACCCCCTCTTGGGCCTCTTAATGTTTTATGAGTAGTACTGGTTACTATATGGCAATGAGGCAATGGGTCATTCAATAACTTACTTGCAATGAAGCCTGAAGGATGAGCAATATCTGCCCAAACTAATGCACCAACTTCATCAGCAACTTTTCTTATGCGGGCATAGTCCCAATCGCGGGAATATGCAGAAGCACCACAAATTATAAGTTTTGGTTTTTCGGTTCTCGCTTTTTCTTCCAGCTCTTCGTAATTGATTAAACCATCCTCTTTTTTGACAGTATAAAAATAGGCGTCATAAAGTTTGCCTGATAAATTTGCAGGTGATCCATGAGTCAGATGCCCACCATGAGCCAGGTCAAGACCCAGAATTTTATCACCTGGTTTTAGAATTGCCTGTTGTACTGCGATATTCGCATTTGCTCCGGAATGAGGCTGAACATTCGCCCAGGCTGCTCCAAATAATTGTTTAAGATTATCAATGGCTAGCTGCTCAACTTTATCAACTACCTCACAGCCACCGTAATATCTTTTACCGGGTAGCCCTTCAGCATATTTGTTAGTTAAAACTGAACCTTGTGCTTCCATTACCTGTGGACTCACGAAGTTTTCTGAAGCTATCAGTTCTATGCCATTAAGCTGCCTATTCTTTTCGTTTTCAATCAAATCAAAAACCTGGGTATCTCTAATCATGGGTTGTTAATAATACTGTTGCAAGTTAAGAATTACAAAAATTATTTTACGGTAAATCAGGAAAGCTTTGTTACCTGCTGGAAATCCAAAAATTATTAAACCCCAGACCTACATCAATTTGAAGTATTTCCTGTTGCAGTAATTCAAGAATTGCCAAGAAATTATAGACGAGTTCTAATTTATTTCTAGACCGACCCCTTAAGAAAGTAAAGTTAACTGTTTCATTTACCCTGAGTAAACTAAGAATTTCATCCTTTTGTTTCTGAATAGAATACGGATGTTCAACAATGGTATGTGATACTTCGTTATCTTTTTCAATGTTTTTTTTGACGATTCTTGAATACGTAAGCAATAGCTGGAAAAGGGTTAGATGCTCAAGCTCTTCATTTGGCAAGGCGATTTTTCCTGCCCGATTAACGTCAATAAAAAAATTACCTCTGCGGTCTTGCTGAAATCGCTCTTCTTCCAGTAATAAAAGTACTGGGATCGTTTGTTTAAAACGTTTATATTCAATCAGCCTTTCAATTAATTGAATTCTGGGATCAAGCACGTCTCCATCTTCATCTAACTTTGGCCGGGGAAGTAATAACTTCACTTTGATACGCATTAAAGTTGCTGCAACCAATATGAATTCACTTGCAAGCTCAATATTCAAGGCATTCATCTGGTGTATATAGTCAAGAAAATCATCTGTAATTTTAGATACAGAAATCTCATGGATATCAAGCTCATCGCGTTCAATAAAGAACAACAAGAGATCAAAAGGGCCCTCAAATTGAGTTAATTTTATTTCGTAGTTCAAAAAAATCAGATAATAACCGTCACAAACTGAATACTATATTGTTTATCGACCAAAGGAATATAAAATTTAGGATATTCAAGTAAATTTGCAATCACGTTAGTGGAATAAAAGTAATATGGAAATAAAAGCAGGTGAATTATTAGACCAGATCCAGTTTCCTTCTGACCTGAGAAAACTTGACGAATCTCAACTAACAGAAATCTGCCATCAATTAAGGCAGTACATTATCGATAGTGTATCAGTCAACGGAGGTCACTTCGCTGCAAGTCTGGGTGTTGTAGAACTAACAGTTGCACTTCACTATGCTTTTAATACTCCATATGATCAGCTTGTATGGGATGTTGGTCATCAAGCCTACGGCCATAAGTTACTTACGGGCCGAAGACCTCTATTTCATACTAATCGCCTTTATCAGGGCATCAGTGGCTTCCCAAGGCGGGCAGAAAGTGAATACGATACTTTTGGAGTAGGTCATTCATCTACCTCAATTTCAGCAGCCCTGGGTATGGCCGTTGCCTCAAATTACAACAAGGATTCTTCCAGGCAGCATATTGCCGTTATTGGTGATGGGGCAATGACAGCAGGAATGGCTTTTGAGGGCCTGAATAATGCAGGTGTACAAAACTCAAACCTTCTGGTGGTATTAAACGACAATTGCATGTCGATAGACCCAAATGTAGGAGCATTGAAAGAATATCTCACAGACATTACTTTATCGCCTACATACAACAAAGTACGTGATGAAGTCTGGAACATGCTGTCAGCGATCAGTAAATTTGGGCCCGATGCACGATTTATCGTTAAGAAAATTGAAAAAAGCATCAAAGGCACTGTTTTTGGAAAAAGTAATTTATTTGAATCTCTTAAGTTCAGGTACTTTGGGCCAATTGATGGGCATGATGTAGTAAAACTGACCAGAATGCTGAATGATTTAAAGCAAATTCCTGGCCCAAAGATTTTACATGTACTGACAGTAAAGGGAAAAGGCTTTTCTCTTGCTGAGAAAGACCAGACCATATGGCATGCTCCTGGTCTGTTTGATAAAATAACCGGAGTTATCAAGAAGACTGTTCCTGATAAACCCCAGCCACCTAAATACCAGGATGTTTTTGGTCATACCCTGGTAGAACTAGCTGAAATGAACTCAAAAATCATGGGTGTTACCCCGGCTATGCCTTCAGGTAGCTCTTTGAATATCATGATGAAAGCCATGCCTGACCGGGCCTTTGATGTAGGCATAGCTGAGCAACATGCTGTAACGTTTTCAGCAGGTCTGGCAACCCAGGGAATGATTCCTTTCTGCAATATCTATTCATCCTTTATGCAGCGGGCCTATGACCAGGTTATACATGATGTAGCGATACAAAATTTACCAGTGGTATTCTGCCTTGACCGTGCAGGTTTTGCAGGTGCTGACGGAGCAACCCACCACGGTGCTTATGATATTGCCTATATGCGCTGTATTCCCAATCTTGTTGTTACTTCACCCATGAATGAAGAAGAACTAAGAAATCTGATGTATACGGCTCAGCTCGATCATAAAGGGCCTTTCGTGATACGCTATCCAAGGGGAAATGGAGTAATGGTTGACTGGAAGAAACCCTTCAAAGAAATTCAATTAGGTACCGGCCGCAAGGTTTGTGACGGTGATGAAATCGCAATTTTAAGCCTGGGACATATTGGTAATAGCGTTACCAAAGCTATTGAAATCTTGAACCAGGAAGGAATCTCCCCTGCCCATTATGATATGCGCTTCGTCAAACCAATTGACAAAGAACTCATGCACGAAGTTTGTTCTAAATTCAAACATGTCATAACAATTGAAGATGGTTGTATTATGGGAGGAATGGGAACTGCAGTTTTAGAGTTCATCGCTGACCATGATTACCAGATTTCTGTTAAAAGACTTGGTATACCAGATGAGGTTATCGAACAGGGCGAACAAATTGAATTACAGGCTCAGTGCGGCTTTGATATTATGGGAATCTGTGAAAGTGTGAGAAAACTTGCAGGTGTAGCGAATGCAAAGCTAATGGCCAGCTAGTCTAACCTTTTCTTAAACATTTATTATACTCTTATTATTTCTAGTTTACCGAAATCACTGAGGTAAACTTATATCAGGTTCAAGTAAAAAATTTAAAAGTCGTAATAGAAATTTCTGAATGAAGCTTTGATGCCGAAATTAAAATAATTAGACGTTTGTTTTGCCAATTGATTGTTTAATGTTCTGTTTGTATAACCAAATTCAAGACGAAGATTGTTCTTGTAATTAAGCATATAGGAGGCTCTTAGATCTGCGAAAAAGAAATTTGACCTTACTCCACTCCCAATAAAGAATCCTTCATTTGCAGTCCGTATTGTGTAGGGTTTGAATAAATCGCCCCCAGTACTCTGTCCGGGATTAGCAGGGTTATCCAAACCGATTAACGCAAAATTTAACTGCGATCTAAGTTCAAAACGTTTATAGGAATAATTCCCAATGAAAATAAACTCTCTGAAGTTTGTTCCCAGCGGGTCTGCAAGTGGCTGTCCATAGTGAGAATAGCTAATCAACGGATTAAGTGCGGTATAAGTAAATGGCCTTATTGTATTCATTTCAGCCAGTAAGTTTAATTTAGGCACTTTCAAAAAGTTAAAAGTCCTGATTCCGAGTTGAAATCCCTGTTTATTGGCCCAATAACCAGGATCACCAAAAACTTTGCTAGCTGTAAACTCATTGATGACCAATTGACCGTAGACCAGATACCTTCCTGACAATTTATAACTACCTGTAAAACCCAACAGCGATTTATCAGGATTACCTATAGAAAATTCAACTGGTCTAAGAAAAATAATTGGATTTATGAAATTAAGATCAAAACCACGGGGCCTGATCATGGTGTTTTCAAAAATGCCGAAAGTGAAATTTTTATTTATACTCCAGTCAAGGTATTGAAATACAGAATATTTTTTAGGGAAGGCCGTTGAGTCAGTAAAATGAAAGCTATTCAGATACTGCATCTGAGTCCAGATATTCATATACTTAAAAGGGCCAAAAGTAGTTATAATCTTTGCATATGGATAACTAAAAGTATTATCCGAAAGAAGCAAAGATCGGTAGCCATCCCCTATAAAATTTTTTCCATGTCCTAATTCAAAAGTAAAATACTTACCGGGGACGTATGAAACATATCCAT
>Ga0209511_1001144_pt1 | contig 24238 bp, 17 predicted proteins | sample SSSSmetaG_FD_184141 | JGI IMG/M metagenome (GOLD analysis project Ga0209511, IMG submission 184141) | Glacier valley bacterial and archeal communities from Borup Fiord, Nunavut, Canada, to study Microbial Dark Matter (Phase II) - ​SSSS... | ecosystem: Environmental > Aquatic > Freshwater > Ice >... | reverse complement strand
CGTTTGTTCTTGAGCGTGGTCTTACTCACTGTCATCCAGATCAACGGCGTCGCCCGCCCGTGGGTGGTGATCAAGTAGCCGGCCAGCGTCGCGTGGTCGTCACCGTCAAACTCTGTCCAGTCGAGCGTGATTGGCGTCAATTAGTTTTGCCGGCTGACGACAACTATTCTTGCCGGTCCGACGGGTGGTTCACGCGGGGTGAATCTCGGTGGGGTAGTTGTCGTCGTGGGGTGAATTAGGTGAATTAGTTGTCGTTGGATTGGTAGTTGTCGTCGACTTTGGGTCCTTCCGTTTCTTGGCTTCTTCCGCGCGGATGCTGCCGCGATCGATCTCGAGGATCGTGGCGTGATGAACGAGACGGTCGATCGCCGCAGCGGTGGTCATCGGATTCTTGAAGATCCTGTCCCACTCGCTGAAGACCAGGTTGCTCGTAATGATCAACGACCGGCGCTCGTAGCGCTCGGCCATCAACGTGAAGAGGACCTCGGCCTCGTCGGCGTTCTGCTGTACGTAGCCAAGATCGTCGAGGATCATGACGTCGTACGAGTCGAGCGCACGAAGTGCTCGTGGCAGGCTGAGATCGCGACGAGCCGCGAGTAGCTGCTGAACAAGCTGATAGGTCGGAACGAACAGCACGCTGATGCCGGCGCCGACGAGGGCGTGGCCGATCGCGCACGCGACGTGGCTCTTGCCGACACCGGGGCGTCCGAACAAGAGGACGTTGTCGCCGCGCTCGACGAAGCTGCCGCGAGCGAGGTCACGCGCCTGAATCAGAACGTTGCGCGGTACGCGAGCGGCGTCGAGCGTGTCGAACGTCTTCGCCGGCGGAAGTCGCGAAGCGCGACGAAGACGGTCCACCCGGCGTTCGCGACGGGCTTGCCATTCGACCTCGAGGACCTCGGCCAAGATAACGAGGGCCTGATCGCAGCCGGCGTCTAAGAACCGTTTGGTCGTTTGCTCAGCGGCACTTGACAGCTTGAATTCTGAGAGTCGCTTCGTGATTTGATCACCGAGCTCGGGCGTGTAGAGCATCACGCCGCACCAGCCATCGTGATCAACTCGTCGTAGACGCCGAGGTCGGGGATGCCGATTTCCACATAGGGAATTGCCGAGGTCGACGGCTGTGCGAGCGCCTTCACGGCGATGAAGTCGAACGGCTCGCCGAGATCGAGGAGGATGTCGAGCGCGCGCGTCACGTCAGCTTCGGACGTGCTCGCTGCGAGGTGCAGGATGCGAACATACTCGACGTCGGCGCGGTCGCCGCGGCCGGCGCAGAGCGCGTCGTAACTGCGACGAAAGGTCAACGACGGAAACAGATCCTCTCGGTACCGGTACGCCGCGAATGCGCCCGGCTTGCGCACCAGCGACCAGATCACGTGGCGGTAGTCGATGCGGTGATGCTCGCCACCACGCAGTCGCGGCATGGTCTCGAGCAATGACCTGCCGATCCAGATCTCGACGACATCCGGGTGAACGCGAGCCTTGAGCTTGTGGCCGATCAGTCGCGACGGGACCGAGTAGGCCCGCTTCGCGACATGCACGGTGCTCCACTTTCGCACCGTCACGTCCACCTCCGTGTACTCCGGCAGTCGATGACTCGGGAGCGCCCCCAGCACGCTGCGCTCGTGCGCCAGATCGTCGGAGCGCCCCTTGTGAAAGCGCTCTTCGACGACGGCCCGTGCCCATGCGAGGTAGATCTCAACCGTCGCGAAGTCGCGGCTGCCGCGAAGCTTCAGCGCCTGTCCGAGAGCGACCTTCAGCAGATCGTTCGCCTTCTCGACGACCCCATTTTGATGCGCCTCGCCGGGCTCGATCCGCGACGACTCGAAGTCGTAGTGGTCAACAACCTGCGCGAACCGCTTCGTCAGCGCCCGTCCGCCTGTTTCTGCGAGCTCGTGCGTGGCCGCCGAGAGATTGTCTTGCCGGATCTTCTTCGGCACGCCGCGGAGCGTCCACAGCGCGCCTTGGAGGCCCGAGAGCAGCGCCTCGTAGGTCTCGCCCATCGCGATCGAGATGTAGCGCCAGCCGCTCCATGCCAGCACGAACTGGAACATCAGATGAACGAAGTGCACTCCCGCGATCGTCACGCCCAGCTCGCCGCAGTGGGTGAAGTCGAAGGCACCGAGGCGGCCAGGTACGTGCTCCTGCGGGAAGAACACTTCCTGCCGTGGCCCGTGCTCGGCTCGCCACCGTCGAATCTGCCGCTGTAGCGTACGGACTTGTCCCGGCTCGAATTCGTCTGGCCGCTTCCGGCATAGCTCGTCCATCAACGTCGTCCCGAGCAACTCGCCGTCCTCGTCGCCGCGCAGATGCGGCTCGATCTCGGTAGCCCACACCGCCGCGAACGGATCTGCCCGGGTCCTCCAGGTCCGGGTCGTGGTCGTCGCCGACGGCATCGGACCGTCTTTCCAGGTCCGTGCTGATCGCTCGCTCATTCCGGCCGCCGCAGCCGCTGTCTCGATCGTGTGTCCTTGCATTCGTTTGCTCCTCAGAACGCGGACCTGCTCATCGGTGACCATCCACTTGCACCGCCTCCACCGCGCGGAAGGGTCAAGCTTTTTGCCATCACCGTGGCTGTCCGCTCGTCGACGAACCGGCAAATCTAGTTGTCGTCGACCGGCAAATCTAATTGTCGCTGATCAGGGGGCGTCGGTGTCCGGCTCTCGTCCGCGACGCCCCACGGGGGGCGTCGGTGTCCGGCTTTCGTTCGCGACGTCCCACGTGGGTCGTCGGTGTCCACATCTCGTTCGCGACGCCCCACGGTCGTCTTGTCCGAGATCGATCAAGCCTTGCCCCACGCGGGGCCTCGACTGTCCGAGAATCGTTCGGTCCTGAGCGAGGGTCGTCTCGGGGAAGAATTCTCGGCGTGGCGAGGTTTTACATGCGTGATGACCGAAGCCGAGCTGCTCTCTCACTATGTCGAACGTGGCAGTGTGCCGTGGAACGTCTCGCTCGAAGCAGCGTGGCTCGACTACGAGCTGCGCGCATGGTTCAAGCCACGCTTGCCACTGCGATGGCCCGCCGCGACGGCGGTTTGCAACATCGGGATCGGGGTCGGGCTGTTCGATGACTGGCTCGGTCACGAGCTCGGCGCGCGAATCACGAGCATCGATCGGGACCCTGCGATCTGCAGGACGTTCGTGGCACGGCAACGTCGTGAGCGTCATCCGTATCTCGCGCACGTACGCTGCGGTGATGCGGTGGAGGTGCTGCACACGGCCGAGTTCGACGCGATCACGATCATCGGCTCGACGCTGGCCGAGAGTGATGATCGCGCTGCGCTCGAACGCGCGGCCCTCGGCGCCCTCGTTCCGGGAGGCACGTTGCTCGTCGCGGATGTCGGGAATCACGAACCGCCGCCGGTCGCGGATGACGTGCGCAGACTCGGCGAGATCTGGATCGCGTTTCGCGCACGCATGAAGTGACGTGTCCGACGGTGTTCGGACACCGTCGTCCGTGCGCCGGACGCACCGGACAGATGCGCACGTGGGATCGCGAGGTTGCGGGCTGCACGTGCTGGCGCAGCGGCTGCAAGGTGCCGTCACATGACCGAACGCGCACTGTTTCTCGACACCGATCAATACGAGCTGGTAGCCGACGAAGCTTCCCCGTACGAGACCGCGGAGCTGCCCGAGTGGTGGTCGCCGCAGCGCACCGCGATCGCGCCGCCGGAGAACCTGCGGCTTGCACTCGCGTTCGAACACTTCGAACAAGAGCTCGCGCGGCTCGCATCGCGCTGGGTGCCGACGGCACCGATCCATCGCATCGCGGCGATCGTGGTGGACTTCGAGGGCTTCATGCGGATCCTGCTCGACGATGTCGAGCTCGAACCGATCTGGACGCGGTCGGGAGAGACGAACCTGCTGGTCCACGACACGTACGTGCGGCTGATCTGTGTGGGCGGTGTCCTGCGCGAAGCGATCGAGGGGCACTGGGCGCACGAAGCAGATCTGGTCTCGGCGTACGCGCATGCGGAGGCGGTCCTCGACGCGTTCTCACCGTTCGTCGGGATCTCGGATCGTGCGATGCGGCGGATCTGCCTCGAGGGTGAAACGCTCGATGGTGCGCTGCGCTGGCTCGCGCGCGAGCTGGATGAAGAAGCGGCCGAGCGCGCGCGCCAGGCCGAGGCCTACGTACCGCGCATCGAGCCGCGCGAGGATGATAACTAGTGACGAACCGCGGCGAGCACGTCGGCGAGCCTGCGCCAGCGGGTCTCGGGTACCGGACCTTCACCATCGCCGAGCGCGCGCGCGAGGTCCGGATCGCGATGCACCGCGATGCGATGGCGGCGGGCGAGTCCCACGAGCTGCGTGGCGCGGGCGCGACGACCGACGGCGACACGGGTTGGAATCGGTCGCTTCGTGGCGTTCCACGCGATCGCGATCGCGAGGTCATCGCCCAGGATCACCACCGCGCAGCCCGCGACGGAGGCCGCGAGTGCCGCACCTTCGCTCGCGGTATCGCGCGCGAGTAAGGAGCGTTGGCGTGCCCACCTCGGATCTGCGCTCGTGAGCCGGTCATCTTCGCGCTTCTCTGTCGCGGTCATCGCGAGTGCGTTCGCGAGCTCGACATGGCGCGCGACCGCATCGACGACGCCGATGCCGAGGTACGCGATCGCGAGCGCCGCGAGGAAGCTCGCACCGAGGGCACCGCTGGCGCGTAGCATCTCGCCAGGTGCGAGCTCGAACAGCACCGCGAGGCGGGGCGCGAAGATCCACAGCCAGCCGAAGCCAACCACGCCGAAGACCATGACGGCGGTCAGCTCGAATGCCGTGCTGCGCGTTCGCGCGATTGCACCGCGATCGAGTGCGGGTGCGTTGTCGATCACGCGACGCGGCAGCCACAGCGTGCGGGTCTGGGCGACGTGCGCGGCGATCGCGGCGATCGCGGCGGCCCCGACGAGTGGCAGGGCGATCGCGAGCACGTCCATCACGAGCGCGCGCGCGGCTGGCAAGGTCGCCGTTCCGGTGCACGCCGCGGCGATCGCATCGCCGAGCGTGAACCGTCCGACCGTCACGACGACCGCGATCGCCGCGCACGCGAGGCCTGCAACGAGCATCGGGCTCGCCGCAGTCATGCCCGCCTGCCGGGCGAGTGCGATTCGTCGTGCGGATGGCGGGAAGGGCTTTTCGCTCACGGCTGGACCGATCCAGCGGGCAGGGTGGGTCGAGCATGGCGCCGCGCACGAGCCGGGCTCAGCACCTCAGCCACCTCCACGTGCCGCAGCAACACGTGGCCGACCGCGAGCCGGTGGGTCGTCGGTGGAAGCGGCGTGTTCCTCACGGTGTCGTCACATCCTACTGCGACCGAGAGATGTCCGATGGCGGTGCTAGGCTGCTTCGCCGTGACGATTGCCCCGCGTGCAGATCTCGCTGCCGGTTCACCGGCGGAGTCGCAGATGTCCGCGGCGCTACATACGGTCGAGGTCATCGTCACGCTCGCGGCGCCGGGGCTCTATCACTATGGAGTGCCGGCGCGGTTCCGTGCGCGCGCGCGGGTCGGTGCGCGCGTGATGGTGCGGTTCGGCGGCAAGCCCGTGATGGGAGTGATCGCGCAGGTCGGCACGCCGGTGCCACCCGAGATCAAGAAGCTGCTCGATCTGACCGATGTGGTCGACGACGAGCCCGCCCTCTCGGCGGAGCTCGTCGAGCTGTGTCAGTGGATCGCCGGCTACTACGAGGCGCCTCCGGGGGAAGTCATCAAGGCGGCCCTGCCGGCCGGTAGCGGGATCAAGGCGCATCGCGTGCTCGCGTTGACCGAGGCCGGTGAAGCGGCGCTCGAGAGTGCGCTGCCACCGAAACCGCGCGCACTCCTGGGCCGCCTCGAAGCGGGTCCGGTCGCGAGCGCGGGCATGAGTCCAACGCTCAAGCGGGGCTACGTGCCGCTGATCGAGCAGGGCCTGGTCGTCGAGGTCGAGGAACGTGAAGCGGCACGCGCGCGGCTCAAGCAGGAGCGCATCGTCGAGCTCGCGGTGCCGATCGAAGAGGCCCGTGAAGCCGCGAAGCGTGCGAAGAAGCGGCTCGCGATCGTCGACGCGCTCGCCGCGGGGCCGACCGTGATCGCCGCGCTCGACGTTCCGAATCCCGGCCCCGCGGTGCGCGAGCTCGAGAAGGCCGGCATCGTGCGCACCAGCGAACGCGAATCCGTGCTCGACGCCGCTCCGATCTCCGATGCCCTCGCGCCCACCACGATCCCCACGCCCACGGTCGAGCAAGAGGTCGCGATCGCGGCGATCATCAAGGCGATCCACGAGCCCGCCGCGTTCGTGCCGTTCCTCCTCCACGGCGTGACAGGAAGTGGCAAGACCGAGGTCTACCTGCGCGTGATCGCGGATGCGCTCGAGCTCGGCAAGACCGCGCTCGTGTTGGTGCCCGAAATCTCGCTGACGCCGCAGCTCGCGGCGCGGTTTCGTGCACGGTTCGGCGATCTCGTCGCGATCCTTCACTCCGGCCTGACCGAGCAAGCGCGGCTCGGCGAGTGGTCTCGCCTCCGCCGTGGCCAGGCGCGGATCGCGGTCGGTGCGCGCTCGGCGGTGTTCGCGCCGGTCGAGAACCTCGGCGTGATCGTCGTCGACGAAGAGCACGACAGTTCGTTCAAGCAAGAAGAAGGCGTGCGCTATCACGCGCGGGATGTCGCGCTCGTCCGTGCGCAACGCGCCGGTGCGGTCTGCGTCCTGGGCTCGGCGACGCCGAGCCTCGAGAGCTACGCGCACGCCGAGCGCGGTCAGTATCAGCTGCTCACGCTGACCGTGCGGCCCACATCGCAGGCGATGCCCACCGTCGAGGTCGTCGACCTTCGCGTTCACATTCCCGACGGCGATGCGATGCTCTCAGCACCTTTACGCGCCGCGATCATCGAAACCCTCGCGGCTGGCGATCAGGCGATCCTGTTTCTCAACCGGCGAGGCTTCGCGACGTTCGTGCTGTGTCGCGCGTGCGGTCACTCGTTCCGCTGCATCAACTGCTCGGTCTCGCAGACCTACCACCGCTCCACCGATCGCCTGACGTGCCACTACTGCGGTCGCGTCGACCCCATCCCGGAGCAATGCCCCGAGTGCAAAGGCCGCGACACGATCGTGCGCAAAGGCCTCGGCACCGAAAAGATCGCCGAATCGGTTGCTGCGGAATTCCCGACCGCGCGGGTCGCGCGCCTCGATCGTGATGTCGCGAGTGGCGCGAAGGCCGAGGTCGTGCTGTCGCGTGTCGCTCGCCGCGAGATCGATATCCTCGTCGGCACCCAGATGGTCGCGAAGGGGCACGATTTCCCGGGGGTCACGCTTGTCGGCGTGTTGTGCGCGGATACAGGGCTCGATCTCCCCGATTTCCGCGCGAGCGAGCGCACGTTCCAGCTCCTCGCGCAGGTCGCCGGTCGGGCAGGCCGTGGCGAGCGCGCGGGGCGCGTGATCGTCCAGACCTATCGGCCGGGCGCCGCAGCCGTCGTCGCGGCTGCGGCGCACGATTATTTGATGTTTTATCGCGCCGAGTCTTTGTCCCGCGCCGACCTTCGCTATCCGCCACACGGCCGCTTGATCGTGGTGAGGATCGACGGACCGAACGAGCACGCGGTCGCAGGCGCCGCGCGCAAGCTCGCCGAGGTTGCCGAGACCGCGAACAAGCACGCCGAGATCGCGGGTGCGGTCGAAATCTTGGGGCCCGTGCCGGCGCCGATCGAGCGGTTGCGCAATCGGACGCGCTGGCAGATCTGGCTGCGAAGCACAGATCGGACGGCGCTGCGACGGGTCGCGCGAACCGTCGCGAATCAGGAGGCGTTCACGGGCGTGCGCGTGCTGCTCGACGTCGATCCGATGTCGTCGCTGTAGCTGGGCTGGTGCTCAGCGCACGACGGAGGCTGGCACGCAGACCACGGCGACGCCCGGAAGCTCCGCTTCGGAGATGCCGATGCGTGAACATCGACTTGCTCCCGAAATCACGACGAATACACGGACGTCGCGCGCCCAGCCACTAGGAGCTAGCTGTGCGACACTACGGCGGCTTCCCGTGAGCTCCGCTGCCTCGAGCGTATTGATCGTCGCCGATCCGGAGCGGATCAGCGAGCTCGCGAGTGCGCTCGCCGAGCCGCTGGAGTGTGGCCCGGTCGAGGTGCTGCTCAGTCACGGTGGGGACGACACGATCGACATCTTCCACGCGCGCACGCCACCCGTGGTCTTGATCACCGCGAGCCTTGAGATGGGCGACGCGACCTCGCTGATCGACACGCTGCGTGGCATGGTGCCGCGCGCGAACGTCGCGTTCATCGTGGTCGGCGACGATATCGGACCGATCCGCACCGCGCTCGACGCGATGGAGATGCAGCCCGATCGATTCATCACGCGACCGATGAACGAGAAGGCCGTACGGTTTGCCGTGCTCGGCGCGCTCGAAGCCGTTGCCCTGCGCACCACGCGCCCTGCTATCGCGCGGACCAAGACCACGCACGGCACGGGTATCGGCATGAGCGTGCCCGCGAACGTCGACGAGCCGACCGCTTCCGCGCAGCGCGCGACCTTGCGCGCGCGGTGGGAAGCGCTCGCCGATTTGATCGGTGGCGATGCCGCGGCCGGTGAAGAAGGCGAGATCATTGAGGATCGCTCCGGTGGCGAAGCAGCCCCGTTGCCGCCGCCGATCCAGATCTTTCCGCGCGGCGATTACGAACCGTTCGTGCCGGCGCACGCGTGGCGACCTGGTTCGACGGCGGTGCCGGAGCGCGAGCCCACGCTGATCATTCGTGGTCCGGATGAAGTGCCGCCCGCAGACCCGCCGGAGTTAACGTCACCGGATGTCGAACCGACGCGCCCGCGAATTCTGACCGACACGATCGCGTGTTCTCGTACGAAGAGCGAGCCGCCGCCGCGCAACGTCGACCTCACCGAACGTGGGGAGGATGATCCATGGTCCGCGCCAATTCCGCTCGCAGAGCTCGTCGATCGCTCGGACCGCAGCGACCGGATCGCTCGCATCTCGCCGGCGGATATCGACGATAGCCCGCTCGGCCTCGATGATTTCGCGGACGAGTTGATGGTTCGCAGTGGCATGCAGACGCCGCCACCCTCGACCGACGACGACGACGACGATCCCCCGGAGCACGACGATCCGGAGATCGTCGTGCCGACGCGCTTGCCCGCGCCTCCGGAAGTGTCCGACGAGGTGCGTGGTGGCGGCGGTCGCGATTTCGCGAGGCAGCTGCGCGCGAAGATGTCGATGATGGCACAGCGGCTGTTCGCGGGCGATAGCCAGTCGTCGCAAGGCGTCGACTTGCGGCCGCGTCACGATCACAAGACCGAGATCGATCTCGCCGAGCTCGGTGAAGAAGCGCCGCTCACGTCGCGCGGGGTCACCGAGATCGAGCGTGGCATGGTGTTCGCCGATGCGCGCGAGCTGGCCACGTCGCCGGGGTCTTGGGACACGCAGGTTCGCGAGCGTGGTTTGCCGGATTCTGGCGAGATCGTGCGTGGCGTCTCGGATGTCGCGCTCTTGCTCGCGAAGTTGTTCGCGTCGAGTGCGACTGGGCGGATCAGATTTCGTCGCTCGCCCGATGAAGTCGAGAAGATCGTGTTCTTCGATGCGGGCCGCCCGGTGTTCGCGTCATCGAGCGAGCCCGGCGATCGCATGGGCGAATTGCTCGTGCGCGAGGGCAAGATCACGCTCGCGCAGTACGAGCGCTGTCAGATCCAGGTCGCGCAATCGGGTCGCCGCATGGGCGAGATCCTGGTCGATTTTGGCTATCTCAAACGCCGCGAGCTGCTGCCGGCCGTGCGTCGCCACGTCGAGGACATCGTATACTCCCTGTTCGGTTGGGATCGCGGTCACTATCTGATCACGATCGATCAAGTGCCTTCGAGCGAGCGCATTCGGATGTCGCGGCATCCTGCGGCGTTGATCCTCGAGGGCATCCGGCGCAAGCTCGATCGCGCGACGCTCGAGCGCTTCGTCGGTCCGGCGTCCACCGTGATCGAGGTGCGCGATCGCGAGCGGCTCGGCGGCATCATCAACGTCGCGGACCTCGCGGCCGAAGAGCGCGCCGCGCTCGCCGCCTTCGACGGCCAGGCGGATCTCGCGCAGGTCGCGCGCGCGGCTGGCGTCGATGTCGTCGATATCTTGCCGCTCGCCTGGGGCTTGGTCGTGCTCGGGCTCGCGCTCGCGCGTCGCGCCGATGCAGGGCTCGAAGAATCGACCGCGCTCGTCGGCGAAACGGATCTCGCGATCGATCGCGAGCGCGTGCGTGCGCGCTGGGAGCTCGTCATCGAGGCCGATTACTTCGCGTTACTCGGCGTGCGTCGCGATGCGACCGCGTTCGAGATTCGCCGCGCGTACCAATCGGCGCGCCGCGATTTCGCCTCCGATTGTTTTCCGGCCGATCTGCGCCGCGAGCTCGCGCGTGAGCTCGACGACATCGCGACGGTCCTCGATGAAGCCTTCCGCGTGCTGCGCGACGATCGCTTGCGCGTGACGTACCTCTCCAACCTGGTGGAATGATATGCGCCTCGCTTTCCTGGGCTCTCCCGACATCGCTGCTGTGTGCCTCCGCGCCGTCGCGAAGGTTCACGATGTCGTGCTCGTTGTCTCGCAGCCCGACAAGCCAGCGGGGCGGGGCGGTGAGCTCCGCGCGCCAGCGGTGAAGGTCGCCGCGGAGGGGCTCGGCTTGCCGGTCATCCAACCGAAGTCGGCGCGCACGGGCGAGCTCGAGCAGGCGTTGAAGGCGTGTGGTGCCGAGCTCGCGGTCGTCGTCGCGTACGGCAAGATCTTGCCGAAGGCGGTACTCGAGGCCGTTTCGCGCGGCTGCATCAACGTCCACGCGTCGGTGTTGCCGAAGTATCGCGGCGCCGCGCCCGTGCAGTGGGCCGTGATCAATGCCGAGCAGGAATCCGGCGTTTCGATCATGCAGCTCGACGAGGGCATGGACACCGGGCCGGTGATGCTCGAGCGTCGCGTCGCGCTGGGCGCCGAGGAGACCTCGGGTGAGCTGCTCGTGCGGCTCGCACCGATCGGCGCCCAAGCCTTGCTCGAAGCTGTCGCCGCGATCTCCGATGGCACCGCGAAGGCGGTCGCTCAAGACCACGGGCACGCGAGCCACGCGCCGATGCTCGCGAAGACCGATGGTGCGATCGACTTCACGCAAGAGGTCAGCCTCGTCGCCGCGCGGATCCGGGGGGTCGATCCGTGGCCGGGTGCCTATGCGATGCTGCGTGGCCAACCGATCAAGTTGTTCCGCGCGCGGGTCACCGACGCCACCGCCGGTCGGGGCGTCGGCACGGTGATCGACATCGACAAGAAGGGCCTTCATGTTTCGGGGCACGGCGGCGTCGTCGCGATCCGCGAGGTTCAAGCGGCGGGTCGCAAGCGGATGGCCGCGCACGAGTTCGCCGCAGGTCGCGGCATCGCGATCGGCGACAAGCTCGAAAAGCCCGAAGCGCCGAAACCATGAATGCCCGCGAGCTCGCGCGCCGCGTTCTCGAACGCATCGAGCGTGATCGAGCGTGGGCCACGCCCGCGCTCGATGGCGAGCTCGCACGCGCGAACCTCGAGGATCGCGATCGCCGGCTCGCCTCGGAGCTGGTGTACGGCGTGCTGCGCCATCGCACGCGCCTCGATCGCTCGTTTGCCGCGTTCGCGGATCTCAAGCAGACACCGCTTCGCGTCGTGATCGCGCTGCGCGTGGCCGCCTATCAGCTGTTGTTCCTGGATCGCGTCCCCGCGTACGCCGCCGTCGACGATGCGGTCGCCGCGGCGCGGGCCTCCGGTGGCCCGAAGATGGCCGGGTTCGCGAACGCGGTGCTGCGCAAGCTGGGACCGGGCAAAGAGCCGACGCTGCCCGGCGAGTTGCTCGCGCGCCTCGCGATCGAGTTCTCTTTGCCGAAATGGATCCTCGACGAGCTCGTTGCCGCGGATCCCGACAACGTGGCTGCGCACGCCTCGGCGTTCGCTACCTCGGCGCCACTCGTCGCGCGCGCGAATGCTCGCCGCACCACGCGCGAGCAGCTGATCGCCGCGCTCGAAGAAGCGGGCCTCACCGCAAGCCCGGTCGATATCGCGCCGGGCACACCGCAAGCGTTCGAGATCGACAACCTCGGCGATCCGGCGCGCAACGCTGCGTTTGTCGCCGGCGAGTGGACCGTCCAGGATCCCGGTGCGCAGCTCGTGGCGCACCTCGCCGCGCCGCGCGCCGGCATGAAGATCCTCGATGCGTGTGCTGGGGTCGGCGGCAAGTCCACTCACCTCGCGGAGCTCTCGGGTGACGCCGCGCATATCGATGCCGCTGATCGGTCCGAGACCAAGCTCGGCCTCGCGGCCCAGACCGCGAAGCGGCTCGGGCTCACGAGCTTGCATTCGCACGTCTGCGATCTCACCGATCCAAAAGCCCCACTCGCGTACGACTACGATCTCGTGGTCCTCGATGCACCGTGCTCTGGCCTCGGCGTGCTGCGCCGCCACCCCGATGCGAAGTGGCGCTTGATCCCGGCCGATGTGCCGCGCCTCGCACTCGTCCAGGCCGAACTGCTCGATGCCGTCGTCTCGCGACTCGCGCCGACCGGCACGTTGATCTACTCGGTGTGCACGTTCACGCGCGCCGAAGGACCCGATCAAGCCCGCGCGTTCGCGGAGCGCAGCGGCCTGCGGCTCGTCGAGGATCACCGCACCTGGCCACCGGGCGCCGACGCGTTCTACCTCGCGAAGTTTCAGCGCGAGTGAATAACCGTCCCTCGTCGTGCCGGCACATTCAGGCACTTGCGAGGCGTAACGTGGCGACTGAGTTGCCGTCCCTATTTCTGGGCGGCTTGACCGCGCTGGCGAAGCTCCGCGATCGTCGCCGCGTAGTCTTTCGTGCCGAACACGCCCGAGCCACTGACGACGACGTTCGCACCGGCCGCGATGACCTCGGCGATGTTGTCGATCTTGATGCCGCCATCGACCTCGATCTCGACGTCGTAGCCCTTGCGATCGATCATCGCGCGGAGCTCTACGATCTTCTCGAGCGCGCTCGGGATGAAGCTCTGCCCGCCGAAGCCGGGGTTGACCGACATGATCAAGACCTGCGCGACATCGCGCAGCACCCATTCGACCGCTTCGACCGGCGTGTGCGGGTTCAAGACGACGCATGGCTTTTTGCCGAGCTCGCGGATCTGATGGATGGTGCGATGGAGGTGCGGACACGCTTCGACGTGGACGCCGATGATGTCGGCGCCGGCCTTCGCGTAAGCGGCGACCCAGCGCTCGGCGTCTTCGATCATGAGATGCACGTCGAGGGGGAGCTTCGTCGCGCGGCGCACGGCCTCCACGACGATCGGCCCGATCGTCATATTCGGCACGAAGTGGCCATCCATCACGTCGACGTGGACGTAGTCCGCAGTCGAGATCGCCTGGATCTCCTCGGCGAGCTTGCCGAAATCAGCGGACAGGATCGATGGTGCGATGCGAACGGGGTGCACGCGGCGAAGCTATCACGGCACCGGTACGACTTCGACGGCGCCGTTCGAAGCGAGGCACGCCAAGCGTCGTCGGTCGCGCGAGAAGGCGAGCGCGACCAGATCGGGCAACTCGGATTCGAGCGTCTGCGTGTCCAGCACGCCGACGATCTCGGCGCCCTTCACGCCGCTCTCGAGGTAGTCGAACTGCAAGCGCCCGCGCGCACCCGGCAGCGGTACGCGATGCGCGTACGCGACGAGGTTGCCGCGATATTCGATCGCCACGGCGGTCGCTCCGCCGGTGCGGGTGCGCGGATAGCGATCACCGCCTTTGATGCGAAGAACCCCGAGCGCGGGGACGCCGTCCTCGGGGATCGCCTGTGCGAGTCGTTTGCCCGCGTGATCGAACGCCAACCCGACGGGTGCGAGTCGGTGCAACGGTTGCGATTGCCACGAACGTTCGAGCACGGTGTGGCTCTCGAGATCGAAAACCGCGAAGCCGCGCCCGGGTTGCTCGGTCTCGTACGCGATCGCGAGGCGCGCACCGTCGCCCGAAATCTCCATCGTCGCGCCACTGTGGTCGAGCGTCACGCCGTCGAGGCGCGGTCGGAACGTCGGGCCGGCAAGGTCGACCACGACGATCGCTCCGAAGTGGAGTGCCACGAACTTCGTGCCATCGGCCGCCAGCGCTGCTCGCTCGATCTGTTCGGAGCTCGTGCGGTACTCGACCCGCTTGCCATCGCGAAACCAGCTCAACCCGGCGTTGCTATCGAGCCCGAGGATCGGTCCATCGGTGAGCCATCGCGCGTCGAGCCACGGTGCGGTCCCCGCGATGTGTTGCTGTGCCGGGCCACGATGAATCGTGAGCGCACCGTTCTGCACGGTGAGGAGGGCCGAATCGAGTGGATCCCACTCGATCCTCACGGAGTCGGCACGATCTCGATCGCGCCTGTCGAGGCGAGGCACGCGAGCTGGCGGCTATCGCGCGAGAAGGCGAGGGCGACGATGTCGGGCAGCGCGGGCTCGATCGAGAGGCTGTCGATCACGTCGACGGTGGCGCCGCCTGCAGGCTCGGGTGAGAGATAGTCGATCCGCAGCCGGCCGCGCGCGCCTTCGGGTGGCCTGGCGTACGCGTACGCCGCGAGTTGACCACCGCGATCGAGCGCGACGGCATTCGCACCTCCCGGCACGGACTTCACAAGGTCGCGATCCTCGACATCGAGCCGCGTGACGCCCCAGCTCGGCACCGCATCCGGCACCGCGTGCGCGATCCGGGTACCGGCTTGGTCGAACGCGAACAGCTGCGGTGCATTCGCTCGACCTTGTTGATTTGGTATCGGCCGGATCCCGTGGGGCATCACGACCGGACGTTTCTCCTCGAGCTTCACGGTCGAGCGCTGCAAGAACTGGTCGGTCGCGAGCTCGATCACGATCCAGGCACGCGAGCTCTGGGTGTAGCCGATCGCGACGAGCCGACCATCAGACGACATTTCGATGCCGACCTTGGCCGATTGGGTGCGCTCGCCCAGCAAGACGCCAAAGCTCTGCGCGTGCAGCGTCCAGATCCGCTCGGGCCTCTCGCCGCGGAGCTGGACCGCGAACACTTCGCCCTCGGAGAGCGCGACGTAGCGATCGCCATCGCCGGACATGCTCGCCGCTAGCGGCAGCCGACTCGCATCGATCCGGAAGTGCGTTTGCTCGACGAGCTCACCATCGCGCTTGAACGTGATCGATCCCCGATCATCGAGCACGATGATCCGACCGTCATCGCAAAACCGCACATCGTAGATCCGCTCCGACGCGAGCTCGCGGCGCGCGCGACCTTCGGCGTCGTGCAACTGGACGAGGCGATCGCGGTAGCTGACGAGCCCGCTATCACCCGGCGCCCAGTCGAGGCGGGGAGGAGACCGAATGGCCATGTGGCCTGCTCAGTATCCGCCGAAAAGATCGGTCAGCGGAACGTCGAGCGCGGTCGCAACTTTGAAGAGGCTGGAAACCGAGGCGCTCGATTCGGCGCGTTCGATCTGCGAGAGCAGCGAGACCGAGAGGTTTGTACGTCGTGCCATCTGCTTGAGCGTGAGCCCACGCGCCTTGCGAAGATCGCGAATCTGGCGACCGATCGCAGCGTGAAGCTCGTCCTCGCGGCGCAGGACGAGGCCCTTCTTCTTCGCGATCCGCGCGATCACGTCGCGGAACTCCACGGGCGTGAATGGCTTGTAGATGTAGGCCGAAACCTCGTGCTGGATCGACGCGGTCGCCGTGTCGAGCGTGGGATAGCCCGTGAGGATGATCACCGCGATGTCGTCGTCGGCGGCTCGAATCTGCGCGAGCAGATCGAGACCCGAGACCTTCGGCATCATCAGGTCGAGCACGACGAGGTGAAACACCTCGTCGCGAATGCGCTCGACCGCGATGCTCGGATCCGCCAGTGTCGTGACCTCGAAGCCCTCGGCTCCGAGAAAATCTTGGAGGTATTCCAAGATGTCGGGATCGTCATCAATGACGAGCACCGATAACTTTGCCGATGTACGAAGAGCCGCCCCAGCTACCACCGGGGGAATCTATCGCAGAAAGTGTGGTCGGGGCGACAGGATTTGAACCTGCGACCCCTTGGTCCCGAACCAAGTGCGCTACCAGGCTGCGCTACGCCCCGACAAGGCAGCGCGTTAGTTACCTTGTCGCAATTCGGCTGTCAACGGCGGAGCGCGGGGAGCGCAATATGGATGCCGAACTCGGCAAACGTTCCGAGCGATTGCAGGGTTCCCACCCTCGCAAATGGGGTCACGCCGAGGAAGGCCCAGATCCCGACCGACCCTCCAACTAAAGGATGGGAGAGATCGGCAACCTCCATGATCGGACCGACCGAGAGTCCGATCGTGTGCTCGAGGATGGGTGTTCCGAACATCGCGTCGACCCAAAAACGTCCACCGCTATGCTCCGTCCACCGGCTCGCACCCACGCTGAAGCCGAGCGCCGAGATCACCTCGTGCTCGCGAACCCGAACGAGCGACGCGTCGACCCCGAACGCCGTATCCCACTGCGACTCGACGTAGCCGGCGACGCCGCTCGGCCCCAACCACAAGTAGGTACCATCGAGATTGGACGATTCGCGGAACACCAGGTTCGGCGCATTCGTCCGCGGTGGCGCGTCGAGCGCGGTTTCGGTCGGCACCAAGTCCAGCGGGCCCAGAGGATTTCCCTCGCTGAGACGTCCTGACGAGCACACGCAAATCATGATCTGCACTGCCTGCGACAACAAACCCTGGCCGGGCGTTCCTATCGCAACACGCGGCTCTCTCATGCTGGTAATATTTGCCACGAAGCCGAGCGGGGACCGGTCGGGCTCGTAGTTTGTTTTGTCGACATGGTTCTCGGCTCCCCTCGGCGCGTGATGTCAAATTTGGCTATCCAGCACAACGCCCTCGGCGGAAGCGGAATGGGTCCGGGCGGCGCCCAAGGCCACGCTCCGATCATACCACCCGGTCTGGAGAACGACTTCGGGCTGATCCGCAACCTGCCGATCTTCGAGGGCGTGCCGAATCAAGACCTGATCGCGGCGATGCAGCAGGGTGGCCTCGTGCCCCGGCATCTCGAGCGCGACATGTTCGTGCTCGATCCGATCGGGCTCGCGAACGGTCAACCTGCGCCGGTAATCTACATCGCGCGGGGGCAGGTCTCGGCGGCCGTCTTCAACCGAGACGTGTTGTCGGAGCGCCGCGCCGCGCAGGTCGCACACGAGCAGGCTTCGACCGAAGAGCTCGAAGAAGAGTCGTTGATCAAGCCGGCGCCACTCGCGCGCGTCGCGCTCAAGAACGTCGCCTTGTTCATCGAAGGCGACCTGTTCAACTCCGGTGCGCTGTCGGCAGCGACGAGCCAGCCGATCGCGTTCTACACCGCCGCACCGTCGGTGCTGATCTCGCTCGATCACCGCTGGATCGCGGAGCTCGCGGTTCGCCATCCGCCGTTCGAAGCGCGGTTGCGCCGCGCCCTCTCGGTCTCGCGCGAACGCCTCGCGTGGGTCTCGGGCGTGAAGCAGGAGCTGCTCGATTTCTTCATCCGCCAGGGCATCAGCGTCGCTGGCGAGATGGTGCGCGTCCGTCAGCTCGAGCTCTGCATCGATTGCAAGCTGTGCGAGGAAGCGTGCGAGGAGCGCTACGGCGCGCGGCGGCTCACGCTCGGTGGGTACCAGCTCGGCATGCTGGACTTCATCTATACGTGCCGGACCTGCACCGATCAGCGGTGCATCGATCCATGCGCCTACGACTCGATCAAGTTCGACGAGATCAAGAAGGAAGTTGTCATCAACGAGTCGACGTGCACCGGGTGCACCGCATGCGCGCAGTCGTGCCCGTACGGCGCGATCGACATGGTCGACGTCGAGCCCGATGCGCCGCTGTTCAAAAAAGGCTTCAAGCATCGCCTCGAGCAGAAGGATTCGCTCAAGTTCGGGCCCGGCACCGGTCGCATCGCGCGTACCCGCCGGATCGCGAACAAGTGCGATCACTGCATCGCGTATGGCGATCAAGCGTGCGTCTCCGCGTGCCCGACCGGCTCGCTGATCGAGATTAACACCTATGATCTGTTCCGCGAGCGCTCGCCGGCGATGGCGCTGCTCGGGCGGACCGGGTTCGATACCGATCTGACGAAGAAGGATCGCAAAGAGGTCCTGCCGGTGCTGCCGTTCACCGAGGGTCTCGACGTCCATTCGGGTGGGCTCGCGAAGGTGAAGCGCGGCCGTTATGCGCCGCTCGTGATGTGGCTGATCGGGCTCCTCACGTTCGTGCTCGCGCTCGGCGAAGCGTTGCTGCGCTGGAAGGCGCCGGCGATGTCGTATCAGTACAGCCAGCTCAAGAATCTCCCTGAATTTGCCGGGCTCGATCAAGCCGGCATCATCGAGAAGGTCGTCTATCGCCCGGGTCCCGGGCTCTCGGTCTACTGCGGCCTCGTCGGCACCGGCCTGATGGTCATCGCGGCGATCTATCCGGTGTTCCGGCGCGTCAAGATGTTCCGGTGGTTCGCGTCAAATACGATGTGGTTCGACTTCCACATGATGGCTGGCACGGTCGGCCCGATGTTCGTGATCCTGCACTCCGCGATCAAGCTCGACACCTGGGTGTCGGCGGCGTTCTGGTCGATGATCATCGTCGTCATCTCGGGTGTGCTCGGTCGCTATCTCTACACGCTCGTACCGGCGCTCTCGTCGGGCGTCGAGCTCGAGGAGCTCGATCACGAGCGCGCGTTTCAGGCCGCGCGCCCGCACTATCCCGCGCCGATGTCGGAGATCGATCGCGAGCTCGGCGAGCAACGTGCAAAGGCGCAAGCGGTCGCGCAATCGCCGAGCCTCCTGGTCGCGATGTGGTGGTTGATCTTCCAGGACATCGGCAAGATTCCGCGCACGCTCCAGCGTCGCAGCCGGCTCAAGCAGATGGGCGTCGACCGCAAGGCGAGGGCGGACCTCGCGCGCCGCGCGGGTCGCATGATCGTGATCGCCCGGCGGCAAGTTGTCGCACCGAAGGCGCAGCTGCTCCTGCACTCCTGGAAGAAGGTCCACGTGCCGTTCACGGTGATCCTCACGGGATTTGCAGTGTTCCATATTTATGAAGCATGGTCGCGTGCCTGGTAAACTCCTCGTGACGATGGGGAAGTCGGCACATCGCGTGGCCGCGTTCGTGATCGCGCTGCTGGTCACGTGCTTTGCGTCGCGCGCGATCGCAGACGATTTCTTCAGCTCCAAGCCGGGCGACCTGACCTCGAGCCACGGCGCGCTCGATGACCCGCAGCATTGCAATGACTGCCACCTCAACGGCACCAAGGATCTGTCGAACGACAAGTGTCTCGGCTGCCACGATCACAACAACCTCAAAGGTCGCATCGAGAGCGGTAAGGGCTTTCACTCCTCGACGCTCGTGAAGGGCAAGAAGTGCGAGACCTGCCATATCGAGCACAAGGGGCGCTCGTTCGACATCATGGGATGGAAGAACATCCCCGGTGGGCAGAAGACCTTCGATCACCAGCTCACCGGCTGGCGCTTGAACGGCAAGCACGCCACCACGGATTGCGACGACTGCCACAAGAACCACGACAAGCAGGGCTTGAAGACGTACATGGGCACGGACCGCCTGTGCGGCACGTGTCACCTCAAGGAGCAGCCGCACAAGTTCGAGGCGTCCGAGAAGGACAAGCTCGCGTGCGAGCGCTGCCACGGCGAGTCGGTATGGAAGCCGGCCAAGCCACTCTCGCAGCAGAAGTTCGACCATGACGATCGCAAGGACGCCCTGATGCCGCTGCTCGGCTCGCACAAGGATGTCGCGTGCAGCAAGTGCCATCCGAAGAGCGTGTTCAACCTGCCGTTTCCGAAGGTCGATAACTGCGGCAACGCGGGCTGTCACAACAGCCCACACGACGGACACTTGTTCGGCAAGAGGGATTGCGAGTGGTGCCACTCGCCGACATTCAAGACGCTCAAGCAGCAGAACTTCGATCACACCGAGAAGAGCAAGTTCGATCTCGGTCCCGCGCACCGCAAGATCAAGTGTTACGACTGCCACACCAAGGCGATAGGTGAGGGCAAGCCCACGAGTGCTTGCGAGACCTGTCATGCGAAGGACTCGCATCATCAGGATCGGTTCTCGGAGTTCGGCTCGCCGCCGCGCTGCGGAACGTGTCACCCCTCCGGCGGTCCGAAGTTCACGCCGACCGCGTTCAATCACACAACACGCTCGCGCTTCAAGCTCGAGTTCAAGCACGTCGAGGTCAGCTGTCGTGGGTGCCACCGTGGCTCGGGCCCGGCGGACTTCGAAGATTTCCGGACCCTGATCGACAAACAGGGCAAGGCTGACTGCATGGGTTGCCACGCGCACAAGAAGGCGCACGCCGACGACAAGCACCCGGCGGGCCGCTACAAGAGCTCGCAGTGCCTGCAGTGCCACATGCACCCGGGCGATCCGACGGTCTCGAAGAACAACAAGATGACCGAGACCGCCCACGGCAAGGACGGTTCGTTCCCGCTCGTCATGGGCCACGCGAAGGTGCCGTGCGCGGACTGCCACACCGGACGGGACAAGAGCAACAAGACCTCGTTCAGCGCGCTCGAATCGAACTGCAACGCGAACGGCAAGTGCCACGAGGATTCACTCCATCAGGGCACGCTCGGCGCGAACTGCAACAACTGTCATATCCCCGGCTCGTGGGTGAAGCTCAACTTCAACCACAACGAACCGTTCCCCGAGGACGCCAAGGGCGAGGTCACGCAGTTCCAGCTCAAGGGCGAGCACCTGAAGAACAAGTGCGTCGACTGCCACACCAAGGATCGCAAATTCGCCGAGACCCACGCGACCTGCGCGGCCGAGGGCTGCCATCAGGACGACGATGCGCACAAGGGCCGGCTCGGCGCCAAGTGCGAGCAGTGTCACAAGGAGACCGGCGACAACATCTTCAACCACAACACGATGTCCAAGTTCCATCTCGACGGGAAGCATCTCGAGGTCCGGTGCGCGGACTGTCATCCGTCGATCACGTTCAAGCCACGCCCGTCGAACTGCTTCGGCTGCCATCCCGAACCGAAGGTGCACAAGGGTCAGTACGGCACGCAGTGCGAGCAGTGCCACTCGACCAAGACGTTCGAGGACATAAGGCCGCTCCACGATGTCGGCGATTTCTCGCTCAAGGGCATGCACGACAACATCGCGTGCGAGCGCTGCCACAAGGACACTCGTCCGCTCGCAGGCTCCGGCAACTTCTGCTTGAACTGCCACCGCCAAGACGACGTCCACAACAACTCGTTGTCGCCGCGGTGCGGCGAGTGCCACACGCAGTGGTCGTTCGCGCCCGCTCGCTTCGATCACACCCGCGTCGGCTGCAGCCTCACGGGCGTGCACAAGACACTCGCGTGCTTCGATTGCCACAAGAACGGCAACTTCGCGGGCATCTCGCCGCGGTGTGCGAGCTGCCACGTCTACGATGCATTCCGCGCGAACGGCTTTACCCCCGAAGCGGGTACGTCGCACGCCCAAGAAACCACCTGCGCACGTTGCCACAATATGAATACGTGGCTCGGCGCGGTCGTCGGTGGTTCGGCGGTCGGCTCGGGGCTCCGAGAGTCGGTGTGCCGGTGAAGCAGGCGTCGTGGCTCGCACTCGCGCTGATCGCGACGCTGCCGCTCGTCGCCACGCCGGCATGGGCGAAAAAAGACCCAAAAAAAGCCGCGCCGAAACCGGCCGCTAAAGCCGAGAAGTCCGACGACGATGCGGACGACGACGATGCCGACAAGAAGCCTGCGGCCAAGGCTGAAAAATCCGACAAATCCGAGAAGTCCGACAACGACGACGACGGCGACAAGAGGGCGCCGGCCAAAGCCAAAGCCAAGGCCAACGCCAAGGCCAACGCCATGTCCGACGACGACGATACGTCGGACAACGATGACGACAGTGGTGGTGGCTTCTCGGGCAAAGCGAAGCAGCCGACAATAGATTCGAGCGAGCCGCCGATGGTCAAGCAAGACCTCAACGGTCACGACATGGGCTCGAAGAAGAAGACCACCGAGTTCGAGAAGGACCGGTTCTTCGTCGACAAGGCCGATACCGAGAAGACCGAGGGCAAGACCCTGATCCAGGGCAGCCTGACCTCGAGCACGATGCTGTTCGCGGAGAGCGGCGGCGGTGCTTATCCGGGTATCATGCAGACCCCGGGCGCGAAGAATCTGGCGGCCAATGGCGATGTGCCGTCGCGGTTGTTCACCGACATGCGCCTGCAAACCGATTTCCGCCACATCAGCGGTGGCCGGTGGGATGCGCGGATCGACGGGCGCATCCGGCTCGTTAGCCAGCCAAACTTCAACGATCGGTTCGACACGATCGTCGCCCAGACCCCGGCCGAGCAGCCGCATATCCAGTCCGGTCTGCTCGGGAAGAACGAGTACGACCTCCGCGAGCTCTGGATCGTGCGCAACGGCGAGCGCACCGACCTCACGTTCGGCCGCCAGTACATCACCGATCTCGCGGCCGTGAAGATCGATGGTTTGCGCTTCGACTACGCGTCGACGTCGAAGCTCACGTACCTCGGTTTCGCAGGTCTGTTCCCGTTCCGGGGTTCGCGCTCGGTCGATACCGACTACGTCGCACTCAAGGATCCGGTGACCGGCAAGGGTGCCGGCCAATTCATCGGCACCGGTGGGTTTGGCGCGGCGTATCGCACGCCGAAAGCGTACGGCGCGTTCGGCGGTGTTGTCGAGCAGGCGATCGACGGTGGCGACCAGACCCGGATCTTCGGGACGGCGAACGGTTACTACCGCGTCAATCCGGTCCTCGATCTCTACCACTACCTGTTGATAGATCTGGTCGCGACCAATGGTGGCGCGCAGTTCACGAACGCGAGCGGTGGCTTGAACTACAAGCCGAACCAGCGGCTGCGTATGACCGTGAACCTCAACCACGTCGATACCGAAACGCTCGCGATCCAAGCGGGTGCGTTTCTCGACGCGCCACAAGCCAACACCGTGATCCAAAATCAGATCCTGGTCTCGCGGCTCGCGACCGATTCCGCGCGCGCGAGTATCTCGGCAGGGCTCGGAAACCTCGAACGCTTCGAGATCACGGTGGCCGGAAACTTCCGCCGCCGACCGGCGTTCAACCTCTATCCGACCACGGCCGGGACCGCCGGCACGAACATCGAGCTCAAGGGTGAACGCGGGTACGAGGTGAGCGCCTCGATCGTCGATCGCCACTCGTTCAGCGATGCACGGATCGGCGTCGAGCTCTTGCAAACGTTCGGCTCGGGTGGCGTGAGCTACAACCACACCGAAGTGTTCGCGCTGCGCGGTTTCGTCGGCCACGATTTGATGAGTGGCCGCGGTGAATGGGAGCTCGAGGCGAGCTACTCGACGACGAAAGATATGAACGTGGGCGTCGCGTGCGGCGGTGTCGGCGCGGACACGTCGACCTGCTTCGGCTCTTCGAACGGCAGCGTGCTCTCGGTCGGCGGCACGCTGTACTACCGGATCAATCACGATTGGTTCCTGATCAGTCAAGCCTCGATCTCGCATCAGGCGCTCACCGAAGTGCCGGTCGGCATGACGCAAGCGGCGGATCCTTCGGTGAACGACCTCACCGGCTACTTCCGCATCGCGTACCGTTTCTAGCGCTACACTCCGCGGTGATGACCGTTGGAACCGTCACGCGCGAGAAGCGCGACCATGTCATGTTGATCGGCCTCGATCGCGTCGCGAAGCGCAACGCGTTCGACCTCCCGCTGTGGAACGAGCTGTGCGCTGCATACGGCGAGTTCGAGCGCGATCCAGAGCTGCGTGTCGGAGTCTTGTTCGCGCACGGCGACCACTTCACGGGCGGCCTCGATCTTCCGCAGTGGGGCGACACGTTTAGCTCGGGCAAGTGGCACATCCCGGATGGCGGCATCGATCCGCTCGGGCTCGTGTCGCGCGTGAGTAAGCCGATCGTAATGGCGGTGCAGGGCACGTGCTTCACGATCGGGATCGAGCTTTTGCTCGCGACCGATCTTCGCGTCGCGGCGGCAAACACGCGGTTCGGTCAGATCGAGGTCAAGCGAGGTATCTATCCCGTCGGCGGCGCGACGCTCCGCATGCCGCGGGAGCTCGGCTGGGCGAACGCGATGCGCTGGCTGCTCACGGGTGATGATTTCGATGCCGCCGAAGCGCTGCGCATGGGCATGGTCCAGGAGGTCGTGCCGGCCGGCGAGCAACTCGCGCGCGCGACCTCACTCGCGACAACCATCGCGGCGCAGGCGCCACTCGGAGTCTACGCGACGCTCAAGTCGTCACGCGCGGCGCTTCCGGCGAACGAACATGCAGCAGCCCTGCAGCTCATG